>Ga0105239_10004309_pt1 | contig 17060 bp, 19 predicted proteins | sample KBSC44metaG_FD_92761 | JGI IMG/M metagenome (GOLD analysis project Ga0105239, IMG submission 92761) | Corn rhizosphere microbial communities from Kellogg Biological Station, Michigan, USA - KBS C4-4 metaG | ecosystem: Host-associated > Plants > Roots > Rhizosphere > Soil | place: Michigan, USA...
CGTGAGATGGCGAGCATTTGTTGCTCACCGCCAGAAAGAGTTCCTGCATTAGCGGCGATGCGCTCTTTAAGACGGGGAAAGAGTTGAAAACAATGTTCCATCTCTTTTTCAACTTGGTCTTTATCATTTCTTAGGTATGCGCCGAGCTCGAGATTTTCTCGCACCGTAAGATTTAAGAAGATGCCGCGACCTTCAGGCGTGTGCACTAAACCTTTTGATGGCAGCACGTACGCCGGAAAATCCCGCACATTTTCGCCAGCAAACTGAATTTCGCCTTGAAATGGCAGAAGCGAAGAGATTGCACGAAGAGTTGTCGTTTTACCGGCACCGTTGGCGCCAATGAGCGCGACGATTTCCCCTGGCTTTACATCGAAAGAAACACCTTTGACAGCGTCAATGGCGCCATACCGAACCACCAGATTTTTTACCGAAAGAAGTGCTGCACTCATGTTGCCTCCACTCCTAAGTATGCTTCGATCACTTTTGGATTGCACTGAATGGCCTTTGGTTCGCCTTCGGCAATCACAGTTCCGTGATCAAGCACCACGATGCGCTCGCAAATTCCCATGACCAATTTCATATCGTGTTCGATGAGAAGTACCGTGAGTTTATAATCCTTGCGAATTCGTTGAATGAGATTCATCAGTTCTGCGGTTTCAGAATGATTCATTCCCGCGGCAGGTTCGTCGAGCAATAACAATGTCGGGTGTGAAGCGAGGGCGCGCACGATCTCAAGCTTACGTTGCACACCATAAGGAAGACCGCCTGCTTCGTCGTTCGCAAAACCCTCTAGATCAAAAACGCGCAATAACGCGAGAGCCTCTTCGCGATAGTCTTCTTCGAATCGGCTGAACGCTTTTGTTTTACCAAGAACATTCATCAAGCCGTATTCGCAGTGAGCATGCATCGCCACCAAGATATTGGTGATCACATCCAGCTCTTTGAACAGTCGAATATTTTGAAAGGTGCGAACGACACCTTTTTTTGCAATCTCATGCGTTGGCATTGTCGAAATGCGATCGCCGGCAAAAAAGATTTGTCCTGAGTTTGGCTTGTACACGCCCGAAATTAAATTGAACGCTGTGGTCTTACCAGCACCGTTCGGACCAATGAGGCCGAGTAATTCGCCGCGGTTCACTTGCAAATTCAAATTCTCGATGACCTTTAGGCCACCGAATTGAATGCTGACATTTTCTAATTTTAAAAGCGCATCATGATGGACGGCGGACATAACGCCTCCAGATATCGGTCGTTCGCTTGAGCGAACTGTCGAGAAAGTAAGACCATTCTTTTCCGCCAAGTAGACCTTGTGGGCGAAGAATCATCAGCAAAATTAAAAGCAAGGAGTAGATCACCATGCGAATATCGATGCCGATCAAATCCTGCACAGGGCGCAAAGCTTCAGGCAAGATCGTGACGATGATAGCGGCAATCACAGAACCCGTGAGACTTCCCATGCCACCAAGAACAACCATGATCACGACATCCACGCTGCGAGTGAACTGAAAACTCGCGGGGCTTAAATAATTTGTCGTGTGTGCGTAGAGAGAACCAGCAAGGCCCGCAAAGAAACTAGAAATCACAAACGCCAGAACTTTTGTGCGCGTCGTGTTCACACCCATGCATTCTGCCGCCAGTTCATCTTCACGCACACTTAAGAAGGCGCGGCCGAATGAGCTGTGCGTCCAACGCCATAAAAACAAAAATGTGAACGAAGCCCAGAGATAAGCAATCGTGCACGACATAAAAAACGGCGACAATTGTAGACCAAACAGATCGATTCCATGCAGACCCACAATTCCAAAAAGTCCGCGAGCGCCACCGAGCGATTCGGTATTGAGAAATAAGACACGAATGATTTCGCCAAATCCAAGCGTGACGATCGCAAGATAATCACCCTTGAGGCGAAGCGAAGGTAATCCGACGAGCCATCCCGCCGCACCTGCCACTGCGCCACCCGCCAAAGCGTAAATGAGAAAATTTAAAAACTGAAAAGCTCCATCAAACGGATGAAAGTGCATGCTGAGCGCAGCCGAAGTATAACCACCGAGCGCCATAAAACCGGCGTGACCGAGCGAAAACTGACCGCAAAAACCATTCACCAGATTCAAACTCGTCGCCAAAATAATGTTGATCGCAATGTATAAAACAATCAGCTGCGTGTAATCGTTCATGCCAAACGTGGCAAAGGTTGCGATCAGAAATGGAAGAATGAGTGCGATCCTCATACCTTCTCCACCCTTGCTTTGCCGAGCAGACCACTTGGTTTAAACAACAAGATCAAAATCAAAAGTCCAAACGCCAAAGCATCACGATAAGTACTTGAGAGATAGCCAACAACCATCTCTTCACAAACGCCCATCACCAATCCACCGACAACAGCACCCGGTAGATTTCCGATGCCGCCAAGAACCGCGGCAACGAAGGCTTTCATGCCGATCATCATTCCCATGAGCGGATCAATTTTTGGATATTTAAGTCCCACCAACACCGAGCCAATACCTGCCAGCGATGAACCTAAAATAAACGTAATCGAAATCATGCGATTAACAGAAATTCCCATCAAGGTGGCCGTGCGAGTGCTCTGACTGACGGCGCGAATGGCTTTGCCGGTTTTGGTATGTTGAATCAGAAAGTGCAGGCCGGCCATCGAGATAAAAGCGACAAGCAAGATCACGACATCAAACAAGCGAAGTTGAATCATGCCCCATTCAAACAAAACTGAATCCTGCAAAACTTCAGGAAAAACTTTTGGATCAGCGCCAAACACCGCTTGCCCAGCGAATTGCAAAAACAAACTCACGCCGATCGCCGTGATCAAGACATTTAGCTTTGGTGCATTTCTAAGCGGCCGATACGCCAAACGCTCGATCGTTAAACCGAGAATCGAGCAAACGAACATCGAGACAACAAGGCAGGTGATAAAAGAAACAATTCCTGGTTTCGCGTCGAGATTTGCGTAGCGAGCGACATAGTACGAGGCGAACGCGCCGACCATGTAGACTTCTGAGTGGGCAAAGTTGATCAACTCCAAAACGCCGTACACCATTGTGTACCCAAGCGCGATCAGTGCGTAGATCGCGCCAAGGTTCAGTCCGTTGATCAAGTGCTGAATAAAATCTTGCATCTACGGCTTACTGATCGTCGTTACGAATTTAAGACCCTTCCCTTTCACCTGAACAATGAACGCTTCTTTATCGGGATTGCGTTCTGAGTTGAGAGTGATTGTTCCTGTTGAACCAGGGAAATCTTTTGTTTGCGCAATCGCAGTGCGAATAGCAGCCGGAGTCAGCTCAGGCGCTTTTTCCATAGCCGCAATCAACACTTGGGCGGCATCGTAACCCATGGCTCCCAAGCCGTCTGGAATCTCATTGAATTTGGTTTTGTATTTTTTGATGAATTCTTGTGTCGCGGGAACCGAACTTTCGGTGGTGTAGTGGTTCGAGAAGTAAGCACCTTCAATTGCGCTTTCACCGATCTCAAACAACTTTGGTGAATCCCAACCGTCACCACCCAGGAGCACGGCTTTAATGCCGAGCTGTTTCGCCTGGCGCGCGATCAAGCCCACTTCCGTGTAGTACGCCGGAATAAAGATACCGTCAGGCTGCTCGCCACGAATTTGTGTCAACTGCGCTTTGAAATCCGTATCGCCGTTTTGGAAAGTCGCTTCGCCTACGATTTCACCACCCAACTCTTTAAACTTTTTGGTGAAGAACTCGGCAAGACCCAAGCTGTAATCCGATTTCAAATCTTTCAAGATCGCAATCTTCTTGAGCTTCAGATTGTCATGCGTGAAGCGCGCCATCACCGAACCTTGAAACGGATCGATGAAGCAAACACGAAAAACATAATCACCAACTTTGGTGACATCTGGATTCGTTGAGCTTGGAGTGATCATTGGGATTTGCGCTTGCTGCGCAATCGGCGCGGCGATCAAAGAACGATTGCTGGCGACTTCACCAAGCAACGCAATGATTTTATCACGCGTAATGAGTTTGCGAACGACCGCCGCCGTTTCATCTTGCTTGCCTTGGTTGTCTTCAACGACCAAGCGAATGTGTTTTCCTTTGACTCCACCAGCGGCGTTTTTTTCGTCGATGGCAAGGCGAATACCTTTGTCCGTGCTTTGGCCGAAAGTGGCTTCGTTACCAGTCATCGATCCGTATTCACCGATAACAATTTCGTTGTTCGCGGCTGTGTCGGATTTTTTCGTGCACCCAAAAGTTGTTAGAACGCTCAGTCCAATTGCAAAACCAAGTTTGCAAAATGCGGTCGTATTCATGCTGTACCCCCTGCCTTTACCAACTAAAGAAAATGGCAAGTAGCACCACTGATATCAAGGAGTTATCGCGTTTTGATTCGACCTGTCAGCAAATCCTGAAGCACGGTCGGATAGAACAATCGCTCACGCGATTTGACCCTCTCCGCCAATGATTCAGCGGTGTCATTTGCCTCAATCGCCACTTTGGTTTGGGCGACGATTGGGCCTTCGTCAAATCGCTCATTGAGGAGATGAACGGTGATTCCAGTTTCTAATTCTTTGGCCTGAAGCACGGCCGCGTGAACTTTGTCGCCATACATTCCCTTGCCACCAAATTTCGGCAGAAGACTTGGATGACTGTTCACAACTCGATTCGGGAACGCCGCGAGAATGGTCGCGCCAATTAAACCAGTGTAACCGGCAAGTATGATCCACTCGGCCTGCCATTTTTTGAGTTGATCACGAATCGCAATATTCCACTCTTCGGGAGAAGAAAACTGCGCGCGAGCCAACGTCGCCGACGGAACTTTGAGTCGCTCGGCCCGGCTCAAAACACCAACGCCCGCGCGATTGGTGATGAGACCCACGATCTCCGCGTGCAAGCTTCCCGCGCGGGTCGCATTCACGAGGGCTTCGAAGTTGGAGCCATCACCTGACGCTAAAACGGCCACTTTGGTTTTTACCATGGCCGAAAATTGGCACCTCTCAATGAAAAAGACAACGTCTACGTCGCTTGAATCCCTTGTGAATTCAGAATTGTTGAGCATGCGGCTTGCAACCCAAGCTTCCGGTTGTAGTGTTGAACGTCATTTCGAGGTTTTAGATGAAAACGACAAATGTAAAAATCTTTGCGATTCTCGCGTTAAGCCTTTCGCTGGCCGACTGTGGCAAAACCATGGTGGGAACGAAGGTCCAAAAAGGCGGCGTGGGTAAAGTTCAACCAGCAGAAAACCCAATTCTTAAACAAGCAAGTATTCAACAAGATACCGGTAACTGCCTTTCGCTTCCGAACATCGTGAAACAATTTGGCACCAAGGACAATGCGAACGTCATTGCCGCGATCAACACTTGGCAATTGGAACTCGGAACCGGCAAGCGCGATGCATTTCGAGTGATCCCAACTGGCGAAAAGAATCCGCAAAACGAAAATCTCCGCGCCCTTGTTTTATTGCAAAGAGGAAATCTGGATTACATCAACACAACACTTGGCGTTCTTGCGAGCGGAACAAACAAAGATTTGAGTGTTGTGACCGACCTCTTGCCCGATGCAAGCAAAGTCACACAAACGGGCTGTGAATCGCTGGATTTCGGCAATGGTCAAAAGGCTGACATTTCGAACTCCGTTGATGCAACTTCGATGAGCTTTGACGATCCAACGAATCCTCACGTCGCGAAATCATATCAAGTTCGCCCAGATGGGCTTCTCATCACGACCTACACAGATCTCGGTACAAATTTGCCGAAAGCTTGCGGCAACAGCGATCCCCTCGTATTGAAACGCACTTTGTACATTCAGTTTGGGGCCGACGTTAAAGATTTACAGATCTCCACGTCTCTTTGGAATTTGCTCAAACGTCATGTTCAAAATCCTCTCCTCGTGAAAAAAGCGAATGATGAGAAACCGAGCCCGACACCGGCGAAAAACAATATCAGCTCTGTCGCCAACGCAATTGGGTTGCCAACAGTGAATGGAAATCAAACGGCGGCGCCGCCGATTGGTGGCCCAGTCAACCCTTCTCAACGTCGCCCACCTGGTGGCCAGGTCGCACCTCCTGTTCGACCAAACCAAAATGCGAACGCAAATCAAAACACGCCCGCTCCAGTGAACAAGAAGGTCGATTCTCAGAAAAATATTTCTGCGACTTCAATTTCGCCTATTTTGTTTGAAAATGTGGTCGACGCTATCGAGAGCGGCACAGCGCAGTTACAAAACGCGACCTGCCAGTAATCAACTACGGTTTATATTCGACGACTTTTTGTGAGATGCGACCGAAGATGCTTGTGCCGTCGGGTGCAAGCATTTCCATTTTGATGGTGTCGCCGACTTTCATGAACGGCGTCTTCATTACGCCTTCATGAATTTTTTCGAGCATGCGTTTCTCTGCCAGACAACTTGAGCCGCGCGCGCGGTCTTCATTTGCAACTGTTCCGCTACCGATAATCGTGCCGGCCGTCAGCGGACGTGTTCTTGCGGCGTGAGCGATCAGTTGACCAAAGTGAAAGTGCATGGCGCCCGCGTCGGCGGTGCCGAAAACTTCGCCGTTGTATTCAACGTTGAGTGGCAAATGCACACGACCTTCGCGCCATGCCGTTCCCAATTCGTCTGGTGTGACGGCGAATGGACCAAACGCTGTTTGTGGTTTGCTTTGAAAGAAACCAAATCCTTGTGCGAGTTCTTCTGGAATAAGTCCACGCAACGAAACGTCGTTGACCATGACGACTAACAAAATTTTCTCAAGCGCCGCTTCCGGCGTCACACCCATCGGAGTGTCATCAACAATAACGCCAACTTCACCTTCGAAGTCAGTGCCATGACTAAAGTCGATTTGTGGAATGTCTTCGGTCGGCGCGAGATAAGTGTCGCTGCCGCCTTGATACATCAACGGAACTGTCTCTAACGTTTCAGGCAACGGCGCATTTCGCGCCATACGCACGAGCTTTACGTGTTGAATAAACGCGGAGCCATCGGCCCATTGAAACGAGCGGGGCAACGGTGAATGAAGCTTGCTCTCATCGACGTCAAAAGCTTTGGCGGCCTTGCCGTTTTCTAATTGTGTCGCAAGCTCTTGCAGTTTTGGTCCGCAATGCTTCCAATCCTCAATCGCCTCGCGCAAGTTGGGCGCAATCGAAGACGCCTTAACGGCGCGCTTGTTATCTTTAGAAACGACGATCAATTCGCCATCACGGCTTTGGTTTTTCAAACTGGCTAGCTTCATACGGAAAAATTATGGTAAAACGTGAACCATGTCAAAACTGAAGCTGTATAACTATTTTCGCAGTTCCGCCTCCTACCGTGTTCGCATCGCCCTTCACTGGAAAGGCCTCGAGTTTGAGTACCTGCCGGTTCACTTGGTTAAGAATGGTGGCGAGCAGCGTTCAGATGAGTACCGAAAACTGAATCCGATGGCGCATGTGCCAACCCTCGTGCATGGCGACTATGCGTTGCCCGAGTCCATGGCGATCTTGCTCTACCTGGAGCGCCTTTACCCGCAAAAGCCGTTATTCCCGAAAGATGAAAAGGCTTATGGCCGCGCGATTCAGCTCTGCGAGATTGTGAACAGCGGCATCCAACCTTATCAAAACTTAAAAGTGACCAACGACTTTGAGAAGGCCATGAGCTGGAGCAAAGACGAAACGCATGCTTGGGTTCAAAAATGGGTTGTGCCGGGCCTACAAAATCTTGAGACGGTTTTGGAGAAAAGTGCTGGGCTTCACGCTGTTGGTGATGACGTCACGGCGGCGGATGCGTTTATTATTCCGCAGCTGTTTTCAGCGCGTCGATTCAAGATCGACACGACTCAATTCCCGGTCCTCACTCGCATCGAGAAAAATGCGTTGCAGTTAGAAGCTTTTAAGAAAGCTCATCCTGAAGCACAGACGGACTACGAAAAGTAGCTTCGTCCTCTTCAGCCAATGCCGTTTGTGCATAGAAACACTGGCGAACGGCCACATAGAAAATCTTAAGCGCGAAAGCTAAGTGCAGAATCGAAATCAATGGCGGCGTGTAGAACAACACGTTCGCAATTCCAAGACCGATCTGACAAAACACCACGCCCATCATCATGCCGGCTTGTTTGCGCAAGAACGGAGACACGCGTTTCATGAGAATCAAGTTGATCACGACAAGAATCGCAATCGTGTACGCGCCATAGCGGTGGATCATGTGAAGGCCAACTGGGCCAATCAACTCTGGGAACCAAACGCCCTGACATTTCGGAAATTCCGTACAAGCAAGAGCGGCGTAATTACTCGCCACCAATCCACCGAGCAGAAGTTGGCCATAAACAGCAACCAGCAAGAATGTTGTCCATCCCGTCACAAACGCCGGAAGTTTTGGCGGTTCCTCGTTCTTCGCCGCTTTTTGCAAATCGAGTGACATCCAAAGAAGAATCGCGAAAAACGCCGTTCCGATCCCTAAGTGAGCCGCTACAATTCCCGATTTGAGTTGCAACAAGACTGTCAGACCGCCGAGTACGATCTGCGCCATCAACACCAGCAGACTTAATCCGCCCAGAATTTTTAGCCGCGCCGGAGCTTTTTTATTAAAGATCAGCACCGCTTGCAGCAGCAAAGTGATGATGCCCACACTGCCCGCCATCACTCGGTGAATGAATTCGAAATAAACTTGCGGATGAAAATCGGGAACGTAATTACCAAAACAAAGTGGCCAATCGGGACATGCAAGGCCTGCGTTCATTACGCGAACCGTTCCACCGAAGACGATGAGGATCGCGACCTCGATCACGAGAAAGCGAAATGTTTTTAGAAACCAAGTCGGCAATTGATACGGATTGTTCACGAATGGAACTCCTTCAGACAGAAAAGCTAACGATCCAGTAGATCCATTTGTCGACGACAGGAACTGCTAGATACACAATCAAACTCAAATTGATCCAAAGAAAAAACGGCAACCAACCTTGAGTCGCATTGGCGCGGAAATATTTCGAAAACTCCCACAGCACTTTGAGCGACACAGGAACAACGAGGAGTAAGAAAAAGAAATTCGCTTTCACAAACCACGGCGCTGTCATCGCAACACCGACGTACGCCAGAGTGTAAAGACCCATGTGATAAAGCGTTCGATGCACACCGATCTTTACTGGCAACACTGGTAAACCACCACTCGCATAATCATCACGATAGCGAATCGCCAACGCCCAGAAGTGCGGCATCTGCCAAAGAAACAAAACTAAGAAGAGGTATACACTCGCCGGATCAAAAATGTTGGGCGTGTTGACGGAGTAACCAATCACCACCGGCATTGCGCCCGGGATTGCACCCGGAACTGCGCCGAACGCCATCTTCTTCTTCCACCACATTGTGTAGACGCCGTTGTAGAGGAAGATGGTCAATGCTGCGAGACCTGCGGGGTAAGGACCGATAATCGCCAAGAGCAAAAGTCCAAACAGACAAAAGATCGTTCCCAAAACGTAAGCTTGCCAAGGCTGAATCACACCACGCGGAATCGGACGATTCTCGGTGCGCTTCATCTTCGCGTCGATGCGCCACTCTTGTGCTTGGTTGATCGCAAACGAACCAGCCGCAACAAAGTAAAGACCAATCATTAACAGAATTGGATCTGTAATAACGAACTGCGATTGCATATTGTGGATGTCGAAACTAACAGCGTACCCAGTGAGCGCGCTGAGGAGCGCGAACACGATAATGCCGCTTTTCGTGAGTGAGGTATAGGCTTTCCACATCTGATATTAGTCGCTCGCTGGGGCGACCTCCAGACGGATCCGTAGCATAGGTCGGAGTCGAATGCAGCGCTTCTTCAGACTGAAGAATTGCTGCGTCAAGTGGCTCGTCGCCTACGAAACTAGGCCCTAATTTTGCTTTGTCTCTTTCCGGGTGAGTTAAGGAAACTATGGCGTTACGAGCGCGTCTTTCGGGTCATTTTATCGTATTAATTGCAGCCATGAGTGCCGTTTTTGGGCATTTCGCGCAGTCAACAGAACGCCCTCACAACACCTCTGTACAAAAAACCTGCATTGCTGAACTCGATCCATACGGCAACCCCGACGAACTTGAAAAACTCGAAAGCTATGAACCGTGGACCAATGTGCTTCCTGGAGCCCGTCTCTCTGAATACACGCTTCGGATGGTTCGCCACGACTATAACGCCCAACTACAGAACGATTTTCTTAGACAAGGCATCGAGATGTTACTCGAGATGGGCACTGAGATTATGGTTCGTGATTTTAGAACTGAAGATTTTAAATTGGATCCCAACATCCGCTCTGCGCGCCTGCCAAACAGTTATTTCTTAACGACGATCGACAAATCGCAAGAGCTAATTCGACCCGCATCGCCTTCCGATCTAGAAACGCTTGAGCAAAGCAATGTTCAAGGAATTCCTCATGAGGCGTTCAGATTTCATTTACATGAAAAATCCAACAAAGAAACGCTATCAAATATCGACAAGGCCGACTCTCGAGGTTTCATATCGGGCGCATCCGTCGTTCGACATTTCGAAGCTGAGTTTGGAGACTTCGAGCCAGCCGCCTTCAGGCAAGATCGTTTTCTTGGCTTCCGCTATGGCAAACGCGGATACGTCGAGTTCATTCATTCTCACCCCGTCTTTTCCTACTTGCTCGTTTTTCTTTCTGAAGGAAAAGCCATTAGCGAAACGCCCGTTCATATGTCCCTTTCAGGCCCAGACAAAGACACCTGCCGAAAATGGTCAGTAGAAAACAAAGACGTTCCGTTCATGATGACCGCCGTCGCGGCGAACGGTTACAAATACTCCGCTTTGTTTTTGAACGGCGAAGACATCACCAAAGATATCGAGAAATATTTAAAATAAAAATCCACTGCCAATGTGGCAGTGGATTCATCAATCGATCATCAAAAGCCGACTTCTTAAAGAATAGGGCCTTGAGAGATTCGCGTGAAGAGATCCAGCACGCTGAAGAAATACATCACGATCAAGAAGAATACGCTGGTGAGAATGAGCACCAAGTAAAGTCTGTCGTCGTATTTCAAGTGCATGAAAATCGCCAAAACCAAGCTCGCTTTTATCGAAGCGATCCCGATGTTGATGATGGTGTTGAAGGAACCGAAGTCAAAGCGCGAAGCCGCGACTGTCAGAACCGTCAAAACCAAGAGCGCACCGAGCACCTTAAAGTAAGTGCCGAGCGGGATAATATGATGTTCGTTATCGTGGTGATCGTGTGCCATCGGCGCTTCTCCTAGCCAATCAAATAGAGTAATGGGAACAAGTAAATCCAAATCAAATCGACCAAGTGCCAGAACAATCCAACACACTCAAGCGGCGTCCAGTAGTTCTTACCGAAGTGGCCTTTGTGCGCGCGAACGATCAGCCATACGATCAACGCCATCCCGCAAATAACGTGCGAAGCGTGAAGACCGGTCATGCCGAAGTAAAAGCCAAAATACATTGGCAAGTCTTTTACCGCCGCCTCTGGTCCATCGTAATGAAACAAACGTCCAGGCAACAAGCCTTCATGAATCTTGTGTGACCACTCAATCCATTTGATCCCTAAGAACACAAACGCACAAGCCAAAGTGACGTAGAGATTTACCAACACCATTTTTTTATTGTTCACTTGCGCATAGTAAATGCTCAAAGCCATGGTCAGCGAGCTGATCAAAAGTACAACCGTGTTCGTTGCACCCAAGCGCCAATCCAAGAACTTCGCACCGGTGTGGAAAATCTCAGGGTAGCGTTGGTGATAAATGATGTAACCAACAAACAGACCACCAAACATGAGGATCTCTGTGCAGAGAAACAACCAGACACCAAATTTGCTGGCATTATACTCCGCCTCAGCATTCTCAAAATGGTGAGCCGTGTGGTGATGATACTCCCCAGATGAGGAGTGGCTGACGTTAGCGGTACTCATAAGGGCCCCCGGTTACAACTGGTTGTTGATAGAAGTTCTCGTGCGGTGGTGGAGATTTTGTCTGCCACTCTAAAGTTCTTGCGCCCCATGGATTGTCCGGAGCTTTTTCACCTTTGAAAATGCAGTGAAGGATCACAAAAAGTGCGATCAAAAAGCCCGTACCAATCGTGTAGGCACCAATCGATGAAATCGTATTGAGCGGCTGGTATTCAGGAAGATAATCGAAGTAACGACGAGGCATCCCCATCGTTCCCAAGATAAATTGCGGGAAGAATGTGACGTTGAAACCAACAAAGATCAGCACGAAAGTCACGCGAGCCCAAAATTCGTTGTACATGCGACCAAACATTTTTGGCAGCCAGTAGTAAAAACCACCCATGATCGCCATCAATGTTCCACCCACCATCACATAGTGAAAGTGCGCGACAACAAAGTAAGTGTCGTGAACGTGCACATCGAAACCAATTGTTGCGAGCATAATTCCTGTCACACCACCGATGGTGAACAAGAATAAGAAACCAAGCGCAAACAAGAATGGAGAGTCGAAACGAATCGATGCTTTGTACATCGTCGCAACCCAGTTGAAACACTTGATCGCCGTTGGAACACCAACCAGCATCGTGATGAACGAGAACAAGATTCCCGCCACTTCCGACTGACCGCTCACGAACATGTGGTGACCCCACACGAAGAAGCTGACGGCCGCGATACCAATCGACGAGAACGCAACCGCTTTGTAACCAAACACAGGCTTGCGGCAAAACGTAGCCATGAGTTCAGACACAACACCCATCGCCGGCAAGATCATGATGTAAACCGCAGGGTGAGAATAGAACCAGAAAAAGTGTTGGAACAATACAGGGTCGCCACCCATCTCTGGATCAAAAATCCCGATGCCCATCGTGCGTTCAAACACGAGGAGGAGAAGCGTGATACCCAAAACCGGAGTCGCCAAGACTTGCAAGATCGCGGTTGAATAAAGCGCCCAAACAAACAGCGGCATACGGAAGAAGCTCATGCCCGGAGCACGAAGCTTGTGAACCGTCGCGACGAAATTCAATCCAGTCAAAATCGAAGAGAAACCGATGATGAAAGCGCCGGCCACAACCAGCGTTGTTCCGTTCATCGTCTTAATTGAATAAGGCGTGTAGAACGTCCAGCCCGTGTCGACACCGTGATAGAACAAAGACGCGACCACTACGATCGCGCCGATGATCAGACAGTACCAGCTAATCAAATTCAATTTCGGGAAGGCGACATCCTTCGCGCCAATTTGCATCGGCAAGAAGAAGTTACCCATGAACGCCGGGATACCCGGGATGATCACCATGAACACCATGATGGCTCCATGCAGAGTCATCACTTGGTTGTATTGTTGCGAGTTCATGATTGTTGGACCCGCGTGGATCAACTCTGTACGCAGCAACATCGCAAAGATACCGCCACACAAGAAAAAGAACATAACAGCGATCATATACATGACGCCGATACGTTTATGATCAAGAGTGGTCAGCCACGACATCAGACCGCTTTTTTCATTGAGATAATTTTTATTTGGATCAGACGATGCCATTTCTCTCTCCTACTTCAGACTCTTGATGTATTCGATGACGCCCAACATTTCTTGCTCAGACAACTGACCAGCAAATGATGTCATCGCTGGCGGATAGCCTTTTACGATTTTTGCGTTGGGATTCACGATCGATTCACGAAGATAATTCTCATCCACTTTTACAGTGCTGCCACCTTCAAGCGCTTCTTCTTTGCCCCAGATACCTTTCCAACCCGGACCGATTTTTTTCTCATCGGTCGTGTTGTGGCAGACCATGCAGCGTGAAGTGTAAACTTTTTGACCGACTTGCTCGAGCGACAAACCTTTGAATTCATCGTTTGCCAACCACTCTTCATATTTTTGACGGCTGACCACGTGAACTTTCGCAAGCATTCCTGAGTGCTGATCACCGCAGTACTCAGCACAGAAGATTTGGTAGTCACCAATCTTATTCGGATGGAACCAAAGAGTCGTGTAACGACCTGGAACCACGTCTTGTTTGTTACGAAAAGCTGGGACGTAGAAACTGTGAATAACGTCTTTCGAAGTCATCACCATTTTCACATCTTGATCAATGGGAACGTAGAATTCGCCAGACGAAGATTTTCCGCTCTTGTAAACGAATGTCCAGTTCCACTTCTGCGCTTGAATCGCGATTTCCAGACCATCTTTCGGCATTGATCGCAAATGCGAATAAACGATCCAACCCCAAACGAAGGCGACCATGAAAAGAACGAAAGGGATAAAGCTCCACAAGAATTCCAAAAGATTGTGGTGCGACAGACCGCCACCCTTTTCATTCTCAGATTGGCGACGATACTTGAAACTAAAGTAGACGAAGCCACCGATCACAAGGACGCATGAAATGAAACTGATCGCCACCAAGAAGCCATACAACGTGTCCACTTGTTGTGCGATGGCAGTTCCTGCTGGCGGCATGAACGTAGAAGCATAAGCAGGACTCGAAAAAAACATAGATGTTAACTCCTCAATTACGTCGTCTGCGATCGTTCTTTTCTCCACATAGGAATCAATAACAAAGCGATGACGGCAACAGTTACTGCGCCACCGATTTGCATCAGTCTCCATGCGTAGAGCGTGTATTTATTTTTGCCCGGATCAAAATGAAAGCAAAACATTAAAATCTTATCCACGACCGTCCCGATCTTGCCATTCGAAGCTTCAATCAAAGACAGGCGCAAAGTTTGCGACTCAGGTGCAATGCCATAAAGGTAACGAGAGATTTGTCCACCCGGAGTTACGACGTAAGAAACGGAAGCATGCGAGTATTGTTCTTGATCAGGAAGCCAACGGAATTGAAATCCCAATTGATCGGCGAGTTTTTTTACGTTCGCTTCAGAACCCGTGAGAAAGTGCCAGCCATCGGCCGCTTCGGGACGTCCGTAAGCTTTGACGTAGTTCGCTTTCTTTTTCGAAGCGACGTCAGGACCTTCGCGGTGATTCATGCTGACTGCGACCAACTGATAATCCTGACCGGTGCTCCATTTGAGCTGCTTCATCGCTTCCATCAAGCCGTTCAAATGATAATTACAAAGATTTGGGCAGGTGTAATAAACCATCGCCATCAAAACTGGATGACCTGTTTCGAAGTAGCGACCGAGTTTTACTTTTTCGCCAGTGTCAGAAACAAAATCTAAATTCAAATCAAGCTGGCCGCCCAAATGCTCCGTAACCCCAAGACCTTTGATCTCTTTGGGCACTTCTTGTCCCGTCACAAACGGTTGGCTCGGGTCATACGCCTGAGCGACCGGTGAAAGAGACATATATATAAGGAGAGCGAGCCAATACTTCATTTACGAAATCACTCCGCAGTTTTTGCGAATGCTTCCAACGCTTTTGCATCATCCGGAACTTTGTTCTGGGTGATCGAACGAATGTAGTGAACCAACGACCAACGATCGTTCTTCGGCAATGCTTTGAACGAAACCATCGACGAACCTGGGATACCGGTGATCAAAGTTTTGAAAAGATCTTGTGTGCGACCACCTTGTTTCCACTTACCTTCGATGAAGTTACGTGGACGCGGATTGAGTGACATTCCCGCAGGGCCATCGCCTTTACCTTCTTGACCGTGGCACATAGCACAGTTCGTGACGAAAACTTTGCGACCGTGCGCAATCATGTCGGGAGAAGATTCCCAAGGTTTTGCCACATTGCTGACATCTGCGTCCGCAGCTTCCCCGCCCGGCGCGGCTCCACCATTTTGGTTTGCCATTGCTTGCTCTTGTTGCACTTCTTTAAGGTCAATCCCTTTGTGCATGAGCGAAACGTAAGCCATAAACGCGAGTGAAAAGATGACGGAACCCACGAAGGCAATGAATCCCCCGCGGTTATAGTTGTCTTGCATAAGCCCATCCCATGATGTTTCAATTGGCGAATATTCGAACCCTATCATTGCGTTTTCACTGAGTCACGCATCCAACCTATTGAAATTTCCAGTTTTTGTTGACACCTAGCATCTTCATTTCAGCCATGCGATGATCGGGTGAGAGGTGTTGAAGTGAAACAAGGTCTTCTGGGAATCTTGATCGGTTTTTTAGTCAGCTGCTCGTCGGCTCCTTACCAAGAAGAAGGACTCGCGCAGGTGCAAGCGGGAATGGATAAAGATTCTGTCTTGAGTTTGGCCGGCAATCCCGCCCGCACGTTTCGTGAAAACAGCCAAGATCATTGGATTTACGAGTACATCAAGAATGATGAACACTTCGAACGACAAATCGTGTTTCAGTCGGGCTTGGTGAAATCGATCGGGCCGACTTATCAAAAAAAGGCCGTTCCGGTTGGCCGCCCAGCAGCGGAAGACAGCAACGACATGAAATCTTTTGAGAAAAATCTACGCGAAGAAACCGAAACGCCAAAAGGCGAATTTAAAGACCTCGATTAACTTTTCTACAAACTTCTAACTTCATTTGCAGAAGCCGCATTCCCGGGAAGATAAACCTCTCCAATGGAGGGGAAATCCCATGAAAAAATTAATGTTAGCTCTGACTCTTTTAGGTTCTAGTTCTGCGTTTGCGGGAAGCTTGGTTCAGTCGTGCACAAATGCCGACGGTACTGACAAATTGGCGCTTTATGCCAATGCGAATGGTTCGTATGTCGCGGTTTTGACGACTGAAGTTGAAGGCGGCGGCACTGATAGTTTCAAATACGGTGTCAAACCGGTTTTCTCAGGCGCCATCGGCGGTCCGATGATTTATCAAAGCAAGAAACTCAAAATCGAACTTTATGGTGCGCAAGCTCCTGTTAAAGGTCACATGCGCGCTCACCTAACAGTGAAATCGCTTTCGATCGACGAAGACGTTTACTGCAAGCTTTAATATTTAAGTCGTAAAACTGCGCCGCTGCGTAAGGAGCGGCCAGGCCACCACGAAAATTCCGGCCAGGTAGACATAACCAAGTGTCATCATAGCGCCGTTTGGCCCGTCGGTGTCGAGGACGTGTCCCACGAGCGGACCAAAGAAAATAAAAAGTGCGCGCATCCCAAGACTCGCAACCGAGTTCGCAGTGGCGCGCATTTCTGCCGGAACTCGCTTGTTAATCGCATCTTGAAAAATGACCTGGTTGAGCGCACGGCAAATCGGAAACGTCAGCGTGAATAGCAAACCATAAAGCCCCGGCGTGAGACCCATTCCGAAAAATC
>Ga0105239_10004310_pt1 | contig 17059 bp, 16 predicted proteins | sample KBSC44metaG_FD_92761 | JGI IMG/M metagenome (GOLD analysis project Ga0105239, IMG submission 92761) | Corn rhizosphere microbial communities from Kellogg Biological Station, Michigan, USA - KBS C4-4 metaG | ecosystem: Host-associated > Plants > Roots > Rhizosphere > Soil | place: Michigan, USA...
CCATTCTGAATACCGCAACTTCCCGGTTCAAAACAACAGGAGCATAAATGGCGACGTAAGCAACAACTTTATCGGTGAAACAGATGCCTTATTGCTACAACACAGGCAACTGGATATTTACGCGGCAAAGGCCGACTACATTCAACCATTAAAAAACAAGGGAAGCTTTGAAACCGGCATTAAATCGAGCTATGTGAAAGCTAATAACGACAATAGTTATTACGACCAGTTTAACGGACAAAATACGATCAATATGCAGCAAAGCGACTATTCGGTAAATTCAGAAAATATAAACGCAGCTTACATTAACCTTAATAAAATATATCAAAAGCTTACAGTACAGGCTGGGTTGCGTGCGGAGCAAACCATCACCAAAGGAAGGCAAATAGTAACGGGCGAATCTGTAAACCAAAACTATTTGCAACTGTTCCCAACCTTGTTTCTAAATTATAAAGCTGATGACCAAAACTCGTTTACCGTAAGGTTTGGGCGCCGCATTGAGCGACCCGCCTACTCGGAAATGGTACCCTTTAGGCGACCGCAAACCGCAACGCTTTTTTTTGAAGGGAACCCCAACCTCAGGCCCGATATCTCGTACCACAGCGAACTGAACTGGGCATTCAAGGAGTCGTTTTTTATAACTTTTGGTTTGGACCTTGACAGGGATTATCTCCGCACGTTTCCTTACCTCGACAGCAATAAAGTTACTATTACCAGGCGGCCCACAAATGTGCAACGGGCACATTCATGGAATCTCGACCTGGCCTATTCGAAAAAATTAGCCAGCTGGTGGTCTACGGACAACACGCTTTCTATTTATCAAAACGGATTTAGCGGGCAGGCGGCAGGTTTTAGCTTAAATAATAACGGGATTGCCTCAGTTTACTTAACCACCAATAATAGTTTCTCCATCAACGACAAGCTATCTGCCGAAGCCGACCTGGAATATAACTCCAAACGGCAATTTGTGAATTCTACATTCGGGGCTTATTCAGTGTTAAGCATCGGGTTAAGGCAGCAGGTACTAAATAAAAAAGGTTCTGTATCTGTAAACGCTAACAACATTCTCAACAGTGAAGGTCATAATGCTATTGACCGTAATAGCGGGCTTTACCAGTATTCGTATTTTAACTTTTATACGCGCACTGTAACACTGAGCTTTAGCTATCGTTTCGGGAGCGGCAAAACAACAAAAGTTAAAATAGAGTCAGGTTCGGCGGATGAACAAAAACGTGCAGGGAATTAAAGGCTTGTTGTTAATGGTAACGGCGCGGTGATTAATCAAAAAAGCCCCCTGCCAATAGGCAAGGGGCTAAGTGAACTAATTAAATTAGTTGCTCATCGGGCATTTGCCCGCGCAACTTTCCTGCGAACATTTCGAATCCTTTGCACATTTTTCTTTGTTGCAAACTTTGCAGGTTTCGTGTTTTGCTTTTTTAGCTTTAACAGGAACTTCGGTAGCCATAACGGTAGCAGCTGCGAATAATATCGCAACAATGCTTAAACATATTTTTTTCATTTTGATTTTAAATTTGAATGTTAACTAATAAATACAACGGTTTAGGTTGTCCGGAGATTAATTAACAGGCTTTTGGCGGTTTCCAGTTGGTGCCATGATAGGCAGATATATCACCAATTTTATAGAGGGAAATTGGTTTCTCAACAAAACGCGGGGCGTTTAATTTAATGTTCAGTGGTTCAACAACTGTAAAACCGATAAGTCCGCAGGTAAATATCATGGTACAGCCTTGTTTGCTGCAGCCATTTTCCTGGCCCTTCATCTTTTTAGCACACATCATTTTGCCACCCATGCGTAGGCAGCACATGTGTTTGGCCACAGGCTGCACAGGTTTGCTTATCTCCAAAAATGATGAAGATAAAAACAACACACAAGCGGAAAGTAGAACAGCTAAAAAACGCATTAGCGTAAAATTATAGATATAAAATATATCAACCAAGCTATTAACGAAATTTAACATTACAGGCCTTTTTTATGTTGATGAATCGTGCGGTTAATACAGTATCATAGATGTTCCGCAAAAAAGTTGCCAGCCAAAGCTGGAATTTTAACCCAACCTAAAAAACGCAAGATAAACGTTAAAATAGTACTATCATTTAATTTAAGTAATGGTTAAGTTTGTTATAAGCCGAAACCGGTTTGCCAATTATTAGCGTCGGGTATCCTGCCCAATTTTATACCCGGCAAATACACTTACCGTAATGTATTCGCATGAGAAACTTAAGCGCTCTTACCTGTTTTGCTATTGCTCTGTTTTTTGTGATGACTGCCCGCGGGCAGTATACTTCGCAGTTAATTGATAACAGCACCGGCCTTTCAAATAGTTGCATCAACAGCATTTACCAGGATAATGATAACATTATATGGTTTGGCACCTGGGATGGCCTTAACTACTATGATGGCAGCAGTATCCACGTATTTAACTTTGAGCGGGGTGATTACAAAAAATCGATAGCCAGCAATGTAATTTACCAGGTTACCGGCGATAAAAGCCGCAACATCTGGATCAGCACAGTAGAGGGCCTCTCCAGGCTCAACAAAAGCACAGGCGATTTCACCAACTACTTTTACAACCCTAACAAGGCCGTTGCCAGCGGCTATACAACGGCTATTGATAGCCGTGGCAATGTGTACACGTCACAAACCCGCAGCTCGGCAATTTTGCAATACAACCCGGTTACTGATAATTTTAAAAATGTAAACCTAAATGGCCTCGGCCATTTTATGCTGCTGAAAATGTTGTTCGACGAGCAGGATCACCTTTGGCTGCTGCGTGACAGCGGCGTATTGGAAACCTACAGAAAAACTGTGAATGGCTTTGAACCAATAAAGCAGCTAAAACCCGTTGCCGGGGTCGACAATGTGTTTATAGCTAATCACCAGGTTTTTTATACTACGCAAAAAGGAGCGCTGGCAGGCATAAACAAACAATATCAAACGGATAACCTTGCCCAACTGCCCCGCGAGGTGCGCTCCATGAGTTACTTTAAACAGCATTACGTTTTTGCCTGGGCATCAAAAGGCCTTGGCGAGTACGATGAGCAGTTTAAGCCTGTAGACAATATTTGCGCGCAGGCGCAGGTGCTGCAAAATGTCCGCATAACATCACTGCTTACGGATGCATCCGGCTTGCTGTGGGCAGGAACCGACGGTAACGGGGTTTTAAAACTTTCGAAAAAAGAAGATTACTTCGGCAGTGTGCAGAAGCAGCCGGATGGGCAGTCGTTCCACATTCCCGTAAGAGCTTTTTCCGAAATTAACGGGGAGTTGTGGATAGGCACCAAAGGCAATGGCATTATCACCATAAAAAATTCCGGCAGCAAAGGCGAGACCTTCTCAGAAATCAAATCGTTTCATACGGACGTTGATTTGTTGGATAATTGCGTTTATGCTATTGAAAAAGGCAGCAATGGAATTGCCTATATCGGCTCGGACGCGCAGGGGGTAACGCTTTACGATTTAAACAGGAAACACTTTATCAATTGGGCAGATATCAGCAATAGCAATGCCTATCCTGCCTTCGGCTCGGTACATTGTATATTGATGGATAAGGATGGCTCGGCCTGGCTTGGCCTCAACGAAAGCGGGTTGGTTCATCTTAAACTCGAACAAAACAGTAGCGGGCAATTGAGAATAGCATATCTAAAAAAATACCAATACACAGGTACAACTGCCGGGCCGGGCAATAACGTAATCTATACATTGGCGCATGGTGCCGATAGCTGCCTGTGGATAGGCTGCCGCTATGGCGGACTAAGTATGTTTGATAAAAAAACCGGCGAATTCAAAACGCTGAAAGCTTTCGCTTACGATGGCAGCCTGTCAAATAATGACGTGCTTTCACTATATATCGATAAAGCTAATGTTTTATGGGTGGGCACCAGCTTCGGGCTCAATTATATAAATGAGCATAACGCGGCCACTAACCCACATCCCCAATTTAAGAAATTGGATACTGACAATGGCCTGCCCAATAACACTATCCATGCCATAACCGGCGACGACGAAAACAACATTTGGATAAGCACCAACAAAGGCCTGGCTAAAATTAACCCCGCGAGTTTAAAGGTAGTGCAGTACAAAGAAGCTGACGGTTTGCAAAGCGACGAGTTTAGCGATAATGCAGTTTGGAAGGACGGTAAGGGCATGCTATATTTTGGCGGCATATATGGCTTTAATCATTTCTTGCCGCAAAACGTACACATCAGTAACGAGCAGCCGCATGTATTAATTTCAGACATGCAGCTGGCAGGCCGGAATGGCCCGGAACAAGGGCTGCGTGTGCTCACAAAAAACGGCAGCGCAGCACCACAACATTATGAGCTAAACCCGCAGGATAATTATTTTGAGCTGAGTTTGCAGCCTATTACTTACACTAATTCGCAAAAATGCCGGTATGCTTATTTTTTAACCGGGGCCGACAAGAGCTGGCACTATGTAGGCAGTCACGAAAAAATCATCTACAACAACATTCCGCCCGGCAATTATAAATTGAAGATTAAATGGAGCAACGGGGAAGGGGCCTGGACACCGGCAATCGACGCTTTTAGTCTGACGGTTAAGCAGTATTTATGGCTTACAGTGCCCGCGTTTGTTTTGTATGGCATCCTGGTTTTTGGCATGGCCTGGTATTTTGTGCGCAGCCGTAAAAATAAATTCCTGATGGCGCAAAAGCTAAAGATGGAACACCTGCTGCGCGAAAAAGACGAAACCCTGCACCAGGAACAGCTGGACTTTTTTACCAATATAGCCCATGAATTGCAAACGCCGTTAACGCTGATAATGGGTTCGATTGAAAGGTACCTGCAAAAAAATGCGTCACACGTGGTAGTAAAACAAGGCAGCCAGTTTCTGCATATAGTGCAACAGGAGGCGTCGCGCCTGCATTACCTGGTGCACCAGTTGCTCGATTTCCGTAAAGGTGAGGCGGGACAATTGCAAAATCAATACAGCTATATTGACGGCACGGAATTGCTGACCAACCGCGCATCGCTTTTTCATGTGCTTGAGGACCAAAAGGAAGTTGACTTTACCTGTGATATTGACCCCGGCATAACCCTTTGGACAGATAAAGACAAGCTGGAAAAAATTATTTTCAACCTGCTGTCAAACGCTTTTAAACATTGTGCAAATAAGGAATACATTGTTTTTTCGGCACATAAAAATGACGGCATGTTAAATATTACCGTGGCAAATTCCGGATGCCGGTTAACTGAGCAGCAGGTCAATAAATTGTTCGACCGTTTTTTTGTGGTCGATGGCAGCCAACAGCAAAAACTAAGCTCGGGCATCGGGCTGGCGTTTACCAGGCAGTTAACCCAACTATTAAACGGGCAAATAAGCGTAAAATGTGAAAAAGGCTGGATAGCGTTTACGACGCAACTGCCACTGAATTTCGTCCCGGCAAAAGAAAGCCAGTTGGTTGATTGCAGTGAAAAAATTGATAGTACTTCTTACATTTTTAGTGCACTGGATATTTCGCAAAAAGGACTGATTAATACCAATATAGCTGATAACAACAAAAAGTCGCTGGTCAGCAGCTTCGAGAACGAGCATAGAAAATCTGTTCTAATTGTGGAGGATGAACAACTGATACGGTTTTTACTAAAGGATATTTTTGCGGAGTTATACATTATTTACGAGGCCGCCACTGGTCGCGAAGCGTTGGAGGTCATCAACCGCGCTACGCCTGATTTGATTATCAGCGACATAATGATGCCCGATATGAACGGCCTGCAGCTTTGCGATTTGGTAAAAAATACAGCCGAAACATGTCATATCCCCTTTGTGCTGCTATCTGCCCGAACCACTGACCAACAAATTACCGAGGGCTATAGCTGTGGCGCCGATGCCTATATTCCCAAACCCTTTAAAGCTGAGCATTTGCTGGTGCGAATACAAAAACTATTGGAATATCGCGATAAATTGCACCAGCTTTTCAGCAATAATAAGATTCTTGCATCCGCAAATGATTTAAAGGAAAGCGATAAAAGTTTCATCGAAAAAGTAACGGGCATCATCCGCGAAAACTTGCTGGAAGAGTTGGATGGGGCTTTTTTAGAGAATGCACTCAACCTTAGCAAAATTCAGCTGTACCGAAAAATCAAAACCCTGTCGGACATGACGCCAACTGAACTGATACGTCACATCAGGCTCAAGGAGGCATCGGCCCTATTGCGGAATACTGATCTCACTGTTTCCGAAATATTTTACCGCACAGGGTTCAACAACAAAACTTACTTTTTCCGTGAGTTTAAAAAAATGCTGGGCTGCTCGCCGAATGATTACCGGCACCAATACAGGCTGCCGGATTTGAAAGGGGTGAGATTCGAGTGATGGGTTAATCCTCTACGCGCACTACTCCATTTGCCCTATCAACTCATTTAGCTTATCAATATACTGCCCATACATTTTTTTTTGCGAGTGCCGCTTTACAATATATTGTGCAATTAGAAATACTATGATGATGGTTGCTCTTAACAAAGGAGCAATGTGCCCCCACCAATTGTGGCTGGTATCGAAATCAAAATAAACGCTCAATTCAAGCAGCGCAGCCATCAGCACATACAAGCCAACATACAGGTGCAAATAGTTATGGTTGCGTTGCTGCAGCAGGAAAGCCCGCTTCAATAAATTATCTTTTACGTTGCCCGTAGGCTGCTGTATTTGTTTTACGGTTATATAGTTAAAAAGTGCAAACAAAAACTCGATAAAAAGAATGCTGAACAGCAGCCAGGTTATCACGCTTTGATTAACGCCGTTGCTGATAAATGTACCGCTAAACAAAATCATAACAAAGGGGAAGATGTACAGTGTAGCTTTAAATTTCTTTTCGAGCATAGCCAGCGGGCCCTTAGCGTCACGGTAAATCAGTTCGGTAATGTTGTAATTTATTGCTGATGGTTGGGTTGCAGACTTTGCCCACATATCCCTAAATTGGTCTAATTCCATGTTGATTATTTTTAGTTAGTTGCCTTAATTTTTCTTTTATCCGGGTCATCTTAACCCGCAGTGCGCCGTTGGGTATGCCCATTACATTTTCCATTTCCTCGTAGCTGTTGCCATCCAGGTAAAGCATTACCAGCGCTTTTTCAATGTCATTAAGCCGGTTAATGGCGGCATATAATTGTTCAAGCTGCGCTGTTTCGGTTTCGCCCGGGCCGGTGTCGCTCATATCCGGCCGTATAGCATTATCGTCAAAAACAACAGGCGATTTTTTCTCTTTTCTAAAACCCGCTATAGCGGTATTAATAGCCACCTGGTAAAGCCACGTGCTGAATTTTGCATCGCCGCGAAATTTCTGATAGCCTTTCCAAACCTGGATAATAACCTCCTGATAAAGGTCCTGCCGATTGGCTTCGGTATCTGCATACAGGTAGCAAACCTTATAAATTATGCGTTCGTGCTGCTTTATAAGTCTGATGAAAGTGCTATGCAAATCCGGCTGTTTCACTGTATTGTTTGGCTTATGAGTAGCTCGGGGAGGGTATTTGTTACAGGGACAGGGCGGAAAATTTGGTTACAGCCGTACAGGCGCGATGCTTCGGGTGTCGCGCTGATAGGTGAGACCACCTTACCGGTGACGACTTTTAAGGCGGGAGACGCAAATATTGCGTCTCTACATAATGCCTGGTTATTTTTTCTCTTCCTTCTCAAACAAAGGCCTGGGGTCGAAAATTACTTTTATCGAATCAATTTTGCCGCTTGATAAATGGTACCACCCGCTGCAAAACAAAGTTTTGCCACCCATATTGATGTCGTAAAAAATAGATACGTCATTACCGTCTTCAAATATTTTTTTGATATCGTATTTAAATTTCATTTTTTCCATGTCGGCGATGTATACATCGCCACCGTCGCGGGTGCCCATTACGCCTATGAATTTTACATCTCCGGTAAGGTAATTTCTTGCTGCTTTAAAGTCTTCCTTATTTAGGGCTTGTAAAAAGCTTTGTACCGTTTTTGCTGCTTCCATTTTATAAATATTGGTTACTGAATTTTAACCCACAAATAACAAAAAGGTTCTCGTATTTTTGCCACTGTGACGACCGGAAACAAAAAGGGCATCCCTGCAAAAAAAACTCCTGCGGCCAAAAGCCTCGCGCCGAAAAGAAAGTATCAACCTAAAAAGAAAAAAAGCAGCGCTTTTACCACAAAATGGAAAGTAGCACTTGCCGGCTTTTTATTGATCCTGCTTTCACCTTTTTACTACGGTTATGTTATCAAAACCTTCACCTCAACCTGGCGGTGGATACGCGATATCGGCCAGGACCCGCATTATCGAACCTACAAAAGTTTCCACATCCGTATCCCGGATAAGTATACTATTCACGGCATCGACGTTTCATCCTATCAGGGTAAAATTGACTGGCACAGGGTAAAGGCCATGCGCGAAGACGAAGTGCACATCACCTTTGCCTTTATAAAAGCAACCGAGGGTGTCGTGCTGGTCGATCCCTATTTCCAGCGCAACTGGCGCGAAGCGCCAAAGGCCGGTATTGTATGCGGCGCTTATCATTATTTCAGGCCAAAAGCAAGCGGGAAGTGGCAGGCAGTGTTTTTCATGCAAAATGTAAAAACCGAAAAAGGCGATTTACCAATGGCTGTAGATGTTGAGGAATTGAACGGAGTTGCCCCCGCAAAAATGCGTGAGGAACTGAGGTCATTTTTAAAACAAGTTGAAGCAAAAACCAAAATAAAACCGGTCATATACTCCGGCGTGAAATTTTACCAGGATAACCTGCAGGGATATTTTGACGATTACACCTTGTGGATAGCCCACTATTATCAGCCTAAATTAGATGTGGCGAAGGCAACAAAATGGGCTTTTTGGCAACACAGCGACAAGGCGAAAGTGAACGGCATTAACCACATAACCGATTTCGATGCCTTTAACGGCGATAGCGTGGCCTTTGCGAAACTGCTTGTTAAATAAATTAACTGCCTGTAAATAAGTTAGCTGCAATTTTATTGCATTGCGCATACAATAAGAAGTGTTAATTTATGTTAATGTTTTCGATTACTAAGAATTTAGTTATATTTTAGTTTTCGATAAACCTAACATATGAAGCTCACAATTACGCTCTTAACTTTCTGTTTATTGCTAACGTGTTCGGCATTTGCCCAGAACCCTTATTCAATTAAGGGCTCCGTTGCCGACACCACATCAAACGCTAAACTGGCCAACACAACTGTAAGTGTATTAAACGAAAAAGACTCTACACTGGTAAAATTTACAAGGGTAAACACTGCTGGTTCATTTTCAATTGGAAACCTTAGAAAAGGCAAATTTATATTGTTGGTTACTTACCCAGACTATGCTGATTACGTAGAACGCTTTACGCTGGATTCTGCTAAAAGCACACACGATTTTGGAAGGCTAAGCATGCTGTTAAAAGCAAAGCTGCTGGCCGATGTTATAATTAAAGGTACCCGTGCCGCCATAAAAATAAAAGGTGATACCACCGAATTTGACCCGCGCGCATTCAAGATACAGCCCAACGCCACCGTTGAGGATTTATTAAAACAGCTGCCAGGTATACAGGTTGATAAAGATGGAAAGATTACCGCTCAGGGGCAAACCGTACCAAAAGTATTGGTTGATGGTGAGGAATTTTTTGGCGATGATCCTACCTTGGTAACCAAAAACCTTCGTGCCGACATGGTTGACAAAGTGCAGCTTTATGACAAGAAAAGCGATCAGGCAACTTTTACCGGTATTGACGATGGTGAAAAGACAAAAACCATTAATATACAATTGAAGGCAGACAAAAAGAACGGTTATTTCGGCAAATTGGAAGGTGGTGCAGGTACCGACGGTTATTACCAGGGTACAGGGTTGTTTAACCGTTTTAAAGCCAAATCAAAGTTTTCGGCCTATGGTATTGTCGGCAATAATGGCAAAGTTGGGCTTGGCTGGGACGACAGCCAAAAGTTAGGTACGATGGGCGGCAATGTAGAATTTGGCGACGATGGTGGCATGATGTTTTTTATGAGCGGTGGAGGCGATGACGGCCTCGACTCGTTTGGCGGTCAATATTACGGTCAGGGCATACCATTGGCACGTACGGGTGGTGTGCACTACGATACTAAGCTTAATAAGGATAACACAACGCTCAATTTTAACTATAAGATCGGATCGCTTACTGTTGATGGCACGGAAAATACGCTTAGTCAAAACAACACGCCCCAGGGTTCGCTAAACAGTGCATCAGATAAAACGTATCATAACTATGTCTTCCGCCAGAAAGTTGATGGTATGATCAATATAAAGCTAGATACAACGCAGACACTTAAAATAATGTTCGACGGCACTCTAAAGCATGGTCAGAGTCGCAGCAATTATGATTATTTGAGCCAGTACGAGAGCGGAGCCAGGGTAAACTCAAACACCCGGGATGTAATCAACAATACGGACGGAAAGGTATTTGATGTAAGCGCGTTTTACACCAAAAAGTTTAAGAAAAAAGGCCGTACATTTTCATTAAGCGTAGCCGAGAACATAAACCAGGCCAATTCGCATGGCTTTTTGAAATATAACCAGGACTTTTATGACGCGGCCGGGGCCGTTGACAGCACCGCGCTTACCGACCAGAAAAAAACCAGCACAACCCAAAGTTCGGTGCTTACAACCAATGCTACCTACACCGAGCCTATAACAAAAAGCTTTTCGGTTATAGCAAATTATGCTTTTAAAACAAGTCACGGAACTTCAGACCAACAGTCATTTAATCCATCGGCGCCGGGCAACTACGATGTGCCTGTAGCTGCTTTTAGCAGTGATTACAGGCTGAACGAAATATCGAACCAGGTGGGAGCCATTTTTAATTTAAAGTCAAAAAAAACCACTTTTAACTTTGGTACAAGAGTATCGAGTGTAAACTTCGACCAGCTAAACCAGGTTACTGATGTGCCGTTTAAACGCACCTTTATAAACTGGGCTCCGCAAGCTTACTTCCAATATAAAATTGGAAAGCAGGAGTCGCTAAATTTAAATTACAACGGTACGTCAGCGCAGCCAAGCCTTAACCAGATACAGCCGGTAGCTGATAACAATAACCCAAACAATTTTGTGGTAGGTAACCCCGATTTGACACCATCTTTCAGGAACAGGTTCAGCCTCTCGTATTTCTCATATAAAGTTATTAAAGGGGAGTCGTTTAACGTTTTCGGCAACTACTCGTTTACCAGCAACCCTATCATAAGCGATGTCACTACTGACTTCGCTACTGACAAATCGATAACTCATTACGTTAATTTAAGCAATAAAACCCCCTTTAACTTTAATGTCAACACTTATTACGATAAAAAAATTGAAAAACTCGATATAAATGCGGGGCTGAATGTAAGCGCAAATGGCAGCACTTCATACAGCCTGTCGAACGGTGCACTGAACCAAACTACGTACAATACTTACTCCGGGCGACTACGGCTCTCGAAATATAAAGAAAAGAAGTATGATGTTTCCATTTCGGCGGGCCCTAGCTATACATTCAGTAAATCATCATTACTTACCAACATAAATAATAACGGCAGAGGTTTTAACGCCGATGGTAACGTTAATTTTTACCTGCCCGGAAAATTCCAAATAGGCTCCGATGTAAACTATAACTTTACAGCAAAAACACAGACCTTTAATAACGATCTGAAAAAGACACTGCTTAATGCCAGCATAGTTAAAACGTTTTTTAAGAACGACGATTTGAAACTGGCATTAACAGGCAATGACCTGCTAAACCAGAACGTTGGCTTTAGCCGCTCGGTAAATGGAAACTATTTGCAGCAGAACAGTTACACTACCATAAAAAGATATTTTATGTTTACGGTAACCTGGAACTTTAATAGCATGAATGCCTTGAGCACAAAAAAATAAACAGATGACAAAGACCAAAATTATAACACTAATAGGCGCTTTGCTGCTTGGCATAACTTCGGCATTTGCGCAAAATGCTCATTTTACCAACTCGGGCGTAATTGAATATGAAAAATCGGTAAACATGTTTGCCCTTTTAAAAAAACAGGTAGACCAGTATAAAGACGATACCTGGCTGGAGCAGGCTTATGACTCGTACCGTAAAAACCAGCCTCAGTTTAAAAAACTGAAAAGCACGCTGAGCTTTGCTGATAACAAGGCACAATTTGTACCTCTGGAGGCCGAAGAAAGCAGGATGTTCTTTAGTAACAATGCTATGGTAAACCAAAACAATACAATATTCACCGACTATAGTACGGGTACCTTTATTAACCAGAAATCGGTTTTTGAAGAGACCTTTTTGGTGAAAGACAGCACCCGGAAAATTAAATGGAAAATAACCGACGAAACACGCGACATAGCTGGTTATACCTGCCGCCGCGCCAATGCCATTATTTTGGATTCGGTGTACGTAGTGGCTTTTTATACCGAAAGAATACCTACACCCGGAGGCCCCGAATCATTTAGCGGCTTACCCGGGATGATATTAGGCGTGGCTTTACCGCATGAAAATATAAGCTGGTTTGCCACTAAAGTAACCGAAAGCGTGGTGGATGCCAAAGCACTTACCCCACCTAAAAAAGGCAAGCCCACCGATAACAAAGGTTTGCTAAAAACACTAAACAGCGCCATGAAAGACTGGGGCAACTGGGGACAAACTTATTGGAAAGCATTTTTAATTTGATTTGACTCGAATTGGCACAAATTAAGACGAATTACACGAATTATCTATGGTGCGCTAAATTTGATGTGCGTATATATTGACGTAAGATTTTTTATAATAATTTTATAGACAATTATATTTAGTCTCAAATCTCACGTCTCAAATCTCATATCTAAAATACATGCTTAAAAAAGGTGAACATATAGAAGGAACGCCGGCGGAACTGGAAACATTATTGTCTACAGACGCAAAAGCCAGGGCGTTTTTTGATGGACTGTCGAAGGGGTACAAACAAGGCTATTGCGATTGGGTGGGCGCGGCCAAACAGGAAGACACCCGCAAAGTACGCGCTGCAAAGGCATTGATTATGCTGCAAAACGAGCAAAAAACGCTGAAAACCTAGGTTGTTATTTGGTATTGTTGGTTATCATCATCGCCGGGTTTTCCCGGTGTGGCAAACGCGATAGCAAAAACTCTTTAAGTTCGGCTAGTTTATCGGTACATATCAAATCAACCTTACAATTTAATAATTCTCTCCAAACTTCCTGGTTTTCGGGCGAGGCCCAAAGCCGTACTTTTCTACGGAATTTATGTGCCATTGCTACATAAGCGCAAAGCCGGGCACGTTCTTCATCGGGGAATTTACCCCGGCCGGTCCAGCGCAAAATTTTTGAGTATTTGCAGCTAGATAGCTCGTAAATATTTGCCGACGTGGTGTCCTGTTTTGATTTTACCAGGTCTTCGTCAATAAACGCAAACCGGGTTTGTTGTGCCTTTAACATTTGGTATGGCTTATGCCCCGATAGCACAACGGTAACTTGTTTTTTTGTAACCACGCCATGGTCGTATGATGAGAGTATGCTACTATAGCGCATAAGCACTTTTTCAATAGCAGCGTAGGTGTTGTCGGCACCGGTCTTAATGTCTATCATTAAAATAACGGGTTCGGTATACCCTTTGTAAACCTCTCCTCCATTATTTTTTATATACCGGGCCAACGGTTTTAAATACAAGGACTCAAGCGTTTTGCTCCGCCGGAAAAATGGATTGATATGGGCGATAATTAATTCATCATCCTCTAAAAAAACATCGGCTTCTATATTGGTATAGCCATTTTCAAGGGCGTCAAATAATGGGCGGTTGTGGTTATAGTCGTTATGAGCAAATGCGTTTGGCAGCGGGTTTGATTGAGCTAAAACTATTAAGGGGCTAAGAAAAAGTAAAACAAGTGTGGCTGTTTTTAGTAATTTTACGCTTAAAATTGCTGAACGCATTTTTGAGTGTTATTGCTAAAATTTTTCAGTACAAATTTACCGGCTGCTTATTAAATTAAATGTTACCAATTGGTTAAATTACAACCGGGTAATATTAAGCGCCTTAAATACATAACAGCGCTTTGATCTGCAACCGATTCGACCAGAGACTAAACTTAAATTTTTATGCCATTTGATCTGCTGCTCAACAACATCTCTAAATATATTAACCTGGATGAGACGGAGCGGGATATTTTTATGTCGCATCTTAAACCTATCCAGATCAAACGCAAACAGTTTACCCTTAACGAGGGCGAAATATGCCGCAATTCCGTTTTTGTAACCGACGGTTGCCTGCGTGGGTTCACGGTAGACAGAAACGGCATAGAACATGTATTAAGCTTTGCGCCACCCGGCTGGTGGATTGCTGACATGTACAGCCTGATATCACAAAAGCCAGGCATATTAAATATAGAGGCACTGGAAGATACGGAAGGCATTATCCTTTCAAAAACCAACCAGGAAAAGCTGTACCACGAAGTGCCAAAATTCGAGCGCTTTTTTCGTATTCTCACCGAAAATTCCCTTGTAGCCAACCAGCAGCGTATAGTTGATAACATGAGCCTGACTGCGGAGGAACGGTACAGTATCTTTTGCAAACGATATCCTACGTTGATCGACCATTTACCGCAAAAACAGATTGCCTCGTATATTGGGGTAACACCCGAATTTTTTAGCAGGATGAAGGCGGGGTCGATTCGTAAGAAGTAAGCGAACTAAATTAATTGCTGAACGGCCGTCTTAATTGTTAATCAAAAATTTTTGTCATTCTGAGCGCGAGCGAAGAATCTTCTACGAGCGATATTCACGCCAAATAGCTATGGAGGCGATTTATCGGACGTCTAACTATCAAATGTATAAGATTCTTCACTATCGTTCAGAATGACAAAGCGGATTAAAAAAAATATTGTAATTCGTTTCTTAACCTACATCAAGTTCAAAAAGTTTGTAGGCGCTTACCTTTGTGGTACAAATTAAAAAAGAGGAAACAACCACAATGGCACATACAGTATTACACAAAGCCGAAACCCGCGGGCATGCAAGTCACGGCTGGCTTGATAGTTATCATTCATTTAGTTTTTCAAGCTATTACAATCCGGAGCGGATGAACTTTGGCGCGTTGCGTGTGTTAAACGACGATACCGTTGATGCAGGCATGGGCTTCGGAAAACACCCGCACGATAATATGGAAATTATTTCCATACCGCTTGAAGGCGATCTTGAGCATAAAGACAGCATGAACAACGTAGCCGTGATAAAAAATGGCGACATACAGGCCATGAGCGCAGGTACTGGTATTTATCACAGCGAGTATAACAAAGACAGGGAACAACGCGTAAAATTTTTACAGATATGGGTATATCCCAATAAAAAGAATGTTGAGCCCCGGTACGACCAGATTACTTTGAACCTAGACGACAGGCACAACAAGTTGCAGCAAATACTTTCACCCAACCCGGATGATGAGGGTGTTTGGATACACCAGAATGCCTGGTTCCACCTGGGTAAATTTGATAAAGGCATAAGCACTGATTATGCCATAAAAGGCAAAGGCAACGGCGTTTATGTATTTGTTTTGAGCGGCGATGTAAAAGTTAACGACCAGTTGTTAAACACCCGCGATGGCTACGGCATTTGGGACACCGACAAATTCACCATCACCGCCGAAACTGACGCTGAGTTTTTGCTGATGGAAGTACCTATGGAGTTTTGAGTTAAAAGATAGGAATGCGAAAGTTGGGATGTCAAATGCGGAATGTTTTACTTCGGTCTTTCCGGACTTTACCGACTTTCGGACTCCTTTAAAAATATGAAGAAAAAAATTTTAGCCATAGGCCGGCACCCGGAAATTTTGCAAACCGTTGTACGGCTGATAAACAATAATCCCGAATGGGAGGGCGCCGGTGCAAATACTGATGACGAGGCCGTGCTGCTTTTTAGCGCCCAGTCGTTTAAAATCGTGCTGCTTTGCGGTGGTATAGAACCGGATAGTGAAAAGAGGCTCCGGGCCACTTTTAATGCATTAAACCCTGATGCTATTATTGTGCAGCATTATGGTGGTGGCAGTGGTTTGCTATCTGCCGAAATTTACCAGGCGCTTGCTAAATAGCCACAGCGCTTAATCCATAAATATTTTACAGTGCACTCCAATGCTCTCAAGCAGCGATTCAATTTCAACGCTGTTGATTTGGGTTGTTGTGCTTTCAACACGCAAAATCCGGTCTTCGTCTTCAATATCGAAATTGGCCTGATAATCCGGAAGTTTTCGACCAAGCATTGCTAAGACCTTATTTGCCCTGGCCCTTTCCTGCACATCAGTTTTAAATATTTCAACCTGTTTCATTTTAATGATAATTGAAGTTCTATCGCTGCGGCGTTAGTTGTTTTTAGCCACCGGGGTTTTGTTCAGTTTGTTTAAATACCACAGTAGCCCAGCCATTATTACCAATACCGATATAGGTTCGGCTAGGCTGGAAGGGGGGTAGCCGCTGTTAAACTTGGCGATAAATGCCGAAAAAACGCACACACTAAAAGCCACATAAACCCATTCTTTTACCCGTTCGGGCACCTTAGGGATAAGCAGCACAATAACGCCAATTAGCTTACCAACAGTAAGTTCAATTCTGAAATATTCCGGGAAACCCAACCTTTGGGTAAATTCTATCATATGCGTACCCGAATACCATGCGCTGAACAGCATAAATGCAGCTATGGTGCCGGTAATTACCCAATATATTGTTCTGTTATTTTTCATTTTTAGCTTGATCGTGATCTTAGTATCCAATTTCAATAACACCCTGGTAAGTAGCCGTATTATTTATATTGTTGATAATGTAATGCGCCACATCGGCACGCGATATGCTTAAGGCATTTTTTAGGAAAACATTTATCGCGGTGCGGTAATTGCCCGTAGCGGGTTTGTCTGTTAACCTTGGCGGGCGTATGATGGTCCAGTTACTGTTGCTTTCTTTTATCAATTGCTCCATCGTGCGTAAATCGGCGTACATGTATTTCAATAGCTTTTGTAAAATATACTTCGCCGCCCATCTTACATAAAATGGCAATACCGGGCTTATTTCAACGGCCGAAGC
>Ga0105239_10004313_pt1 | contig 17054 bp, 13 predicted proteins | sample KBSC44metaG_FD_92761 | JGI IMG/M metagenome (GOLD analysis project Ga0105239, IMG submission 92761) | Corn rhizosphere microbial communities from Kellogg Biological Station, Michigan, USA - KBS C4-4 metaG | ecosystem: Host-associated > Plants > Roots > Rhizosphere > Soil | place: Michigan, USA...
CATGAACTACTGCAGCCCGACATCGACCGCATCGCGCCGTCGCTGGAAATCGGCTTCAAGCATTTCCCCGGCATCGAGAAGGCCGGCATCAAGCAGATCATCAACGGCCCCTTCACTTTCGCGCTGGACGGCAACCCGCTGGTCGGCCCGGTGCAGGGCCTGACCAATTTCTGGTGCGCCTGCGCCGTCATGGCGGGCTTCAGCCAGGGCGGCGGCGTCGGCCTGGCGCTGTCCAACTGGATGGTGCACGGCGATCCGGGCTTCGACGTCTGGGGCATGGATGTCGCCCGCTTCGGCGAGTGGGCCAGCCTGCGCTACACCAACGCCAAGGTGCGCGAGAACTATTCGCGCCGCTTCTCGATACGCTTCCCCAACGAGGAATTGCCGGCCGCCCGTCCGGCGCAGACCACGCCACTCTACGACACCATGCTCGCCAACAACGCCGTCATGGGCGATTCGTGGGGCCTGGAGACGCCGCTCTGGTTCGCGCCCAAGGGCAGCGAGCCGAAGGACATCGTTTCCTTCCACCGCTCCAACGATTTCGGCCCGATCGGCGAGGAAATCCGCGCTACGCGCGAAAAGGTCGGCGTTACCGAGATCGCCAACTTCGCCAAATACGAGGTCTCCGGACCGGCGGCCGAGGATTTCCTCAACCGATTGATGACCAACCGCATGCCGAAGATCGGCCGCATCGTGCTGACCCCGATGGTCAACGAATTCGGCAAGCTGATCGGCGACTTCACCATCGCCAAATCCGGCGAGGACCGCTTCATGATCTGGGGCTCGTCGGCCGCGCAGAAGTACCACATGCGCTGGTTCGAGAAGCACCTGCCGAAGGACGGATCGGTGCGCATCCACCGCTTCGACCAGACGCTTGTCGGCCTTTCGATCGCCGGACCGAAATCACGCGACCTGCTGCAGAAGCTGGTCGATGTCGACGTCTCGACCAAGGCCTTCCGCTTCATGGACTTCCGCGAGATGGCGGTCGGCGGCGCGCCCTGCATGGTCAACCGCATCACCTATACCGGCGATCTCGGCTACGAAATCTGGATGGCGCCCGCCTACCAGCGCCTGGTCTATAAGGCGATCAAGGAGGCCGGCGCGGAATTCGGCATCGTCGATTTCGGCATGCGCGCGCTGTTGTCGATGCGCCTTGAAAAGAACTTCCCGACCTGGTTCCGCGAACTGCGCCCGATCTACGGACCGTTCGAGGGTTCGATGGACCGCTTCATCAAGCTCGAGAAGAACGACTTCATCGGCCGCGAGGCGTCGGCCAAGGAACAGGCCGAAGGGCCGAAGCTGCGCCGTGTCTCCTTCATCGTCGACGCAACCGATGCCGACGTGATGGGCGACGAGCCGATCTGGGCCAAGGTCAGCAAGGACTACGGCACGGTGGAGAAGCCACATGGCTACGGCGCGCCGCGCTTCGACACGACAGGCAAGGAAGTGCGCGGATCCAAGGCCGCCGAAGGCGCGTCGGCCGTTCGCGGCATCGTCGATGGCGAGTGGCGTGTGGTGGGTTGGGTAACGTCTGGCGGCTATGCGCATTACGTGCAGAAGTCGATGGCGCAGGGCTATGTGCCGGCGGCCCTTGCCGAGGACGAAAGCGCCGGCCTGTTCGAGATCGAGATCCTCGGTCACCGCCGCCCGGCTCGCATCAATGTCGAGCCGCCCTTCGACCCGAGCGGCGAGAAGATGCGGACCTGACGCGTAGAGCAATTCCAGGAAAAGTGTGACGCGGTTTTCCGCCCGGAATTGCGTAAAACAGACAGACAGAGCGGTTTGCCGTTTCTACGAAACGGTGAACCGCGCTGGCAAATTGTTGGATTGCGCCGGTCGCCGTGGCATGGTCACAAGCCCGCTACCGGCGCATCAGCATGAGAAGACCACCCCCTTGCGGCAGCTAGAAAAGTGGACCGATTGGCTCTGTGATGAACGGGTCGGGCCATTCAGCGCCGCAGTCGCGTGTGCCCTCCTCTACTGCCTGACCCAGATCGTGGTGATGGCGCTGTTGTCCCACGTCGCTGGCACCGGCGTCGGTGTCGACGATTCCGAGCAACTGATGGAAATGCGGTTCCTGGCCGCCGGCTACGGCAGTTCGCAGCCGCCTCTATACACCTGGCTCGCCATGCTTGCGGCCTCGCTGGTCGGAACCAGCGTCCTCGCCCTCAAGATCGTCAAATACGGCCTGCTTGCCGCGGGGCTGGTCGCCTATTTCATCGCCATACGCCGCCTCGGCTATTCGAGCCGCGCGGCTGCCGCCGGCATGTTCGGGCTGCTTCTGTTTCCCCAGATCTTCTGGGAGATGCAGCACGCCCTCACCCACTCGGTCGCCATATTCTGTTTCACCTCAGTGCTGCTTTTGGCACTGGTCGAGGTTGAGAAGCGGCGATCAGCCATTGCCTATGCGTTGTTCGGCCTGGCGACGGCGGCCGCGATGCTGTCGAAATACAACATCGTCATCTTCCTGGCCGCGTTGTTCCTGGCGGCTCTCTCGGTTCGCGAAACGCGGGAGGCGATCTTCGACCGCCGCTTCCTGGTCAGCGTGGCCGTAGCGATCCTTGCCTGCCTGCCGACATTTCACTGGAACATCGCGCACCCGGATGACTTCCTGGCACACAGCGGTGGCTTCGGCGCTGGCGAAGGCGTCAGCGCTGCGAATACAGCATCTCTCGGCATCCGGAGATTGGCCAACGCGATCGTCAACTTCGCCGGACTGCCGGCAGCGATACTTGTCGTCGCGTATTTCCTGGCCGCGGGAAAGCGCACGGAGCCACCTCAGCCGGTGCGGTGGCCGGAAAAGCTGCTGTGGCGAGCGATCGCCTTGGGCGTGGTGGTTATGGTGGCAGTCGTGTTGGCAGCCGGCATCACGCAATTTCGCGACCGCTGGATGCTTCCCGTATTTATCCTTTTGCCCGCCGCCCTGGCCATGCGCTTCGACGCCATGGGCCAGAGGGGGCGAAAGGCGCAAGGTACCATCGTATTCGTCGGTGCCGTGCTTGCCATATTGGTACTGCCGCTAAGCTGGTACATGCACCTGAACGGCGGCGACAGTCGCGGCAGCGTCGTGCGCATGGACTACCGGTCGCTTTATGACCAGATCAACGCCGACGGACCGGTCAACACCGTGGTCTCAAGCTGGTTCTGGGTCGGCAATCTGCGCCTGGTCGATGCCGATCTTATCGTGCTCGACGACGAGATACCGGACTTCGCTCGGTCGATCCGCGAGCCGGCGGTTCTCGTCCTGACCGACGACAGGGAATCGTCTTCGGACGTTTTCCTGGAAATAGCAAAGGCCGGCTACGTCATGGACACCCTCCACCGCCGTGTCGAGGTGCCGCAGGCGCTCGGCTTTCCGCCGCGCCAGGTCATCATCACCAGACTGCTTAAGAAAACCGCGCAGTAAGTTTCAGGGGACCGCATGGACAAGCAACGCTTCGGCCGCCACCGCAAGATCATGCCCTTCGAACCCGGCTCGGTCGAAGCGCTGCGTGAGGCCTCGCGCGAGAAGGCGGCCTCGCTCAACCAGCATGTGCTGGGCTATGGCGCGACAGCCGAAGCCGAATGGGCCGCGGCCGGCATTGCGGCGCCCAATCTGCCCGCCATGCGCAAATACCGGCTGGAGCGCATTCGCGCCGAATTGAAGCGCCGCGACTATGCCGGCGCCCTGCTCTACGACCCGGTCAACATCCGCTACGCGACGGATTCGACCAACATGCAGCTTTGGGTCGCCCACAACCCCACGCGCCACTGTTTCGTCGCCACCGAAGGACCGGTGGTGCTGTTCGACTATTTCTCCTGCGAGCATCTGTCCGACCATTCGGGCGTCGTCGAGGAGGTGCGCCCGGCCGTATCGTGGATGTATCTCTACAGCGGCGAATTGACCAATGAGAAGGTCCGTCGCTGGGGAGCCGGCATTGCCGAACTCATGGCCGAACATGGCGGCGGCAACCGCCGCATCGCTGTCGATCACATCAATCCGGAAGGTGTCGAAGAACTCGCCCGCCGCGGCATTTCCGTCGGCAATGGCGAGGCAGTGATGGAGAATGCCCGCCTCATCAAATCGCCGGACGAGATCCTCGCCATGCGCCGCTCGATCGTCGCTTGCGAAGCGGCGATGGGCGAGATGGAAGCAGCATTGAAGCCCGGCATTTCCGAGAACGAGTTGTGGGCGCAACTGCATCGCGGCAACATCGCGCGCGGCGGCGAATGGATCGAGACGCGTCTTCTGTCCTCGGGACCACGCACCAATCCCTGGTTCCAGGAATGCTCCTCGCGCGTTGTCGAGAATGGCGACCTCGTCGCTTTCGATACGGATCTCATCGGCCCTTATGGCTTCTGTGCCGACCTTTCGCGCACATGGCTCTGCGGCGACAAAAAGCCGTCGAACGAGCAGCGCGACCTGTTCCGCATCGCCGCTGACCAGATCGCCCACAACACAGATTTGATGCGGCCGGGTATCTCGTTCCGCGATCTCGTCGATCGCTCGGCGGTGCCGCCGGACGATTGCTATCCGGCACGCTACGGCGTGCTCTATCACGGGGTCGGCCTGGCCGACGAATATCCGACGCTGCCGCATGCCGGCGACTGGACCGCCGACACGCCGGACGGCTTGCTCGAACCCGGCATGGTGCTTTGCGTCGAAAGCTACGTCGGCCGGCTTGGCGGGCACGAAGGCGTCAAGATCGAAGAGCAGATCCTGATAACAGAGACCGGGAACGAGAGGCTTTCAGCTTACCCGCTGGACGAGCGGCTGTTCTGATGCGGCGCCTTCGACCGTCGCGACGGCCTCGCGCATCGCGGCAACAATCTTTTCCGGCGTCGTCCTGGCGGTGATATAGGGCAGGCCCTTGCGCCGCGCCGTCCAGCCGACCACTTTGACGCCTTGCGCAGCCGGCTCGAAACGCTGCGCCAGCGCCCAGCTTTGGCAGTCGATGGCCGCGACATCGGCCCTGCCCTCGGCGATAGCGACGATCGACGATCGGTGGCCGCCGCTTTCGCTGCGCGAGGCGAAGATGTCCAGGCTCTCGCCCATCGCTTCCAGGTCGCGCGTCAGCCCGATCAGCCCGGACATCGAATCCGGATTGTTGAAAGTGAAGCGCTTGCCACGCAGAAGATCGAGCTGGATGACGGCCTTGCCATCTCGCGGCGAGGCAACCGGCGGCCCGCCATCGGCGGCCATCACCAGCGCGCTGGAATAGAGTTCGCCCTGCCCGCCCTCGAACGCATCGTAGTTTGGCTGGGCAACCACCTGCACATGCCGGGCAAGGCCAAGCTCCATCGGCCCCCAGCAGGTTTGACCGAAGAGCAGCGCCGGGCTCAGCCAGAACTCGTGAAAATCGAACTCGCCCGGGGGCAACGTCGCCGGGTCGGGCGCGATCAGCTTGCCGGCGTCGTCGAAGATACCGCCAGGCACCGCCGGCAATTCGCGATTGCTGCGCACGACATTCTCGGGCGCATCGACGCCCCTTTGCCGGAAGGCATCGCGAAGCCGTGCCCACTGCGCGTCGACGTCACCGCGCACCTCCGGCCAGTCATACATCGGCAAGGCCGCGATGAGTTCGCTCATGTCGGTATCCGACCGTTAGAGCAATTCCAGGAAAAGTGCGCAGCGGTTTTCCGTTCGGAATTGCGTAAAAACAAAGAGTTAGAGTGGGTCGGCGATTCTATCAAACGCTGAACCGCTCTAACGTGGAAGATCCAAGGAAAGGTGGGCATAATACGCCAGAGGCGCAAGCAGAAGCGCCGCGTGCTCACTCCTTGGGCGGCTCCGCCGGGACCGGCGCTGTTCCAAGCCCGTTGACGTTGCGTGCCCTGACGCGCGGCTTGAACGCCCGGCCGGGTTCAGGCGTGCGCCGCAGCACCGGATGGACGATCGGCTCCTTGGCCTTGAAAGCGTGAGCTTTCAACAATGCGAGATAGTTCGGGTAAGCGTAGCCGTTGTTCATCCGCAGCCATTCCTCGCGGCGCTCGCGAAACAGCTTCGGCAATCTGTACCAGGCAATCGTCGGGCTCTTGTGATGGACGAAATGCAGGTTGTTGTTGAGGAACAGGAAGGAGAGCGGCGAACGTTCGACGATGACCGTGCGCCCTTCTGGGTGTTCCGACCACTGATGCTCGGCATAGGTGCGGATCGAGATCAGCGACTGGCCGAGCCATACCGGCACCAGGATATAGAGCCAGAGCGGAATGCCAAAGCCGAACGTGACGATCGGTATCACCACGGCAAGGCCGATGGCATGCAGCAGCCACGCCTTGCGGATCGCCTTGTCGCCGGCGGCGATCTGCTTGGCATCATCGATGAAGAAGCCGATCGAGGACAGCCACGGGCCGAGAATGAGGCGGCCGACCATCGTATTGTTGACTTTGAGCAGGAACTTCATTGCCGGCGGCAGTTCCTCATGCATCCAGAGCGCCTGGTAATAGCTTTCCGGATCATCAAGCGGATCGGTCAGCCGCTCGTCGGCATGATGGCGAAGGTGGATCGTCTTGAAGCGGCGGAACGGCCAGACCATGCCGATCGGCAGGAAGACGAAGGCTTCATTGACCCTTGCGTTGCGGGTCGGGTGACCATGCAGCACCTCGTGCATCAACGAGGATTGCAGTGCCGCGATCAAGGCCAGAAGAATGAGGGAGAGAAGTGGATAGGACGGCCAGAGCAGGAAGCCGGTGGCGAGCCAGGCAGCGTAGCAGAAGAGTATGAGGAATGCCGTCGGCCATTCGATTGCCGGTGCGCTGCCACGTCTCTTGTTCATGCTAGCCATGCTATCGACCACTGCCTTTCAGTCGCCGGAACCACTTTGATTCCTGACAGGATTGTGTCAGGAGCCTGTCGTTGTCGCAACGCGACAATGCGCACAAACTGTTGCGAATGCGCATTTATCGCCGCATATGTTATACATTGTAAACAAATATGGGGATTCATTTCCGCCTGAGCCATGTTCAACGCGGCATCAGCGCAAATTTTTCCTCCCCGAAGCAGGAGCAGCGTCATGGACAAGCGCGATCTGTCGACCCTCTTCCGGGAGCGGCTGAAATTGCTCTTGACACGGTCCGACTTGAACCAGTCCGCCTTCTCGACGGCGGTCGGCATCGACCGTTCGGCGCTGTCGCAGCTCCTGTCGGGCGCATCGACGCGCCTGCCCCGCGCCGAGACGCTTCTCAACATCGCGGCCGAGTTCAAGGTGTCGCTCGACTGGCTGCTGGGCCTGTCCCAGGACGAGGGCGTCACCGGCGAAATAAGAGAGAGCCTGGAGATCGAGGAAGCGCCCGACGGTTTTGACCGCACGCTGCTCGCCAGATGGCATGCGGAAGCAGCCGGCACGAAGATCCGCTATGTGCCAGCCGGTATTCCAGACCTTCTGCGTACCGAGGCGCTGGTCGAATACGAAGCCGGCATCACCAACAAGAGCCGCGAGGCGCAGGCCGGCGAAACGCAGTACCGTATCGATTACAACCGCCGGCCGGAGACCGACATGGAGGTCTGCATGCCGCGCCACACGCTGGAGATCTTTGCGCGCGGTCTCGGCGTCTGGGATCGTTTCCCCGAAGCCGACCGCCGTGAGCAACTGCTGCACATGGCAGCGCTCCTCGACGACCTCTACCCGACCTTCCGCCTGTTCCTCTACGACGGACGCATGCGCTATTCGATCCCTTACACGATCTTTGGCCCCTACCGCGCCGCGATCTATGTCGGAGACATGTATCTGGTGTTGAACGCCACCCAGCCGATCCGCACCCTGACCAGCCATTTCGACAATCTGATCCGGGCCGCCGACATCAACGCTCACGAGGCGGCAAGCTTCGCGCAGAGACTGGCCGCAATGTCCTTCCCGTCAGGCACTGTCTGATCGCTTCGCAGGTCTTCCGGGCCGTAAGCTCGTTGACTACATATAAAGACTTCTTTATATCGTTATTTGAATTCGGAACACGAAAGCCAAAGCCATGACCGCGACCAATCCCATCGATGCACTGCTGGCCGAAAAAGGCGTGCTTCTGGCCGATGGCGCCACCGGCACCAATCTGTTCGCGATGGGTCTCGAGGCCGGCGAAGCGCCCGAACTGCTCAATGAGACTTCGCCTCAGATCATCGCCAGCCTGCATCAGAATTTCGTCGACGCCGGCGCCGACATCATCCTCACCAATTCCTTCGGTGGCACCCGCCACCGGCTCAAGCTGCATCATGCGCAGGACCGCGTGCACGAGCTGAACAAGCGCGCCGCCGAGATTGCCCGTTCCGTTGCCGACAAGGCCGGCCGCAAGGTGATCGTCGCTGGCTCCGTCGGTCCGACGGGCGAGTTGCTGGTGCCGCTCGGCGCCATGACCTACGAGGACGCGGTCGATGCCTTTGCTGAGCAGATCGAGGGCCTGAAGGCCGGCGGCGCCGAAGTTGCCTGGATCGAGACCATGTCGGCGCCGGACGAGATCCGCGCCGCAGCGGAAGCGGCGATCCGCGTCGGCCTGCCCTACACCTATACCGGTTCCTTCGACACCGCCGGCCGCACGATGATGGGCCTGTTGCCGAAGGACATCCACGCCGTTGCCGACGGCCTGTCGCAAGCCCCGCTCGGTGTCGGCGCCAATTGCGGCGTCGGCGCTTCCGACATTCTTGCTTCGCTGCTCGACATGACCGAGGCGAAGCCGGAGGCTACCGTGATCGTCAAGGGCAATTGCGGCATTCCGGAATTCCGCGGCACCGAGATTCATTACTCCGGCACGCCCGAACTGATGTCCGATTATGTGCGGCTTGCGGTCGATGCCGGCGCCAAGATTGTCGGTGGCTGCTGCGGCACTTCGTTCGCCCATCTCGCCGCCATGCGCAAGGCGCTGGATGCGCATACCAGGTCGACCCGCCCGACCGTCGAGACGATCGTCGAGCGCATCGGCCCGATGCGCAACAAGGTGGCGACGGCAAACACCGCCGAAACCAGCGAAGCGCGCCGCGAGCGCCGGCGCAGCCGCGCCTGATACGGTTTCTACTTGCTGTTTTCGGCGTAGCGCGACTGCGCGGTATTGAAATCAACACCGGCGCCGTCCTGGCTGTCGGCGCCTATCGTCATCAGGGCGCCCGATGCACGCGGGTCGGTGATCTGTTCCAGCATCACACGAAAACGGTCGTTGTTGAGCGCCGAGAGCGCCGTGTTGCGGGCCGCGTCGACATCATTCCTGATGCGCGCCGATTCCACTGACGGAGCGGACGGTTCCCGCACCGGCGTATTGGCCGCCGTCGAGCTCGCGTTCCCGATTGTCGTGATATGCACTGCCGATCCCTCAAACCTCTATCAGCACTGCCTAACAGAGGCTCGTTGCGATGATATTCCGGAAAAGCCGCGCAATTTAACGATCATAAAAAAGGCCGGCAGGATTTGTCCTACCGGCCTTCGTTCAACTCGCAATGCCCTATTTGTTGCCGTCCAGCGATGAGGCCAATCGCACCAGCGACAGGAACTCCGCCCTGTAGCCGAACGGATCGGCCCCGCGCGCGGCGTTGGCGATTTCCGCGATCCGGTCGTAGCCGAAATTCGCCGTCTGGTCCTCGTCGCGCAGTTTCTGCCCGAAGGCGGCGACAGCGACCGAGAAACGCTGGTCGGTGCCGGCCGCATTGAAGGACGACACTTCGTTGGCGGCGGTCACCGGTGTGGTGATCAGCTTCGAGACATTCTCGTTCGGCAGCTTGTAGCGGATCTTGACGAAGGCATATTCGTCGGCATTGGCAACGCCGCCATTGTCGACCTTGGCCTGGCCGTAGCGCAGCGGATCGACCTGTTCGCCGCCGCTGCCCTTCGGCGTGATCTCATAGACCGCCGTCACTGAATGGCCCGAGCCGATATCGCCGGCATCGACGCGGTCGTTGTTGAAGTCCTCGCGTTTCAGCGCGCGGGTCTCATAACCAACCAGCCGATATTCCGAAACCGCGGCCGGGTTGAATTCGACCTGGATCTTGACGTCCTTGGCAATGGTGAACAGCGTCGAGGACGCGTCATCGACCAGCACCTTCTGCGCCTCGGCAAGCGTGTCGATATAGGCCGCCGTGCCGTTGCCGTTCTGGGCGATAGTCTGCATCATCTGGTCGTTCAGATTGTCGTGGCCAAAGCCGAACACCGACAGGAACACGCCGGTCTTGCGCTCTTGCTCGATCAGCCGCTTGAGGTCATCGTCATCTGTCTGGCCGACGTTGAAGTCGCCGTCGGTGGCAAGCATGACGCGGTTTACGCCATCCTTGACGAAGGATTGCTGCGCAAGCTTGTAGGCTTCGCGGATGCCGGCCTCGCCGGCCGTCGAGCCGCCGGGCTCCAGATTGTCGATGGCCGCGAGGATCTTCTGCTTATCGGCCGCCTTTGTCGGCATCAGCACCGTCCCGGCATTGCCCGCATAGGTGACGATCGAGACAGTGTCGTCGGCCTTGAGCTTGCCGACCAGCAACCGGAAGGCGGATTTGAGCAGCGGCAGCTTGTCCGGCTCGTCCATCGACCCCGAGACGTCGATCAGGAAGACGAGATTGGCCTTGGGCTGCTCGGCCGGCTTCACATCAAACCCCTTGATCGCGACATGCATGAGCTTGGTGTGCTCGTTCCACGGCGTCGGCATGACGGTGACGGTCGAGTTGAAGGGCGTCGCAGCTGCGTCCGGCCCCTTCCAGTCATAGGGGAAGTAGTTGATCATCTCCTCGACGCGGACCGAGTCAGGCTGAGGCAGGGAGCCTTCCTTCAGCGAGCGCCGAACAAACGAGTAAGAAGCCGTGTCGACATCGATCGAAAACGTCGAAACCGGATCTTGCGCGGTCTCATGCACCGGATTGGTCTTGAAAGTCTCGATGCGGTCGCGGTTCTCCTCCTGCGGCAGCATCTGGTCGGTCGGCAAGGGCGAAGGCTGCACCATCAGCTTGGAATCGGCGACCACGCCAGCCGGCGCCTGGGCAGACTGCATGGCGGTCGCCAGCGCCTGGGCATTCGCGCGTCCGCCGGCTGCAAGTTGGTCAACCTCCGCGGGTGCCGGCGGCGGTGCGGGCAAGGCCTCGGGCACCGTCTTCTTGTTGGCATAGTCTTTCAACGTCCCGTTTTCGCGCTTCGCCTGGCCATCGGAGGAGCTCGTTTCGGAATTCGGCGGCGATGCCGGCGCGACCTGCGCTTCATCTTCGACACGCCTTTCACTGTCCGCGTCGGTCTTCTTCTCCTTTGCGGACGTCGCCGCCAGCGGCTCGTTGATCGCCGGTTGCTCCGGCACTGGCTTCTGCGCCACCGGCTTGTCGGCCAGGGTCTCGGTGATCTTGCCGTTGCTGCCGATGACGGGCGGCTGCTCCTTCAGCATCTCAAAAGCGGCATAGCCCGCGATAGGCAGCGCGACCAGCGCGGTGATGGCCGGCGTGGCAATGAGTTTCCGTTGCATGATTTCTCTCCAGAGCTTTCTTGCTCGCTCCGTGAGACGAAGGCCCGCAGATGTTCCTTGGGGGACAGCGGAAATTTTTTCATCGAGGTCGAAGGCCTGCATCGCGGCGGCGAACGCGCGCGCCTTCGCCTCGCCGCCCGGCGCCGGTACCGCGATGTCGCGCAGCCTCTCGAGTTCGTTGTCGTCGACCATGGTCACACTTCCCCGGCTGAACGCATCAGCACCTTCAGCCGTTTCTTCGCTTCATGGATGTGCCAGGAAACCGTCGTCTCCGAGATGGCCATCACCTCCGCCGCCGCCGCGTGGTTGAGACCTTCGCCATAGACGAGCAGCACCGCATCACGCTGTTTGTCGGGCAGCATCCGCACCGCCGCCCACATCGCTTCGGTGGGATCGTCGGCCTCCGCCGACGCTTCGCCGGCGATCGACGCATAGGCGCCGTAGGCATCGGTCTTGGCGGTGTCGCGGGCACGCTTGCGCATCATGTCGCGCGCCGCGTTCAATGTCATGGCGTAGAGCCATGTGGTGAAGGCGCCGCTGCCCTGATAGTCGCGGATCGCGCGGCCAAGCCGCACGCAGACGTCCTGGGCGATGTCCTCGGCATCGGCCTTACGGCCGCACCAGCGATAGGCGGCGCGATAGACGAAGCCGTAGTGCCTTTCGAGCAGTTTGCCGAAAGCCCCCCTGTCTCCGCCCCTCGCCCGCCCGATCAATTCGGCATCGGAGGCTTCGCTGTCGTCCAGCATCATCGCCATCATTTGCCCGTTGGACGAAGGCTAATGGCCAATCCTTGGGGCGATGGAAAGATTTTTTTACAGAGGGCAGCGCAGCCGACGGCCAGGAAGGGTCGTCAGCCCAGTGTTTCTTTGAAAAACGTCGTCAGCCGCTTCCAGTGACGTTCGGCGCCCGCCTCGTCATAGACGCTGTGGTCCTTGATGCACCAGCCATGGCCGACCCCGACATAGTTCTCGACCACATGATCGACTTCGGCGACCCGCAGCGCCTCCGCTAACCGCGCCGACTGTTCGGGCGGGAAGCTGCGGTCGACACCGGCAACGCCGACATAGACGCGCGCCTTGATCGAGGCTGCCTTGCGGTGCGGGCTGTCGGGCGCGTCGCTGGCGAGATTGCCACCATGGAAGCTCGCCGCGGCGACGATGCGGTCGGGATAGGTCGCGGCTGCGTTGAGCGCCCGTGCGCCGCCCATGCAATAGCCGACGACGCCGATCGGCCCGTCAATGCCTTCGGCCGCGAGCGCATCCAGGAAGGCAGCGCTGTCACGTATTGTCATCTCCTGTGTCGTGCCGGTGAGCAGCGCCATCAGTTTGGTTTTGGTCTCCTCCACGGTGAAGGCGGTCTTGGCGTCGAAAGGCCCATAAGGAGCGTTGCGGTGGAAGAGATCTGGCACAAGCACGGCATAGCCGTCTCGGGCAAGGCGCTCGGCCATTTCGTCGAGCGCCGGACGCGGCCCGAAGGCATCCATATAGAGAATGACGCCGGCCCTGGCCGCAGACGCCTTGGATGGCCGGAACAGTCCAGCCCTTGCCACGCCGTCACGGGTCTTGATCTGAAGGTCCTGCTTCGTCATCACCTGCTCCGTTTATCAGATGGGCGATACATATCCGCGCAAATGACAAGGGCAAGGCGTTCCCTGAACCCGACGGTCAACATTTCGTGCGGGCGCGGGGTCGACGCTACAGCCCCCGCAGGGATCAACTTTCACCGTCGATGTGCACGGTCCTTGCGCCGACATGCAACGCGCGGCCGGCGCCGAACCCCATGATGGCCGCGCCAAGCCCGAGCGCCACGAACAGAAAAGCCGATTCCGAAAAACTGCCGGTCCAGCCGCGGATCAACCCCACCAGCAGCGGGCCGAACGCGGCAAGCACATAGCCGACGCCTTGCGCCATGCCCGACAGATGCGCCGCGACATGCGAGTCCGGAGAACGCAACACGATCAGCGTCATGGCGGCCGCGATCAGGCCGCCCTGCCCGATGCCTTGCAGGACAGCCCAGACCAGCACGGTCGAGGTCGGCGCGAAAAGGATGCCGAACAGCGCAACCACCGCTATCGCAACCAGTGCCACGTTGATGCCGCGCTGGTCCCTGAGCCGCACCGCGATAGACGGCACAGCCAGGCAAGTGATGACCTGCGCCATCACCGACACAGACGCGATGGCGCCGGCGGTTGCCGCGTCGAAGCCGCGCTCGCGCAGGATCGGCGCCAGCCAACCGAAGACACAATAGGCGAGCGCCGACTGTAGCCCCATGAACAACGTCACCTGCCAGGCCAGGCGATCGCGCCAGAGGCCGACGACGCGAAAGCCGCGATGGCTTGCCTGCCGCCGGCTGCCCAATGCCTGCGGGATCCAGATCAACAGCATGAGCAAGGTCGGCGCTGCCCATGCGCCAAGCGCGCCCGACCAGGACCCGGTGACAAGATGCTCGATCGGCAGGGTGAGACCGGCAGCGGCGGCCGAGCCTGCGCACAGCGCCATGGTGTAAAGCCCGGTCATGACAGCGGCGCTGTCGGCAAAGTCACGCTTGACCAGTCCCGGCAGCAGCACGTTGCCGATGGCAATGGCGCCGCCGGCGAGGAAGGTGGCGACAAACAGCAGCGGAACCGAGCCGAACCAGCGCAGCCCGGTTCCCAGCGCCAACACCACAAGCGCGCCGAGCAAGGCACGTTCAGCTCCGTAGCGCTGGGCAAGCCTTGGCGCGAACGGAGCAAACAGACCGAGACAGAGGACCGGCAGCGTCGTCAGCAGGCTGGCCCCCGTCGTCGAGAGGCCGGTCGCCTCCATCACCTCGGGCAGCAGCACCGACAGGCTGGAAAACAGCGGTCGCAGGTTGAACGCGATCAGCACAAGGCTAGCGCCAAGCACGATGCGCGCGGCGTGGCTGCCCAGCTCTGGCGGCCGCGGCGCAGGTATGCTGTCGGCTTCGGCATCTATGAGACCGAGCGCTTCGACGGCCTCCGTTTGTGCCTTCGGAGCAGGATGACGAAACGTCTGGTTCATTGGGCAAGCAGTCTTTCAAGCTGGGCAAGCACGGGCGCCATGAAGGCGTGAACGGCGGCAACCGCACGGTCGGGATCGCTTGCGGCAATGGCCTCGACGATTGCCGCATGCGCCTGCTGGTCCGGTTCGGGCAATTCGCTGCCGATGGTGGCATGGATGGTTTCGGTGATGGCGGCGGTGAAAAAATCATAGAGTTCGATCATTGCCCGGTTACCGGACGCCGCGACGACGGCCTTGTGGAAGGCAAGGTCGCGTCGGATGAAGGCCTCGCTTCCGCCGTCCGCGACAGAACCGCGCTCGGCAAGCAGCTGGCGCATCCGGTGGAGGTCGGCAGGCGTGTGGCGCAAGGCGGCAAGCCTTGCGGCTTCCAGATCCAACGCTGCCCGTGCTTCCCATTGATCGCGCAAACCGGTGCGTCTGACGCGATCGAGAGCCGTGGACGAATCGACGGTCGAGCGCACATAGGTGCCGGAGCCCTGGCGCGTATCCAGCAACCCCTGCGAGACCAGCACCCTCACCGCCTCGCGCACAGTGCCGCGACTGACGGCCAGCAGATCGCTGAGGGCTGCTTCATTGGGCACGCGCTCGCCCACGCTCCAGCGGCCGCTGACGATTTCAGCGCGCAGGCTTTCGGTCGCGCTGGCGGTAAGATTGGTTCTGACGGCGGGTTGCATCGGCCTATTCATAAAGTCATCTGATGACTTGATGAATAGGCTTGCTGCGGGTGGCCGTCAAGATGCTCGTGACGCAGCCGTCCACCGATCAGTTGGCGGCTCGCGCGAAACTCGCCATGTGGAAGGCCTGCACCTCCGGCGGATAACGATAGCTTGTGCCATAGGGGCAGGCGTTGCGGTCGAGGCAGCCGCCGCTCCGGCAAGGCGCGCCGCGAGGGCCTCGGACATGGCCGAGACACGCCTCATGGGCGAAGCCCTGCCCGGAATAGGCATCCACCGGGCAGGATTTCAGGCAGGGTTTTTCGACACATATGTCGCAAAGATGAATCGCCTCATGAGCTTCGGGAGGAGAAATCTCGTTCTCGAACAGCAATGCGCCGCGATAGGCATGCCAAAGTCCATAGGTCGGATGCATGAGGATGCCGAGCGGCGACGGTTTCAGCCCTTCAGCCCGCATTGCCCAGTGCTGGAACGGCAGATAGGGCCGGTCGGAGGGCGACACGGCGCGTGCAGTGAATTCGTTTGCGACCGCGCCGAGCACCTCGCGCGACCATGTGTCGAGCGGATTGGCGATCCCTCTCGCCTGTTGCCCAAGCCAGCGCTGGAAATGCGGCCAGGGCGCCGCACCCGCCTGCCCGACCAGCAGTGCCGATTTGGCCGGAGCGCCGGAGCCTGCCACTGGCGCTGCCTCATCGGCGCCGAAGTTGAAAGCGCCGCGAAGGATCAGGCCGTTGGCCGCGAGCGCGTTCGCGATCTCCTCGAGAGGGTCGCGGGAAAAAGTCATCCCTTCCGGTCCGGTTCGGAGAAAGCGCTCCGCCAGACTTCCTTGTGGATGATATCGGCCACTTTAGCCCGGCCTGACTCGGGCTCCTTTCAGGTGAAGGCGTCGGCCATCGAGCCCTTCTTCTTGGCGATGAAGTCCTTCAGCGCTTCGTCGATGGCCGGGTCGAGATGCGGCGCCTCGTAGCTCTCCAGCCAGCGGCGGGCAAGTTCATTGGCGCGCTGCGGCGCGGTCTTCTCGCCTTCGGCCAGCCACTGCTCGTAGGAATTGTTGTCGGCAATGTTGGAGCGGTAGAAGGCCGTCTGGAAATTGGCCTGGGTGTGGTCGCAGCCGAGATAGTGGCTGCCGGGACCGACCTGGCGGATGGCGTCCATCGCCTGACCGTTTTCCGACAGGTCGACGCCTTCGCAGAATTTCTGCTGCATGCCAAGCTGGTCGATGTCCATCATGAATTTTTCGTAGCAGGAGGCGAGACCGCCCTCCAGCCAGCCGGCCGAATGCAGCACGAAATTGGTGCCGGCAAGGATCGTCGAGTTGAGCGTGTTGGCGCTCTCATAAGCCGCCTGAGCGTCCGGAACCTTGGAGGCGCAGAGCGAACCGCCGGTGCGGAACGGCAGGCCGAGCCGGCGCGCAAGCTGAGCGGCGCCATAGGAGACCAGCGACGGCTCCGGTGTGCCGAAGGTCGGCGCGCCCGACTGCATCGAGATCGACGAGGCGAAAGTGCCGAACAGCACCGGCGCGCCGGGCCTGATCAACTGCGTGAACGAGGCGCCGGCCAGCACCTCGGCCAGCACCTGCGTCAGCGTGCCGGCGACGGTCACCGGGCTCATCGCGCCGGCCAGGATGAACGGCGTGACGATGCAGGCCTGGTTGTGGCGCGAATAGACTTTTAGCGCCCCTAACATGGTCTCGTCGAACACCATCGGCGAGTTGGCGTTGATCAGGCTGGTCAGCACAGTATTGTTCTCGACGAAGTCGTCGCCGAACACGAGCTTGGCCATCGCCACCGTGTCCTCGGCCCGCTCCGGCGCCGTTACCGACCCCATGAACGGCTTATCCGAGTAACGGATATGCGAGTAGATCATATCGAGGTGGCGCTTGTTGACCGGCACGTCCACCGGCTCGCACACCGTGCCGCCCGAATGATGGATCGACGGCGCCATATAGGCGAGCTTCACGAAATTCTGGAAATCC
>Ga0105239_10004314_pt1 | contig 17052 bp, 14 predicted proteins | sample KBSC44metaG_FD_92761 | JGI IMG/M metagenome (GOLD analysis project Ga0105239, IMG submission 92761) | Corn rhizosphere microbial communities from Kellogg Biological Station, Michigan, USA - KBS C4-4 metaG | ecosystem: Host-associated > Plants > Roots > Rhizosphere > Soil | place: Michigan, USA...
ACACGCTAGACGAGAGATAAAATCAGGGAGCTGGACAATGGCATTGGTGATCTATGGTAGCACGGTGTCGCCGTTCGTGCGCAAGGTGCGCGTGGTGCTTGCGGAGAAAGGCGTGGAATACACGCTCGATCCCGTCAATCCGTTCGGTGCGCCGCCGGAGTTTGCAGAGATCAGCCCGCTGAAACGTATCCCGGCGTTTCGCGATACCGATGTGCCGGAGCCGAACACGCTTTGCGACTCGTCCGTGATCTGCGACTATCTCGAACACAAATTTCCGAGCCCAGCGCTTTATCCCAGCGACCCGTTCCAGCGTGCCCGCGCACTCTGGTACGAGGAATACGCCGACTCCGTTCTGGCCCAGGCGGTCGGCCGCGGGTTCTTCTTCGAGCGTGTGGTCAAGAAGATCCTGCGCGCGCCGGTGGATGAAGAACTCTGCCAGAAGACTCTGACCGAGACGCTTCCGCCGCTGTTCGGCTATCTCGAGAAAGAGATCGGTGACAAGGACTATCTGGCGGGCGGCATATTCTCCATCGCCGACATCACGGTCTGCACGATGCTGGTCAATTTCGAACATGCGGGCGGCGCGGTCGATGATGCGCGCTGGCCGAAACTCGCCGCCTATGTGAAACGCATCCACGCGCGGCCGTCGTTCAAGGCGTTCATCGACGAGGAACGGCCCTATGTCGACAAGATGCGCGCGCGCTGATTAAGGTTTTTCGCTGGACCGTTTGCGGCCATGCGCGACGCGCTGGTCGAGGAACTCGACCATGCCGGAGAACGCGATCGCGAAGTAGAGATAGCCGCGCGGAATGTGGAAATGCGCCGCGTCGGCAAGCAACGACATGCCGATCAGGAGCAGGAAGCTCAAGGCCAGCATCTTCACGGTCGGGTGCCGCTCCACGAACTCGGAGACCGCGCCGGAGGCAAACATCATGACCAGCATCGCCAGCACCACGGCCGCGATCATGATCGACAGGTGCTCCGCCATGCCGACCGCGGTCACCACCGAATCGATGGAGAACACGATATCGAACAGCGCGATCTGGACGATGACCGAGAACATGGTGGCGCCCTTGCCCTGACGCTCGGATTCTTCGCCCTCGACCATGCCGTGGATTTCGCGCGTGCTCTTGGTCAGCAGGAATAAGCCGCCGGCGCCGAACACGATGTCCTTCCACGAGAGCCCGACACCCCAGACCGTGACGATCGGCTGCGACAGCGAGATGATCCAAGCGATGCTCGACAGGAAGATGATGCGCAGAATGAGCGCTAGGCTGAGCCCGATGCGGCGCGCGGTCGGCCGGCGGGCAGGGTCGAGCTTGTTGGCGGCGAGCGAGAGAAAGATGATGTTGTCGATGCCGAGCACGATCTCGAGCACCATCAGCGTCAGGAGCGCGATCCAGGCGTTGGGGGACAGGAGAAGCTGGAGCATGGGACCGGTCAGAACCAGGGAAGGGCAAGCTGGGGGAAGAAATTGATGACAATCTCGCGCGCCGAAAGCAACCCGATCCCCGCGCCAACGAGCACGTCACTCAGATAATGCGCGGTCAGAAGCGCACGCGTCAGGCCCAGTCCTGCGGCGATTGCAAACCAGAGGACCGCAAACTGCGGCCACACCGCCGAGGCAATCACCGCGACGCACATAATCGTCAGCGCATGGCCGGAAGGAAAAGAATTGTAGTCCAGATCGAAGCTGAACGGCAGGAAACCATAAAGCCCCATCTCGATGTCGTCGCGTGGGCGCCGGCGGCCGAAGAACAGTTTGATGGTGTGGAGGATGAGGCTTCCGGCAGCAAGGCTCGCGACGAAAGCCAGCGCGCATTGCTCCACGAGCAGCCAAGCAGCCGTTGCGCCGCGCGCGTGGATCACGATCGCGGCTAACCCGTACGCAACAACGGCCGCGATCAGCCAGTGCGACGCCTTTGCCAGATGGGTGATCGAATCGAGAAAACGCCAGAACCTGAGGCTCACGCGTTCGTAGAGCGCGTGCGCGGTCCACCGGTCGCCCGCGATGGACGCGATCCCGGCTACGACAAGAACAATTCCAGCCCAAAGCAGCATAAGGCTGATTGCCGTGTGGTCGCACGCCTGTCAAATCGGCGGCGCGGCCTTGGACCGGGGCGCGGGGCAGGGCTAGACTTCCGCCATCGCTATCGAATGCAATCGGGCCCCGCGCCCAGGAGGAAACCAATGGATTTCGATTATTCGCCAAAACAGAAGGAATGGATGGCGCGCGTCGGCGCGTTCATGGACCAGCACGTCTATCCAGCCGAAGACACCTACACCGCGCAGATGACCGAAGCGCGCGCCAAGGGCAATCCGTGGATCGTGGTGCCGGTGGTCGAGGAACTGAAAGCCAAGGCCAGGAAGCAGGGGCTTTGGAACCTGTTTATGAATGAAAGCGAGAATGGCGCGGGCCTTTCCAACCTCGAATACGCGCCGCTGGCCGAGATCATGGGCCGCGTCGGCTTTGCATCGGAGGTGTTCAACTGCTCCGCGCCGGACACCGGCAACATGGAGGTGCTCGAGCGTTACGGTTCGCCTTACCAGCAGGACAAATGGCTGAAGCCGCTGCTCGCAGGCGAAATCCGTTCCGCGTTCCTGATGACCGAGCCTGCCGTCGCCTCATCCGACGCCACCAATATCGAGACCCGTATCGAGCGCCGCGGCGACCACTACATCGTCAATGGCCGCAAATGGTGGTCCTCCGGCGTGGGCGATCCGCGCTGCAAGATCATGATCGTGATGGGCAAGAACACGCTCGACGGTGACAAGCACAGCCAACAATCGCAGATCCTGGTCGAACGCGATCAGCCCGGCGTCGAGGTCAAGCGCATGCTGCCGGTGTTCGGCTATGACGACGCGCCGCACGGCCATGCCGAAGTCGTGCTGAAGGACGTCAAGGTGCCGGTCGAGAACCTGCTGCTCGGCGAGGGCCGCGGGTTCGAGATCGCGCAAGGACGCCTTGGACCGGGCCGCATCCATCACTGCATGCGCACCATCGGTGTCGCGGAACGCGCGCTGGAGATCATGGTGAAGCGCTTGTTGTCGCGCGAGGCGTTCGGCAAGCGCATCGCCGATCATTCGGTGTGGGAGCAGCGCGTGGCCGAAGCCCGCACCAACATCGACATGTGCCGCCTGCTGACGCTCAAGGCCGCCGATATGATGGACAAGGTCGGCAACAAGGTCGCGCGCACCGAAATCGCGATGATCAAGGTCGCCGCGCCGCGCATGGCGCTCAAGATCATCGACGACGCGATCCAGGCCTGGGGCGGCGGCGGTGTGACCACCGACTCCGGCCTCGCGCGCATGTATGCCGGCCAGCGCACCCTGCGCATCGCCGACGGTCCGGACGAAGTCCACAACCGCACCATCGCCCGCCTGGAATACGGCAAGCACGTCCCAAGGCCGACCCGCGCGGCGGCGGAGTAAAAATTGAACGGCGAAGGCGGCTCGGAGGAGCCGCCTTTTTGCTAAGCCGCTTCGCGCCTCGCCGGGGTGAGCGGGAAGTCGACGCTGACTTCGGTCCCGACGCCTTCCTGGCTTTCGATGCGCATATGGCCGCCGTGCTTTTCGACGAGGGCGCGAACGAGAGCGAGGCCGAGGCCCGTGCCGGATTTGGCCAGCATCGGATCGCCGCACACCTGTTCGAACGGCCGGCCAAGGCGCGGCAGTTCATGGGCCGGGATTCCGATGCCGGTATCGCGGACGCTGATTTTTGCGCGCTCGCCGTCGCTGTGGAACGTCACGATAACCGCGCCACCGGACGCCGTGAATTTGATCGCGTTCGTGAGTAGATTGAGCAGCACCTGCTTCAGCGCACGGCGGTCCGCAATCATGGAAACCGCGGCCGGCGGCCGGTTGACGCGCAACTCCAATCCCGCGCTCTCGGCGCGCACGCGCAGAAGCCGCACGCAGTCCTCGACCGTGCCCGTCAGGTCGACCTGCTCGAGATTGAGCTCGAGCTTGCCGGCCTCGATCTTCGCCATATCGAGCATGTCGGAGATCAGGTCGAGCAGGAGCTGGCCGGAATCGTAGATGAGCGTGGTGTATTCCCTGTAGCGGTCGCTCCCCAGCGCGCCGAACATTTGCTGGCGCATGAGATCGGTGAACCCGATGACCGCGTTCAACGGCGTGCGCAGCTCGTGGCTCATATTGGCGAGGAAGCGCGACTTGGCCTGGCTTGCCGCCTCAGCACGCTCCTGCGCGGCCTTGGTCTCGAATTCCTGTTCTTTGCGCGCCGTCACATCGCGGCAGACGCTGATGAAGTTCTGGAGTTCGCCGCTGGCGGAATCGTAGGTCGCCCGCGTCGTGAACTCGATCCACACGTAATGTCCGGCGGCGTGGCGAATGCGGAAGCATCCGGTGTTGGTCCCGCCGAGCGGCGGACGCTCGACGATCTTCGCTGCGTCGTGGAGGTCGTCGGGATGAACGAGGGTGAGAAAGCGGCGTTGTTCGATCTCATCGACGCTGCGGCCCAGGACCCGCTCGAGAGCGCCGGAAGCGAACACGATCCGGCCGTCGGACTCGTACATCAGGATGACATCGGACGCTTCCTCCGTCATCAGGCGGTACATCTGCTGCGCCTTGGCGCGCGCTTCTTCGGCGCGAACCTGCTGTGTGACGTCGTAGCAGACGCCCACAAGCGCCGTGACGCGGCCGTCGTCACCGATGGCGACTTCGCCCTGCGTATCGACGATCTGGGCGGCGACGTTGGGATCGCGGGCGCGCGTGCGATAGGAAAACGGCGAGCGCGTCTTGATGGCAACCGCGATCGCTTGCTCCACCGCCGCTCTGTCTTCGGGCGGCATTTGCTGAAGCAGCCATTCGCTGTCCGGCGGCTCTTTGGCATCGATACCGAGCAGGCGGTACATGCCGGGCGACCAATAAGTGGCGCCATCCGCAAGCTCGACGCGCCAATAGCCGAAGCGCGCGGCGCGCTCCGCGAGGTCGAAATGCGCGCGTGCGCGTTTCAGCTCGCTCGCGTATTCGACGGTATCGTCGAGATGCGGTTCGATCGGCATCGTCCGTCCAGCCCCACGGAGACAACCCACGGTCGAATGAGCCTACGCCTGTCGTGTTAAACAAGGCTTGCTCCAATGCCATACCTAACGGCTCTTAACGCAAACGCGCGTTAATCATGCGCACCCGCGCGCTTGGCGAAATGCCAGGCGCGTTCGGCGAGGGGGCGCACGCCGGCGGCATTCTGCGCTGCATTGGCATTGGCCGCCGTCCCGTCGCGCACGCGCCCGACGATGCCTTGCAGGATGCCGGCAAGCCGGAAGAAATTGTACGCGGCGTAGTAGTTCATGTCGGGCATTTCGCTGCGGTTCGTGCGGCGCATATACAGCGCGGTGTATTCCTCCATCGGCGGTATGCCCGATGTTGCGAAATCCGAGCCGAGCAGACTGCCACCGCTTGAGACGCCGTCCGGCATCTGCCACTGCATCAGGTGATAGGTGGAATCCGCCATCGGATCGCCGATGGTGCAGAGTTCCCAATCGAGCACGGCGATGACCTTGGGCTCCGTCGGATGCAGGATCATGTTGTCGAGCCGGTAGTCGCCATGAACGACGGAGTCGCGCGCATCGGTGGGCAGATGCTGCGGCAGCCATTCGATGAGCTTTTCCATCTCGTCGATGCGCTCGGTTTCCGACGCCTTGTACTGCTTGGTCCAGCGCGCAACCTGGCGGCCGACATAGTTGCCGGGCTTGCCGAAATCCTCGAGCCCGAGCTTCTGCCAGTCCATGTTGTGCAGCCGCGCGAAGGTCTCGTTCATCGCGTCGTAGATTTCGCTGCGCTGCTTCGGCGTCTGGTCGGGAAGGGTCGGTCCCCAATAGATACGTCCCTCGACGCAATCCATCACATAGAACATGGTGCCGATGATGCTTTCGTCTTCGCACAAGAGATACGGCTTCGCGACCGGGAAGCCGGTCGGATAAAGCGCGGAGATGATGCGGAATTCGCGATCGACCGCGTGCGCTGACGGCAGGAGCTTTCCCGGCGGCTTGCGGCGCAGGACGTATTTCCGGTTGGGCGTGACGAGCTGATAGGTCGGATTCGACTGGCCGCCCTTGAACTGGCGCACTTCGAGCGGCTTCTCAAATCCTTCGATGCGCTCGGCCAGATAGGCTTCCAGCTTTGCGACATCGAAGCGATGCGCTTCACGAACCTCCTGCGTGCCCGAAAATTTTTCCTGGCGATCGTCGGCTGGCGCTGCGCTCATTCCCATGTCCCTGAAAACCTGACCCATTTTGTCCGCCTGTGGCGGGCAGGCAAGCGGTAATGCCGGGGCGCGCGGCTTGCAACCCGCCATGCGTCCAACTTAGCGTAGCGGCATGTTCTGGAGGCGCCCCATGGTCATTAGGATTTTGGTGTCAGCCGCAACGGTACTGGCTTTGTCTGCCGTCCCCGTGTGTGCGGCGCTCACGATTTCCGCCAGCGCAACCGTCAACGTGACGTGCTCCGGCGGCGTCTGCATGGCTACCGCGAAGAAGGCCAATCTGAGTGCCACCGATCTTCAAACGATGCTGGCGTCCGGCAATGTGAACGTCGTTGCGGGCAATAAGGCGAAGGATATCGCGGTCAAAACATCTTTTGACTGGTCCAGCACGAACCGGCTGAGCCTGGACAGCTTTCGGGGGATCGCGGTCCGCGCGTCCGTCATGGTTCTGGGCGCGGGCAGCGTCACACTCACCACAAACGATGGCGGCTCGGGTGGCCTTCTGCAATTCGAGGGCAAGGGCTCGATCAGCTTTCTCGATACGACGAGCGATCTGACAATCAACGGCGCGGCCTATGTGCTCGCGGCCGATTTCGCGACGCTGTCCGACGGCATCGCGAAGAATCCCGGCGGCAATTTTGCGTGGGCGCGGAGCTACGACGCCGGGCCCGACGGTGTTTACACGCAAAATCCGGTGACCTCGATCCTCGCAGGCCGGTTCGAAGGTCTCGGCAACACCATCATGAACCTCAGCATCGATAACGCCGATCGCGGCGTACATGTGGGCATGTTTTATGAGGTGGCCGTGGCGGCGGATCTCCATCTGGTCAAGGCGCGCGTCAAAGCCAAGGGAACGAATGTGAGTGTCGGTGTGCTGGCTGGCGCTTGCGGTGGCGTCTCCGGGGTGACGGTTTCGGGATCGGTGACTGGTGCGGCAGGTTCGTTCGTGGGCGGCGTGTGTGGAGATCTTTCCGGCGATATGAGCGGGACAAATTCGTCCGGCACGGTAAGCGGAAAAGGCGACACCACTTCGGCCCGGAACGGGCTTGGCGGCCTCGTCGGATTTCTCGACGGCGGCACGCTCTCCAATTCGTCTTCGAGTGCAAAGGTGATCGGCTCGACCGGATGGACCGCTGGCGGACTCGTCGGTGAAACGGAGAACAGCATCTATCGCATCACGAATACGTTCGCGACCGGCCTGGTCTCGGTGGGCGACGAAGGCACAGCCGGTGGACTTGTCGGCAACAATGCGGGCCTTCATGCCATAGACAATTCCTATGCGACCGGATTCGTCATCGGTGGCGTGAACTCATCGGTCGGCGGCTTCATCGGCATCAACAATGGCCCGGTGAGTGATTCCTATTCATCCGGTGCGGTAGCCAGCGGATCGGGCAATGCGGTCGGCGGATTCATTGGCGCAGATCTGGGTGCGGCGGACCTCACCGATACCTATTGGGACACGACGACCAGCGGACAAAGCCACGGCGTCGGCAACAACACGAGCTATCCTGGCATCACAGGGCTGACCACGGAGCAATTCCAGGCTGGATTGCCGGCAGGCTTCGATTCCAGGGTCTGGGCGGAAGATCCGAACATCAACGGCGGCTTGCCGTATCTGCTGGCGGTCCCGCCGAAATAATCTTCAAGCCGCCTTCAGCGATTGCTGGACTGCGACATCGCTCCCTGCGATGCGCACGCGCTGGCAGGTTTTGGCGTGGCCCAGCGCGCGTTTGAGTACCGGGAAATTTCGCGCGGCCATCGCCATGAAGGTGAGGGCGATAAGACCGCGCTTGCCCCAACGCGTTTCGATGGTGCTGCGCAGGTCGTCGAGGTTCTCGCTTCCATTCAACAGCGCGCGCGCATAATCGAATCCCAGTTGTGCGTCGGCACTCGTGGGCTCGCCCGACAGGAGGGCTTTGATCGTGTCGGCGCCCATGCCCGCCTCGACGGCGCGGTCGGAGGCGATCTGGACGCAGGGACCGCAATCCTCGACCAGCGCGCCGCCGATTGCGGCGGCCTGCAGCGCATCGCGCGGCGCATCGGCCTTTGACTGAAGCTTCATCTGCACCGACGCAAAGCGCCAGAACGCCCGCGGCGAGATATCTGCAAGCTCGTGTAGATAGGTCGCGTCGTAATTGTAGCGGCGCTCGAACCCGGACAGATATTTATGCAACAGGAAACGGATCATGCCAGTTCTTCCTTCATGCGCATCCATGCGAGCACGGCACCTAGTAGCGCCAATCCAACGACGCCAATCGCTTCCGACAGAGCGATCTGGGTATCGGCAGGAAATCCGTGCATCAGCCAACCATCTATGTGGATGAGTGCATGTAGCGCCGGCCATGTGGCACCAGCCACCGCAAAGATCGAAGCGCTCGCGCTGCGTCGAGCACCGAGGATCAGTCCCGCGCCGCTGGCGACAAACGCCATTCCGATGTCGAGGATGAAATGCGGATTGAACGGTCCGGTCAGTGTCACGCCCGGAACCGTCGCATACCATTCGGCCGGTGCGATCAGCATGAAGAGACCATTGACGATGTGAAAGATGCCGAGCAGCAAAAGCAACATGCGGACGATCATGGCGTTCCCCCAATGGTGCTGGGTTGAAATGCGTGCGCCGAAGGCCATCTTAATCCGGCCATAGTTCAGTCCGGTACGGTCGAAAATGCCGCGGGAGCGGGGCATTTCGTGATTTCCGTTGCGAAACGACCTCAAAGCTCAGAAGCAAGTATTTCTTCAAACCTTGCATCTAGATGTTGTGCGATCCGTTTTGCGTTGACAGAATCGGCCCTGCTGGCCACGTTCCCGGCCCTTTTGAGTTTCGTTGTTGAGCCCAACGCGTAAGGACGCAATGCACGCTTATCTGGATTTCGAACGCCCCATCGCCGAACTCGAAGGCAAGATCGTCGAGCTGCGCCAGCTCGCGTCCAACGATCCCAATATGGAGATCGATGGCGATGTCTCCCGGCTTCAAACCAAGGCGGATCAGCTCGTCCGCGATACCTATGCGCGACTGACGCCCTGGCAGAAGGTTCAGGTCGCGCGTCATCCGAACCGGCCGCATTTCTCCGACTACGTCACCGCGCTGTTCGACGAATTCACGCCGCTGGCCGGCGACCGTCTATATGGCGAGGATCGCGCCGTGATCGCGGGTCTTGGCCGTTTCCGCGGCCGCGCCGTCGCCGTGGTGGGCCAGGAGAAGGGCAACGACACCGCATCGCGCGTGAAACACAATTTCGGCGCCGCGATGCCCGAAGGCTATCGCAAGTCGCAGCGTTTGTTCGACATGGCGGACCGTTTCGGGCTGCCGGTGATCTCGCTGGTCGACACCTCCGGCGCCTATCCGGGTGTCGCCGCGGTAGAGCGCGGGCAATCCGAAGCCATCGCACGCTCCACGCAGGCCGGTCTCGAACTGCGCGTGCCGTTCGTGTGCACGATCATCGGCGACGGCATGTCGGGCGGCGCGATCGCCATCGCGGCGGCAAATCGCGTCTACATGCTGGAGCATTCGATCTATTCGGTGATCTCGCCCGAGGGCTGCGCCTCGATCCTGTGGCGCAACGCGGAAAAGGCGCAGGACGCGGCTGCGGCGTTGCGCATCACGGCGCAGGACCTGCTCGATCTTAAAGTCATCGACGGCATCATTCCCGAGCCCGTCGGTGGCGCCCACCGCGCGCCGCAGGACGCGATGATGAATGTGAGCGAGCAGATCGCGAAGGCGCTCGCCGAACTCACGCCGATCCCGGGCGACGATCTGCGCCGTCAGCGCCGGGAGAAGTTCCTCGCGATCGGCCGCAACCTCGGCTAGGGGACGAAGGAGAACACCGTCCCGCCTGAATGCTGACTGCCGCCGAAGGCCGTGGTTCCGAGCAGACGGCCGCTCGCATCCTGCGTCAGCGGCGCAAGCGGCTCGAAGCCGTCGGCGCATTTGCTGTCGGTGCAGAATGTGTGCAGCACGCTGTAGGTCGAACTCTGCGGCGCGAATGCGTAAAGGCGCGAATCGAGCGAGGTGACGCCATAGATCGTGCCATCGGCGCCGACCGTGGGCCCGGCGAGCGGTGTGGACCCGTCCGCGCAATTCTCCTGAGCGCAGAATGAGTACAGCCGCTTGAACCTCCCGTGTGGTGAGAGACGGAACAGCGTCCCACGCTGCGCATCGCCGCCCGCCGACGTCGTGCCGATAAGATTGCCGTTACCGTTCATGGTTAGGCCGGAAGGCTGTGCGCCGTCTGGGCAATTGGCCTGGCTGCAGAAGCTGTAGACGACCGTTTCCTTCCCGCTTTTGGGCGTGACCTTGAAGATCGCACCCTGGTTCGCCGCGCCGCCCGAAGTCGTGGCACCATAGAGCTTGCCGCTCGCGTCGAAGAACAGCGCATAGGCGGGCCATTGGCCGTCGGCGCAATTGGCCTCGGCACAGAAGGAATAGACGACGTTCTCCGTCCAGCTCCCGGCTTTGGGACTGAGCCGGAACACGGCACCTTGCGCCGATGCGCCGCCGGAAACCGTCGAGCCGTAAAGTGGCGAGGTGCCGTCGTAAGCAACCCCCGAAGCGGCCCCTTCATAGGTGAGTTGCACCGGCGTGCTGCCGTCGACGCAATTGCCGCCTCCGGCGCAGAAGCTATAGATCGTCTCGAAGCTCCATCTGGTCTTTGTGTCGTTGAGCGGATACAGCTTGAAGACGCCGCCCGCACCGAAGGCGCCGTTGCTCTCCAGGCCGTAGAGATTGCCGTCAACGTCGCGCACCAAAGGGCCGCGCGGTCCGGCGATTTCCGGGAAGGCAAACACCAGCTTGACCGTGCCGTCGGCGCTGAGGCGGTACAACGTGCCGCCATTTTGCGCGCCGTAATTCTGCGTCGTGCCGTAGAAATTGCCCGCGCCGTCGGAGATCAGCGGGGACTCCAGCGGCCCCGCGCCGTCCCTGCAGGGAAGCCCGGCTTTGCAGAACTGGTAGAGCGTGGTGAAGGTCTGCGCCGAAGCCGATGCCGTGCAGGCCAGGATCGCGGCGACCACGAGCCCGGAAGCAATATACGCGTGCCGCATCGTCGTTTCTTTTGGATACCGTCCTTTGGATAACAGTTGCGGTTGGCGCGCGCCACGAAGGGACGCCGTAAATAAACTCGCGCGGAGTGAAACTTGGTTCGGAAGCCTACGTTCCGCCCATGGCCTGCCACACAGCCACGGCCAGCCCGTAAGCGCGCATGTCTCCGGTGGTGGTCCGCGCCATGCGGTTCATCGCATAGGCGAGCGTGGTGCGCGCATCCATGTCGATGATGACGAGCGATCCGCCATAGCCGCCCCAGAAGATCGTGTTCGGGTTGGGGAGCGGGATCATGGCGCTCGGCAGACCGAATCCCATGCCGTAGCGCACGGGCGTCCCCATGATCAGATCGGTGCCTTCGATCTCCGGCTCAAGCGCTTTACGGCAGCCAGCTTCCGACAGAAAGCGTTTGCCTTTTGCCACGCCGCCATTGGCGAGGATCACATGGATTTCCGCGACCGCGCGTGCATTGCCGGTGCCGCCGGCAGCCGGAATTTCCGCGCCGCGCCATGCGCGCTTGCGTGTCTCCGCGACGTCGACGCCGGGATTGTTCGCCATGTTTTTCGCAAGCTCGGTCTGCGCGGTGTCGGCAATGGTCGCACCGGGTGGCGGCGGAATGAGATCGGCGACGCGCGCATCCTCGGATGCGGGCAATCCGATATGGAAATCGGCGCCCAATGGTTCGGCAAACTCCTCGCGGAAAACGGTGCCGACAGTCTTTCCAGTGATGCGGCGGATGACTTCGCCGACGAGATAGCCCTGCGTCAGCGCGTGATAACCGGGCGCGGTCCCCGGCTCCCAGAACGGTGCCTGCGCGGCGAGCAGCGCTGTGACCTTGTCCCAGTCATAGAGGTCTTCTTTGGTGATCGGCTCTTTCCAGCCCGAGAGACCAGCCGAATGACTCATCAGATGGCTGACTTTGACGTCGGCTTTGCCGTTGGCCGCGAACTCCGGCCAGTAGCGCTTCACCGGCGCGTCGAAATCGAGTTCGCCACGATCGGCGACGAGGAGCGCGGTCAGCGCCGCCATCGTCTTGGTGGTGGAATAGACGTTGACGATGGTGTCCTTCTGCCAGGGCCGGGTCTGCTCTTCGTCCGCGAAGCCACCCCAGAGATCGACAATGGTCTCGCCGTTGTGCGTGGCGCAGAACGAAGCGCCGGTATCCGATCCGTTCGCGAAATTGGCCTCGAAGGCCATGCGGACGCCGGCGAATTGGTCTTGCGTGAAACCCGAGCTGACGGACATAGATCCTCCGCTATGAAAGCGAGCGCGCGAAGGCGCGGATGTCTCCAACAAGATCGCCGCCGCGCTCCAGTGCCGCGAAGTGGCCGCCTTCCTTGAAGTCGGTCCAGTGCGTCACGTTCATGTGGCGCTCCACGAGGCTGCGCGGCGGGAAGGGGATGAGGTCGACGGGAAATGCGGCGATCCCGATCGGTTTCTCGATGCGGGCCTTTTGTGGCACCGGCGCGCCGGTGAAATCCTCCGCCAGCCCACGATAGAGCCACGTCGCGGTGTTGAAGGTGCGCGTGACGAGATAGATCATCACATTCGTGAGCAGCTGGTCCTTCGTGTAGACGTTCTCGAAGCCTTTGCGGATGTCGGACCAGCCGTGGAATTTCTCCACGATCCAGGCGCAGGCACCGACCGGGGAATCCATCATCGCGTAAGAGAGCGTCTGCGGCTTCGTGGTGTGCTCGCGGAAATAGGCGCCTTCCATCTCGAAAAGCTGGGCTGCTCGCGCGGCGTATTCCATCTCTTCTTTGGTCTCGGGATGCACGCCCGGCGAGCGCCAGCCGAACATGTTGAGATGGGCGGCGCGGCAGCCTTTGCCCTCATACGCCATCCAGCCGGAGATCGCGCTGCCCCAGTCGCCGCCCTGTGCGATGTAGTTGGGTAGCTTCAGAACGTCGGTCATCAGCGTGTCGAACAGGCGCGCCACCGTGCGCGGACCGATCGGGCGCTCGGGCTTGCTTGAAAAGCCGTAGCCCGGCAGCGACGGCACGACGACCGTGAAGTCCTTTGCCAGCGTGTCGATGATATGCACGAACTCGAACACCGAACCCGGCCAGCCATGGGAAAGGATCAGCGGCGGCCCGTCGCCGACACGATAGAAATGAATGTCGATGTTCTCGATGCGTGCCGTGAATTGCGGAAAACGGTTGAGTTCGGCTTCCCATTTGCGCCAGTCGTAGCCATCCGCCCAGTACGCACAGAGCGCCTTCATGAAATCGAGATTGGCGCCATAGGCCCAAGAGTTCTCGAGCCCCGCGCCGCGCGGCATCTCGTGCCATTCATAGGCACGCACCTTGTCGCGGATGCCGTCCAATGCCGCTTGCGGAACATCGATCCTGAAAGGCGTTGGTTCGGTCATGGCGTTCTCCTGTGCGCCACATGTTGACCGGCATAACCTGAAACGAAAAGGGGGCCGTAAGGCCCCCTTCAACGCATTCCGTTAGGGTAGACTTACTTCGAAAGTTCGAAGCCCATCGACGACACCCAGCCCTGATTGCCGAGTTCATCCTTCACTTCCCACATCGCGCCGTCCTTGTTGCCGGTCGGATAGAGCATCATGCCGGCGCTGAGCGGGCGCACGACTTTGCTCGACGGCGAAGCCGACGTGTACATGCGGCCCGCGCGTGTCATCGTCACGGCCTGACCGGGTGCCTGTGCCGATGCGCCGCCTTCGGCAGCCGTCGGCATGCCGCCCATCTCGTTGACGAGCTTGGTGTAGGCATCGATGTAGGCCAGCGTCACGACCTGGCCGATATCGGTGTTGGTGTAGCTCGTCACGCCCGCGCCGCCGAAGCCACCCCATCCGCCCCAGCCGCCGCCGACGCCGAAGCCGACATCGGTCTTCGAACCATGGCCTTCCGCGATCGGGCCGTCTTCGCTGGTGCGCACGTTCACAATGGAGAGCACGACATCAGCCGTCTTGCTGCTGATCGAGATGTGCGAGAGCAGCGCACCCGCGCCACCGCCGACAAACCCGCCCAGAATGCCGCCGATGTTAGTGCCGCCGGCGTCGCTGTTCTTCGAAGCGATGTCGGGAACGAGAACGTAGTCCGCCGCCTTGACCTGGCCCTTGCCGAGGTTGGAACCCTGCTGCAGATCGCCACCGCTCGCGAGCGCGCGTTCCTGCTGCGCCATCTCGAAGCCCTTGCCGCGGTCGACCAGCGTGAAGCAGCCGGACTTGCGCACGAACACCTTGAGCAGGACTTCGGGCGAGGCGAGGTTGAGCTCCGTCCACCAATTGTGCTGCGGCTCGTGGATCGCGATGGTGCCAAGATTGTGGCCGCAATTCGGAATGTCGGCAGCCTTGCGATCGGTTTTTTCCCTGATCGATTCGGCGAATGACGGCGCGGCAAGCGCCATGGCAACGCCGAGCACCGCTGTGGCGCCCAGCAAACTTTTCGTGCGCATGTCGAACTTCCCCTTCAGGATTCTGACGCCAGCCTGACGGGCCGGCCTCGCGCGGCAGAGTAACGAAAAAGTCAGAAATCGCAACCGGATGGCGGTCAGACCAGCGCGCCGTGGCAGTGCTTGAACTTCCGTCCGGAGCCGCACGGGCAGGGGGCATTACGCTGCACCTTGCCCCAGGTCTGCGGGTTGTTCGGATCGACAGGTGCGTTCGGATCGAACGGCGGCGCCATCTCGTCTTCGCCTGTCAGCGGATCGATGTGCGAGGCCCGGAGCATTCCCATCTGCGGTTCGACCGGCTGGGGAGGCGGCTGCACGTTGATCTGCACATGCATCAACTGGCCGACGACGTCGAAGCGGAGCTTGGAGAGCAGGGCTTCGAACAGCTCGAAGGCCTCGCTCTTGTATTCGATCAGCGGATCGCGCTGACCGATGCCGCGCAGGCCAACATACTGGCGGAGGTGGTCGAGATTGACGATGTGCTCGCGCCAGTCGTGATCGAGCGTCTGCAGCAGGATCGCCTTCTCGGCATAGCGCATGAGATCGGGGCCGAAATTCGCGGCGCGTTCGGCGGCGCGGGTTTCGACCGCCTTCATGATGCGCTCGCGCACTTCTTCGTCGGCGATGCCTTCTTCCTTGGTCCAGTCGACAATGGGAAGGTCGATGCCGAAGATCTTGACGATCTCCTGATGCAGGCCCGCGGCATCCCACTGTTCGGCGTAAGCCTTTTCGGGGATGTGGCGTGAGACGAGTTCTTCGACGACCTCTTCGCGCATCTGGGCGATCTGGTCGCTGACCTCGTCGGCCGACATGATCTCCTTGCGCTGCTCGAACACAACCTTGCGCTGATCATTCAGCACGTTGTCGTATTTGAGGATGTTCTTGCGCATTTCGAAGTTGCGCGCTTCGACCTTCTGCTGCGCTTTTTCGAGCGCCTTGTTCACCCAGGGATGGGTGATGGCTTCGCCCGGTTCGAGGCCGAGACGAGTGAGGATCGAATCCATCCGCTCGGAGCCGAAGATGCGCATCAGATCGTCCTGAAGGCTCAGGAAGAATTTCGATGCGCCCGGGTCGCCCTGACGGCCGGAACGGCCGCGAAGCTGGTTGTCGATGCGCCGGCTTTCGTGGCGCTCCGTACCGATGACGTAAAGGCCGCCAGCGGCGAGCGCCTTCTCCTTGTCGGCGGCGATCTCTGCCCTGATCTGCTCCATGCGCTGCGCACGCACGGCTTCGTCGAGTTCGCCCGCGAGTTCCATGCGCACGCGCATGTCAAAATTGCCGCCGAGCTGAATGTCGGTGCCGCGGCCGGCCATGTTGGTGGCGATCGTCACCGCGCCCGAAACGCCGGCCTGGGAGACGATCATCGCCTCCTGCTCGTGATAGCGCGCGTTCAGCACGTTGTGCGGAATCTTGTCCTTTTTCAGCAGAGCCGAGAGTTGCTCCGATTTCTCGATGGACGTGGTGCCGACCAGCACGGGCTGGCCGCGCGTCCGGCATTCCTCGATCAGCTTGATGATGGCCTGGTTCTTCTCGTCGTAGGTTCTGTAGACCTCATCGTCTGCATCGATGCGCTTGACCGGGAGATTGGTCGGAACCTCCAGGACATCGAGGTTGTAGATGTCCATGAACTCAGCCGCTTCGGTCAAGGCCGTGCCGGTCATGCCTGCGAGCTTGTCGTAGAGGCGGAAGTAGTTCTGGAACGTGATCGAAGCGAGCGTCACGTTCTCCGGCTCGACGGTCACGCTTTCCTTTGCTTCCAGCGCCTGATGCAGGCCCTCGGAATAGCGGCGGCCTTCCATCATGCGGCCGGTGAATTCGTCGATGATGACGACCTTGCCGCCCTTGACGATGTAGTCCTTGTCCTTCTGGAACAGCTTGTGCGCCTTGAGCGCCTGGTTCGCGTGATGGACGATGCCGATGTTTTCGATGTCGTAGAGATCGCCCGTTTCGAGCAAACCTGCTGCACGCAGCATCTCGACCATGTGCTCGTTGCCGGCATCGGTGAACGTCACCTGGCGCTGCTTCTCGTCGAGTTCGTAGTCGCCGCGATCCTTGGGAACTTCCTTGCCGTTCTTGTCAACGATCTTCTCTTTGCTGGGCGCGCGAAGCTGCGGGATGAGCGCATCGACGGCGCGGTAGAGCTCCGTGCGGTCTTCGGTTGGACCGGAAATGATGAGCGGCGTGCGCGCTTCGTCGACAAGGATCGAGTCCACTTCGTCGACGATGGCGAAGGAATGTCCGCGCTGCGCCATCGTCGCGATCGAATACTTCATGTTGTCGCGCAGATAGTCGAAGCCGAACTCGTTGTTCGTGCCGTAGGTGACGTCGCAGGCGTAGTTCGCGCGCCGCTCTTCGTCGGTCAGGCCATGGACGA
>Ga0105239_10004320_pt1 | contig 17037 bp, 12 predicted proteins | sample KBSC44metaG_FD_92761 | JGI IMG/M metagenome (GOLD analysis project Ga0105239, IMG submission 92761) | Corn rhizosphere microbial communities from Kellogg Biological Station, Michigan, USA - KBS C4-4 metaG | ecosystem: Host-associated > Plants > Roots > Rhizosphere > Soil | place: Michigan, USA...
CTCGCCACAATCGAGTGGAGCCCGGTCGAACCGCAGTTTGAGAAGAAGTACTACGCGAGTGGAATCGGCGAGGTCAAGGAGCAAGTGACCCAGGGCGGCCACGAACGGTTCGAGCTGGTCAGCCTCACACACGGCTGAGCCCACATCTGGCGGATCGTCCGTGATGACCCTGGCAGCCCTGCGGGTGGTCGTGCGTCGTGGCTTCACGCACGACATGGCGGACATGCTCCTCGCCGACCTGAGGCGGCAGCTAGCGCGGGTCGAGCACCAGCCGGTGCCCGTGCACGACGATTCGTCGGCCTCGGGGTTCCACCACTAGGTGCGCGTTGCCATCAGGGCGTTCCTCCCGCCGGCCCCTAGCCCCCGGCGTGCTCGACCGCGACCATCGCCGCGACCGTCCAACACACGATCTCCTGCGGCGGCTGCTCGATGCGGTTCGGTCGGTCGTTGATCGTGTCGTAGACGTCCACTATCCGCTTCGTGAAGGGTGCCTCGTCCGGTCCACCGCCGCCGACAAACTCAGGAAAACGGTGCGTCGCGCGACAGAACGATGCGAGCCGGCGTCGCAGCTCCTGCGCCTCGTCGACGAAGCCGCGCTGTTCGAGACCTAGCGAGATCAAGTAGTTGTCGTGCGGCCAGACCGTCCCGTTGTGGTAGCTGCGCGAACGGAAACGGACTTCTCGGTTCGAGAGCGTTCGGACACCCGACTTGGCCAGGAACTCATCGGAGAAGAGCAGCTCGACGATCCGCCTTTGGCGATCTTCGCGTCCATCGAGAAGTCGGGAACGCAGCAACCAGCCCATGTTCGACGCACGCGTAGAGAGCGGACGCGGCGCGCCGGTCGCAGGATCGCGGTCGACGCCGATCGCATAGAAATCGCCGAGCCAAAAGTGCTTCTCGACCGATCGGGCGAGTCGGTCCGCCGCGTGCAACTCACCGACCTCGACGAGCGCGTCGTACGCAAGCGCCTGCGCCTCGAGCGATGCTACGGGGGCCGTATGGTTCGCGACCGTCCCGTCGACATGCGACATGCTGTCCCAGCTGTCCTTCCAGACCTGGTTCGCGATTCCGTGCGAGTTGACGCGCTGATGGCTGAGGAGGCCGAGGTTGTCGGAAGCCAGCCGCCGGAGCAACCACGCGACGGCCGCGGCGAGTGCGTCGCGGATTTCTCCCTCGAAGGTCGGTCGCGCCTGGATCGCGTGCATCGCCGCGCTGATGAAGTGGGGCGTCGCGTCGACTGTTCCGAAGTACGGATACCCCAGGTTCGTATCGCGATTCGGATTCCAGATCATGTGCGCAATCCGTCCCGGCTCCTCCTCGTGCCACGCGTCGTATCTCTGGCCCTGGTAGTCGGCCAGGTACAGGACGGTCGCTTCCCGCAGGAGCGGGAAGAGGTCGCCCACGAAGAGCGCGGCCATGAGCGAGTCCCGCCCGTAGACGATCTCGAACAGCCTTAACGCCGCCTCGCCGCTGTTTGCGTCGGTAGCTCGCGCTGCAATCAGCGGCCCGTTCCGCCCGACCTCCTCCGGGCGCTCGACGCGCGCCAGCTTGCACAGCTCGGCAAGTGGGTCCGGCGTTGCCAACGGGTCGACGATGTCGAGCTCCTGCACACGCTCGAGCCGTTCTCCCGGGAGCAGCTTGACGTCATTCCTCTGCAGTCGGAGCCCTTAGCGCGCCGTGAGTTGCTCGGGGAGGTTGCGCAGATCGCGTGTCCAGCGTGGTCTCACGTGGCGGCTGCCTCGACCGGCGTTGCCTCGGCGGAAATCGCCGCCTCCGCAGGTTCTGCTCTGTGACGGGCAATCAGCTTGCCGAGCTCCCACAGGATGCACAGCACCAGCGCGGGAAGGGCCCCGATCAGCCATTGCCGGCCGGTGAGGGCCTGAGTACCGAGCAGTGACGTCAGTACGCCGCCCCGGGCGATCAAGAGCGCGAGAGCGAGTTCCACGACGATGGTGACGTTCACGATGTTGTTGTCGAGAGTCTCCATACGCAGGATCGTTCCCGTCTGATCGCGGCACTCGAAGGCGGCAACCACAAGCATCAGCGAGAACGCCACCAGTCCCATCGTGCTGCCGATCGCGACGTTGTACTCGTGCTTCCCGAACACGATCAACAGGTTGATCGCGACGGACATGAACAGGCCGGCCAGCCCCACGGTCAGGATGACCGGGCGGGACATGATCGAGGCCGCACGGGGGCGCGGCTTTCGCTTCATCAGCCCTGGGGTCTCCTTGTCCAGGCCTAGCGCGATGCCGATCGGAGCCGTGATCAAGAAGTTGATCCAGAGGATCTGGACGGCGGAGAAAGGCTGCCCGCCCGCGATGTTGAACAGGCTCGCCATCAGGAAGGTGACCACGTAGGTGACCAGCGCCACCATCATGAAGCGGATGTACTTCAGCATGTTGTCGTAGAGCTTGCGGCCCTCGGAGACGGCCCGGACGATCGTGGCGAAGTTGTCGTCGGTGAGGATCATGTTGCCGGCGTTCTTGGCGACCTCCGTGCCGGTGCCCATCGCAATGCCGATGTCGGCGGCCTTGATCGCCGGGGCGTCGTTGACGCCATCGCCGGTCATGGCGACGACGTCGCCCTTCCTCTGCAGCGTGTTCACCATCAGCACCTTGTGCTCGGGCGCCACCCGGCCGACGACGCCGATCTTGTCGATGCGGGCTAGCCGCTCGTCCTCGGACATGGCTGCGAAGTCGGCACCGAGGATCGCCTCTCCGGGGATGCCGAGCTGCGTCGCGATCGCTGCGCCGGTGACGACGTCGTCACCGGTCACCATCCGCACCCGGATGTTGGCGTTCTGAGCGTTCCGCACGGCGTCCTTGGACTCTGCTCGGGGCGGATCGATCATCCCGACTATGGCCGTCATTTGCAGGCCGGTGACCAGGGACAGGAGGTCGCCTTCGGGGTCGAAGTCCGCCGGATCGATGTCTCTGGTGGCCGCGGCCATGATCCGCAGACCCTGGCCGCCGAGGCGATCCATCTCCTTGGCGGCTCGGCTGCTCTCGTCGTCGCCCCAGGGGACGTTCTTGCCGTTGGCCAGGGCGGACGCGGCCCGCCCGATCACTGCCGGGCCTGCTCCCTTGACGAAGGCTCGGACGACGGCCTTCCCGGACTCGTCCTTGGCATCTGCGAAGACGGCCATGAGCTTGTAGGTCGGGTCGAACGGCAGGGTCGCGAGTCTGGGGTAGGCGGCTTGCGTGCTTTCGACGTCGAGTCTGGCCTTGTACCCCAGGATGAGCAGCGCGCCCTCGGTCGGATCGCCCACGACCTTGCCGTCGACGAGCTTGGCGTCGTTGGCGAGCAGGAAGGGCAGGATTGCCTGCTCGATCGTATTGGTGTTGCCGGCTGTGTGATTGACCTCGCCCTCGAGGCCGTAGCCCATCCCGGTGATCTCATAGCGGTCCGTGGGGTCGATCACCTCGACGACCGTGACCTGGTTCAACGTGAGGGTGCCGGTCTTGTCGGAGTTGATCGCAGAGGTCGAGCCGAGCGTCTCGACCGAGGCCAGGCTCTTCACGATGGCGCCCTGCGCGGCGAGGTTCGTAGACCCGCTCGACAGGATCACCTGCAGCACAGTGGGCATCGCCATCGGCACAGCAGCCAGCGCCAACGCGATCGACGTCGTGAAGATGGTCTGCGTCGACTGATCACGGGAGATCCCGAGGGCGAACATGATCGCGATCGTCAGACCCGCGGCACCCGCGATCCACAGCGTCAACGTGTCCAGCTGCGCGGTCAGCGGGGTCTTCAGCGTCGGCGTCGACTTCAACAGCCCGGAGATCTTCCCCACCTCCGTGTCGGCACCCGTCCCGGTGACGATCATCACACCGCTTCCGTGCGTGACAGGAGAGTTCATGAACGCCATGTTCGACTGGTCTCCGATGCCTGGCTTCGGATCATCGGCGATCACCTCGGCGCTCTTCGACGCGGGAACGCTCTCACCAGTCAGGCCGGACTCGTCGATTTGCAGGGACGCGGCCTCGATGATCCGACCGTCAGCGCAGACCTGGTCACCCGCCGCGAGCAGAACGACGTCGCCAACGACCACCTGGTCGCCGTCGATCTCTACTTCCGCGCCGTCCCGACGAACCCGGGCGGATGCCTTGAGCATCGACTGCAAGGCGTTCATGGCGCTCTCCGCCTTGCCCTGCTGGCGCATCCCGCCAAGCGCGTTGAGCGCGGTGATTGCCAGGACGACGACCCCCGTGGCGATCTGGCCGATCAGCATCGAGGCGACCGCCGCCGCGACGAGGATGATCTGCATGTAGCTGCGGTACTGGGCCAGGAACTGCCTCCAGCCCGGCACCGTCGCCTCGGCAGGAAGCGCATTAGGCCCGTTCTTCGTCAGCAACTCGGCGGCCTTCGCCGCCGAGAGGCCCTTGGCGGGATCGACGTCGAGCTTCGTCGTCACTTCCTCCGTCGTCACGGCATACCAGCCCGTTGCAAGAGCATCACTCGCCCTCGGGGCCACGGGGCTCTCGGTCATCGCCAGGTCCTTTCCTTCGCTTCCAAGGGGCTGCTATGGACGCTTGCTTGCCTGCTTCCCTAGAACGGCGTCGGGATGTTGGGTTTCGACGAGTCCGGCTCGATGTACGCGTGGTGGCTCGGCGGCTTGGGCATCTTGACGTCCGGGGCTGGGAGCGGTTCGTAGGGGATCTGGCTGAGCAGGTGGGTGATGATGTTGAGCCGGCCGCGCCTCTTGTCGTCGTTGTGCACGATGTGCCACGGCGCCCACGCCGAATTGGTGGCGGCGAACATCGCGTCGCGGGCGCGGAGGTAGTCGTAGCGGCGGCTGTAGGACTTCAGGTCCGTGGGCGAGAGCTTCCAGACCTTGCGCGGGTCGTCGATCCGGCTCTCGAGCCGCCGGGTCTGCTCGTCGCGGCTGACGTTGAGGAAGTACTTGATCAGGATGATCCCGTCGTCGACCATCGCCTTCTCGACCTGCGGAGCCAACTCGAGGAACCGCTCGGTCTGCTCGGGAGTGCAATAGCCCATCACCGGCTCGACGCCGGCGCGGTTGTACCAGCTGCGGTCGAAGATGGCGACTTCGCCGGCCGACGGGAAGTGGGCGATGTAGCGCTGGATGTACATCTGCGACCTGACCCGCGCATCCGGGGCGGGCAGGGCGATGTGTTTGAACACCCGCGGGCTCGTTCGCTCCGTGATCCGCCGGATCGTGCCGCCCTTGCCCGCAGAGTCCACACCCTCGAACACGACGCACACCCTCGCGCCGGTCGCCTTGACCCACTCCTGCATCGCCACAAGCTCGCCCTGAAGGACTCTCATCTCCCGTTCGTACTCCTTCCGCTTCATCTTCCCGGAACGACTCGCCTCGACCCCGACACGTGCAGCTGAAGGATCCGGCGCATCCACCTCGTCGTGATCTTTCTTGTCCTTCGCCTTCCTCTTCTTCTTCCGGTTCGACTTGCCCATCTGTCACACCCCCACAGCTTCGCTGACTCGAAATGACCCATCCACGACGACATCCCCATCATTGACGGACAACCCGTACGGGGGACATCATCACTCACGACTTGGACCCAGGCTTCATCCGGGTGAGGTGAAGAGCGAGTTGTGAACCGCGACGACCGTTGCGAAGAGGACGGGGCGGCTCTCATGAACGTTTCATCTGGGTTTCGTAGCGTCAGAGCTCGATCCCGAAGGAGAGGGAGCCCGGGCTCGACGGGCCAATCGTCGTTGGGTGCTCTGACTAGCCCGCATCGAGCAGCGGGCCCGCGCACGTCAATCAGCGCACCGTAGTTCCGCGGGCGCTAACGCGGAGTTTCCTCCTTTGCCTTAACACACGACCTGGCCGATGTGCGTGCAGACCTCGCTTATGGGACTCGAGCAGTCGGGCGCGCAAGATGTTGGTGGACGAACTGCACCGCCATCGATCCTTCGCCCACGGCTGCTGCGCACCGTTTGCTGGACCCCGACCGGACATCGCCGGCTGCGAAGATGCCAGGCACGCTTGTTTCGAGCAAGCTGTCGGCCCCGACGGTGTCGCCGGTGACGATGAAGCCGTCAGCCGCGCGCGCGACGGCGTCGTCCAGCCATTCCGTGCACGGTTCTGCGCCGAGGAAGAAGAAGAGCGCAGTGAACGGCAGCTGCTCGCCGCTCTTCAGTGTGACCGCCTCGAGCTGCCCGTTCGCTCCATGAAGTGCGGCGATCTCGCTGCGGTCGCGGACAGCGACGCCGTAGCGGTCCAGCTCGTGAATGAGGTAGTCGGACATCGTTTCGCCCAGGTTGGCGCGGCGGTGGATTAGCGTCACGAGCGCTCCTCCGCGGGCGAGCCAGACGGCGGCTTGCCCTGCGGAGTTGCCGCCGCCGACGACGGCAACACGCGAGGCGCCACACGACTGCGCCTCGGGCGGCCCGACCGCGTAGAACACGCTCACGCCCTCGTAGTCCGCGAGATCATCGAGGGGGAGCCGTCGGTAGGAGGCGCCGGTGGCGAGCACGACGGCGCGCGCGGCGATCTCTTGACCCTCTTCGAGTCGTACGATGTGTCGTCCGTTGCCGGGTTCGAGCTCGACGGCGCGGTAGGGGGTCGCGGGTCGTGCGCCGAACTTTCGCGCCTGGCTGACGGCCCGGCTGGTGAGCTCCGTGCCGCTGATGCCGGCGGGGAAGCCGAGATAGTTCTCGATCCGGCGCGACGATCCGGCCTGGCCGCCCAATGCAGTGCTTTCGACGATCAGCGTGTCGAGCCCCTCTGACGAACCGTAGACCGCGGCGGCGAGGCCGGCAGGCCCGGCGCCTACGACCAGCAGGTCGACTTCCTCGCGCGGCGCGAGCTCGCGGCCGACCCCGAGCGCGCGCAGCAGCTCGCCTCGCGATGGGTGCAGCAGCTCGATCCCGCCGGGGAGCCGAACGAGTGGAGGCTCCGCTCCGCCCGCCGGTTGGTCGTCCTGCCAGCTGAATGGGAGCCGGTTCGCGCGGACGAAGTCCAGCATCTGCATCGTCGCCGCGGATGCGCGAGGTCCGACGATCTCGAGGCCGATTCCTTCGACGCGTTGGAGCGCCTCTCGCCGGGCGATGAAGGTCGAGAGGACAAGGTCGCTAAGCGGACCATCGTCGAACAACAGCTCGCGCAATGCGTCTCGGTCAACCGCGATGTAGCGCAGGGGTTTCGTCACGACCGCGTTCACGAAGACCGTCTGCCCCGAGAGAAGGTTCAGCTCGCCGAGAAAGCTCGAGGCCCCGTGGCGCACGATCTCGTTTCCGTCCGCGTCGACGATCGCGACTTCGCCCTCAAGAATGGCTATGAAGGGGTAGACCGTGTCGCCGACCCGGTACAGCACGTCGCCGACGGCCGCGGTCCGCTCCTCGCCCAGAGCGCCGAGTCTCGCCAACTGCGAGGCGGAGAGCGAGGGAATCGGGGGAACGCTCATTCGGAGAGGGTAACCCTGCGCTCTCGGTGCGCGTCGAGCGCCCGCCCGAATTGCTGCACGCCTAGCCTTGTCGCCAGCTCGTCTTAGCGGTGGGGCCCACGCTCAGACCCCCTGCCGGACCAGTTCGCCGTAAAAGGTCCGGCCGTTCGCCGAGGTTCGTTCGGAATCGACGATGCTCAGACGTTCGCCCGCGATGGTGACGCGTCGGACCTGGTCCTCGCCTTGCCAGTTGCCGAAACCGTCCACGATCGTTCGGCCTTTCCGAACGATCGTTCGGCCTTTCCGCAGGCGTTCCTAGCCGGTTCGGAGGCTTGCGATTGCCCGCTCGATTGTTTCGGCGTGCTGCGCCTTTGCCCGTGCTCGTTGCCTAGATAGTCAACTTTCGCCGAGACGCTAAGACTGGTGCGCCCGAAACCGGGCTTCTCTTTGGGTCTTCAACGTTCCAGTTGCTCAGGTCCGGCGGCCGCGGCCCGAGTTCGAGGTTGCATTCCTCGCGACCTCTGTCACCATCATTCGCGAGAAGGGATGTTGTCCGGGATCGTCGGCAGGGAAGAGGAACTCGCCTCTCTAAACGCCTTCGTGGCAAACTTCCACGAGGGACCTGCGGCACTCATGCTGGAGGGCGAGGCAGGGATCGGGAAGTCGACGCTCTGGCACGCAGCCGTCAAGGCCGCGCGTGAGCGAGGCCTGCTTGTGCTCTCGTCTCGACCGGCGGAGGCCGAGCGCAACCTGGCGCACATGGCGTTGGGAGATCTGCTCGATGACGTCCTCGACGACGTCCTGCCGCTGCTGTCAGTGCCGAGGCGGCGCGCGCTCGAGGTCGCGCTCCTGCGAGAGGAGGCGTCGGGTGACTCGGTTGATCACCGCGCGCTCGCGGTGGGGGTTCGCGACGTGCTCCAGCTTCTGAGCAGGCACGAGCCGCTTCTCATCGCCGTCGACGACGCCCAGTGGCTCGACCCTGCGTCGTCGAGCGCGCTTAGGTTCGCGCTGCGAAGACTGGATGCCAGCCCGGTTCTCTTGCTGCTTGCCTGGCGGCACGTTGATGCGACCCAGCCGTCGGAGCTGGAGCGACCGCTCGGATTGGAACGCGTCCAGCGGGTGCCCGTAAGGCCGTTCAGCGTCGGCGCGCTGCATCGGCTCCTTCACGACCGCCTCGGGAGTTCCTTCGCCCGCCAGACGTTGCTCCGCGTGCACGAGCGGTCGGGCGGAAATCCGTTCTTCGCCTTGGAGTTGGCGCGCGTTCTCGAAGAGGAGAGCGACCCCCTCGAGCCGCTCCGGGTTCCGGAGACCTTAGACGAGCTCGTTCGCGCGCGGCTCTCCAGGCTTCCCGCGGCCACACGCGACGCGCTTGCGCTCGCCTCTGCGCTTGGGACGCCATCGGTATCGCTTCTGGAACGTGCGGGGGTCACGCTGGACGCACTCGACCCGGCGTTCGCCGGGCACGTCATCGAACGCGAGAACAGCACCATTCGCTTCACGCATCCGCTGCTGTCGTCGGTTCTCTACCGCGATCTCGGCCAGGAGCGTCAGCGTGTACACGAGCGGCTCGCAGAGATCGTTGAAGACCCGTTAGAACGCGCCCGTCACCTCGCGCTCTCGCGCCAGACGCCCGACACTGCCGTTGCCGCCGTGCTCGACGATGCCGCGAAGGTCGCGACCGAGCGCGGCGCGTCCGCTTTCGCGGCCGAGCTCGCCGACCGCGCCCTCCGGCTGACGCCGACGGATCGGCGTGAAGATCGGCACCGTCGAGCGCTCGCTGCGGGCCATGCGCATCACGCCGCAGGCGAGTGGCCGCGCGCGCGCACGATCGTGAGCGAACTCCTCGAGGAGAGCGACATGGGCGCCGAGCGCGCCGATGCTCTCCTCCTCCTCGCCCAGCTCGAGGGTCTCGACCGCGCCGTCGCGCTGCTCGAGGAGGCCCTGCACGAGGCGGCCTCGCGCCCCGCGCTCCAATCGCTAATCCACGTTCGGCTCGCCTGGGCGTCGCGTTTCAAAATGGGCTTCGCTGCGGCGGCCGCGCATGCGCAAGCTGCGCTCGACCTCGCCGACAGCCTCGACGACGACGCGCTCCGGGTGGGTGCGCTCGCGATGCTCACGTTTCTCCGATGCCCCGTCGGCGATCCCGAGGCGCCGAGGTACGCGGCGCGAGCCCACGACCTTGCGACCGCCGTCGGCGATCCGGAGCTGCTTAAGGAGGCGATCGTCGCGCAATGCAACGTGCTCGGAGTACGCAATGACATCGACGGCGAACGCGCGTTGCTCGAGCGCGCGTACCATGACTGGCGCCAGCGGGACGAGCTTTGGGCGGCGGACGCTCTCTTCGGGCTCGCCTGGGTCGAGCTGTGGGGCGGCCGCTGGCGTCTGGCGGCCGAGTACGCCGACCGCGCACATCAGATTCAAATCCAGTACGGGCTCGAGGTGCCGTGGGTACACCTCCCGCTGGCGGCTGTCGCCGCCCACCGGGGTCAGCTTGATCTCGCCCGCGAACATTCGGAGCGAGCGCTGCAGCTCGGGGAGGAGCAGTTCGGGCTGCATACTCCCGTCCATCTCGGGATCCTCGGCGTCGTCGCCTTGCAGGGGGACGATTTGGGCGCGGCCGTGGAGCGCTTTAGCGAGGCCGCCGCTGTGACGAGGAGGCTCAGTTGGCGCGAGACGATGCAACGCTGGTGGGTGCCCGACCACGTCGAGGCGCTGCTTGAACTCGACCGCGTGGACGAGGCGGTTGGAATCCTCGATGCCTGGGAGGGCGACGCGGCGCGTTTCGGGCGCAAGCGGATGCTCGCGCACGCAACGCGGTGCCGCGGCCTTGTGGCCGCCGCTCGAGGGGCCGTCGACGACGCAGCCTCGCTCCTGGAGGAGGCCGTCGCGCAGCACGAGCACGCCGGCGATCGCTTCGGGCAGGCCCGCGCTCAGCTCGCGTTCGGCGTCGTCCGCAGGCGTCAGCGCCAGAAGCGCGACGCCCGGGATGCCATCGGCGCGGCCCTCGCCGGCTTCGAGCGACTTGGCGCAGCGACCTGGATCGCTAAGGCGCGCGCCGAGCTCGGCCGGATCGGCGGCCGCAAGCGCGTCGAGGGGCTGACGGCCGCGGAGCGCCGAGTCGCCGCGCTCGTCGCCGAGGGCCGCACGAACCGCGAAGTCGCCGCTGCTCTCTTCCTCGGCGAGCGCACGGTCGAGACCCATCTGTCGCACGTTTACGCCAAGCTTGGAGTGCGTTCGCGGGCGGAGCTCGCGCGGACGTTTCGACCTGACGAGCAAAGTTCAGGGGGACTCACGATTTCAAGCTGACCGCAGCAGCCTAGCGTTGGCGGCATGCCGAGCTACCTCGTCGAAGCCTTCCTCGCACGCGGCGCCGCAGGCGAGCGCCAGGCGCGCGAGCGCCGAGCGCGTTCGGCCGCCGAACAGATGACGCGGGAGGGAACGCGCGTCTGCTTCGAGCGATCAATCCACGTTCCAGAGGACGAGATCTGCTTCTTCGCATTCGCCGCCGCATCGGGCCGTGATGCCGTAGTCGCCGCCGAGCTGGCAGGACTCGAGCCGCTTCGCGTTGTCGAGGCGATCTCGTCGCGAAAGGAGGAGCAATGAAAGCGAGATCGTTCGTGGCGGCGCTCGTCGCGCTTTTGGGGACGGCGGCCTTCGCCAGCGCCCGGCCAGGTGTCGGTGCGCCACCGCAGACGCAGTGTGCACCTGGGGCGGCGATGTCCGCGGCGATGACACCCGTCGCCTACTGGAGCACCGAAGCACGGTGCGCGATCGTTCCGGGCGGCCCGGGCAGGATCTTCGGCTCCGAGAACTTCGGCAACAAGTTCCCGGGCGAGGCCGCCGTGTACATGGGCATCGTCCACGTTGCGATCTACAACGCAACGGTCGCGATCGAGGGCGGGTTCCGACCATATGCAATGGCCGTCACCATGACCTCCGAGGCCAAGCTGCGCGCGAAGACGGGCTGGTTTGCATGGGCCGGTTGGCGCCTCGGTCACGGGGACTGGAGGCCCTACGGCAAAACCAATCGGAACGTAAGGCCGCGTGTCCCGCGCATGATCCCGCGCTCGTGGTGGGCGCGACTGGCCAAGTTCCTGTCTTCCGCGCCGGCGGACCCATCGCCAGCCGCGGCGATCGCGGCTGCCGCCCACGACACGCTCGTCGGTCTACAGGCCACGCTCCGCCTGGATTCAGGTGGGCGGGCAATCCTCAACGACGACTACACCGCGTACCTGGCCGGGATTCCCGACGGGAAGGCGAAAGACGACGGGATCGCGATCGGCGAGGAGATCGTCAAGGCTGTGCTCACCAAGCGCGCGAACGACGGCCTCGAGAAGAACCCGACCCTCGGCGACCTGAACCCTCCGGCTCCAGGTCTGGGCGTCTGGCAACCCGCCCCGGCTCCCGCCCCCGTGCTCGGCCTTCGCCTTCCCGGAGTCCGGCCGCTCGCACTGCGGAGCGCCTCGCAGTTCCGGCCGGAGGGTCCGAGCGCGCTGACCAGCCGGGAATACGCCGAGGACTTCAACCAGGTCAACGACCTTGGCCGATTCGACAGCACAACGAGGACGGCCGAGCAGACGACGCAGGCGCGCTTCTGGACCGACCACGACATCAGGCAGTGGAACGACGGCATGCTCAGCCTCGCCGCCGCCCGCGGCCTCGACCTCGTTCAGACGGCGCGTATGCTCGCGATGGCGCACGTCGCCGGCGGGGACGCGATGATCGCCTGCTTCGACGCCAAGTACCACTACTGGTTTTGGCGTCCCTACCAGGCGATCCCACAGTCGGGTAGCGACGACAACCCGGCCACTCAGCCCGATCCGAGTTGGCGGCCGCTCGGCGCTACACCGAACTTCCCCGAGTACCCCTCTGCCCATGCCTGCCACAGCTCCGGTGTTGTCGGGGCGCTGGACGCGTTCTTCGGCACCGACAAGGTGCCCTTTACGCTCGACAGCCGCGTCACCCATACGACGCGGATGTACACCCAGCTCCAAGGCGTGATCAAGGACGTCGACCTGGCGCGCGTGCTCGTCGGCTTCCACTTCCGCAACTCCGACCTGCAGGGTTCGAACCTCGGCCGGAAGGTTGGCGGCTACGTCGCCAAGAACCTCTTCCAGCCACTCGGAGGACGCAACGTTCTTCACCTTGCCCGCATCAACGTGAAACGGGAGCAGCGATGAGCACGGTTGATAAAGGGCCGACGGGTTCTCGCTACAGCAGGCGCAGCCTTCTGAAGCGCGCGGGGGCGAGTGCGGGCGCGCTGGCGTTGTCGGGCGGTGCCGGCGCCGTGATGGCACCGCGCGCAGTGGCGGCCCGAAGTGCGACGGTGTCGACGAGTCCGACGACCTTCGGTCGCATCTTTCCGACCCTGCCGCCGTTCGCGCCCGCGACCGACGCAGTGCGGGCGGCGCTCGCAGACCTGGGAAAGCCGGATGGACTCCTTGACGCGAGTGACGATCTGAGCAAGGGCCCCGTGCTCTTGATCACCGACCTGACCCTGAGCGCGAACAACCGCAACAACCCGAGGCATACGGCGGGCACGACCTTCTTCGGCCAGTTCGTCGACCACGACATCACCTTCGACACGACCTCGCGTCTGGGGGTGAGGACGGATCCAGCGCTGTCGGCGAACTCGCGGACGCCATCGCTCGACCTCGACTCGGTCTACGGGCAAGGCCCGGTCGCGAGCCCGCAGCTCTACGACCCGGCCGACCACGACAAGCTGCGGATCGACTTCGGGGGCCAGTTCGAAGACCTGCCTCGGGTCGACGGCGGCACGAGCACCGCGATCATTCCGGACCCGCGTAATGACGAGAACCTGATCATTGGCGGCCTGCAATGCGCGTTTATCCTCTTCCATAACAACGCGGTCGACTGGGCGCGCGACCGCGGTTACAAGGGTGGCTCGACATTCGAGCAGGCGCGGCGGTTGACCACGTGGCACTACCACTGGCTGGTTGTGCACGAGTTCCTACCGCAGATCGTCGGACAGTCGATGGTGGACGACGTGCTCCGTAACGGTCGCCGCTTCTACAAGCCGCGGATGCGCGAAGGTTTCATCCCGGTCGAGTTTCAGACCGGCGCATACCGATTCGGACACAGCATGGTGCGCCCGTCCTACCGCGCGAACCTCAGGGGCGACAACGGCGCCCCATTCTTCGGGATGGTCTTCGATCGCGCCGGCGACGGCCAGACGGATCCGATTGACCTGCGCGGCGGCGTGCGCGCCGCGCGCCGCTTCATCGGCTGGCAGACCTTCTTCGACTTCGGCGACGGGCAAGTGAAGCCGAACAAGCGGATCGACACGAAGATCTCGACGCCGCTGTTCGACCTTCCGCTCGGGGCGATCGCAAGCCACGACACCCCGCAGGCGCTGCCGCAGCGAAACCTGCTGCGCCACCTGACCTGGAGCCTGCCGTCCGGGCAGTCGATCGCCACCGCGATGCGTATTACCCCGATCGGCAAGCACGAACTGGGCGAGTTGAAACCGTACCGCTTCGACAAGAGCACGCCGCTCTGGTACTACGTGCTCAAGGAGGCGGAGTTGATCGAGGACGGGCTCCAACTCGGCCCAGTCGGCGGACGGATCGTCGCCGAGGTGCTCGTCGGACTACTGCAGAGCGACACCGTGTCGTATCTGGTGCAGAAGCCAAAGTGGACGCCGACGCTGACCTCCGCCGGGTCGTCGTTCCGGATGAAGGACTTCTTGACGTTCGCGGGTGTCGATCCCGCGAGCCGCGGGCAGTAGCCCGCAGACCTGCAGGTCTCTTGGAGAGCCCTCTTCCGGACTCGAACCGGAGACCCCCTCCTTACCATGGAGGTGCTCTACCAACTGAGCTAAGAGGGCGGAACAACCGATGGTTGCAACGGGGATGGTATCCGGAGATCGGGCCCCAGGAAACCGTCTGTGCAGCGGGTGTGCAGGACCTCCTAGTGGTCGATGACTCCGCTTAACGTGCCGGTACTAACGCCCGTCGTCTGATCCAACGTACTTTTCAGTGTGAAAGCGCCGGTTGCGTCAGCGAAGCGTCCCGCACCGCCTGTGATTGTGTAAACCTCGACGATCGAGAGCGTGGTGGGACTCGTCCGGGTCGCTTGCCCGGCGACCGTGGCCAACAAAGTGTCCCCGTTTGCGGCCGTGAATGTTGCGGCCCCGGTGGACGACAAGGTCGGAAGGTTGATCACCATCGTCACGTGCTCCGTGTACCGGCCGAGATACGTGGCGGTGCCCGTGCCTTGCCGATCCAAGAAGCGGGTCGGGAAAACGATTTGTCCCGTTTCAACCGCGTTAACGGTTCCCTTGAATGGCGTCTCAGCCGCCACGGCGCTGACCGCGACGCTCGCCAGCGAGACCGCGAAAACAGCGACCAGGCCGATGAGCCGCGAGTAGCGAATCTTCATCTCGTTCCCCCCTTTGGAAGCGGTCGGCCGTAGATGGCCAACACGCTGTGCTCCACCATAATCCCTTGTGGCATAAGAAACAAGATGCGCCCTACGCATCGCGAAGGACCCGTCGCGAGCACGGGCGCGGGCCACGCATCGCAACCGCAGCGCAGGGTCACGCCACCCGATTTTATCTAGCGTCGTGCAGCGTCTGTGCCGCTTTGGCGCCAGCGTCGAAAAAGTACGTCCCTTTGATCCCAGATCGCTGGATATCGCTCGGGACGACTAGACGGCTCCGTTGTGCAGAGGTGTGAACTTTGTTTTCGGCTTAACCATGCCGCCGCCGTTCCTTACCATGGAGGTGCTCTACCAACTGAGCTAAGAGTGCGGGCGAGGCCTTACTGTAGCCCGGATGAACGCGGCTGTCTCAGAGGGCTTCGTCGACTTCCGCGGCTACGGCACCTGGTACCAGGTGGCCGGCGAGCTCGGCTCCGGAACGATCCCCCTGCTCGCCTTGCACGGCGGCCCGGGGTCGACGCACAACTACTTCGGACCCCTCGAGGGTCTCGCGGCTGAGCGTCCCGTCGTCCTCTACGACCAGATCGGGTGCGGCAACTCGGATCGGCCGCAGGACATCGCGTGGACCGTGTCGGTGTTTCGCGAGGAGGTCGACACCGTCCGCGAACAGCTTGGCCTGGATCGCATCCACCTGCTCGGCACCTCGTGGGGCGGGATGCTTGCGCTCGAGCACGTGCTCTCGGGTGCGGAGGGGATCATCGGCCTGATCCTGAGCTCGACGCTCGCGAATGTCGACCAGTGGGCAGCCGAGCAGATGGTGCTGCGCAACGCGCTTCCGCCGGATGTCGTCGAGGTCCTCGACCGCCATGATCGCGCCGGAACGTACGACGATCCGGAGTACGAGCGCGCGATGCAGGTCTACATGGACCGCCATTTCTATCGCGGCCCGCAGCCCCGCGAAGAGCTCGAGCGAATGAGCGAGGGCAGAGCGGTCGACGTCTATCGCGCGATGCAGGGCCCGAACGAGTGGACGATCACAGGAGCAATCAAAGGCTGGGACGTCCGCGACCGCCTGAAAGAGATCGACATCCCGACGCTGGTAATCAGAGGGCGCCACGACATGTGCACCGACCCGATAGCGGAGACCCTGGTGAAAGGAATCCCCAACAGCCGAGAGGTCGTCCTGGAAGAAAGCTCCCACACACCGTGCCTAGAACAATCGAACGAGTACCTGGCCGCCATCAGCAAGTTCATGAAAGAAGCCGAGACGATGTAACCGCCGACGCGGCCGGCTTAGCCGGACGCGTCCACAACGGCCACGAATCGAACCCGAACGCTGGGAAATCATCATGGCCGCGAAGCGGCCGGATTTCCCAGCGGAGAGTGGGGGCGGGAGGATTCGAACCTCCGTAGGCTGAGCCGACGGGTTTACAGCCCGTTCCCTTTGGCCGCTCGGGCACACCCCCTTGGGGAGGCCGATTGTAGCCGTGGTCATCTGGCCTTCCCGCCGCCGGGCTTTCTGGCGTAACTTGGTGTCGTGGAACGCTTCGACGTCGCAGTCGTCGGCGCCGGCCCGGCGGGGTCGACTGCCGCCTACCGCCTCGCGCGCGCGCACGCGCGCGTCTTACTAGTAGACAAAGTGCTGTTCCCCCGCGACAAGCCCTGCGGCGGCGGACTGACGATGCGGGCGGTCCGGCAGTTGCCGTTCCCAGTCGAACCGGTGGTCGAGGACCGAATTACGCGCACGCGCTGCCGGCTGCGCTACGGCTCGACGATCGAGCACAGGTCTGCTCGCCCCCTCTGCCTGATGACGCAACGCCGTCGGCTCGACGCGTTCCTTGTCGAGCAGGCTGCGGCCGCAGGCGCCGAGTTCCGCGACGGCGTCCACGTCGACGTCGAGTCGGATACCGCGCTGCGGGTCGACGGCGAACGGATCGAGGTCGGGGCGATCATCGGCGCGGATGGAGCCAACGGAACGACCGCCCGCTCCCTCGGGCTCGGCGGGGCGATCGTGAACGGCGTCGCCCTCGAGGGCAATCTTCCGTACGAGCGCCTTCCAGGGGATCGCTGGCGGGGCATGCTCGTCCTCGAGCTCGGCACCGTTTCGGGGGGCTACGGCTGGATCTTTCCGAAGGGGGATCACGTGAACGTCGGGGTCGGCGGCTGGGGTCACGAGGGCCCGCACCTCCGGCGCCACCTGCAGATCCTCTGCGAGCACTACGGCTTCGAGCTCGGCCACCTCTCCAACGTTCGCGGCCAC
>Ga0105239_10004321_pt1 | contig 17037 bp, 15 predicted proteins | sample KBSC44metaG_FD_92761 | JGI IMG/M metagenome (GOLD analysis project Ga0105239, IMG submission 92761) | Corn rhizosphere microbial communities from Kellogg Biological Station, Michigan, USA - KBS C4-4 metaG | ecosystem: Host-associated > Plants > Roots > Rhizosphere > Soil | place: Michigan, USA...
CTTCGCTCCGCAAAATGCAAATCGAAAATTTGCACAACTTTTCCACAGCGCGCAAAGAAGACAGCGATGTCGCTGCTACTTCTTCGCGTTGGCGGCCGGAGCAGCAGTCGTGACAGGAGCATCCGCCGGCATCACCACTGCGTTGACGATGCGGTCCAGATTGGGGAAGCTCTTATCGAGATACGCCTTGCCCTGCGCTGTAATGCGGCCCTGATTCGGCGTTTCCCCATAGCCTGAGAAAAATTTGTCAACCACATCCATGCCCTGGATCACCTGTCCAAAGGGCGCGAACCCCTGCGCATCCAGAAAAACATTATCGCCGTAGTTGATGAAAACTTGGGTAGTGCGCGTGTTGGGTCCGGCGGTAGCGAAGGTTACCATCCCACGCTTGTTGGATTGCGTCACGCGATCGTCCAGGATCTTAGCGTTCTCCCAAGCCGCAGACACATCCGGGCGCGCCGCAATGCCAAATTGCGTCATAAAATTCGGAAGGGTACGGAAGAATGCCGCGTCTTTGTAGAAGCCGCCCCTCACCAGGTTGTAGAAACGGTCGGCGCCCATGGGCGCCCAAGCGCGGTTCACTTGAATGATCACATCGCCCTTAGTGGTGGTGAGTTTCACTTTGTAAACTTCGGGGGCCTTGGCCTTCAGCGTACCCGGCCTGAGTAAATTCGGCGCTGCCGCTGGAGTGGTTTTTTTGGCAGACGGAGCGGCGCTCTTGGCGGCGGGTGCGGCCTTCTTGGGAGCCGGCGGCGTCTGCGCGAGCGCGATTCCGCACGCCAGCATGGAGATGAAAAGGAGCTTCATAGGATTTTCTTCCACATCATAACAGAACCAATTTGTCCTGGACCTCGCCGGTCACCCGCGCCTCGCGATCGCCCACAAATACATCGACTTCTGAGCGAATACCGAACTCCGGCAGATAGATTCCAGGCTCAACCGAAAAACAGGTCCAGGGGATCACCCTGCGTTCGTCGTGGGTTTCCAGATTGTCCATGTTTGCGCCCGAGCCGTGAACCTCGGTGCCGATCGAATGTCCCGTGCGATGAAAGAAGTACTCCTCGAAGCCTTGCTCGCGAATGTATTCCCGCGCAGCATCGTCTACCTCAAAGCCGCGCAGTTCCCGCTGCTCGCGAACGGCATCCTTCACGCGCGCGACGGCGCGGTCACGGGCGTCGCGAACCACCGTGAACACATGTTCCACCCGCGCAGGCGGCTCCGCACCGCAAAATCCCATCCACGTGATGTCATAGAACACCGCCTCGGGGCGATTCAGTTTGGCCCACATGTCCATCAGCACCAGATCGCCGGGCTTAATCTCCAAGCAGGCGTCCTGTTTGGGCTCGTAGTGCGGATTCGATGCGTTGGCATTCACTGCAACGTCCGGCCCATGATCGGTGGTCAGGCCTTCTTCGGCGAATCGCGCCAGGATGAACTGTTGCATTTCCCATTCGGTGACGCGCGCGCTCGCGCGCAACTTTGCTCCCACCCGCTCGAACGCCTGGCGGCGAATCGCATCCACCTTTCGCGCGGCTTCGAGGTGCATCGCCAGCTGTTCCTCGGTCCATCGCGACTCGAACAATTGAATCAGGTTCGCCGAAGTGACGACTTCCACTCCCAGGCCGCGCACCAGCTCCACCGTCCCCGCATCCACCATTGCTACATACGGCACGGCGCAGTTCGGCGAATACTGCATGGCAACGCGCCGGCCGCCGCCAAGAAGCTTCTTCAATCCATGCACCAAAGTGCTCCAACCCGCATACAAAGAATGCTGGCCGGGCAGCGGCGCGAGCGTCTGCGCCTCAATCTTGTGCACCAGCCCGCGCGGTTCACCGCTCGCGGGAATGTAGTAAAACCATCGCCGCGTCACCATCGATCCGGGAGTGAACTGGAGCACGCGATAGGCCAGCGGATCTCTGCGATGGTGATCGAAAAACAACCAGCCGTCTAATCCTTCATCGCGCAGCGCTGCCTGGATCTGGTCTAGCCTCATTCCTACGAGACTATCATCCGCCGGTCCGAAAACTTCGCCGCAAGCCCTCGGACAGGGGCACCTCATATCCAATCAGACAGAACTGGTCGATCGCGAACAGCACCACGCTCTCGAAGCGTTTACCCGCCGCGGCGCGTACTTCCTTGAGCCACGCCGCCGTCGAGTCGCCGGCACCCACCAGATGGCTACGTTGCGCAGCAGTGAAACCGAGGGCGCTGCCGAAATCCAGCGTCACCCAACTCTGGTCGAGATTGCGCCCAAAAGTGAACCCGAACGCTTCAGTCTTCAGACACGTAAGCGCAGCCGGCGTCCATACTGCCGCCGGATAATTGATCGCCCGATTGAACGCAGTCTGGTTCACATCGGTGGGATACAGCACTTCAAAGCGGCACGTCGGCTGCGTCCACCGAACGAAACTCATGATGGCCGCGGTGAAGTTGCCGATAACGGTGGGCAGATACGCCGTTTCATCCGGATAAGCCGCCGGGTCCGCCGTATTCAGCGTGATCGTCGCCAGTGGATGACCATAGAGAGCGGCGAAGGTGGCGAGATTCCAAGCATCGTAGAACGGCATGCCTGAAAAGTTGGTACCCAACCCATCGTTTGGAAAATACCACCACTGCACTTCGCCGAATTGAAGATAAGGCGTGAGTCCCGCCGCAGCCTGGATCGCCGCCATCTCTTCATACACCACTTTCCAGAACGCCAGGCTCGCCGGCGAAAAGTTGGTCTGGAGCGAGGGAGTCGGCAGCAGGATCGGATCGCCTGCGGGACCCACCTGCGCGATCCCCGCCTCTGCACTGGGATCGCCATGCTGCAGTTCCATACTGAACGACGCTGCCACGTCGATCCCAAAACCTACCAGCGCCGTAAAGTAGGCCGCGCTCCAGTCTCGCACTGCGCGATTGAGCGCCGGGCTGGCCGTCAGGTCCGTCCGCCAGTTGCCGTCCGAGCCTCCCGTGAAATTCAACCCGGAAGTCATCGCGGTGAAGCCGCCGCTAGTGGTGGTCGCGGCCACGGTGTTTGCGTCCCCAGCCAGTCCCATGGTTCGCGCCGTGATGGTGAGCACACTCCCCGCCACGCTCGCCCACACTCCGGTATAACCCCGATTTAGCTCCTGCGCAAACGCAAGCGCGATGGTATCCGCCGTATCGCCCACATGGATCTGTTTCTGCAAAACCGTATCGGACAGTGGCGGCTGGCCGGTCTGTCCCAGTGTCAGAATCACGTAAGCGTTCGGCGCTGGCGTCCCACTAAATGTAACAGTAGCCGAGGAGTACACGTGCCCGACTCGCACCAGCTCGTAGAACCACAATGCACCAACATAGTGATTCGCCCGCCCGACAAAATTGAGCGAAGTGAGCATCCACGCCGTACGCTCCGCTGGGAGCGAGATGCAATGTAGCGTGTCCCAGTCGGTTGCCAGTGTGACCACCGCTTGGTTCTCCACTACTGGCAGATCGGTCGACGGGGCGGCGAGTTCCAGAAAATCGATATACACTTCCGTGCCAGTGGCGCCTGCGTGGGTTGCCACGACCGTGTGCGATCCCGCGGCGAACGTCCCCAGCGAATAGCGGAACAGGGTATCTTCCGCCGGGATTGCCAAGTCTATGGACACTGCTGCTCCCCCATCGACGACGATCGAAACCACTCCTCCCATTCCCGTGTAGCGCAGTCCAGCGCAAAGCGTGTGGCTGTGCGTCGACTGATAAGTGCAGCTTAGGGAGTCGCCCGGAGTAGTGGTCTTGTGAATCGTACCGCCCGAATAGTTGCCTCGCACCTCGGTCCAAGCGCCGCTGAAAACCATCGACACATCGTGGTCTTCGATCCGCAGGCTCCCGGGACCCGCAACGGAGTAAGTTCGATTGGTCCCGGTTACTGTCCAGTTCGTCACCGCCACGCTGAACTCGCTGCGGGCGAATGCGGCCGCCTGCAATTGCGCCGCGTAAGTCCATCGCATCTTGCGAATCAGGTTTGTGGGGATTGTGTACAAGGTGCCCGAAAGGTCGGGCGTAATCGTGCCCTGGAGTGCGCTGAAATCAAGCGTCACTCTCCATGCGGCTGGCGACGTTCCATTAGCGAAGGTTTTCGCACCCGCGTCCCACACGGCCACGCCCGTCGAATACGAATACACTGCGAAGCGATTTCCGCTCGCGCCCGCTGTGCTGGCGGCGATGGTCGCCCCGTCAGTGTAATACAGCCGGACCGTTGCCCCGGTACGCGTGGCTTTCATCACAGCAGAAAACGCATTGACGCTATCCGTGATGGCCTGCGCCGCGTTTGCGAGAATGTCTCCGCTCAAGAACTGGTAGGTATACGCCTCCGTCAAGAACGACAGCCCCACGTAGTCGCCCGGGTTCACCGTCCCCGACAACGTGAAGTCGGCGTAGGCGCATTGGTAGCTCCCCGCAATTGCCGCCGCATGTGCCGCCAGTGGCACGTAATAAAGCGTCTCGCTTCCGCCCGCCGGCGTTGCCCACACTCGCAGGCTGGGCCAGTCGACCGTCGCATACAGCGCCGAATCAAGCGGAATGCAGTTGTCACGCGTCTCGTCGTAAGATAGCATCAAACCGCTCAAGTCGCCGTCGGGCAGATTGCGAAACAACGGATGCTCATAAACGTTGTCGCGATTCCATTCGATCACCGCCCAATCGAATTGCTGCCGCCAGGTCCCCGACACCGTGAATCCAGTCGATGACGCGCCGCTCAACGCCGCCACCGCCGAAGGCTGAAAGAAGAAACACTGCAAGTCCCGGTGCGGACTCAGCTTCTGAATTTGTTGAGGCATTCTCTAGAGCCGGATAGTCACCGTCAGATCGCGCCCCGGCAACGTATTGGCGGCGCCCGGTACATTGACCACATCCAGATGGACCTGCGCGCCAACTTCGAATGGCGGCAGGCCGAGACCGTTTACCGTATTCGAAACCGTGGCGCCGTCCGCGATCGTCAGCGTCGAGTAAGCGCCGCTGTTCTGACGAACCAGCAAGGTCACGGCCCCGCCTGATGGCGCCTCCCGCAAGGTCGCGAACATGTCCCGCGGTACATGTGCTTCGTCCATCACAAAAGGCGGAGTTGCATCCGTCTGCACTGCCAGGTATCCGTCCACCTGCAGAGCGATCTGCCCGCCGGAAAGCGTGCGCAGCCCGCCATCGGTAGTGGCCGAATACGGCACATGCATCACCGGGCTGGTGCCATACGTGTTGCTGACATAAAACTCGGCCGCCGCGACCCGCACGTCCGGAAGAAAGACCGAGTAGCTGTAGTTCGCGCTGGCCGGACTCGAGAAGAATGCGCCCACAAATGCTGGGATCACCGTGGTCCGCTCCAGCATATAAACGATTGCGCCCGCCGCATGCGCCGCCCCCACACTTCCATGCGCGCCCCGTGTGACCGTCAATTGCAGGCCCCCGCTCTGCAGACTTTGAACCTGCAAGATTTCCGCGTCGATCTGGATGAAATCATCCGGCTGCGCGGCGCTTACAGCGTTCAACGTGACCGTTGTGTCCGTCGCGGCGATCCCGCCCGCCAAGCTCACCGTCGACGGCCCGTTGAGCTCGTCGTAGTAGAACAGCGTGAGCGATCCCGCCGCAATCGTCAGTGTATTCAGCAGACTGGGGAAAGTGATTCCCGTAAGGTTAACAGTTCCCTGCCCCGCCGGAGTCAACACAAAGTCCGGCAGCGGCGGAAAGCCCGTGTCGCCCCCCGCGCCGCCGCTTCCGATCTGCCAGCGCGTCAGAGGATTCAGCTCGTACCGACTCTCCTGATTGAGCACGTTCGCCGATCGCCCCGAGATCTCCACTGTCTGCCCGCCCCAGTTCGGAACCTGCATCTGCACCGGACTGGTCGCACCGACAGCTCCGAAATTCCAGGCCGAGTCGGCGACCACAAAGTAACTCGTGGTGTCCGGAATCACCGCCCACGGCGGCGCAACGGCCAAAGTGGTCGCATCGTTACCAGTCACCGCCCGTTCCTGGGTGGCGCCGGTTCCGCGCGTGATCCGCACGGATTTGCCCAGGAATTCATCCGCCGCCATCCCCAGCGTGCCGTTGCCGATCGTCGTCCCAGTGAAGACGGTCGCGCCCGCTTCGGGTTGCAGTTCTCGCCGCCACGAGAAATTCGCATGATCGTAATTGGAATCCGGCGGACCCACCAGCTCCGGCGTTGCTCCCGCATCTGTATAGGACGTCGCCACTGCCACGCTCGCCGCGATCCTGAGCAGTTGCGATGGATTCAAACCTCTATAGACGTTGAACGCCGCAGTCTGCGGCGAAAAACTCAGACCCGTCAGCGTCACTTCGTTTGTGTTGGTTCCTGACGGAATCGTAGCCCGCGCCGTGAAGGACAATCCGCTCTCCGCGCCGCTCGCATCCAGCGCCGTCAGCGCGTAGTACAAATTCTGATTGCCGGCCAGCGTGCCTCCGGTCGCCGGCATGGTCGGCGAGAGGCTCACTAGTGGAATCGCTGCGCCCGTTGCCTTCGGCAGCGCGGGCGGCACGAAAGCGACGCTCAATAACACCGCGCCCCCGACCGCTCCTTGAATCACCGTTTCGGTAATCCCGAACTGCTCGATGCCGTTGCTGTCGACAACGCTTCCAACCAACGGCTTGGGCAGCCCCAACCCGGCCCCGCTGGGACTTCTGCCGCCCATCGTGCTCGCGTCGCCGGTCGTATACCATTCGTCATCGTGCCACTGCGCCGTCACCAGCACGCTCTCAAAGTTGCGGCCTGGAGCCAGTTGCACCACTCGCAGCGGCTGCCGTTCCAGACCCTCCTTCAGATAAGTGACGCTGATGAGATCGCCTGGCGTCAGCCCAACCGCCTTCACCGTCGTCTCGAATTCCACGAACGTCGAACCGCTGAGCGCCTTGTCGAGATGCAGCCGCATCATGCGCGCCGCTTGATCGAAATTCGGCAATCCGAGGGCGGCGAACGATGCGGTGACTTCACGCCCCGTCAGCAGCGCATCGTCGATATCCACCAGACCCAGGCTGTCTTGCGAATATTGGTTGAATTCGTCTTGAAATTCCACCGCGAGGCGGTTTGCGACGTCCGCGCCGTTAGGAGACCACAGCCGTATCGCCGGATCACCGTTCGCCTTGCGTACAATCCCCGAAAACGCCGCCGAGCCGTCACTGAACTCATACGCCGGCCAGCCTGCGTTGAGCGTCTCCGTACTGTTGCTGCCGTCCGGCAGCGCGGGCTGCTGCAGCGCCAGGGTGTTTTCGACGCGCAGCCGCAGCAGCCCGCTCGGCCCATACGCCAGCATCAAGCTAGAGCCGTTGCGAATTCCCTTCACCACTTCCGCCGCGCTCCACCGTTTGTTGATGACCAGATTGCATTGAAACCGCGGGATCGAGATGGCGTTACCGTACAGGTCGATGGTCGGAATTTGCGTGTCGCAATACGCCGCTGCCGCCGCGAAACTGGGGAGATCGATTTCCGCCGTCAGCCATCCGCTGCGCCGCAACACATCCAGCAGCACCCATGGCGGACTGTTGGTGAAGGCCTCTCCTAACGTGATCCCGCCGCTGTCGAACCGTTCCAGCTTCAGCCCCATCAGCAGCACATGGATGGAGGGGAGCGATTGCGCGCTGCTCACCTGATTCGGTACCACTACGCTGAGGACTGCCATGCTGCCATATGGATCGCCCAGCGGCTGCCCGGACGCGTCCACAAAATCGGCATTCAACGCACCGTTCCGCGCCCCCGCGGTCACCAGATTAAACCAGCCGGTGGCAGTCATGTCCTTGCCGCTTTGGCCTTGTGGGATCTCGACCCCGTTCACGACCACCGTGACCACGTTTTCGATTTGCCCCATCCCCAGCAGCACTTCCATGTGCGTAAGATTGCCGTCATTGCGAGCGAAGGTGATCGGCGGCTGATACCACGCCGTACCATACACCAGCGGAACGAAATCGTTGTACCGCGCCTGGTTGTCGATCAATGACGAGAGATGCGTTCCACTCTCACCGAAGCTGCGCACCTGAAGCTGCGCCGGGACGAATTCGATGCCGCCGAAGTTCCGCGTCACGCGGCTGGCGCTGTCGGTGTCGAACATCCCCCGCGCCACGCAGGAGGTACGCGTGTAATCGCAACTCGTGAAGGGAGCCGCACCGTCCAGATTTCCCACTCCGCCGGTCTGATCCGGACAATATCCGCAGCGGTTCAACGCCGAATATTTTCCTTTAGGTCCGCCATTCAGCGCTTCTAATCTCTGCGCGTCGGTGGAGGGAAACGACCACGGGCATTGCCGCTGGATTCGCGCCTCCGGCAGCACGATCCGCTGCAGGTTGAGGCGGTTCGTAAAGCTGACGCGGAACGCCGATTCCGTGATTTCCTCCGCCATGCTTCCGGTTCCGAGAAAAATCACTCGCTGTTCCGAGACCGGCGCGTTTGCCGCTAAGTCGTAAAACAGGAACTGAACGGTGACGCGCCCGCCACGGAATCCGGTTTCGCGTTCAATCTGCGAAAAATGCGAATCCGCGTTGGCCAGAGTTACGATTATTTTTTGCGCGCCATCCACGCCCTGGTCGGACGAAGCCACTAATGCCGCAAGGTTGTGCTTTAGCAGCCGCGCCGGATATACGTTGCCGCCCACCGTGACGGCATGTGTGCTCCATCGCACCGTGAGGCCGGACGCCAGCACGCAGTCGAAAAGGAACAGCGGTGTCGCGGGCGTTTCCTGCTCTTTGATTTGGTCGATGGTCGGCATGGGTCTAGCTTTCGGTACTCACAATTTGAATCATCGCGTCGTAAACGTCGGTTCCCTGTGCAGTCACGGTGATTTGGTCGGAGCCAAACCGCGCTTTCGGATACACACCGCCGGCAGTGCCGGTCATTTTATAATCCGACGGCCCCGGTTGCGCCTCTGCCTGCATCCCGAACACTTCCACGGAGGCCCCCGCTGCAACCTGCGCCCCGAACGTAACCGTCGTCGCTCCTGCTTGCCCTGGATTCGAAGAAAAGTAAACTCTTCTCCATTGCATCCCGGCCGCGAAGGATTTGCTGGTATTCGCTACCGCCAGCGTCACCGCCGATCCCGAAGAACTGCGCACCCAGACGCTCAAACAATATTGAAAGTCTCCGGGAACATTGAGCATCTGAGTCAACCCCGCCGCTGCCTGGCCGGTATTCACCAGCAGCGTCGCGCGCGTGGTACCGAACGGATCGGCGATCCCACCAGTGAGTTGCACCAGCGCGCCAGCGGTCCACGCGCCCGCACTGAAGTTCTCGCTCTGGAGCAGAAGATTCCCCACCGGATCGAGAAAAGTAAACGTACCCGACATACCCGACGTCTGCTGAAATAAGCTCTCGATGGCGTTCCACTCCGCCAGCGTCAGTCCTGTCGCTCGCAGCGACCAGCCCGCGACCGCTCCGTCGGAATCTGCATACACTACCCTGCTCCCATCCGCCAGCACGTTCACCACGGTGCGTTGCAGCCCTTGCTTGATCACCGGATAGAGCGCCGCCGCGCCAGTCGTCAGTTGAGGAAAAACCAGCATGTTAACTTCGGTTCTCCTTCACGGTGACGCTCGCCACCCCGCTCGACTGCCCGACGTACTGCGTCGTCAGCTGATCGCTGTCAAAACTGCAGTTCGCGTACACCGTGCCATCCCATGGGTCGGGGAACGCAAAGCTCTCGGCCTGTCCGCCCTGCGATCTAAAAAATGACTCCACCGCCGTCAGTTCCGCCTCATCCAACAGGCTCAGCCGGATCGTCCATCGCCGAAGCGGCGCTCCATAATCTTGAAACCGTTGTTCACGGCCATCCAGGAAGCGGAACATACGCGTCGAGAACCCGCGCGTCCGACTAGACCCATACTGCGCCACTGCCCCGCTTTTCAATGCTGGAAATGTTGCCACACTACACCTCGCGAATTACGTCGTTCAATACACCGGATTGCAACATCGCCTGCCGGACAGCCAGAGCGATATCCCCGCTGTGGTCCAGGAATGATTGACTATCCATCGCCTGCACCTGCACCGTGATCTGCGGCGAGGGCGAATTCGTCATTGCTCTCGGCACACCGCCTTGCGCTGCATCTACTCCGGACGCGCCGCCGACTCCTTCACGGAAGCCTGCGTCCAAATGGATAGGCAATGGCGCCATGTACGTCGGCAGCGCTGCGGTGCTCGAATCACCGCCACCAAACAGCCCCACCAGACCCGAAACCAATGGCGCCAGACCGACGCCGCCGCCCAACACGCCCCCGAGCGTACTGCCAATTGTGCCCAGGATCGAATCGCCCGCCGACCCTCCGCCACTTGCGGGCTGCACCATCGCCGCCAACGTCTGCTGCATCAGAGCGTCGTTGATGGTCTGCTGTTGCTGCAGTTGATCTGCCAGGCTAGTCATGTGCGTATTGAGCGAATCGCCGCCGCTGAGTCCGCTCGCCCGCAACAAACCCGCCAAACTTTCAGGACCTTTGGTTGTCATCCCTCGCCTCCCGCCACTCTTTTTCCAGCGTCAACATTGCGTCAGCTTCCCTCGCCGGGAGCGCCGCCAGCTCGCCCCTGCCCAGACTCTTGCTCGCGAAGAACCATTCCACCCAGCCAATACTTTCAGGTGTCACCCATGACCGCGGGCATTCTTCGGTCGAAGTGCGTCCCCGCGCCCATACCACTCTCCGCGGCCCGCGCTGTTCGTCGGAAATCCACCCACACCGGCGCGTCCCTTCCAGCCCTTGCCGTCTGCATGACTCGCATTTCCATCCGGCCTGATTCCCGCTCAGAAAATGGAATGCGACAGTTAGTTTTTTCTTTCGGCCTCGCTCAAGCCGCATTCCGCCTTCACGCGGCCCAGGATCTCCGTCGCCAACTCCAGCGGACCCTTATCCACCACCGCTTGCGGAGTCGCTGGCTCTCCATCGATCGTCAGCCCTTCCACCGTCAGCAATCCCCACTCCAGATATGCCCGGTCCACCTCCGCGCCCACTACTGCGGCCTCTAGCTTCTCCCGCGCGTCCGTACCCGCCGCCAGAAACTCCGCCTTGCGCCCGATTTCCCGAATCCGACGCGCCAGCTCCAACCTTCGTCCAAACGTCAGCCGCGCGATCGCATATCTCACTCCGGCCACCGACTCCGCATCGAACCACAACGCGCTGTCGTAGGAATGTTCCGCCTCGCTTCTAAGCGAACGCGATGTAGAGCTCATCGTTGACTGCCCCCTGTGCCCGGCTGTTCTGAAATTTCCATTGCAACCGCGTCTCTGAATCGTCGAAAGAAGGAACCTCCGGCACCATTGCCGGCATATATGCTCCAAACAACTGCCCGCTCGTCTGGCCGAGTTGCAGCATCACGCTGATGGGCGACCGCTGCCGCGCCGCTTGATACAGCGCTGGAGTCTGCGCGTCCGCCATCTCGAATACGCTGAAGTTCAGCATCACTTTGCGTTCCCCCGCGGCGATGCAGCGCGCCAGGTCGCTGCCGAACTCGCGCACTCGCAGTTGAACGCTATTGCTCAGACTGAGTTCCGCCCCAGTCAGCGTAAGAAAATTCGCCGGAGTCGCGCCCATCCACACTTGCCCCAGATGCCCCGGCACGATCGTGTAGTCGAAGCCGGCGTTCTCTGGCTCCGGAGCGAACTGCGTCAAACCGCCCTGTCCGCTGGTGAAGCTGGCGCTGTCCAGCAAATCTTGTGAAGGCCCCGCGAAGACAAATTCCTGAAAGTCGCCATTCACCCTGACCTTCACCGAATCGATCGCCGCTCCGTTCAGAATTCGTTGCACCGCGCCTGCCGGATCCCAATAATCGAAAATGCTGACGCTCCCTAAATCGCTCCCCAGCGGATACGTCAGCGTCGGGCCCAGAACCGTCCCCGCCGCTACTCCGCCCGTGAAAGGTGCAATCAGAAACACGGTCGTCGAATCCTGGATCGCCGCGACGAATCGAATCTCCCCCCCGTTCGCCACGGCCTGGCCAATGCTCAATCCGTGCGCCGCCGAGAAAGCGATCTGCGTCGTCGCGCTGGTCGCCGCCACCGTTCCACCGGCGAAAGTTAGCGGAGTCCCGCCCATTGCTGCCTGAAACAAGGGTCCGTGGCTCGGTGCCGCGTGCCCGTTCACCCAATCCGTCATAAAGGTGTTGAGCTGATATGCGGTTCGCTTCCGGATGCCGTTCGGTAATCCTACGAAGGTCCGGCTCCCTGACTTGTCCCTGCGCGAGCTCTGTTCCGGCGCCTGCCTCGCCGCCAGCTTCACTCCCGGAATCCGGTTCTCCCCGGTAATCGCCGGCACGCTGCCGTAAGTGGATTCGAGCGCAACATAGAACCGGTTATTGTTTGACGATATGTAACACGACATGAATCCCAGCCCCTCTCAATTCGACAAATCGACTTCAAAAATCACTTTGGCCGCTTGCAGAATATTGCGCCCGCCGTGTTGCACCGGATCGAACTTCACCTCGTAACCGCCGGTAAAAAACATTCCCTGTCCCCAGTCACCGCGATTCGCGTCCAACACCTGGGTCACCGCATCCACGTACAGCCGAACCTTCTCTTCCAGTCCCTCGATGCGGTCCTGTGACGCCCTCACCTCGGCCACCGTGCGCACTTTGCCTGAAAAATTGCGGAACTTCTCGGTCAGCAGATTTTGCACCCGGTCCGTGTATACCAGCACCACCGGATACTTCACCGCCGCGCTCTTCTCCATCAACGCCACCGGCGCATTCTGCGGAATCACGCTCTCCTCCGGAATCGAAGGCAAATTCACTCCGGCGTTCACAGCGATCTGCGCTGTTACCGGCGCCAATCCCGCAAGAGAGTCCGTGAGCAGCGCCACCACTTTCCCCGCCGCAATGCTCGCAGCCTGCGCCATGACGCTATCCCCGCCTCAAGATCCGGCCGCCGGTTACGAACATGTCCGCCGCCTGTCCATCCCCGGGACTCGCGCCGCTCACCAGTCCCGAGCCCGGCAGTGTGAAGGTCGCACCAATCGCCAATGGCGCGCTGTTCTGCTGCGTCAGTGTCGAAATCGCCAGCCCCAGATACACATTCCACCCCGCCGCAACTGCCGGCGCATTTACTGTTGCCACTGTCAATAAACTGTTGTCCGTGGTCTGAAAAGTCGTCGCAGGACTCGCCTTTCCCTCTTGACCCGCCGCCGCCAGCCAACTCACCTGCGCGTAGTAAATCGTCGAGGCCAACGTCCCTGTTGCCGCTCCCAGCACCGGTAGTCCGGCCCGCGGCACTGGCGCCGCCGCCAGTCCGATGCCGAACTCAAGCGTCCGCTCCTTGGCTCCACGCGCCAGCTCGCGATATTCTTCCCATTTGCTCCGATAACGATCGTTCAGTTGGTTGTTATAGGCGTCCCGGTAAACCACTGCCAGCGTATGCAGTGCATGCCAGCGCTTCATCTGCGGGCTCACCACTACGTCCGACACACCCAACCGGCGCCGGTCTCCTCCCAACGGAAATTCAGTGAGCGGATACTGCGTTCGCGTGTGACCGAGCAGAATATCCAGCAGATCCTGAGAAATCTCCTCCGTAGCCAGACAGAGCTTCGCGTCCAGATCGATGGTCTCCACGTGCGCCACGTCCAGAATTGCCGTCTCATACACCCGCAGCGCTTCTGTTTCGTTCGGATTGCCGTCCGTTAACAGGGCCATATCTCATCTCCGTTTTCTTGCCGCCCAATAAAAATGGGGACGAGCCACAACAGCCCGTCCCCCGCTGCGACCAGTACTGTACTAACTGTTCACTTGCACCGCGTGGTTATTCCGCAGCACGCCTACGCCATAGAGCACGTCCACCGTGAACTGCTGCGCCAGCGTATTCGGTTGATAGCTCATAGTGACGCGCATCCCGAAATTGCCGAGCTCGGCATACTCCGCAATAGCGCCCGTTCCCGGCAGAGGCTGCGGCAGCCGGCGCACTACCAGGCCAATTGCGTTCTTCGCAAACGCCAGATTGTGCGTGGTCACGGGGCTGCTCCCCGTCTTCGCAACGAACTGCGAGCGGAAGATGTAGAAGTCCTTCATCTTGCCCACTGCCCCATCCACGATCACGCGCAGTCCGGCTTCGCCCACCGAGTTGAATTCGCTGAAACGCGGAATCTGCCGCAGCGCCGAGTAAGTGGCTGCGTCCACCACTAGGTACTTCGCCGCGCTCGCCGGCACCTTGGTGCTGAAAAGAGCCGTCTCCGCCGCATCCACTGTCGCTTCCGTGATCGTAGTGCCCGCCGTACCCACCGCCGTGTTCGCCGTGAACTGCGGATAGAGCGCCAGCAGATCGCTTTCAATCTTCTCCGCCAATGCCACTACCGCCGGCTGCATATATAGCTTCAGAAGATCCGGCACCGCCAGAATCTTGGTCACGTCCGGCACTTGGAACGTAGCCTCCGCGTGGGTGTTCAGCACGATCTGCGCATTCCCCAGATTCGGATTCTGCGTCTGCACAGTGCCGCCTTCCGCGATATTATTCGCGACCAGCGTTGGTGGAATCGGGACGTTGATGGTGTCTCCCGCCTGCGCCAGTGCCGGCTCATAATCGCGATTGACCAGGTTCCCCATTACCAGGTTCCCCATCAACGCCGGCAGGGCGTCCGCCGCCACCAGCTTTACAATCGCGCTCGCTACGTTTGCCGAAGTTATTGTTGCCATTGTTCTCTCTCTCCTCTACCACCCGCGCAGCGTCAACGACGCCACCCTGGCGATCTCCTTTCGGACTCTGTCCAGTTCCTCCGGACTCATGCCCGGACGAATCGTCTCTAAATCAACCCGTGTCTCAGTCGGCGCGCTTCTCTGCCCCGCGCCCGCGCCGGAACCGCCGCCCAGCCGCGCCGGCAGCAATTCGGGATTCTCCTTCACAAACTGTTCCACCTGCTCCCGCATCCCGATCAGCTTTCCATCTTCGCCGCGCTGAATCTCATCCCGGATGGCCTTGTAAGCCAAGTCCAGCTTGGCCACGCCCTGCCGCTGCAGCTCCGCCCTGACCGCCGCGCTCCGCTCAGCCTCGTCTGCTTTTGCCCGCGACTTCTCCGTCTCGGCGATCAGCTCACTCACGCGCCGCTCGAGACTTTCGCGGCGCTTGCGCTCTTCTTCAAGCTCGGTCTTCTGTGGCATGAACTCCTGCACTACCGCCTGCACGATCTCGCGAATGTCATCCATTGGTTTTGATCTCAGCGCTTTCGATCTCAGCGACGATCCGGTCTTTCACATCCTGCCGCGCATCTGCCAGATACTTCAGCGCCAGTTTCTTTTGCACTTCCTTCCGCAACGTGGCCGATTCCGCGCCCAGCGCCAGCAGCTTTTGCGCATCGTCCACTTCCACTGCGAAGTCGGAAATATCGAACTCGTCCAAACCCGTCACGCCAATCGCCAGATCATCCTCCCGCGCCGCGTTGATCGCCTTAAGGACCCGCCGCACCAAGTCCTTCACCGCGTCCCCGTATGCTCGCAGCACCTCTTGCGTGATCGACGAATCCAGTTGTTTGCTGACTCCCGATTGCCGCCCCCCCTGCCCCAGCGGTGCTCCCGCCTGCGGCATGTAGCACACGCGATACATTTCTTCCTGTAAACTCGCCAGGTTGTCTGCTGCGATTTGGTAGACCTTGCCCTCCGGTTCCGTCCATCCGAAACGGTCTTCCGGACCCAGTTGGATGTAGTAACTCTCGCCCACCATTTGGCTCCACTCCCGCTCGGAATAGACCACCGGCATCGCAAACAGCCCCATCGTCAGCGCCCATGACAGCGCGTTTGACTTATTGAAGTGCTCCAGTTGCAGGGACCCGGCGCGATTCAGCATCCAAAGCCCCTCTGGAATCCGCAGTCCGAACAGCGGAACTTGATTAAGTTTCGCCAGACCATGCAGCCCTTCGTCGGTCAACTCGACCGGCTCCGCCCCGCCGCCCGTGATTACCTGCCGGTATGAGCGGAAGTTCTGCTTGTCGTAATACGCCCAGCGTTTTTCGCGACGCCAATCGGTGTCTTCCACACGGTCTTGTTTTATCAGCTCAGTCCGTAAAACCACCCATTCATAGCTACCCTGTTCGTCCAGATTCCAATTGATCAGGTCCTCGGCCGGATAATCTACTAGGTACGCCCGAGACGCCCCCGATGCGTCTTCCTCCGCCCGGCTCCCTGCCTTCTGCCCGATCCGCGGAAAGTCCACCAGTACGTAGCTCGCGCCCGCCACCATCGCCCCGACCAGTTGCGTGCGCAGGAAGTCCGCGAGCGCCGTACCCTTCCGGTCCACGTCTTCGATGAAATCTCCGAAGAACGATTGCCCCTGCTCATTAGTCCCTTCAAACGTCAGCACCGGCTCCCTGCGGAACAGCGTCGCGGCATACCAATCGACAATCGAGCCGATATAGTTCTCATAAAATACGCGCGTCAGCCGCTCCCGGTAAACGTCGCCCGGCTCCTTCTGCCGAGGAATCAGATGGCATTGCGCGTTCTGCTTGAACTGTTCTCCCCCGGCATAGAGGTCGCGATAACACCGCCAGACCCCTTTGCGCGCTTCGTACTGTGGATGCTCGCGGTCAATGTCCAACACCTGGTCCTCTTTCCTCGCACCATCTAGAACAGCGGTCGATCCTGCTCCCCAATCTTCAGCCCCGCCCGGCGCTCCTGCCACGCCAGATATCCCAGCGCATCCGACAAATGCGTCCTCTTCGGATCGCGGTCTTTATCGATCACTTGGCTGTTCTCCTTGTACATCACCTGCTCGAAATCCTTGATCAACTCTTTGCATCGCGGATGAATCAACAGCTTCCGTTCGCCGGCCGCCGATTCCAGCTTCGAATTCATCAGCGTCACCCGATCCCGCACCGCTGGATTCGCCTTCGGTATCCGGAACCGCACGTCACCATACGTACGTTCGCTCACAAACCTTTTCAAGATCTCGACGTCCGTCGTTCCCGACGTCTGTCTCCGCGCCCCGCTCGCGTCCGCATAAATCACCAGCCCGCCCGCGTGCTCCGCGAACCGGTTCCCGAACTCCGCGCAGGCGTCGTAAGTGCTCGCCCGATTCAGCACAATCTCGTCCAGCACTCTCACATCTTCTCCATCCATCTGCGCCACCACCGATGACATCGGGTCCACATTGA
>Ga0105239_10004322_pt1 | contig 17032 bp, 23 predicted proteins | sample KBSC44metaG_FD_92761 | JGI IMG/M metagenome (GOLD analysis project Ga0105239, IMG submission 92761) | Corn rhizosphere microbial communities from Kellogg Biological Station, Michigan, USA - KBS C4-4 metaG | ecosystem: Host-associated > Plants > Roots > Rhizosphere > Soil | place: Michigan, USA...
CTTGAAAGTCTCGCCACCGTCAGCGAAAACCCTCTCATCAGCCTGCCAGGCGTGGCAGCCTGATCCAGCCCGATCCTCTACCGAGGATAGGCGCTGTTACACCATGCCCCGGGGCACGATCCAACGGGCGGATGGGCCTACAACCAAAGCGCTTGATCCAAACGCGCCGTCTGCCCCGGGGAGGGCAGCCCGGAACCGTTAGCGATCAGGATCGAGGCACCATGAAGAATATTTCAACCCACATCGCGATCGCCGCTCCCCCGAAGCGCGTCTGGCGTATTCTAACCGACTTTGTCGCTTACCCGGAATGGAATCCGTTCATCACGTTCGTATCGGGATTGCCGGAGGCGGGAAGCACATTGAACGTTCGCATCGTACCTCCTGGCGGTAAGGCAATCACATTCAAGCCTGTCGTGCTGGTGGCCAGACCGAACGTGGAGCTTCGCTGGAAAGGCCGGCTGATCTTGCCAGGATTGTTCGATGGCGAGCATTACTTCCAGCTTACAACGAAGCAGGGTGGCACCGTGCTGACACAGGGTGAAAGCTTTAGCGGTCTTCTCGTGGGTTTACTCGGGTCGGGGGTGTTCATTCAGACCGAGAGCGGTTTCGCAGCGATGAACGCTGCCATAAAGCATCGAGCCGAAAATGGGCCGATCCCTCAATTGTAGGGGCTTGCACTGCCGGCAGGGTAGACGGCGTATGTCGGCTTCCGACTGAACTTGCCGTTCAGTCAGTCGCTTGCGAATGTCGGAAAGGCCCAAGAAACGTCGATCAGGCTTCCGGCTGCCGACGACCAACCCAAGACATTCAGCTTCGTTGATATGAGCGGCGGCTCTTGCTGAAACCCGCCATTCGGGTCGAGCGAACCAACTGATAGGCTTTGCGCTCATATCGGTCATTCAGCCACCCGATAATCGTTTTTGCAGGTGCGCGCGGCTCGGTTGTCCGGCTGAAAGCTCTGAGCCCGGATGTGCGCGATAAGACCGTCGGCGATCCACTGGCTCAGCAGTCTCCCGGCGAGCGCCGCCCCCTCCGTTTCGCCATGCGCCTCGACGAACGTCGCGCACAGAGCACTGAAGGTGGCTCCCCCAGCCAACGCCTCTATGGCCTGCCGCTCGCTGTCCTCGATGGTCCGAAAAGTCGGCATGAAGGCGACGCGCCAGATTGCCACAGAGGCAGGCCGAGGTAGCATCTCGGCGTCGGGCGGCCGCTTATCTTCGGCGAGGCTCGACCAGATCGAAGCGGCGTTCGTGGTCACCTCGATCATCGTCAGCGTGGGCACAAAATCGATCTTGGCACTTTCCCAATCGATGTCGGCAAATGTGGCCACGTCGAGCGGGTCGGCGTTTTTGCCGACGAAGATCCGGCCGAGTTCGCGCTCGAGACGCGCGAGTTCGCCTATCTCGGGATCGGCCACATAGATGGCGTCGAGCGTCTCTGGAAACTCCAACGCATAATCGTCGAGTGTCCAGCTATAGGGTGGCTGTCGTTCGATATGCGTAGCGGCGGCACCTTCGAAGGCATCGTCGCCGATCCAAGCTTTTACCGAACCAAAGCTTTCGGCAAGGCACGCCATCAGCGCGCTGCGATAATTGTTGAGATAGACCGAGAGGCCCGGCGCCGCGTGCTCGCCGATCCGCGCTGCGGCTTCGGCGGATTCTATGTCGAGCCACTGACGAAAGTCGCGCTGAAGGGCGAGCAAGCTCATGCCGCCAGCCTCTTTTCATCGACTGCAACGCGCCGTGCGACATCCAACTCGTGGAGCAGATCGGCGAGCGGCGGAATATCGTCATCCCGTTCAATCATCGTTGCGACCGGGCCGAGGCGAGCAAGCGCCGCGGCGTAGAGAGACCAGACAGAATCCGGCACTGGCTTGTCGTGGGTATCGATCAGAAGATCGCGCCCCTGACTGTGTCCAGCGAGATGGATCTGCCGCACACGTTCGGCGGGAATCCCGTTGAGATAGGCGATCGCATCGAAACCGTGATTGGTCGCGCTGACGAAGATGTTATTGACGTCGAGCAGCAAGCCGCAGCCGGTTCGGGCGCAGAGTGCGGCGAGAAACTCCCATTCGGTCATGTCGCCCGTGAACGACACGTAGCTGGAGGGATTCTCGATCAGCATCGGTCGGCCGAGCACGTCCTGCGCGCGCGCGACATTGGCGCTCACGATATCGAGCGCCTCCTGCGTGTAGGGGACGGGCAGAAGGTCGTGCGAATTGAAGCCCTCGATCCGCGACCAGCTCAGATGGTCTGACACGAAGAGGGGATCGATCGCATCGGCAAGACTCCGAAGGCGACGAAGATAGTCCGGATCGACGCCGTCGGCGGACCCCACGGACATCGAAACGCCATGGAGCGCCACGGGGTGGCGTTCGCGGACGCGATGCAGAATGTCGAGCGGGCGTCCGCCCTCGACCATGAAGTTCTCGGAAATCACCTCGACGAAGTCGACCGGCACGGTCGCCTCGCCGTCAAGGAAATCGGCATAATGCGGCTTGCGGAGGCCTAGGCCGAACTGGTGCTGGGTCAGCATGATGGGCTCCTGCGGGGGAGAAAGGACGGGCCGGCCCGGAAGCCGGCCCTCCGGACGGGATTAGTTGGCCGGCGCGGTAAGGCTGCCGTGCTGCGCGGTGCATGCCTTGGCAGTCAGATCCTTGAAGCCCTGACCCTTGCAGTCGTTCTGGCCCTTGCAGTCATGCTTGCCCGACTTGCAATCCGACGTGCCCTTGCATGAATTCACGCCGTAACACGGCACGATCTTGGCAGCGCCGCTCTTGGCAAAGACTGGGCTGCTGACGGTGGCGCCCGACAGGGCGATCAGGGCGGCGGCGGCGGCGAAACCGACGGCGGACTTCGAGGGGGTCATAAACATCTCCTGGTGTGCCGGAATGGCGCCCCTCCTACGCAGGGCCGTCCAGGGTGGTTACACGGCTACCAGCGGAGAAGTCGGGGACCAACCAAGGCTCCGATACCAGCCGCGAGAAGGATGCCGAGACTGTACCAGGTCAGCACGAAGATCGCGGAAACCTCCGGACAGTGCAGGCAATAGATGGTCGCTGCCCACGCACCCGCGGCCAGGCCTGCCGCAGCACCGGCGGCGCGCAAGCGCGTCGGCGCCATGCGGCGGAACGACCAGAGCAGGCCGACGAAGATCGGCATCGACAGGCTTAGCACCAGCCATGGACAGACCTTCCAGCTCTGCCCCAGCCACATAGCGAGCCAGTCCCTGTAGGGTGTGGTCACAAGCTCACCGATGCCGATGCCGGCGAGCAGCAGGACCGGGACGGCCAGCAGCCAGGCGCCGCGCAGTGAGGATGGCGTCGGCCGCGACAGTCTCGCGACGGCGAAGACCGCGCCGACCCCGAGGGAGATCGTGTAGGTCCACTTCATCCAGAAGGCGAAGCCGTGCATCGCGACATGGAGATCAGGCCGGATCCCGAGAAGTGCCGTGACGAGCACGAGCGTAACCACGGCCCCGCCGGCGATCCCCGCGCCGATCCGTTGCGCGTGAGCGCGGCGCGGCACCCGGCGGACGTCGGTGGTCAAGGAGCTGATGAGCTGATCGGTGTTCATGGCCGGTCTCCCTTCAGCCGGGCAGCCAACGCCTTGAGCCCACGATGGACCGAGACCTTTACGTCAGATTTCCCGATGCCGGCTTTCTCTGCGGCTTCGGCAATGCTGAGACCGTCGACATGCGTGTCGCGGATCGCTCGCGCCTGCTTGGGCGATAGGGTCGACAGAAGCGCGTCGACATCCATGCGCGCCGAAGCCGCCTCCTCGAAGCCCTCGGCGACGAGGATCGATTCGACATCCTCGATCGGCACTGAGGCACGGCGGCGGCGAAGGTGATCGATCAGGCGATAACGCGCGATCGCGTAGAACCAGGCCGTGAAGGGCCGGTCACGATCGTAGCTCGCTCTGCGCGTGTGAATGGAAATCAGCGTTTCCTGCACTAGATCCTCGACATCATCGTCGGCTCCGCGCAGTCGTCGGCGATAGAAGCTGCGCAGCAACGGGAGCAGAGCCCGCAACAACGCTTCGTGCGCCCCGGCGTCACCGTCGAGACCACCCGTCATCCACGCCTTGAGCTGATCTTCGCTGACCTGCATTCGCGCTCCCGGTCAACGCCTACGTGCGTGTCCCCATGCTGGTTACATCGACGCCCAGAACAATAGTTCGATACGCGGCGTGTAACCGCGCCGGAAGGTGCCGCGTAGGGGCGACGTGGCCCCGCTTCCAGCCTCCCCTGGGTCACCGCGCGGCCGGTCACACCCCTCCGCCGGCCGCGCGAGAGGCTAGGAACAAGGAATTTTCGATCATGACGAAGATCCATGCGGCGTTTGCCGCAACGCTCGCTCTCGGCCTCGTTGCCGGTTCCGCCCATGCCGCCGACCAGGCGAAGCCTGCCATGGAGAAGTGCTACGGCGTTTCGCTCGCCGGCAAGAACGACTGCAAGGCCGGTGCCGGGACGTCGTGCGCCGGCACCTCGAAGATCAGCTATCAGGGCAATGCGTGGAAGCTGGTGAAGGCCGGCACCTGCACCACCATCAAGACCCCGAAGGGAACAGGCTCGCTCACCCCCAAGGCGTGATCGCCGGCGGCGTCCGTCGTCGCGTCACCCGCGACGACGGACAGGCCGCCCAACCAATGAAAGGATAGCCATGTCGTCGCCCATCATCGCCTATCGCCGCGCCGGTGCGCTGGCTTCACGGCTCCTTCCGCAATCCCTGCTGCTCCTCGTGGCACGGCTCGGCGTCGCGGCCGTCTTCTTCATGTCGGGCCGCACCAAGGTCGATGGCGTGCTGCATATCACCGATGCGACCTATGAACTCTTTCGAACGGACTATGCGCTTCCGTTCATGGACCCGGTCATCGCGGCGCATGTCGCCACCTATTCGGAGCACCTCTTCCCGATCCTGCTCACGCTCGGTCTCTTCACCAGACCGTCGGCGCTCGCGCTGTTCGGCATGACCAGCGTGATCGAGATCTTCGTCTATCCCGACGCCTGGCCGACGCATCTGAGCTGGGCCGGGCTGCTCCTCCCGCTCATTGCGCTGGGTGGCGGCGGCTGGTCGCTAGATCGGCTGATCGGGCTCGAGGGCAGCGTGCCCGAGCAGGATGATATCCGCGCGCCTTTCAGAGTCGTCGCATGAGCACGCTCAATCCGTTCCTCGGGTATGCGGCCGGTGCGCTGACGATCCTGTCGCCGTGCGTTCTGCCGCTGGTCCCAATCGTCCTTGGTGGAGCCGCGCAGAAGCACCGCTATGGACCGCTCGCGCTCGCCATGGGCCTCGTCCTGTCCTTCACGACCACCGGGTTTCTGATTGCGACACTCGGCGCGTCCATCGGCTTAAACAGCGATGTGGTGCGTGTCGCCGGCGCGATCCTGCTCTTGGCGCTCGGCATCGTCCTTCTCGTGCCGGCCCTCCAGCACAGCTTCGAACGGCTTGCCGGGCCGCTGGCCAATTGGGCGAGCCAGCGCCAGCAGCGACTGGAGCGCTTCGGCCTGCTCGGTCAGGCGGCGATCGGTGCCCTGCTCGGCCTGGTCTGGAGCCCATGCGTCGGCCCAACCTTGGGCGCGGCTACCATTCTCGCGGCGCAGGGCCAGGATCTCGGCTCCGTCGCCATCGTGATGGGCGCGTTCGGCCTCGGCATCGCTACGGTGCTCGTCGCGACCTCCTTCGTCGCACGCTCGGTGATGACGCGGTGGCGCGGCCGGCTGCTCGGCGCTGGTCAGAACGGCAAGCGGGCGCTCGGCGTGCTCGTGGCAGCCGTTGCCGTGCTCATTGTCACAGGCGGTGATCGCGCCTTCGAGACGCTGGTGCTGATGCACTCGCCCGACTGGCTGACCAACCTCACCACCTCGATCTGATCACCTCGAACCTCGGAGAAAAATCGTGCTCAAGACCCTCTTGCCAGTCGCTCTTCTCGCGCTGGCGGCCGTTCCGGCCGCGGCACAACCGATCCGCCCCTTTTCGACCGCTGCGCTCAAGGCGGCCCAGGCGAAGGGCGAGCCGGTGCTGGTCGATGCGTTCGCGCCTTGGTGCCCGACCTGCCGCGCGCAGTCGCCCACGCTCGATGCCATCGCGGCTTCGCCGGACTATGCGAAGCTCGTGATCCTGCGGCTCGATTACGACCATCAGATCGCCGAGAAGAAGGCGCTCGGGATCAATCAGCAGTCGACCTTGATCGCGTTCAAGGGGAGCCGCGAGGTGGGCCGGACGCTCGGCGTCATCCAGGCAGACCAGATCAGGGCCTTCGCCGCGACGCCGTTGAAGTAAGGGGGCCGCGATGTCGCTCCTCAGCCGGCGCTTCCTTCTCGCCGCGCTCGGTGGAGCAGGCATGACCGGAGTTGCGCTCCGGTCGGTTGGCGCGGCCGATCGGTATGATGATCCGCGGACGCTCTATCGGGCGCTCGCTGATCAGCCGGGCGAACGGATCGACCTCGACGGCGGTTCGATCGAGCTGGTCTTCGCCGACGGCGCGCCGGGCGTCGACCGGCCCCAAGTCCGCCTGTGGGTCGCAATGGCGGCCAGAGCGATCGCCACCTACTTCGGCCACTTCCCGATCAAGCGTTATGGCTTACTCGTCATCGCCGAGGACGGCGACACGGTCGGCCACGGAACGACCTTCGGCTTTGCGGGCTCTGCTACCCGAATCCATGTTGGCCGGGATGCGGCGCCAAAGGCGTTTCGCGAAGACTGGATCCTCGTTCACGAGATGATGCACGCCTCGCTGCCGGATCTCCCGCGTCGTGCGCTTTGGCTACAGGAAGGCAATGCGACTTGGCTCGAGCCGATCGCGCGAGCGCAGGCGGGTGAGCTGCCGATCTCGGATGTCTGGTCTCAATCGTTGCGCGGAATGCCGCGCGGCGAGCCCATGGCCGAAGAAGGTGGCATGGACGGCACGGATCGCTGGGGCCGTCTCTATTGGGGCGGCGCGACCTTCTGGCTCGAGGCCGAAGTCGCGATCTGGGAGCAAAGTGGCGGACGGGCTAGCCTGGTCGACGCGATGCGGGCGGTGTCGGCCGCGAGCGGCGGCAACATCGTGACGTGGCAGCCCGAACAGATGATGGCGATCGGCGATCGTGCCTGTGGCGTGACGGCGCTCGAGCCGCTTTATCGCCGCTTCTCGCAGGACCGCGTCGCGACCGATCTTGGCAGGTTGTTCGAGCGGCTAGGCATCCGTAGCGCGGCCGATGGCACCGTAACCTTCGACCCGCGAGCGGAGCTTGCAGCTCTGACCGCTCGTATCACCCGGCCGGAAGCCTTCACGAAGAAGATTTGAGATGGATCTACGCCAGACCTGGTTACGCGTGCGAGTCCGGGTCAGCTGTGAGACTTCGACGTCCCGGCGCCGCAGTATCGATCGAACCCGAGGCGATCTCCAGCACGTCAAGGTGTCGCTCCCGCAGTCATGCCGATCAATTTCTCAAATATCGTCGTCGAAGAAACCGATGTAGGTGTCGCCGCGGCTGATCGCCTTCGACGTGGCCTCGACCGTTTCCAGCATGATGAGTGTCGGCTGCCGATTCGTCACGAACTGCCATTGCGCTGTCTCGGCGTCCTCCAGCGGTGCGAGGAGCTGGTTCGCGAAGACCTCGTCAACGATGTCCGGTGAGAGCGAAAAAAGCGCGTATCCCTCGTTCGCAAAGGCTGCACTTGCGATGCCAAGAGACCGACAGGCCTGCTGCTTGAGCTCCACGTCGGCTAGGGATGCCGCGCGATGCGCGTCGATCAGCAACGACAATTCATTGTCCGCAACGACCCCATCCGAAGACAGCAGCGGCTGGTCGGCTAGCCAGGCCTCGGGAGGGCATGCCTTCTGCGCTGGCACGAGCTGAGCGCGCGGGCTGACCTCCGCAGGATAGATGCGGCAGACCGTCGGGCGCGTCTCATAGGAACCGCAGCGCATATCCTGGAGGAGATGCGGGCAGGCGCCTTCGAACGCAGCCACGACGATGACGCTCACCCGGATCGGAACCGACCCGCTCACCGCAGGGAATGACCGATCAAAACGATAACGCTCCGGCGAGCCACGCTCCGGCACCTCGTAGGCCGGTGTCGCCTCGATCAGCAACTGGACCTCGTGGCCGTTCTTCGCCCAGCGCCTCGCCTCATCGACACTCAGCGGAAGTTTGAGATTGTGGCAGCAGCGGCCGCACTGCGTGCAGTCGAAATGAATATCCAACGGTTGGTCCTTGTTGGTCAGGTGAGGGGGTGATCGACGTGGACCTGATACGAGGGCGGCAGCGTCGCCGGTCACCCCTTCGCGGCCGCGAGTATCGGTCCGCCGTCGCCCGCCTGAAGCAAAACGGCCGTTTTCCACGCCGTATCCTTCCCCGGAGCGATCGCGATCGACAGAGGCGCGCCGGTCCAGCGACCCACTTTGGTCATCTCCCTCACGACGTCGCGGTGGGGGAGTGTGCGGCCCCCATTTTCGCCGGCGCGTACGGCGACCTGGATCGTTCGGGGATCGTAGCGCACCAGCCACATGTCGGCGCCGCCGTGCGGAGCGCCGCCAGACCCGATAGTGATCTTGTTTCCCGACAAGGATACCGGAGGCCCTCCGGTGAGGTGCTCCTGCGCCATCACCTGCGCGACGCGCGCCGGATTGGCGCCGAGTACGGTCGCGCGGCCGTTGATCCAATATTGCGGGGTTGCGACCTCGCCCGTGCCGCTGTGTGCGGCATAGTCGCGCTGCCGCTGGGTGAACTGCTGAGATGCGAAGCTGTCTTTCCACCCGAGATAGTCCCAGTAGGTGACGGCGAACGACAGAGCGAGCACGTCGGGGCGATCGGCGAGCCGGTTCAGATTGTCTTGTGCTGGCGGGCAATCCGAGCAGCCTTGGCTTTGGTAAAGCTCGACCACCACCGGGCTATTCTGGGCCATTGCGGGCGCGGCCCCCATGAGCGTGATGATTGCGACGGCCGCGCTCACGCAGGCCGTGCCGGTCCGATTAAAGGACATCATGAATCTCCCGACTTTCACGTCGTTCAGAGCGCTGAATGGTCGCGGGCGGCTGCCTCGATCGCACCCTTCTGCTTGACGAAGGCCGCATCGACAGCCGCAGGGTCCGCCTTATTGAGCGCCACCATCGCGAGACGCTCCTTGTCACCCCGAACGACCTCGATATCGCCGGACCCGATCGCCTCGATGACATGCGCCGCAACGTCGGCGGCAGACTCGCGACCACCATCGCGCGCGAGACCCGATGTCTGCATCATCGGCGTATCGGTCGCGGTTGGATAGACCGTGAGGATGCCAATCCCCTCGCCCGTAAGCTCGCGACGCAGAGACTCGCCGAAATGTGCCAGGCCAGACTTCGCGGCAGCGTAGGTTGCGTAAAACGGCAGGCCGACGAGCGCGATGCTCGAGCTTACGTTGACGATCAACGCGTCCCCGCTCGCCCGAAGGAGAGAAAGCGCCTCGCGCGTGAGCAGGATAGGCGCGACGAGATCGACGTCGATCATCTGGCGGATTTCGGCCTCGGTCGTGTTCTCGAGCCGGCCAGCCCTGACGCCGCCGGCATTGTTGATCAGAATATCGAGGCCACCCAGTTCTTCGGCGACCCGTGACAGCATGGCGGATCGAACCGTAGCGTCAGCGACATCGCCCTGGATCGGTACGACGCCCTGCCCGAGTTGGGCAACGGCATCTGCGAGAGCGTCCCCTCGTCGGCCGGTGATCGCCACTTTCGCGCCCGATGTCAGCAGGAGGCGGGCCATTTCCAGCCCTATCCCACTCGAGCCGCCGGTGATGAGGACGCGTTTGCCGTCAATGTTCACTGCTGACCTCCGATTACGCGACGCGACATGCTCGGCGCTCCTTCGGTAGCCTACGGGCGAGCGCGCCGCGCGGTTACACGTCGGTACGCCGGCATTCGAAGTCGAAGGTATCCGTCGTCTCCACACGCCCACGTCACGTGGCCGGCCGGTATTGCTGTTCATTTTTGCTCAGCGAGTGCGCGAGAACTCATAAATTCCGAAGAGTGGTGCGCGACTAGCTAGGCGACAAAATTTTTGAGGACGAAGACATGCGCGAAGGAATCGAAGGCAAGGTCGTGCTGATCGCGGGCGGCGCCGGCGGGAGCGGATCGGAAGCGGCTCGGGATCTTGCCGCCAAGAGCGCCAGGATCGCTATCTCCAACATTAACACTGCGCGAATGGACGTCGTCGTTGCGGAGATCGCCGCAGCAGGCGGTGATGTGCGCGGCTATGCCGTCGATGTCACCGACAAGGACGGAATGGCATGGCTCGGTGAGACCGTCGCGAAGGATTTCGGGCGTATCGACGTGCTCATCAACGCGGCCGGAATCATGCTCATTCGTCCCCTAACCGAGATCAATACGGCAGAGTGGGAGATGACGATCGACCTCAACGTGAAGGGCACGCTCTGGGGCATCGCGGCGGTGCTGCCCATGTTCCTCGCTCAGGAGAGCGGTCACATCATTACGCTCGGCTCGGTTCATGGGCTCAAGGTTTTCTCGCCCGGCGGCGCCGTCCATTCCGGCTCCAAATTCGCGATCCGCGCGATCACCGAGGGACTACGCGCCGAGCTCGCCAGCACGGCTATTCGCGTCACGTCGATCATCCCCGGCGCCGTCGACAAGGGCATTCAGAACAAGACGACGGGCACTGACAGCGCCCGGATGCTTGAAATTTACAAGAGGGCCATCCCGGCGAATGCCGTCGCACGCGCGATCGCCTTCGCGATCGAGCAACCCGATAATGTCGACGTCAACGAGATCGTCGTTCGCCCCACCACGCAGGCGATCTAACGCCGCGAAGATTGAAAGCGAGACCGTGCCATTGCTGCGTATTGACGCCTATCGCGGGCGTTCGAAGTCCGAAGTCGCCGAGCTTCTCGATGCGATACCGAGCTGTGGTCGAGGCGTTCGTCCGGCTGGAGGCGGGATGGCGCGTCGTTGCAGAGACCTATCAGCGGATTCCCACCGTCTGACCAGCCGATCTCAGGATTTTGCGCGATCGACGGGCGGGGATGCGGCGCCCGACGTGAAGATGTGCCGCTCCCGGAAAAACAGCTCCTCGAGATAGTCGGCCACTCGCCTGATCGAAATGTCCTTCCGGTCCTGCCGGCGCATGACCATCCACACCTCGCGGGAGGGCGGCTCGACCTCGAGCAAGCATCGATGCAGGAGGGGATCGGACGCGCCGACATAGAATGGCAGGAGAGCGATACCCGCTCCGCTCCGCGCAGCTGCAGCCTGGGACACCTGACTGCTGCTGCGCAAAGTGATGCGCGAGCGCGGAAAAGTCCGGGAGAGCCAGCTCGCCTCGGGAAGATAAGCATTCACCTCGTCAAAACCGACGAAGACCGGTTCGCCACCATTCGCCACGAGGTCACGGCAGGAAGAACTCCCAAAAAAGCCGAAATCCATGGTGACAAGCTGTCTGGCGATCACATCGCCGTCCTGTGGACGCGCTAGGCGGAGCGCAATGTCGGTCTCACGGCGCTCAAGACTGACCGAACGCACGTCCGTCGCCACGTCGATGTCCAGACCCTGCTCTTCGACAACCAGCGTCGCAAGTCGCTCCACCAGAAATGCCTGGCTGAGGGTCGGGGGCGCATTGATGCGAACGAGTCCACCGGGTCCGCCGTCGGTCCCACCGCGGCTCAGCAAAGCGGCCGAGTTCTCCATCCCGTTGGCAGGGCCGAGAGCGCGCGTGCCGGCGGGTGTCAGAACATATCCGTCCGGCCTGCGCTCTACGAGACGCTCGCCCAGCGCGTCTTCCAAGTCCGATATCCGGCGCGAGACGGTGACGTGGTTGATTCCTAACGCTCGCGCCGCCGCTGACATGCTCCCGTGCCGCGCGAGGGCGATGAACACCCTGACGTCCTCCCAGTCCAGGCCTGTTCTTTTTTGCTCAGTCATTGCGCAACATTATCGAATTTCGAACGGGGGTCCAGAGGCCTACCTCCGGCAACACAACGCCCCGAAGGAGCTAATTCCATGAATGCTTCGAATTTCACTCTGACCCTCATTGGCGGCCCGACCGTGCTGATCGAATTTGACGGTCTGCGCCTTCTGACCGACCCGACATTTGACCCGCCCGGCGAATATCAGGGTCCGCACAGCCCGGTGAAGCACCGCAAGACCGCCGGCCCCGCCGTTCCTGTCGACGAGATCGGCGAACTCGATGCGGTGCTGCTGAGCCACGATCATCACTTCGACAATCTGGACAATTCTGGCAGGGCGCTCCTGCCCAGCGTCGGCGTGACCTACACGACGAACTCGGGCGCGGAGCGGCTTGCCGGCAATGCCATCGGCATGGCGCCATTCGAGACGCGCACCTTCGAGGGTCGCAACGGAAAGAAGCTCCTCATCACGGCGACGCCCGCCCGCCACGGTCCGGTCGGCGTGGATGCTGGCGACGTGGTCGGCTTTGCGATCGGCATCGAGCAGCCCGGCGATCTCGTCTACATCACGGGTGATACGCTGTGGTTCGACGGCACCGCCGAGGTTGCAGACCGCTTCAAACCCAAGGCGGTCGTGATGTATACCGGCGCCGCCGAACCGCGCGGCCGCTATCATATGACCATGGGCAGCGAAGACGCTCTCGAATGCGCCAACGCCTTTCCAGAGTCCGTTCTCGTTTCCGTGCACAATGAGGGATGGGGCCATCTCAAAGAGAGCCAGGATCAGCTCGCCGACGTTTTCGAAAAATTCGGCATCGGCGCCCGCCTGACGCCTTTCAACAAGGGCGAGCCGCTGACGCTCGACGTGTGAGGATGCTTGAAAGGCCGACATCACTTGATATTGTCGACGGACCGGACGAGGCGATGGCACGGACGGCGATCGTCCTGGCGATCGGTTATATAGTTGCCGCGACCGGACCCTTCTCGATAGGCCTGCTGAGCGACGTCGCCGGTAGCATCACAGTGCCGCTCTGGATCCTCGTTCCGGTCGGAGTTGTAACGCTCGGTCTGACGCCGTTTCTCAAATCAAGACAGATGTACTGCGGATCGGCACCGTCTCGTCGCCACCGAGGCATTTCGGGCACAAACATCGGCTATTCATTAGCCTGACAGAGGCAACCGAGCCGACTGGATAAATGGCAGTTCCCTACGGTTACATCCCCACGGCGGTCAGTCGCCTTACGACCACATCACGACGTTTGCCTGAGCCGCCAAGATTGGCTGCACCTGGTAGAAGCGGCCATCCAGCTTTCGTGAAACTGGCGGACGGCAAGCGCCAGTAGCGATCACCTACAAATTCCCCAGCGGAGCGTGAAGCTCGCCAGTCATTCCAGATACGGCGCCAGCAGCTCTTCGATCCATTTCATGAAGGCGCGGACTCGGCGCGACAGATTGCTCCGATGGGCCACGACGAGCGACACGGGGAGGGGCCGGCGACGAAAATCGCGCAGGATCTCCACCAGCGCTCCGCTCTGCAGATAGGGGCCGATCCCCATAAGCGGCGCCTGAATGAGGCCTAGGCCGGCAAGAGCGGCGGCTTCGTAGGTCTGCGCGCTGTTGACGTGCAGCGCACTTGGCAAGTGAAGCGTCGCATAGCCGTCGCCGTCCGGATATTCCCATCCATGGGGTCGTGCGCCCAGCGTCGTCGAAAAATGGACCGTGCGATGTCCCTGACGCTGGAGATCTTGCAGCGATCGAGGGACGCCGTGGCGCGCCAAATAGGCGGGACTGGCAGCGTTTGCCATGCGCAACAGGCCCAGCGGGCGGGCGATCAGCGTCTCGTCCCTTACGGGTCCGAGCCGCAAGACGCAGTCGAACCCCTCCTGAACCAGGTCGACCTGCCGGTCCGTGCTCGACAGCTCGAGCTCAAGCTCGGGATGCGCCGCCATGAACTCCGGCAAGGCCGGCACAACCGTCATGCGCGCCACCTCGCTTGGAAGGTCGACCCGCAAGCGTCCGCGAAGCGCCACGCGATCGCCCGCGAACATCGAGTGCAGCTCATCGACTTCGGCGAGCAGATCGCGGGCGCGGGCATGAAAGGCGCGCCCGTCCTCCGTCAACTGCACGCTGCGCGTGGTTCGGTGCAGGAGCCTGACACCGACGTCGTCTTCCAGCTTGCGGACCGCCGTCGAGGCCCTCCCTTTCCGGATCCCCAGGCTATCGGCCGCGTGGGTGAAGCTCCCCATATCCGCCACCGTAATGAAGATCAGGAGGGGGTCGAGATTCTGCATTTTCGCGCCTCGATATTGTTCACAATAAGGAGAACAGTGCGTTTATTTTGCCGGTATTTATCATGTCTGACAGACACAGTAAGTATGGAATTGAGACCTCCATCGGAGAACGACCCGTGTCCGAAACCATGATCCTGCGTCAGCTGCCTGAAACCGCGGCCGTACATCGCGCCTTATGGGCCGGCCGGATACTCAGCGCGCTTGTCGTTGCCATTCTGGTGACAGACGGCGCCATTCAAATGTTCGCGCCGGCGCAGGTTGCGAGCATGTTGCAGGAAACCGGGTTCGCGATGGACCTGACTCGCGTCGTGGGTCCGATCATCCTTGCCTGCGCCGTGCTGTACGCCATTCCGTCCACCGCCGTCCTCGGCGCGATCCTGGTGACGGGGTTTCTGGGGGGCGCGATCTGCGCCCATCTCCGCATCGGTGAACTGGGGTCGCCGCCGGAACTCGTCTCGCTGCTGCTGGGCGCGATGACATGGGGCGGTCTCTATCTGCGCGATCCCCGCATCCGGGCGCTTCTGCCGCTCAGTCATTGAGCCAGCCGGGCAGTGTTCTGTCCCACAAGATCAGGAAAAAAAGCATGTTTTTGGTAACCGGAATCACAGGAAAAGTCGGCGGTGCGACGGCAGAGCACCTGTTGGCCGACGGCAAGCAGGTCCGCGCCCTGGTCCGCGACCGTGAGAAGGCGGCTTATTGGGCTGACCAAGGTGTGGAACTGGTGGACGGCGACTGGAACGACTCGGCCGCCATCGAGCGAACGCTCAACGGCGTCGAGGGCGCGTTCGTCATGTTACCGGCGGTCTGGACGCCCTCGCCCGACTTCAAGGAAGCAAAAAGCGTGATCGCGAACTATGTCGAGGCGCTGACCAAGGCGCCGCCGCCGCGCGTGGTCGCGTTGTCGTCGATGGGGGCGAACCGGACCAGCGGGCTCGGGATGATCACGGCCCTGGCGCTGATGGAGCAGGGCCTTCGCAACTTGCCGTCGCCGATCGCTTTTGTGCGCGCCGGCGGCTTCTTCGAAAACTTCCTATACGGACTACACGTCGCCCAAGGTGGAACGCTACCGGTCTTCTATAATCCGACGGATCTGAAATCGACCATGGTCGCGACCAACGACATCGGCGCGGAAGTCGCCACGCTTCTGGCCGGGCCAGCCTGGTCGGGGCAGCGCGTCATCGAGCTTGGTTCGATGGTCAGCGCGGATGAGGTCGCGGTGCAATTGGGCGAAGTCCTCAATCGCAACGTGAAAGCCTTTTCCGTGCCGCGCGCCGGATGGGCGGAAGCGTTCGAACAATTCGGCGTCCCGAAGGGCCACACCGGACCAGCCGAGGAAATGTACGAGGCCGTGAATGCGGGATGGATGGCGCTCGGCGTCGAGGGCACGGAGCATGTCGCGGGGACCACCTCCGCGCGCGACGTCTTCGCAGCGGCCCGGAAAGCCGCCACAACGTAGGTCCACGGATCGACGGTGAGATGCGACTGTCGGATTTGCTCCGGAAATTCGCGACCTCTTCGAGTGAATGCTTCGCGGCGCCCGTCTCGAATGGCGCGATCATCACCGATATTCATCGCGATCCTGACAGAGAGGCTGAAACAGTCCGTCTCCCCGAGAACTGGCGTTACACTAAGAAAAATCGAGGTCGAATATGAAGGTTCTTGTTTTGGGAGCAACGGGCGGAACGGGCCGGCTGATTGTCAGCGACGCCGTGGCGAAAGGCCATTCCGTCACCGCCTTAGTTCGCTCGGCGGCAGGGGCCAATCTGCCGGAAGCAGAATTGATTGAGGGCGATGCCCGCGAAGAGATCACCCTCCGGCGCGCCATAGACGGTTGTGACGCCGTCGTCAGCGCATTGGGCACCGGCATCGGCTTCCGCAAGGTCTGTCTGCTGGCCGACGCGACACGCGCGCTGGTCTCGGCAATGACGCACAGCGGCGTGCGCCGCCTGGTCTGCATCTCCGCTCTGGGGGTCGGGGAAAGCCGCGGCCACGGCGGCTTCGTGTTCGACCGGCTCTTTCAGCCGTTGCTGCTCAGCCAAGCTTACAAGGACAAGGAACGCCAGGAAGCGACGATCCGCGCCAGTTCACTTGATTGGGTGATCGTCCGGCCCGGCATGCTCACCGATGACCCAGCTAAAGGCAACGTCACGGCCAGCATAGACCTCGCTAGCATCAACGGCGGCAGGATAGCTCGTGCCGATGTCGCTCGTTTCGTCGTCGACCAACTGACGACCGATACTTGGCTGAGGCGGACACCGGTCATCCTGTGGTGAAGCTTGGTCCCGTAAGATACGATCAGCCCACACATGGTAGGAGGTCGCATGGACGCAGTCATCTACATCGGCTGGCTACCCCCGTCCTGGTGATGGCAAGCCTAGGAAGATGAGATGAACGACGACGAAAAGCGGCAGTGGGAAGTCTGGCTTGCCGATCTGGAAGGCGAGAGCGAGATGGTCGATCGACTGCTCGACAAGATAATGCCCGCGATTCTCAAGAGACTGACGATCATCGATATCTTCGTGGAAGGCAAAGGAAGTGTCGCTGTCTACGCCCCCGCGGGCAAGTAGGTCGCAACCCCGGAAGGGGTCGACGGGAACGGTTGGCTAGTTCACGGTCTCCAATTTCGGACGCTGGATGTCGGCGATTAACAGAAGCTGCCGTTCGACACGTTGCTCCGGAACGGCGGAAAAGTCCCAACGTCAGCCATTAGGTCATCAGGCTTTTGTGTTGAAACAGCTAGGCGAGATCAGAAACGTCGATAGGCTTGATCGGGAAAGCCGCGACGGGGAGCCAATAGCGTGTCCCTTTATGTTCGCCGGTTCGCAGCAGCCCGCCGAGCCCGACCAGAGCGGCGAGGTCA
>Ga0105239_10004324_pt1 | contig 17026 bp, 14 predicted proteins | sample KBSC44metaG_FD_92761 | JGI IMG/M metagenome (GOLD analysis project Ga0105239, IMG submission 92761) | Corn rhizosphere microbial communities from Kellogg Biological Station, Michigan, USA - KBS C4-4 metaG | ecosystem: Host-associated > Plants > Roots > Rhizosphere > Soil | place: Michigan, USA...
GACATTGGCCATGGTCGGCGCCAGCCCGAGATATTCGGCGATGGTTGCCGGTACATGCTGCGGCGTCTCACCGACCTGAGGCCCGACCAGCAGCCCGTCGATCGCCGCCGGCTCCAGCCCGGCATCGAGAACCGCCAGGCGCGAGACCTCGGCGATCATTTCCAGCGTCGTCACGGATTGCGTCAGGCGCTGCGGCCTCAACTCTGCGATGCCGACGATTGATCCCTTCGGCCGGCTCATGCCGCCTTGCTCCGGTCGAGCGCGCGGTATTCGTCCAGGCATGCCGGATTGGCGAGCGAAGCCATGTTCTTGACCGGCTTGCCTTCGAGCGTGGTGCGGGCGGCGCCCTCGACGCGCTTGCCGTTCAGCGTATAGGGCACGGCTTGCACGGCATGGATGCGATGCGGCACGTGACGCGGCGAGGCGCCTTCACGGATCGCGCGGCGGATCTGCGTGGCAAGCTCGGGGGTCAGTTCAAAACCGTCGTTCAGCTTGACGCAGAGCACTATCTCCTCGTCGCCCTCGACCGGCGCGCCGAAGACGAGGCAATCCTCGATCTCGGCAAAACCTTCGCAGGCGGCGTAGATCTCGGCAGTGCCGATGCGCACGCCGCCGGGCTTCAACGTCGTGTCCGAGCGGCCATGGATGACGGCGGAGCCATACGGGGTCATTTCAGCGACATCGCCATGCGTCCAGATCTCGCGGCGTGTCGCGAAATAGGTGGCGTGGTAGCGTGCGTCACCATCCTTGCCCCAGAAAGTCAGCGGCATGGACGGGAACGGCTCGGTGCAGACAAGATCGCCCTGCCGGCCGATGATCGGCGCATTGCGCTCGTCCATCACTCCCACCGCAAGGCCGAGCCCTTTCACGGTCAGTTCGCCGCGCCGCACGGGATGGATCGGTGATCCCAGCAGGAAGCAACCGATGATCTCGGTGCCGCCCGAGATCGAGGCGAAGATCATGTCCTTCTTCACATGCTCGTAGACCCAGTCGAACTGGCCGGGAGAAACCGGCGCGCCAGCCGAGAGCAGGGAGCGAAGCGATGACAGATCATGCAGGCGTCCCGGCGCGTAATTCTCGGCGGCAAGCGTCGCCAGATATTTCGGGCTGGTGCCGAAATGCGTGACGCGGGCACGCTCAGCCATTGTCCAGAGCGGACTGGGGTCGAGGCCACCAGCCGATTTCAGGATCGGCGCACCGTCATAAAGGACCACGCTCGCGCCGCAGGCGAGACCGGAGATCAGCCAATGATACATCATCCAGGCGGTGTTGGTGTACCAGCTCATGACGTCGCCCGGACGAACGTCGCCATGCAGCAGATGCTCCTTGAGATGCTGCAGCAGCACGCCGCCGGCGCGGTGGACGATCGCCTTCGGTGCGCCTGTCGTGCCTGAGGTGTAGAGCACATAGGCTGGATGGTCGAAGGGCACGCGGTCGAAGCTGAGCGGGCCGTCGCTGCCGAAATCGTCGAACGAAACACAATCCGCCGCGCAGTCCGGCTTGAGGGCCGGTTCGCCCGTCAACACCAGTGTCGTTACCGTCGGCATCGAGGCAACGATCTCGGCCAGCCTGTCGGAGATGTCGTGCTCCTTGCCCGCGTAGCGATAGCGTGGCGACGCGAAGAGCACCTTGACGCCGATCTGGCCGAGGCGGTCGACGATCGCGGCGGCGCCGAAATCGGGCGAGCAGGACGACCAGACGGCGCCGATCGAAAGCGCCGCCAGAAGAGCGACAAGGCCTTCGACGCGATTGGGCAGGATGCCGCCGACGCAATCGCCCTTCGCTACGCCGGACGCGCGCAGGCCATCCGCTGTTCGGGCGACAAGCCGACGCACCTCGGCACGCGTGACGGTCCTGAAATGACCGCTCTCGTCCGCCTCGATGAGCGCGACTTTTGCCTCATCGCCGCGCAGCAGGTTTTCGGCGAGATTGAGCGTTGCTTCCGGCAGGAAGCGGCTTCCGGTCATCGGCGCATCGTCGTCGCGCAGGAAGGAGATGACGCCGGGTTCGCCGATGACCTCGGCGAAATCCCACACCGCCCGCCAGAATGCGCCGGGATCACCGATCGACCAGCGATGCAGCGTCTCGTAGTCGCGCGGGTCGAAGCCGTTGGCTACCGAAAAGCGCGCAAGGTTGGACGATTGGAACGCGGCCGGCGCCGGCGTCCAAAGCACGGATAACATGGATTTCCTCCCGCAACGCAGGCCCGGCTCGATGCCGCGACCTTGCCTGCCGACGCGTTTCAGATTATTGGTTATAACCAGAATGTCAAGCGGCTGCACGTTGATGGGGACCGCGCTGGTGGAGGATCGGACCATGGATGCCGTGCATATCGTTGCTGCCAAGCGGACGCCCATCGGCAAGCTGAACGGCGCGTTTTCCGATCTCTCGGCGGCCGAGCTGGGCGGCCAGCTCATAGCGGCGATGCTTGCCGATGCGCAGCTCGCGCCCGACGCCGTCAGCGAGGTGATCATGGGCCAGGTGCTGACCGGCGGCGCCGGGCAGAACCCGGCCAGGCAGTCTGCCCTCAAGGCCGGCCTGCCGGTCAGCGTGCCGGCGATGACTGTCAACAAGGTATGCGGCGCCGGCCAGAAGTCGATCCATCTTGCCGCGCAGGCCATTCGCTGCGGCGACGCCGATTGCGTGATCGCCGGCGGACAGGACTCGATGACCTCGGCGCCGCATTTCATTGACGGTGTCCGCGGCGGCATCCGCATGGGCGACCGCGTGGTCAAGGATTCCATGATCACCGACGGGCTGTGGGACGCCTTCCATCAGGTGCATATGGGCGTGACGGCGGAGGCGCTGGCGCAGCGCTACCAGATCACCCGCGAGGAACAGGACCGTTTTGCGCTGCGTTCGCAGGAGAAGGCGGACGCCGCCGTCCGGGCCGGCAGGTTCGACGAAGAGATCGCGCCTGTCTCGATCAGGACAAGGCGAGGCGATGCCGTCATCGAGCGTGACGAGCATCCCAATCCCTCGACCACGATCGAGGCCCTTGGCCGCCTGAGACCTGTCTTCGATGCGGCGGGGACGATCACGGCCGGCAACTCCTCCGGTCTCAACGACGGCGCCGCGGCGGTGCTGGTGATGTCGGAGGCGCGGGTGAAGGAACTCGGCCTGACGCCCCTCGCCCGCATCGCTTCCTATGCCTCCGCCGGCGTCGAGCCGATGGACATGGGCCTCGGCCCCGTCGCGGCCTCGCGCCGCGCGCTCGACAAGGCCGGCTGGCGGCCGTCCGATCTCGAGCTGATGGAGATCAACGAGGCCTTCGCCGCGCAAGCCATCGCGGTCAACCGCGAGATGGGTTGGGACGAGGACATCATCAACATGAGCGGCGGCGCCATCGCGCTCGGCCATCCGTTGGCCGGCTCAGGCTGCCGCATCGTGGTGACGCTGCTGCACGAGATGGTCCGCCGCGATGCGCGGAAGGGCCTTGCCTCGCTCTGCATCGGCGGCGGCCAGGGTGTGGCGATCTGCCTGGAGCGGTGAATTCATGCAATCGCGTTGGCCCGTTCAGCCAATGCGGCGTCTCCACCAAAGCGTCGAATGGATCACCCTGGCTGTTACCGGACTTCAAACGCTTTCTCCCGTTCACGCGGCAACAAAGGCGCAGCGGCCTTTTGGAGAGCATTTTCGGTAGCTCGAAAATCGGGTCGGGAGGCCGGCGCGCGATATGCGCCGGCCTCAACTCCACTAGGCGTGGCGGATCTCGGTACCCAGCACCTTCAAGCATTCGCGAATGAAAGCAGCGAGCGCTGTCCAACCCTTGGCCGAAACCATCGTCCCGTCGACATAGGCGTCTGTCGGAGACAGGTCGATATAGGTTCCGCCGGCCAGCGTGACTTCCGGCTCGCAGGCACCTAGCGCAGCCACCTTCTTGCCGCGCACAACGCCGTCGACTGCGATCAGGATCTGCACGCCGTGGCAAATCGTGAAGATCGGCTTCTTGGTCTCGTGGAAATGGCGCACGATCGCCTGGACGCGCTTGTCGGTGCGGATGTACTCCGGTCCGCGGCCGCCGGCGCAATAGACTGCGTGGTACTGATCGAGCTGCTTCTCCGCGTCTGAGAACGTCTTGTTGATCAAAGCGTAGTGACCGAGCTTCTCGGTGTAAGTCTGATCGCCCTCGAAATCGTGCAGCGAGGTCTTGATCAGGTCACCGGCGTTCTTGTCGGGGCAGACCACATGGATGGTGTGGCCGACGGCCTCCATCGCCTGCTGATAGACGAAGATTTCGTATTCCTCGGTGAACTCACCGGTCAGCATCAGTATCTTTTTGCCTGGCATGGCTCTTCCTTTCATTCTTGGGCCGGCAAGGCGCGATCGCGCCCTGCCCTTTTCGAAATCGGATCAATCAGAACGGCGAGTCCGGGAAATAATATTCCTTGGCGTTGGCTTGAGTGATCAGCGGCGCATCGAGCTTCACCGAGCCGCGTACAGGTGCCTGGCCGATCAGATTGGCAACGGTCATGTAGATCGCTGTCTTGATCATCGACGGCGGGTACGGGGTTTCGACCGGCGTCATCGCATCGCCGTCGATCACCTTCTTGACAATGTCCTTCATGCCGTTGCCGCCGAGCGCCAGCTTGATGTCGGTCCGGCCCGACTGCTTCACGGCCTCGAGCACGCCAAGCAGCATGTCGTCGTCATTGGCCCAGACCGCATCAATATGCGGGTACTTGGCCAGGTAGTCCTGCATGAGCTTGAAGGCCTCGTCGCTGTTCCAATGGGCATATTGAATGTCCAGCACCTTCAGGCCGGTACCCTTGATCGTGTCCTGGAAGCCTTTGATACGCTCGTCGTCAATGACGGTCGGAATGCCGCGCAGCACCACGAGGTCGCCCTTGCCGCCCAGCTTGTCGATCATGAACTTCGCGGTGTTTTCGCCCACGGCGATGTTGTCACCGGCGAGGTAGAGGTCCTGGATCGATGAATCGGTGAGGCCCCGATCGACGACGGTGATGAAGGTCCCCGCGTCCTTGATAGCCTTCACCGGTTGCGTCAGTTCCTCCGAGCTGTAAGGCAGGATGACCAAGGCATCCAACTTACGGCTGGCGGACAAATCCTCGAGCGCGCTGACCTGCTGCGCTGCCGATGGGGACGTCTTGACGACCACTTCCACGCTCGGGAAAGCGGCATTGATTTCTTTTGCAGCCTGCTGGGCATGATAGACCACGCCCGCCGTCCAGCCATGGTCGGCCGCCGGTATCGACACAGCGACAATCTTCTTGTCTTGTGCCATGGCCTGTCCGGCCAGGAGCAGCGAGCCGACGGCGGCCGCCGCAATCCATTTTCTACTGAACATCGTCTTCTCCCATTGGACCTACAAAAACCTGGCTCCCGCGTGGTCCGGACACGGGGCTATTTCGAATTCGAAAACCGCTGAATGAGCATGGCGATGATGATGATGACGCCCTGGACGGCGGCCACCAGGTATTCGGAGACGAAGTCCGACAGCACCATCAGGTTGGCGATGAGCTCCAAGATGACCGCGCCGGCTACCGTTCCCCAGACATGGCCCTTGCCGCCACGCAGCGCGGTGCCGCCGATCACCACCGCGGTGATGACCTGCAATTCCCAAAGCTGTCCGGTGGTCGGGGTGGCGGCGCCCAGGCGCGGCACGTAGCAGATGGCAGCTATGGCCACGCACATGCCCTGGACGATGTAGGCGATGGTGCGGGTCTTGATGACCGAGATGCCGGAATAGCGCGCGACATCCTCGTTGGCGCCGACAGCCGCACATTTGCGCCCGTATTTCATCTTGTAGAGGACGAAGGACGCGACCCCGGCGACGGCGACGGATATCAGGATCGGGATCGGGATGCCGGCGACCGTACCGAAATAGACCGGACGGTAGGCATCGCGCAGCGACCGGTCGATCGGTATCGTGCCCCCGTCGGTCAGATAGGTGATAAGGGCCCGGAAAATACCCATCGTGCCAAGCGTCGCGATGAACGGCTCGATCCGGCCGACTGTGACGATCAGCCCGTTGGCAAGCCCACAGAGCAACCCGACCAGGATCGCCACCACCATTCCGGCAGGAATGGCCCAGACGCCGGCGTGCGGCGCCACCGCGTTCATGAACATGATGGTGATGCCGGTGATGAAGGCAGCCATGGAGCCTACGGAAAGATCGAGGCCGCCCGACGAGATCACGAACGTCGCGCCGACCGCGATGATCGCGATGAAGGCGCTGCGGGTGATCACGTTGGCAAGGTTGGTGGCCGAGAGAAAGTCGGCATTGATGAGGAAGCCCGCCACCAACAGGGCGGCCAATGCCAGGAAGGGTCCGACGTCGGTCCAGGTGAGGTTCAAATCGCTGACCCGGCGTGCGGATGGGGATCCGGTCATGACAGCCATTCTGGTCCTCCCTTGGCTTTTGGCCTTGGCTTCGGGCCGCTGGTTGCCAGCAGCGCCACGTTGCTTTCAGTCATTTCAGCGCCGCTTACCTCGCCAGTGACGCGGCCCTCACGCATCACGAGGATGCGATCGCAGATGCCAATCAGTTCCTGCATCTCCGAAGAGATGACGATGCAGGCTTTTCCCTTGGCGACTAGGCCCTGGATGAAGGCGTAGATCTGTGCCTTGTTGGCGATGTCGATGCCGCGTGTCGGCTCGTCGATGATGACCACCGATGGGTTGGTCAAAAGCACCTTGGCCAGGAGGAGCTTCTGCTGGTTGCCGCCCGACAGCTGGCCCGCCTTGGCGCTCAGGCTTTTCACCCTGATGTCATAGGTTTCGACGGCCTTTTCCAAGGCCATCGCTTCGCGGCGCCGGCCCATCGAAAGGCCCGGATGGAACACGCCGAGCGCGGAGAGCGTCAGATTGGGCGCCAGGCGCTCCTGCAGCAGCAGGCCCTTGCCCTTGCGGTCCTCTGTCAGGTAACCGATCCCGGCGTCGATCGCAGCCCGCTGCGACTGGAAGTGGACCGGCTTGCCCTTGAGCTCGACCGTCGCGGTCGCGGGGCGCAGGCCGATGATTCCCTCAAAGAGTTCGGTACGGCCGGCGCCGACCATGCCGGCAAAGCCAAGGATCTCGCCCCTGTGGACGGTGAAGGATACGTCCTGCGCGTAGCCGGGAACGGTGGCGTTCCTGACGCTCAGCATCGGCACATCCGAAGGCGCCGTGGCTTTCTCGGGATAGAGGGCGGCCAGTTCGCGGCCGACCATGAGCCGCGCCATGTCCATCTGGCTCAGTGTCTTGCCGGGATAGGTGCCGACCATCTTGCCGTCGCGCAGCACGGTGACCTTGTCGGCAACCCGTTGCACCTCGTCCAGCCGGTGGCTGATATAGAGCACGGCGGTGCCGTGCGCCTTCAGTTGCAGCACGACCTCCAGCAGCCGCTCGACCTCACCGCCGGTCAGCACGGCGGTGGGTTCGTCGAAGATCACCACTTTGTAGTCGTCGAGCAGCGCGCGGGCGATCTGCACCATCTGCCGGTCCGCCAGCGAGATGTCGCGCACCAGTGCCGTCGGCGAGACCGCGCAGCCGATCTGCGCCAGCTTCTCGACCGCCAGGCGCCGCATCGTACGGTCGTCCACGACGGCACCGCGCGAAAGCTCACGCCCGAGAAAAAGATTATCCGTCACCGTCAGCGCCTCGGCGAGCAGGATTTCCTGGTGGACCAGCGCGATACCGGCTTCCTGTGCCTGGCTTGGCTTGGCGAATTTCACCGGGCCGCCGGCCATCGACAATACGCCGCTTGTCGGCTCGACATAACCGGACAGCAGCCGCATCAAAGTCGACTTGCCGGCGCCGTTTTCGCCGATGATGGCGTGGATCTCACCGGGCAGGACGTCGAGAACGACGTCCGATAGCACAGTCACTGCCCCGTATTGCTTCGACAGGTGTTCAGCGCGCAGGACCGGTTCCACGGCACCCGGGCCGTCGCCTTGCGGCAACGTGCGTCCTCCCTCCCCCGTGATGTTTGCGGCAATGGACATCGGTTCCGGCCTCAATCGAATGCCGGCAGCAGGCGGTCGCGCGAATGCTCTACGTGGATGCGCATCGCCTCTCTGGCGGCTTCGGCATCTGCCGAGCCGAATGCAGCGAGGATTGCCTCGTGTTCGTCCAGCGCTTCCTCGGTCACGCGTGCATGGAACATCAGGCGGAAGATGTGGAAGTGGGTATGCTGGTGGCTCAACGTCTGGCGAATGAGCTCGTTTTCGGAAAACTCCATGATCTTGTCGTGGAAGATCGCGTCCTGCCGGGCGAAATTCGAATATCGCAGGCGATCGTCCTTGCCCTCGCGCCGTGACATCACGCCGGCCGCTTCCAGCAAAATGTTGAGCTTCGCCTCGTCCATGGCAGCGGCGGCTTTTGCCGCGGCGTGCGGCTCAAGCAGAAGGCGCATCTCGTACAATTCATCGAAACGGCGCCGGGTAATCTGGGGTGCCGCGCGGTAACCAATGAGATGCGTCTTGAGCACCAGGCCTTCACCTTCGAGGCGGCCCAGAGCCTCGCGGATGGGTGTGTGCGAGACGTCGAATTCCTTGACCAGACTGTCGACAGTGATGCGTGAACCGGGTGCGATCTTCAGCGCCATCAGCTGGGCGAAGATCGCTTCGTAGACATCCTCGACAAGGCTGCCGGGGCGCTGGATGCGACCGCCGCTGGCGGTTGTCTCGGTCGTATCGGGTAAGTTCGCGGTCTGCATTTTTTGCCTCTTGACAGTGAGGATGGCTAACACGATGCTCCAGTCGATGCAATACTATATCCTATACGATTTTAAAGTGGATATGTTTTCGACTTTCACGGGAGACATGGCAATGCAGGATTTCCAGAGCGAATCCGGCGCATCGAGCGCGTTCAAGGCGCGCTCCCCTTTCAGTTCAGCCGCAATCAAGGGACGCAGACCATCATGAGCCTCTTTGCCGCCCTGCGGCTGCCGCGTGAAATCCTGTTTGGGAGCAGGCAACGCCATGTGCTGCCGACCGTGGCAGGCCGGTTCGGCGGGCGCGCGCTGGTCTGTACCGACCAGCGCTTCGCCGGCACGCCGGTATTCGTGGAAGTCGTCAAATCGCTTCGGGACGCCTCGATCGAGGTGCTGGTGCATGACCGCGTCCTGCCCGACGTGCCGCGCGACAGCGTCAGCATTTGCGTCGACGAAGCGAAAGAGTTCCAGCCCGACATGGTGATCGGCATTGGCGGCGGCAGCTGCCTCGATTTCGCCAAATGCGCCACCTTGCTGCTTAGCCATGGCGGCAAACTCCAGGACTACTACGGTGAGTTCAAGGTGCCCGGCCCGACGCTGCCGCTGATCGCCGTGCCCACCACGGCAGGCACTGGCTCCGAAGTGACGCCGGTCGCCGTGATCTCCGATCCGGACCGGACGCTCAAGGTCGGTATATCGAGCCCATATCTGATCGCTGCGGTTGCCTTGTGCGACCCCGAACTGACGATGACCTGTCCGCCGGGGCTGACCGCGATCGCCGGCGCCGATGCATTGACACACGCAATCGAGGCTTTCACCGCCATGCGGCGCGGCGAGGACCCAGACCTGCCGCAAAAGCACGTGTTCATAGGCAAGACCGCGCTGACCGATCATTTCGCGCTGCTGGCCATAAAGCTGCTGGGGCGCAGTCTGGAGAAAGCCTGCACAGACGGCACTGACGCCGATGCGCGTGCCGATGTGATGATGGGCGCGTTGGCGGCAGGGTGCGCATTCGGCACCGCCGGAACGGCGGCGGCGCATGCGGTGCAATATCCAGCCGGGGCGCTTACTCACACTGCGCACGGATTGGGCGTTGCAACGATGATGCCCTACGTCATGACCTACAACAGGCGTGTGGCCGCGGCTGAAATGGCCGAGATCGGCCTGGCGCTCGGGCTCTCCGCGAATGGGCGTAGTGACGACGAACAAGCCAGCGCTGCCATAGACGAGATCAGGCGGTTGTTCGCAGCGATCGGCATCACCTCGACGCCGGCGGATCTTGGCCTACCCGCCGACAAACTCGACTGGACCGCCGAGCAGGCGCTCGGCATCGAGCGTCTCATCAAGAACAATCCGCGCCCGTTCGATCTCGCCACCATGCGACGCCTGGTCCAGGCAGCCCATGACGGCGATCTCGCAGCGTGCGCCAATTGAACGATCGGAACAACATGATGAACCTTGCCCAGCAAATCGACCAGGATGGCTATGACGTGCGCCGGTTTTCGCACGGGCTTTACATCGACGGCACGTGGCGCCCCTCCTCCGACGGCCGGCTAATCGATGTCGTCGATCCGTCCTCCGGGGCCGTGATCGCTGCGGTTCCCAATGCAACGATCGAGGATGCGGCAGCTGCTGTCGAGGCCTCAGCCAGGGCTGCCAAGGGATGGCGGCAGACGGCACCGCGCAAGCGCTCGGAAATCCTTCGGCGCTGTTTCGAACTCATGGTCGAACGGTCTGAAACGCTCGCCATGCTGATTGCGCTGGAGAACGGCAAGGCGTTGCGCGACGCGCGCGGCGAGGTGGCGTATGCAGCCGAATTCTTCCGCTGGAACGCCGAAGAGGCTGTCCGGATCACGGGTGAATTCGGCACCGCGCCGTCCGGCACCAACCGGATCGTGGTCGACTATGAGCCGATCGGCATCTGCCTGCTGATCACGCCATGGAACTTTCCTGCCGCAATGGCGACACGGAAGATCGCGCCGGCTTTGGCGGCGGGTTGCACGGTCATCCTGAAGCCAGCCAGCGAAACGCCGCTGACAGCCTATGCGCTGGCGGCGCTGTACAGCGAGGCCGGCGTGCCCGCCGGCGTCGTCAATGTGCTCACCACGACCAGTCCCGGCCCACTGACCTCGGCCATGCTGGCCGATCCACGCGTCAGGAAGCTCTCCTTCACAGGCTCGACCGGTGTTGGCCGAACCTTGCTCGGCGAAGCCGCCAAGCATGTCATCTCATGTTCGATGGAGCTCGGCGGCAATGCGCCGTTTGTCGTCTTTGACGATGCTGATCTTGATGCGGCGCTCGACGGCGCCATGATCGCAAAGATGCGCAATGCTGGCGAAGCCTGCACGGCCGCCAACCGCATCTATGTCCAGTCGGGGATCCATGACGCGTTCGCCGACGGCCTTGCCAAGCGCATGGCAGCGCTCAAGGTGGGAGCGGGCACAAATGCCGAGACTGAGTGCGGACCGATGATCACCAGGAAGGCGGTCGACAAGATCGACCGCCTGGTCAGGGATGCGGTGGGCCGGGGGGCCAAGGTGCATTGCGGTGGTTCGGTTTCGGAGGGAGAAGGATTCTTCTATCCACCTACGGTCCTGTCTCAGGTGCCGCCCGATGCCGAGATGGCGCATGAGGAAATTTTTGGACCGGTCGCTCCCATCACCCGGTTCGAGACCGAGGAGGAGGCCATCATGCGCGCCAATGACACGGAATATGGCCTTGCCGCCTATATCTATACGCGCGATGCGGGGCGTGGCATGCGGGTGGCGTCGGGAATAGAGGCCGGCATGATAGGCCTCAACCGGGGGCTCATGTCTGATCCAGCAGCCCCCTTCGGCGGCGTCAAGCAGAGCGGCCTTGGTCGCGAAGGCGGCCAGCACCACGGCATCGCTGAATTCATGGAAGCGAAATATATCGCCGTTACGTTCTGATCAGGACCGATGCCGAAAGACCCCTTCCGTACCCGCGACCACGTCGCCGACTTCGATGACATCGTCGCCGATTTCGTCGCGCGCAGCGCTGCGACCCGGGCGACGTTACCCATGGCGGGCGATCTTGCCTATGGCGACGGCAAGGCCGAGAAGCTCGACCTGTTCTTTCCGTCGAACCGGGGCAGCAATCTTCCGGTGCATATCTTCATCCATGGCGGCTACTGGCGCATGTTCTCGAAGGCCGACTATTCCCATATCGCGGATACCGTGACCAAGGCTGGCGCGATTGCGGTGATCCTCGACTACGCGCTGATGCCTGAGGTCAGGTTGGCGGCGATCGTGGAGCAGGTCCGGCGCGCCAAACAATGGGTGCTGGACAACATCGCCAGTCATGGCGGCGATCCCGGCCGGATCAGCGTCAGCGGCCATTCGGCGGGTGCGCATCTGGCTACATTCCTGTTCGAAAAAACGCCGGTGCCGTCAAGCATCCATGCAGCGCTGCTGCTGGGTGGCATCTACGATCTAGAGCCTTTGCGGACGTCCTTCCTCGAGCCGTTGATCGGCATCACCGGCGAGGAGGCTGCCGCTTTTACGCCGATGACGCGGCAGCATGATCCGGGCGTGGCGGTAACCATCATGACCGGCGATCAGGAAACGCCGCCATTCCACCGGCAAGCCGCCAGGTTCGCGACCCGACTGCGTGCGCAGGGGCTCGCCGTGAACGACCTTTGCCTGCGCCAGAGGAACCACATGGACAGCGTCAGGGATCTAGGCATCGGCGGTACGCAAGCTGGCAACTGCTTGATAAGGGTGATCGAATCGACGCGCGGGTGACGCCACCCCGCCGGACCCTAAAGTCAGTTCGAGCGCTATCAGCGCGGACGCTTTGGTCCGCGCCGATAGATGCGGCGGTGAGTTTAACCGGGAGCGCCCGGAGGAACCGGCGCAACTTCAGGCCCCTGCAGCCGATCGAGCAGGCCGCGCGGACCCGGACGCGGCGGCCGCAGGCTCTCGGCCCTGCCGTCGGCGTGGACGAGCAGGTCGCCATGGATGAAGCCGTCGTCGAAATGTCCCTGGACGGTCAGCGTCTCGCCGGCGGCGACCAGCTTGCCGCCCTCCCCTGCCCGCCCGGTTTCGACCAGTGCCCGGCCGCTGCCGTCATCGATGACGAACTTGTTGCCGAAGACCTCCGCGACTTTGCCTTTGACGGCAACCGTGCTGTAGGGCGTAAGGCTGGCGATGGTGGTCGGCTGCATCAGCATCACGTTGTCGCGCGGAACCGCCAGCATGGCAGCGCCGGCTCCTGCGACCAGTCCAACCGCGATCAGTCCAGCGGCGAACAAGCCAGTAAGATAGGGCCTGCGCCTATGATGGGACGGCGAGAGGCCAGCAGTGGCCTCATGGGTGGTTTGGGGTGTGTCGGTCATATCGGGCACCTTCAGTTGCTGTAGAATGCCGTCGTTCTACACCTCTGCCTGGAACCCAGCCTGAACGAAGCCGTTCAGCTTCGGTTCAGCCGCAGGGCCTAGGACCGACGCCGACGCTCGTGGCAGGAAAGTCAATGAAATGAAGGTGCTGCGAAATGAAGGTGCTGCTCGTCGAAGACGACGAATCGATCGCCAGCCAGTTGGCTGAGGCGTTGCGCAACGAGAATTTTGTTGTCGACATCGCCCGCAACGGCGAGGACGGCCAGCATCTCGGTGACACGGGCGCCTACGACATCGCGGTTCTCGATCTTGGTCTGCCAAAGATCGAGGGCAAGACTGTACTCAAAGCGTGGCGCGCGGCTGGGCGTAACCTGCCGGTACTGATCCTCACGGCGCGTGACGGCTGGTCGGAAAAGGTCGACGGCTTCAAGGCCGGCGCCGACGACTATCTGACCAAGCCGTTCCGGACCGAGGAACTGATCATGCGGCTGCGCGCGCTGGTGCGCAGGGCGGCCGGCCATGCCCAGACGAAAATTGTCTGCGGGCCACTCGCTTTCGACGCGCAACTCGGCACTTTCGAGCTCGACGGGCTGCCGCTGAAACTGACGGGACTTGAGTGGCGGGTGCTTTCCAGCCTGATTTTGCGCAAGGAGATCGTGGTAACGCGTACCGATCTGCTCGACCGTGTTTATGATGGCGATGCCGAGGTCGATTCCAATTCGTTGGAAGTGATCATCGCCAGGCTCCGCCGCAAGATCGGCCACCATCACATAGCGACGGTGCGAGGTCTCGGTTATCGGCTGACGGCAGACGTAGAATGACATGGTTGCCGCATTCGCTGGCCGGCAGACTGCGGCTTGCTGCGATAATCGCCATCATCGCAGCATTGCTGATTGCCGGTCTCGTCATCGCATTCATCCTGCAGCGTTTCGTCGTCGGCCAGATCGACCAGCGTCTGGACGCGCAGATTTTCGCCGTTTCGTCGGCGTTGCAGCGTGATGGCGAAGGCAGGATGACCGTAACACCGGTGTTGAATGGGCCACCCTACGATCGTCCGCAGTCGGGATGGGCATGGCAGGCATCCGGACCATCAGGTGATGTCGTCTCAGCCTCGCTGGCCGGTGTCGGCGCTGTGAAGCTGCCGGCCATCGTCCCAGGCCGCTTGGACAATTTTCTTGGACTACGGGACTGGTTCGGACTGCTGCGCTCGCTCGGTCGCCCGAAAACGGCCGAGGGGGCTGGACTTGGAGACGAAATGCGCCATTGGCGCATTCTTGACGTGCCATTCGGGACTGAAACAGTGACCATCGCTGCGGGCGCCCCCTATCGCGCGATTTCCGGGCCTTTGCGTGAAGCGCTGCTGCCTTTGGCGCTGGCTCTGCTGACATTGGGCTTGCTGTTATGTGGCGCTCTCTTTGCGCAAGTGTGGCTTGGCCTTCGCCCTCTGGCCAGCTTGCGGGACGGGCTCGCCGATATCCGCGCCGGCAAACTAAACGCGCTGCCGACTGATCAACCCAGCGAGATCCGGCCGTTGGTGGAGGAAGTGAACAGCCTGCTCGCTGACAATGCCGAAGGCTTGGCGCGCGCCAGACGCCACGTCGCCAACCTGGCGCATGGTCTCAAGACACCGTTGGCTGCACTTAGCCTTGCTTTGGAAGCACGACCCGCAAAGGCTTCGTCTGATGCGGCGGTGACACCTAGCGCTCTTACCATGCGCGATCAGCTCGGCTTGATGGAGCGGCTGATCCGCCACCATCTGGCTCGTGCTCGCGCCGCCGCGCTTGCCGGACCGGCCCGGGCCAGTACCCCTGTTCGCGACAGGCTCTACGACCTCACCGGCATGATGACCAATATTCATCGCGAGCGCGCCATCAGTTTCAAGATATCCGTGGCATCGGACCTTGCAGTGGCTGTCGAGACACAGGATTTCGATGAGATCTTCGGCAACCTCCTCGACAATGCCGGCAAATGGGCTCGTTCGCGCGTCGCGATTTCAGCAGCCAGCGACGATGGTCATGTCACCATCACCATCGAGGATGATGGTCCTGGCATCGACACTGCGGCCATGCCGGAAGCGATGCGGCCAGGTCGGCGCATCGATGAGGCGACCCCGGGCCATGGATTCGGCTTGCCGATCGCGGCCGAGCTCACCGAACTTTACGGTGGGCATCTCAATCTCTTGCAACGTTCGGAAGGTGGCCTGCGGGTCGAAGTCCGGCTGCCAAAAGTGCTTTTGCCTTAGATTGTCGTCAGATATCAGCCGGCCACAAAGGAAGTGCCCAGCGCCAAGGCTGGCGGCACAACGAGCAAAACCTAGCTTCAGGCAAAGCGAATACGCTGACCGCGTGCCCCTCACGCCACAGGGCGGTCAACCACGGGATCGTGGCCAGCGAAGCGGCGGCCCCGCAAGCGATCGAGCGTCAGATAGATGACCGGCGTCGTGAACAGCGTCAGGATCTGGCTGACGATCAGCCCACCGACAATCGCATAGCCCAGTGGTTGGCGGATTTCGGCGCCAGAACCGTGACCCAACATCAGCGGAATGCCGCCAAGGATTGCAGCCATCGTCGTCATCAGGATCGGTCGAAAGCGCAAGATGGCAGCCTGGCGGATGGCTTCGACGCTTGTGGCTCCCTGCTGCTCGGCTGTGATCGCGAAATCCACCAGCATGATGCCGTTCTTCTTCACGATGCCGATCAACAGGATTACGCCAATCATCGCAACGAGGCTGAAATCAAGGCCGGCAGCCATCAGGGCCAACAGCGCCCCCAGAGCAGCGGAAGGAAGCGTGGACAGGATCGTCAGCGGATGGATAAAGCTTTCGTAGAGCACGCCGAGGATCAGATAGACGACGACCAGCGATGCCGCGATCAGGAGGGGGACTGTCGACAGCGATTCTTCAAAGGCCTGAGCACTGCCGGCGAACGCGCCAGACAGCGTTGAAGGTGGCTTGAGGTTTCGGAAAGCCTGGTTCACAGCGGTGGTTGCCGTTCCCAGCGAGGCCCCCGATACCAGATTGAACGAGATCGTGGTCGCCGGAAACTGGCCTTGGTGGTTGATCGATACCGGCGCCACTGTGTCGGTGGTCCAATGCGCGATATTGCCGAGCGGGACAAGGGTGCCGTCGGCCGCCTTGACCGAGAGGCGGTCCAGCGTCTGCAGATCGTGCTGAAGGTTGGGGAGCACCTCAAGGACCACATGGAACGTGTCGGTCTGCGTCGTAAATTGCGCGACCTGTCTCTGGCCGAAAGCATCGTACAGGGTGTCGTCGATTGTTTGGGGCGCGACACCGAACAGGGATGCGGCCGCCCTGTCGATCTTCAACGACAGCGTGGGGGCGACTTTCTGCAGGTCGCTGGCAACGTCAGTGATCTCGGGAATGGATTTTAGCGCATCGACCACCTTCGGCGCCCAGGTCCCCAGGTCGCCGACGTCGCTATCCTCAAGGGTAAACTGGTACTGGGTTCGTGCCGGACGGGCGCCAATGTTGATGTCCTGCGCCGCCTGCATGAACAGCTGAATGCCTTCGACTTTTGCCAATTCGGGCTTCAGCCGCGCAATGACTTCTTGTGCCGTCGCGTCTCGCTGGCCGATCGGTTTCAGCGTGATGTTGACGTGCCCCTGATTGAGCGCATTGCCGCCATTGCCGCCGCCAATGTCCATGAACACGCTGTACACGGCCGGATCTTTCAACACGACCGCGCTGAGGCGTTCCTGCAGCTCAACCATCTTCTGATACGACACCTCAGGGGCGGCCTGTGATTGAGCGCCGATGAAACCGGTATCCTGGTTGGGAAAGAAACCTTTGGGAATGATGATGAAGAGCCAGGCCGTCGCCGCAATGGTTGCTCCGAATATCATGAGCGTGACCGCTCGGTGCCGAAGCACGACATCCAAAGCATTCGCGTAGCCATTTTGCAGCGCATCGAATGCCCGCTCGCTCCAAAGGTAGACGCGACCGTGCTTCTGCCCCGATGCCGGCTTGATAAGCCGAGCCGCCATCATCGGCGTCA
>Ga0105239_10004325_pt1 | contig 17023 bp, 15 predicted proteins | sample KBSC44metaG_FD_92761 | JGI IMG/M metagenome (GOLD analysis project Ga0105239, IMG submission 92761) | Corn rhizosphere microbial communities from Kellogg Biological Station, Michigan, USA - KBS C4-4 metaG | ecosystem: Host-associated > Plants > Roots > Rhizosphere > Soil | place: Michigan, USA...
GCTGCGGTATTCCATTGTTCGGATTCCATATCGTCGATGGAAACGAAGGTAGGTTCGCCCCCCATGGTAAGGCGGAGGTCGCCGGCCAGAAGGTCGGCATCAACGGCATAACCCGTTGCGTCAATGATGGCCCACTGTTCTTCGGAATAGGGTTTTGTCACACGGGGATCTTCGTGGATGCGCGTGACGGTATTGGAGAAGGAGAATTCGATATTGCATGGGTCGGTGGAACCAACCACCGGTGCGGCGCTGACATAGTGCGGCGTACAGGCAAGTGGGATATGCCCTTCTCCGGCAAACAGTCCCGAGGTAGGGTCCATGCCGATCCACCCGGCGCCCGGGATATAGACCTCCGTCCAGGCGTGGAGGTCGGTGAAATCTTGAGCAGGTCCCGATGGGCCATCCAGTGAGGGGATATCGGCGGTAAGTTGTACCAGGTAACCGGAAACGAAGCGAGCTGCCAGTCCGAGGTGTCGGAGTATCTGGACCAATAGCCAGGCCGAGTCACGGCAGGAGCCAAGAGCCTTGCCCAGGGTCTGTTCGCCTGTTTGCACGCCGGCCTCCATGCGGACCGTGTAGGCGATGTCGCGATTCACTTGCCGGTTGATATAAACCAAAAAATCGTTGATGCTTTTTGGGGTTTTGTCGATGCCTTGCAGCCACCGCGTCAGGAGGGGGCCGCCTTCCTCTATTTCCAGGTAAGGCGTCAGTTCCCGCGCCAGGTGTTCTTTGTATTGGAAGGGATAATCCATTGCGTAGTCTTCGACAAAAAAGTCGAAAGGATTGATCACCACCATCTCGGCGATAACTTCCACCTGGATATCCAGCTCCGTGGTCTTTTCCGGGAATACCACCCTGGCCTGGAAGTTCCCAAAGGGATCCTGCTGCCAATTGATAAAATGTTCCTTTGGGGACACTTTGAAGGAATACGCTTCGACCGGCGTGCGGGAGTGGACGGCCGGGCGCAGCCGGAAGACATGCGGCGCAAGGGATACGGGGCGGTCGTATTTGTAGGTGGTCTTGTGATTGATGGCTATCCGGATCGACATAGTCTGGACTGTTTTGTATGAATAGCAGGCAATCTGTTTTGAAGATAGCGAAAAAGGCTGAATTGGCCGTCACCTTGACGTAGATTGAGATCATGGATTCATATACCGCAGCATCGCAAAGCCGCTGGCAAAGCCGAACTGTTTATAAAAAGGCTCCAGCCCTTCCCTGGTAAACAGCCCCACCAGCGCACCCTGCCTCGCATTCTTCTCCAGCCAGCTGACCAGCTCCTGCATCATAGCCGTACCGATCCGACGGCCCTGCCAGTTCTTGTGCACCATGACGTCCTTCACATAATAATAGCTGACCCCATCCCCCAGCAGCAACGCACAGCCGACGATTTCTCCATTGACCACGTTTTCCGCCACCACACCGTAAATGGCCGCCGCAAGCGCCTGCCCTGTCCGGGCATCGACCGCAGCTAGCTCGGCGTCAGACTTCGCCTCCACGACCTCCTTCCCCCAGCCAACACTCACCTGTAATCGCTGATACTCCTTTATATCCGGAATACGGCCCGTGACACGTATCGTCGAAGGCATAGTAGCCACACTCTTCTCCCTTTCCTCCAACATCCCCGCAAAACACAGATAGTGACCATTGATCTCCCGGACGGTGTACTGCGCCATTCCCCAGGGCTTGCTCTCCAGCGGCTCGACGATATCCGCTTTCCGCTGCTGATGCAGCCGGTATAGGGACTCGATCCGCTGAAGCCTGATCCAGACCGAGCTTCCCCCGCCTTTCCATTCATTCTGCAGATAGAACTGGACATGAACCGACTGCCAGGAGACCGCGCCGATATTCGGCGGGTCACCCCAGGTCCACTGCGACTGAAATCCAAGAACTTCCTGCCAGTATGCGATCGTTTCCCGGATGTCCCGCACCGGAAGCACCGGCTCAACATGCGAAAAGATAGGTAGGTCGGGATCTTCGGTTGCCATATGGACCAAATTACTTAAAATCAGGCAACGACCTCCTTTTAAAGAATCGAATGCCCCCGCTCACCAACATAAGATGGCATTTGTTCTTTTTTCCCGGACCCGGAACACATAAAACAGAACAAACAACCACAAACCGGCCATCTACACCTCAATTGTACCAAAAATATATTTGTTAAAGGAACAAACAACCTTTATCCTAGTTTCCCGCAATGAAACGATTATTCAGCCGCGGGCAGTATATCCTCCTTTGGCTGGCCTGCTCCGCCATCTTCTTCGAAGCCTTCGATGTATCCATTGTCAACCTCTCCCTGCCCCTGATCGCGGCCGATCTGAAGATCTCGCTGGCAACGGCCCAGTGGGTGCAGACGATCTATCTCCTTAGCTTTGGTGGCTGTCTCCTGCTCGGCGGAAGGCTTTGCGACTACGCCGGCAGCAAAAAGATATTCCTGATCGGCATGGCCCTCTTCGGGGTCGCCTCCCTGCTGGCATCCATCAGCCACCAGTTGATGTTGCTGCTGCCGGCAAGAGCCGGACAAGGCATCGGGGCCGCTCTGGCCATGCCCGGTGGCATCTCCCTGCTGTCGCGTCATTTCACCGGCGAACAGCAGCACCGCGCAGCCTTCGGGATATTCGGGGCCTTTGCCGCCATCGGCTTTGCCGGCGGACTTTCGATAGGCGGCCTGGTTGCAGCGACATTCGGCTGGCGCTGGATCTTCGGAATAAATACCCCCGTTATCGGACTGATATTGATCGCGGGATCGATCTCGATACCACCGGACCCTCCGTCCGACCGACCGCCTCTTCCGCTAATAACGGCCTTCTGGCTCACGCTGACTTTGCTATTGTTCTCGTTCGCTATCCATGAATCCGCCAGCCTGGGATGGAAAACACTGCCCTGCCTCCTGGCTGCGGTAGTCTCCGGCACCTGGCTGCTGCGATTCGACCGGCGCCAGCCACAACCCTTCTTCCAGCCCGGCATATATCCCTCCCCGATAGCCGTGAGAGGCCTGGTAGCCTTTTCCCTGCTCGGCTTCAGCTTCCTGTCATTTATCGCTATTTCAACGCTGGCCCTGTATGAAGTAATGGATTGGAAGGTCCAGCCCGCAGGGCTGCTCCTGTTCCCCTATAGCATCGCGTCGGCGCTGGTCTCGAGATGGATATTACCCCGCCTGTTCAGGAAGGCGGGAGTCGCAGGTACGGGCCTGGTCGCCCTCGTCTGCCTGTTGGCGGGAACGATGCTGCTGGGCGCGGGCATCTATACCCACCGCCTCCCCTGGTATCTGGTGGCACTGCTGCTCGTGAATAGCATAGCCATTGCGATCGGATATCCTGCGCTGACCATTCTGTCACTGACAGGAGTAGCACCCGATAAGCAGGGGATAGCGGCGGGCTTGCAATCGTGTATCTATACCATTGGTTCTGGTATTGGACTGTCGGTGATGGGCCTCTGTCTCCAGGCATTTGCCCATCCCGTCGTGGATATCTCATTGTTATGTGCGTGCGGAACAGTCGCACTGGGTAGCGGACTGGCAGCACAACAGCTGCTGATTACCAGGCGTAGCGAATACCGAGGCCGAAACGGGCTGCATTGAAGTCCGTACCGTGCGTAATAACAAAAGCCGGCCTCCAGTCAAAGGTCAGGTTGATAGGCACATCCTGTATCTTGTAGTCAAGACCCGCCAGTGGACGCAACAGGATATCAGTGCTACCGTTGCCAAAAGCAAAACCAGGGCCGAAACCAAGCACCCATCTCAGACCTGCAGCGTTCTCGATATCTCCATGATACTGAAGCTCGGGTTCAAGCAGGGTTACGCCGTCGCCAAACAGCAACATCAGTTCGCCGGCAACATTGTCGGAGAAGAAATGCTTCCCGGAAAAACCAGCCCAGGTGCCATACTTGTTCCCGAATTCAATGCGCATACCCACCGCATTGTCATAGGAGGAACCTTTCTGGGCAGAAGCCTGCTGAACAAAAAGAAAACAGAGGGCAACGCATAAGAACAGTGAACATTTTTTCTTCATATCTGGATGTTTTAATTATGTGTCGGAGATTCGTCTTCCAAAAATTAGCGAATCTCCGACAAAGCGCTAATAATTGTCCTTCGGACGAAGCCCCTCCGGGGCTTCATTAATTACAAGCAAAGTGACTTAATTTCAAAATGCACGCCAATACCACGAAACCATGAAAAAATCCCTAACGGTTTTCCGGTATTTTTCGTATACAAAGAAAAAGCTTTCCTGAACTGCGGTCCGGATGAGTTGATTATTTTAGTTTTATGAATGCCATTTTCAAGAATAAGCCTGATCCTGGTGATTACCGGCCTTATCACGCTCACGGGTATGCCCGCCGGCGCGCAGCGGCCCATTAACGATGGCAGGCGGATCGACAGCCTGGAAGCCCTTTTGAGGACCAGCGCGATCGATACGGTCCGCATCGACGCCATGCAAAGCCTCTCCAACTATTGGCTGTACAAGGATTCCGCCAGGGCCATGGACTATGCGCTGCAGTCCGGAGAGGCCAGCATGAAAATAAAGAACAGCTTTCGCATCGCCCTCTCCCATTTCTATATCGGCAATGTGTATATGGAGCACTACAACCTCTCCAAAGCGGCAGAACAGCTGATGACGGCAGAACAGCTGCTCCGCAATGACAGCTCGTTCCGCGGACTCAAGTACAGGGCACGCATCTGGCACAACTACGGCGCTATCCGTCAGCGAAAGGACGACAGCCAGCAGTTCCTCGACATCATGCTGAACAAGGTCGCCCCCCTGCTGGAAAAAGCAGGCGATACCGTAACGCTCGCCCTAACGTATAAGGATATCGGAATGGTGCTGATGAACTATGGACAGTATGACAAGGCGCTCGGCTACTACAACAAGACCATCCGCCAGTTCGGCGATAACATCGGCTTCGAAGACCTGGTGACCTGCTGTTGTTACGCCGCACAGACCCTCCTCTTCCAGGAAAAATATCCCGCATCGACACCGTATCTCGATAAGGCACTCTCCATCCTCTCGCACAACCCCGACAGCCAGGAATGGATTTTATACTATACAGTAAAAGGAATGTATTTCTATTATACAAGGTCGTTCCCACAGGCGCTGGAAAACTATGACAAGGGACTGGCCGCCGCCTCCCGCTGGAAACAGCTGTACCCTTCGCTAAATCTGCTGATGGGTAAATACAAAATCTATTCAGAAGAAAAGAATTACACGCTCGCCAAAAAGATATTGTACGAGCTGCAGGACAAGACGGCCGGCTTTCCCATCACCGATAACCGGCTCTCGATGCTGAAGAATCTTGCCGAGGCAGAAGAAAGAACGGGCAGTTGGCAAAAAGCCTATCACTGGCTCTCGGAATACAGCCGGCTCGCGGACAGCCTCAACGAAGAGAACAATAAGGTCAGGATCAGCGAGCTCGAAACAAAGTACCAGACAGAGAGAAAAGAAAAGGAGATCCTCACCCTGCAAAGCCGGACCCGCCAGCAGCAGCTGGTGCTGCAGCACGACCACCTCCTCAAATACCTCCTCGGCTGCGGCATGCTGATCCTTCTCCTCGTGGCCTTCTCGCTGCTCCTGCTGTATCGCAACAAACAACGCTCGGCGAGGCAGCAGGAAGAAGCGCACCAGCTGACGGTCTACAACGCCATGCTCACGGGGCAGGAACAGGAGAGGAACCGCCTCGCCCGCGACCTCCACGACGGCCTGGGGGGCATGCTCGCGGGGGTCAAGATGAAGCTATCGGCATTTGCCGACTCGAGCGCCGCCGCTAACACCCGCGCCACCACCGATCCACACCCCCAAACCGACCCATACTCCCAAACTGATCCACATCCCCAAAAAGAAGAGAATAAAAGATCCGATATGGACCTGTATAAGATCATTAACCAGCTGGACCAATCCGTCCAGGAGCTGCGCCGCATCGCCCGCGATATGATGCCGGAAACACTCCTGCAATTCGGCCTGGAAGCCGCGTTAAAAGAGTTGTGCTCCGGACTTCAGGCGCCCGGCCTGCAGATAGACTTTCAAAGCTATAGCATCAGCAGATCGATTATCCCGTCCGAACAGGCGGCCATCTATCGCATCGTGCAAGAGCTGCTGAGCAACGCCATCCGGCACGCATCCGCCAGCGTCATCCTCGTACAGTGCAGCCAGAACGAAGACATATTCTTTATCTCCGTAGAAGACGACGGCCGCGGCTTTCAGCCGGCCGACGCCCACGGCAACGGCATCGGTCTGTCAAATGTTCGCAACCGGGTAGACTTCCTGAAAGGGAAAATGGAAATACATTCTACGCCCAACGAGGGCACAACCATAAATATTGAGGTCCATGTACACAAATAGCACGGTGTCTGTCATCATCATCGACGACCATCCCGTAGTGCTGGAAGGATTCACCTCCCTGCTGCGCAACATAGAAGGGATCGCGATCGCAGGCTGTTTCACCAGCGCAGCGGAAGGACTCGCCCACCTGGCGAAATACCCGGTGGATATCCTGCTTCTCGACATCAACCTGCCCGACAACAACGGGATCGAGCTCTGCGCCGGGATCAGAAAACAATACCCGGCCACACGCATTATCATCATCAGCAACCACAACGAACGCGGGATGATCACCCGGCTCCTCCAGGAAGGCGCCGCTGGTTACCTTCTCAAGAACGCCTCGGCGGCTGAGCTGTCCCGGTGCATCCGGGACGCCCTGGCCGGCAAGCTGGTGCTAAGCCAGGACGTCCAGACCATACTCGCGCGCCTCCCCGACCGGGAACCCACAGACGGAGTTCCCCGCCTCACCCGCCGGGAAAAGGAGATCCTGCAGCTGATAGCAGCCGGCAACACCACGGCCGGGATAGCCACCCAGCTCTTCCTCAGCCCCTTCACCGTCGAGACCCACCGGCGCAACCTGATGCAGAAGTTCGGGGTCGGCAACGCCCCCGCCCTCATCCGCATGGCCACCGAGCTACGGCTCCTCTGACACCGGCACGCCACGAGTCACCCACTGGACACCCGGTCCCCTGAACTGGGGCCCCCCGGCCCCAGCCCCAAAATCCGTCCCACAAACCCCCGGGGCCGGAAATCCCATTAAATTACTTACCTTTGCCCCCCGATTTAAAATAATATATCAATATGGCAACAGTAACGAGGGAGAATATTGGGCTCCTGACGGACAAAATAACCGTCAACATTTCGAAGGGCGACTACCTGCCTTCTTTCGAAAAAGCCCTGAAACAATATGGCAAACAGGCGAATATCCCCGGATTCCGGAAAGGAATGGTGCCCGCCGGCCTCATCAAGAAGATGTATGGCAGCTCAGTATTCACCGACGAGGTGCTGAGGACCGTGGAAAAAGAGCTCACCTCTTATATGTCCAGCGAAAAGCTCGAGATCTTCGCGCAACCGCTGCCCCTGCCTGAGAACGACGCAAGACAGATCGATATCAATAACCCCGCCGACTACAGCTTCGCCTTCGAGATCGGACTGAAACCCGCCTTCAACCTGGCAGACCTGGGCTCCGCCCCCCTGACCCGGCTTAAAGTCGACGTGACCCCCGAAATGATCGAAGAAGAGGTCGAACGCCAGCGGACCCGGAATGGCAAAATGACCGAGCCCGAGACCGTCACCAGCGACGAGAACGTACTCAACCTCAGCTTTACCGAGACCGACCCCTCCGGTCAACCCGTAGAAGGCGGCATCCGGAAAGACAATTCCCTGCTGGTAAAATATTTCAACGAAGCGACCCGTCCCAAATGGACAGGCCTGAAAAAAGGCGATTTTATCGTCCTCCAGCCCTCCCAGGCATTTGAAGTAAAGGAAAGAGAATGGGTGCTGAACGACCTGGGACTGGACAAACACGATACCGCCGGCGCTGATAAATATTTCAAGGCCGAGATCACCAAGGTCGGATTTATCGAAAAAGCTGACCTCAACGAAGAATTCTTTAAGGCCGCCGCCCCCGGAAAGAACATCACCACGGAAACAGAATACCGCGACAGCGTAAAAGCCGACATCCAGGCTTACTGGGACGGCCAGAGCCGCAACCAGCTGCAACATTCCCTGTACCACGCCCTGCTCGACCAGACCAGGATCGAATTTCCCGAAGACTTCCTCAAACGCTGGATACAGACCGGCGGCGAACAACCCAAGTCCCAGGCCGAGGTAGAACAGGAGTTCCCCTCCTTCGTCAACCAGCTGAAATGGACGCTTATCGTCGACAAGGTAGTTACAGAGAACAATATCGAAGTGACCCAGGACGATATCCGCAACTTCGCCAGGCAACAGCTGTTCGGCTACATGGGCATGCCCGTCGGAGCCGAAGAACAGCCTTGGGTAGCCGAGTATGTACAGCGCATGATGCAGGACCGCAAATTCGTAGAGGATACCGTGCACAGGATCCAGACCGACAAGGTCTTCGGCTGGGCCGAAACCAGGATCAACCCAACGGAAAAGCCCATCACCGTAGCGGAATTCCAGCATGAGGTAGACGCACACCAACACCATCATCACTAAAACGGGCTCCGCCCGTTTTGGACGGCCGCAGGCCGGACCGACATTAAATACTGTGGGTGGACCGACCAGGTCCACCCTTTTTTATTTCCCCCTTTTTTACCTCCCAAAGGCAGACAAGCTGTCAGTTTTTTGGCAATTTGAAAGTTTGGACGGAGATTTGAAAGGAAGTTTCCTGTTCTGAGAATAGAATCGGCATTAAATCATTTGAAAAATAAAATTATGAATCCAAACGAATTCGAGAAATATGCTGTGAAACACCGTGGCATTTCCAGTAATACGCTGAACGATTACAACAAATACGTCGTTAGGAATCTTACTCCCAATGTCATCACAGGTATCAACACCGCAGGCGCGGTGACCAACCTTACCCCGAACATCATCGAAGAAAGACCCATGAACGTCGCCGTGATGGACGTATACAGCCGGTTGATGATGGACCGCATCATCTTCCTCGGCTACCCGATCAACGAAGAGGTCGCCAACATCGTGACGGCCCAGCTGCTGTTCCTGGACAGCACCGACCGCCACCGCGACATCCAGATGTATATCAACTGCCCCGGCGGTAGCGTATACTCCGGCCTCGGCGTCTACGACACCATGCAATACGTAACCCCGGACGTGTCTACCATCTGTATCGGCATGGCCGCCTCTATGGGACAGGTCCTCATGTGCGCCGGCACCAAGGGCAAACGCACAGCTCTCAAACACAGCCGGGTCATGATGCACCAGCCCAGCGGCGCCATCGGCGGACAGACCTCCGATATCGAGATCACGGTCAGTGAGATCAAAAAGCTCCGCAAAGAGCTCTATGACATTACCGCCTTCCACACCGGCAAGACGGCCAAACAGGTAGAGAAGGACAGCGACCGCGACTACTGGCTCACGGCCCAGGAAGCAAAGGACTACGGCCTGGTCGACGAAGTTCTCCTGCTCAACCCCAGAAAAGAAGGAAAGGAGTAGCAAGCGTAGCAGCTCCAACGAAGGTCTCGAACCACTAAAATCTTCAACACTAAATACAAATAGAATGAATTATTCAAAATATTTGCTGAAGCCAACATATATGGACGACGAGCCGGAAGAAAAACCAAAGGAAGACGAGAAAGGACCCGAATACGGCATCCTCGCCAAAAAGATGGAGAAATATTTCTTTGAGAACCGCAGCGTAGAGCTCTGGGGCCCCGTCGACGACAAGTCGGCCAAAGACGTCGTGACCAAGCTGCGGCTGCTCGACGCCGACAAGCCCGGAGAAGAGATCAAATTCTTCATCAACAGCCCCGGCGGAGTCGTAACCTCCGGCTTTATCATCTATGACACGATGAAACTCCTCAAGAGCCCCGTAAGCACCATCTGTATGGGTCTGGCAGCCTCCATGGGCTCCATCCTCCTCAGCGGTGGCACCAAGGGCCGCCGGTTCGTATACCCCCTCTCCGAGATCATGATCCACCAGCCTAGCCTGGGCGGATACATGCAGGGGGTAAGCGTCGATCTGGAGATCACAGCCAGGCAAACCCGCCGGGTAAAGGATATCAGCGCCAGGATACTCGCTGACAACTGCGGAAAGAAGGTGGACCAGGTCATGAAGGATTTTGACAGGGATTACTGGATGGACGCCAAAGAGGCTATCGAATACGGCATCGTGGATGGCATGTACGAGAAACAATAGCCCCCGGGGTTCGGTCGAACTACTTCCATATCAGTCACAAGTTGTTATAAAACAACAACTAACATACTTCTAAATTTTAGCAACAGTCCCGAAAATTTCGGGACTGTTTTTTCCAACATACTGGGAGAATCCAATAAGTTGGGTACCTTTGTGATTCAAACCTGGATAATTAGCTATAATGGCAAAAAATACGTTGCATTGTTCTTTCTGCGGGCGCAATCGTGATGAAGTGAAGATCCTCATCGCCGGCCAGGAAGGACATATTTGTGAGAACTGCGTTGAGCATGCACAGGAGATCATCCAACAGGAACTGATGATCCGTGAAGACAACACCGGCGCCAGCTCGTTCAAACTGACAGTAAAGAAACCCATCGAGATCAAACGGATCCTGGATGAGTACGTCATCGGACAGGATGACGCCAAAAAGGTCCTTTCCGTAGCAGTATATAACCACTACAAACGCCTCCAGCAAAAGGTCGTAGAGAACGAGGTCGAGATCGAGAAAAGCAATATCATCATGGTCGGCGAGACCGGCACCGGTAAGACCCTCCTGGCAAAAACGATCGCCCGCCTGCTGAACGTACCCTTTGCCATCGTGGACGCCACCGTGTTCACCGAGGCCGGCTACGTCGGAGAAGACGTCGAAAGTATTCTCACCCGTCTCCTCCAGGTCTGCAACTACGACGTCACCGCGGCGGAAAGAGGCATCGTCTATATCGACGAGATCGACAAGATCGCCCGCAAGGGAGACAACCCCTCCATCACCCGCGACGTCAGCGGAGAAGGCGTTCAGCAGGGCCTGCTCAAGCTGCTGGAAGGAACCGACGTGCTCGTCCCCCCTCAGGGCGGCAGAAAGCATCCCGAACAAAAGCTGATCAAGATCAACACCCAGAATATCCTCTTCATCTGTGGAGGCGCATTCGACGGCGTAGACAAGATCATCGCCCGCCGGATCAATACCAACGCCATCGGCTTTAACGTGAATAAAGAGCAGCAGGAAGCCGCCAAGAAGAACCTCCTGCAATACGTCAACGCTCCCGACCTCAAGTCGTTCGGCCTGATACCCGAGCTGCTGGGACGCCTGCCCGTGGTCACCCACCTGGACCCGCTGGACAAGACCACCCTACGGTCGATCCTGACAGAACCCAAGAACTCGCTGATCCGCCAGTATAAGAAACTGTTCGAGCTCGAAGGCATCCAGCTGAGCTTCGACAACGAGGTCCTGGACTTCATGGTCGACAAGGCGGTAGAATACAAATTAGGCGCACGTGGTCTGAGGAGCATCTGCGAAAGCATTCTGACAGACGCCATGTTCGAGCTGCCCTCCGCAAAAGAGACCAAATTCCACCTCGACCTGGAATACGCTCAGAAGAAATTTGACAAGAGTAAAATGAATCTGCTCAAAGTCGCTTAAGATCAAAATAAAAGATCCCCGCCAACCGGCGGGGATTCCCATTTATAAAGATGCCGGCGTAAAAATAATACAAAACCATGCAGGAACTTATCGACCGGCTCAAAGCCGAAGGACTCACCGAAGAGCAGGCCTACAAAGCCATAGAGGTCATAAAAAATTTTACGAAAGAAAAATTCCCGCTCTTTTCCGGAGCTATCGACAAACTATTCGATAAATACGGGCCAAAGGGGGACGATGATTTCATGCCCTGACGGCAAACTGGCCTTTCCGTCGAATTTCAAATGCAGTCGCCGCCCCCTTCACGACGACCCTCTCTTTACCCCTTCAATACCTCCCTGGCGATCACGATCTTTTGTATCTCTGAAGTTCCTTCTCCGATCGTACAAAGCTTGCTGTCGCGATAGAATTTCTCGACGGGAAAATCCTTGGTATATCCATATCCGCCAAATATCTGGACGGCATCATTGGCGGTCCTGACCGCTACCTCGCTGGCGTAATACTTGGCCATCGCAGCCTGGCGCGTCATAGGCAGGTGCCTGCTTTTCAGATCGGCAGCCTGGAAGGTTAGCAGCTCGGCCGCGGCGATCTCGGTGGCCATACCGGCTAATTTGAAGGATATACCTTGAAAATTGCTGATCGGCTGGTCGAACTGGTGCCGCTCCTTGGAATATTGAAGCGCCGCCTCCATAGCCCCTTTGGCAATACCAATGGAAAGAGCCGCGATCGAGATACGCCCACCGTCCAGCACCGCCAGCGCCTGACGAAAACCGTCGCCGACCTCGCCAAGGCGATTCTCGTCGGGAATACGGCACTGGTCAAAGATCATCTCCGCCGTCTCGCTGGCGCGCATGCCCAACTTATTCTCCTTCTTGCCACCGCTGAAACCAGGTGTTCCCCGCTCGACGATAAAGGCAGTCGCATTGTTTCTGGTCCGGGGCTCGCCGGTCCTGACGACGACGACGGCGACCTGACCGCTGATACCATGGGTGATCCAGTTCTTGGTGCCGTTGAGTACCCACTCCTTCCCATCCTTTACCGCGGTACACCGCATGTTCCCCGCATCGCTGCCGGTATTGGCCTCGGTGAGGCCCCAGGCCCCAATGGCCTCACCGCTCGCGAGACGGGGGAGGAATTTTTTCTTTTGGGCTTCATTGCCAAAGGCAAGAATATGTCCGGTGCAGAGAGAATTGTGGGCGGCAAGGCTGAGACCAATGCCCCCACATACCTTCGCTATCTCCTGAATAACAGTGACATATTCGATATAAGACAGGCCGGAACCGCCGTATTCTTCCGGAACGACAACCCCCATCAGGCCGAGACGGCCCAATTCCACAAAGACTTCAAGCGGAAAATGCTGGGACTCGTCCCATTCCATGACATAAGGCTTGATGTACTGATTGGCAAAATCGCGGGCCGTTTGCCCAACTTGTCTGGTAAGTTCCTCGGTTGCAAATTCCATGTACGATAAACATTTAGTGTTGCCAGATTTTTACCCCCACGCTCCGCCGGCCATTTCACCCCCGGCTCAAAAAAACCAGGCAACAACCGGTGAGGCTATTGCCTGGAAACACTGGCAAACAATCGTTATAAATATATCGAATTGCGGGAAAAAAAAGCAGAAAAAAACATTTTCACCGCCAATCCATCACGGATCAAAGTAAAACATTTTTTAACAAACTAACAAACGTTAGTTTGTTAAATTGAAACAGTTACCTCGGCTCCCGCCGCGCAAAGGGGAAAATAAAACAAAAGACCCGCCATCAGGCAGGTCTATATATAGGGGTATGGATCAACCATTTAAGCTAGTAATAATACCTCCGGTACCTCGGGCCGGGACGACGCGACTGGTGATAGCTCGGCTCAGGCAGTATCTGCCCCAGACCAATGATCAGCCCCGCATTCAGGCTGAACTGATACATCGAAGAATAGGTGCTGATGCCCGCGCCCGAACCATAGTTGCTGAAGAACAGGCTGCCGCCGGCCGCATCTACGGGAGACAACATCTGCGCTTTCAGCTGAAGGCCCACCCGTGGCGACACGTAGATATTGGTACCCAGCTGAAAACCAGCCGCGAACTTGGTGAAGGTATTGTCTCCCTCCGGATCCATGATCGCCGCGCCAAGCATCGCCCCGATAAAGGGACGGACCGTAGACCCGGGGATCGTAAAGGACTCGACAGGCCCGATCATGATATAGTTGATGCCCAGATTCCCATAAGTATAAGCGCTATGGTCGTCATAATAGTATAGACCAGAAGTCGTACTGATGTGATTGTAAAGGACTTCGATACCCAAATTGCGGTTGACATTGAATTTGAGCGCCCCCCCGAGGCTCCAGGCGCCGTCGACATGACCATAGAGGTCGGGGAAATCGGTATTGCTTCCAAAAGTATAGCCACCCTGCGGAATGAACTCAACGGCCGTCTGACCAAAAGAAGTGGCGGCAATCAGGAGTAGGGCAGGCAAGAACAGGACTATTTTTCTCATACTCTGTTTTTATGCCTGATAGACCCGTAAACAAAGAGAAAGTTTAACCCCGGAAGGACAGTTACAAATCATTAACAATCCCGCATTGACTCGCTCGCCGCAAACTCAGGCCCCTGCCCACCGGCCGCAGATCCTCCATAACACCAACCGGCCCCAAACCCGGCCCCGCCGGCCCTCAGGCCTCCAGCACCAGTCCGTCATAGGCCAGGTGCATCCCCTCTGGCAGCGTCTGCTCAACTTCGGCATGCTTCCCCAACTGATGGCTGACATGCGTAAACCAGGCCCTGGGCACCCCAAGCGCCCGCACCTCGTCGATCGCCTCTCCCAGCGAAAAATGCGAAACATGCTTCTCATGCCGCAGCGCATTGAGCACGATCTGCTGACTACCCCTTATCTTCTCCCGCTCGCTTTCCTCGATCCGGTTGGCATCCGTGATATAGGTAAAATCGCCAAACCGGAACCCCAGCACCGGCATCTTCATATGCCAGACCTGTATCGGCTGGATCCTAATATCCCCGATCACAAAAGGGTCCTTGTCTATGTCATTGAGCCGCAGATCGGGAATACCGGGGTATTTCATGTCGGCAAACGCATACGGGAACTCCCGCACGATCGTCTCCTGTGTCATTTCGTTGGCGTATAGATTCATCGCCTGCCGCTGAAAAAAATTGAAAGCCCGCACATCGTCCAGACCAGCCAGGTGATCCTTGTGCGGATGGGTAAAAATAACGGCGTCCAGCTGTCGCACCTTTTCCCGCAACATCTGATATCGGAAATCCGGCGTGGTATCGACAACGATAGTCGCCGTCGGCGACTGCACCATAATGCTGCTGCGGAGTCGCTTGTCTCTTTTGTCGGTGGATGCGCACACAGCGCAGGGGCAGGCGATCATCGGGACACCCGTGCTGGTCCCGGTACCTAAAAAAGTGATCTTTAACGGAGGATTACTCATTTCCTTCACCCACCTGATGGGCCATTGCGACAACGTCGTCGTAAATCTTTTTTACTTCAGGACTCAGCATCTCCGGGTTGATCCTCAGCTGGGGGACGATATCGACCAGCGTGCTGATACGACCTTCCAGCTGGAGGAATTTATTCAGCACCACCACCTTCCTCTGCTCCAGAATACAATAGCCACTCTGGAAATTACCTCTTTCGTAGCGTACGATGTATTCCGCTTCATCCAATATTCGCTCGATCTTATCGAGAGTAGATTGTGTGAACTTCATGTTCTCCAAAATTAACACTTAAAAAGAGGGCAGGGGGGGCCTCCTGGGCCATTTTATCCACCTTATTCACACATTCTTGCTCCCCATCCGGACAACCGGAATGATCATTTCCTCCATGCTAACCCCACCATGCTGAAACGTATTGCGGTAATAATTGACGTAGTAGTTATAGTTATTCGGATAACAAAGGAACCCATCCCCACGTGAAAAGATAAAGGACGAATTGACCGTAGGCACCGGCAGGCCAGCCTCCTTCGGATCACGGAACGCCAGCACCTCCTTGGCCTCGTAGTTGAGATTGCGGCCGTGCTTATACCGGAGATTGGTGGTGGTCTGCTTGTCCCCGATGACCTTATACGGCGTCTTCACCCGCACGCTGCCATGATCCGTCGCCAGTATGAGATTGATCTTTTTATCGGCGATCTTCTTCAGCGCCTGATGCAGAGGCGAATGCTCGAACCAGCTGGTGGTAATGCTCCGATAGCTGATCTCGTCGCTCGCCAGCTCTTTCAGCACCTCCATCTCGGTCCGCGCGTGACTGAGCATATCGACGAAGTTATATACGATAATGTTGAGGTCGTTGTTCAGCAGATTGTGAATGTTATTCATCAGATCCTGCCCGGCCTGATAGTTGAGCACCTTGGTGTACGAGAACTTCAGCTGATCTTTTTTCAGCCGCTTCAGCAACCCCCGAAAGAACTCTTCCTCAAAAAGATTCTTCCCTCCCTCCTCGTCGTCATTCTTCCACTGGGACGGGAATTGCTTCTCGATATCCAGCGGCATCAGTCCCGAAAAGATAGCATTACGGCTATACTGGGTCGCAGTTGGCAGGATGCTGTAGAAACTGTCCTCCTCGAGGATCCGGAAACTCTCTGCGAAAATGGGCTGGATCGCCTTCCATTGATCTATCCGAAGATTGTCCAGCAGGATAAAAAAGGTCGGAGTACCCTTCTCAACATGCGGCAATACCTTGAACTGGATAAGATTATGCGACATGATCGGACCTTCCGTCGACCGGGGATGCACCCAGCTCGCGTAATTCTTGCTCACGAATTTGAAGAACTCGGTATTCGCCTCCTGTTTTTGCGTCTGCAAGACCTCACGCATCTCCGGACTGTCCGACTTCTCCATCTCCAGCTCCCAGTAAACAAGCTTTTTATAGATATCCATCCACTCATTGTAGTCCGGATTGCTGTTGAGCGCCATAAAAAGATTCCTGAACTGCTGCTGATAGGCAGTGGTCGTCTTCTCCGCCACCAGGCGCTTGTTATCGATGATCTTCTTCAGGCTGAGCAGCACCTGGTTAGGATTGACGGGCTTGATCAGGTAGTCCGTTATCTGGCTCCCGATGGCATCATCCATCAGGTTCTCCGTCTCATTCTTGGTGATCAGCACCACCGGGGTCTGCTGGTTCGCCTCCTTGATCTTGGCCAGCGTCTCCAGCCCCGTTATTCCGGGCATGGTCTCGTCCAGCAGTACGACGTCGATGGGATTTTCCTTCACAAAATCAATAGCATCAAAACCATTGGTCAGGGCCTTTACCTCATATCCTTTATTTTCCAGAAAGAGTATCTGGGAATGTAAGCTCTCTATTTCATCGTCGACCCAAAGTATTTTCGCTAGTGGCATATCCCACAAACTACAAACTCTCGGCCAATTTTAATTAGATTTGACAATTGTTTTAGACCGTTTTAACAAAACAACTGGAGAATGGCCCAATTATCGCGAAAGATCATAAATGA
>Ga0105239_10004326_pt1 | contig 17019 bp, 18 predicted proteins | sample KBSC44metaG_FD_92761 | JGI IMG/M metagenome (GOLD analysis project Ga0105239, IMG submission 92761) | Corn rhizosphere microbial communities from Kellogg Biological Station, Michigan, USA - KBS C4-4 metaG | ecosystem: Host-associated > Plants > Roots > Rhizosphere > Soil | place: Michigan, USA...
CTGACGCCAGACCTTGCGCGCTCCGTATACCCCGAAATAAGTCCGCAACGGTCAGCGCGGGCGCTCCGGTCAGTGCGGCAATCTTCACATGTGCGTTCGCGCCAGGGCCATCGGCATCATAATAGAGTGCTCCTGCATTGTAGATGATGTGCTGATCTTCGCGCCGCCGATTAGCGTATCGTGCCGTTACCCCGTAACCGTGTTCAGACCCTTTCAATTACCACAACTTTGAACCGCGACGCGATAACCGATTAAGATATCCATGCGCCTTCTCACCCTCTCCACATGACAGTATTTCCCGGTGATGGGTCATGACTTCGTGCCATGTATCCGCCGAGGCGAGCTACACTGTCGGAATATTTGGCGAGGGCAGGAGCTGACGGCTTGTCTGTAGGTCGCCGAATTGTGTCATCGAGGATTGTGCATTCCTCCACGGTGAAGACCAGGGTCGGCGGTGCGTCGGGAGCAATCCGGCTCATCATCGTCATCCAGAATATGCACCAGCTGATCACGCAAAATATCGCGATCAGATTGACAAGCCGATCGGCAGTGCGGAGTTTCGCGTCCTCCGCGCGACAGCCGGATTTGAGGATTTTGTGAAAGACCTCGATCTTCCAGCGCATGGCGTACCAGTCGAGCTTTTCGATAGCGTCGGCCGCGGTTTTCACCGGCAGGTTGGTGATGAGGCGCCAGTCGATCAACCAATGCATCCCACGCGATAGGACGCATTCTTCGTCGGTTGACCGCAAATTACATCCAGCTGGTCTCATTAGCCACCATTGGCGCTTAAAAACCCAAGGCAGCCCACGTGATTGGGCAGCAATTCGTTGGCAATTGTGCTGCCACGTGGCCATAATATCTTTATCTTTCAATTAGATTTGTTCTCGCTAAGAATCCTGTCTCCCCGACCACGAAACCCGCGGAAAAACACCATTTTCTGAAATCGATGGGATGTTTGGCCGGCGGGTCCTCAGAGCTGTGTATAGCCGTGTACCCTGCTCGGTAGATCAGGCCATAGCCCGTATAACCCGCAAGCGTATGCACCAGCAGGAAGCCCGGCACGCCGCCAAGGTACCGATGCTTGATGCAGTTGGGCGGAGTTGCCGCTAGCTTTTCGATCTCTTCGACCGTGAGGGTTTCAAGCGAGAAAAAGTCATCGAATGCCACGTGCCGCTAGGTAAAAAACCGTTTTTATAGCACACAAGACGTTGATTTATCAATATTTATTATTGATTCCAGTCACTTGTACAACATCGCGAGCCGCACTTTTTTGGTCGAATCCTCATCTGCGTGATCAGATTATTGGCGCGAATTTGACTCAATTGATCGAACTGCCGCGCGCAGTAGCGCCTTTGCATAACGACGATGAAAACCGAGCAGCAAACGGAATGGCAGCGGCATGGTCTTACGCCCCGTCCTGCGATCTGTCGCCGAGATAACGCCAGTGCCGAAGAAAAGCCGGGTGCCTGCGTCGGCGTCGATCGTGATCGGTTCCACCATCAGCCATGATCGTGTGCGACCTTGATAGTCGCACAGGAGCAACTGGTCCGGCGTCCGGCCTTCCACGGTCCATGCAGCAAAGCTATTTATTGATCCCGAAGCAAGCAGGCCCGCTTCCCGATCGGTCGAGGGCTTGGCTACAAGCCATTTCAGGATGAACCGCTCAACCTTGAACAAGCGGCTGGTGTAGAAGGCCATCACAAACTGCTGCTGCGAGACGTCGCCAGCAACATCGATCGTCAAACAATCGGTGTAATCCCCGTTGGCATGATAGGCGCGGAGTAACGATTGCTCTGGTAGCGCGGTCATTGTCTTGCTCCTTGCGGTACAAGCAGAGGCGCCTTCAAGACCGTGCTCACCGCCCGTCTTCCGGTGATCGCGCCAAGCGCTTCGTCGATGGTTTCATACTGGAAAGTGAAGTCGCTGCGGAGCGCCGCTTCCGGATAGACGCGCTGACCACTCAGCAACAATTCCTCGGCGAAGCCGCCCAGCAATTTGCGCAACGGCCACGCTGGCACCGGGATGATCGCTGGACGGTGAAGCGCACGCCCAAGCGCCTTAGTGAAATCGCGATTGGTGACAGGTTCAGGCGCGGTCCCGTTCACTGGCCCATTGACTTCAGTTTCGGCGATGCAGTGGATGATCATCCGCACCAGATCATCGCGATGAATCCAGCTCATCCAGTGCCGGCCAGTGCCGAACGGCCCTCCCAGGCCGAATTCGAACGGCGCGAGTATCCGGGCAAGCATGCCGCCGTCATTGTCCAGCACGAGGCCGGTACGGAGCAGGACGGTGCGCACGCCCAGCGCCTCTCCCTTTCGTGCTGCGCGTTCCCAGGCAACGCACACGCGGCGTGAAAAACACGGCGTGCCAAGATTGTCTTCTGTCAGCATCTGATCGCCGCGCAGGCCATACCAGCCGATGGCAGAACCGCTGATCAGAACTTCAGGCCTTTGCCAGCGCAGCCGCTCGCTATCGGAAGCGGGCCGTTCGCTTTTCTCGGCCTCGCGTGCACGCCGCAACTCATCGAATGATGCCGATCGGCTGCGAAAATATCTGGCGCGGTTCGAGCTCAGTTGGCAGCAGCTTCAAGATGGCTAAGCAGCGCCAACTGCAAAGGTCTGCACGGTCTGGAAATCGTACGCCTATTCGAGTTTGAGGCTATTTTTAAGCCATTTCAGGTGACCAAATTTTTGGTGCGTTTAGGCAAACGCTATCGCCTGGGGGACGACGACATTTAGCCGCGATGGACCTGCTCGAACGCATGCTTATCTTCACGTTTGCGACCGATGAGCATACCTCGTTCCAATCGAGCACATAGGGCGACGTAGTAATCCGACAAAAACGCGCCGTCGTCGCCCTCATCTATCAAGGCGGCCTTCCGGCGGATCGCGGAGGCGACGATGGCGATTGCCTCAGGATTGCCTTGGCGGATCACGTCCTCAAGCGTTTGCAATTCGTAGATGCCATAAAGGCTGAGGGCAGCTTCCGTGAAAAGGCGTTGGGGGCGTTCGGGGCGCACGGCGCCGAGATCGTCGGCAAGCCGCCCGCGCACATTGTTGACGACCCAGGTTCCGGCAAGGATGTCGCCAATGCGTAGCCGGTCGCGGTTCATCAGCGGGAAGAACAGGAAGGTGCCGCTCCACAGCAACGCGAAAAGGATCAGGAATCCGTCGGCCACGCCTTCTGCCGCTTGCGCTCCGAGGAAGGAAAGCGGCAGGAACACCTCTATCTCGCGCATCGCATTGCGTGCCACGATGGCGCCGCCGGTCAATCGTGCGCCGTCGCGCGCGATCACGCGCAGGCCGAGCAGTCGCTTGCCGGGTGTTGCGCCGCGCTCGCCCATCTCGAAAAGAGTGAACCATCCGTTTCTGAGTATGAAAAAGCCGACGAGCCACAACATCGCCGCAAGCTCTGCTCGCAGAGTGCCGATAGCGAGCAAGGCAATCGCGATGGTGACGAGGATCAACGTGATCACGATGATCATGGCGTCGATCAGAAAGGCCGCCGCCCGTGAGCCGGCACTGGCAAGTTCGAGGCGCAGATCGACGCCTTCGGGGGTTACGAACCCGCGGTGCAGCGATGGCGGCGGACCATTCCGCTTAGGTGGCCGCCAGAGCATTACCCTCCCCGTCGCTACGAGGAAGGAAGAGATATAGAAGCCAGCCCGCCAGCGCAGACAAGCCGATCAAATAGCGCATTCCATCTGTTTGTACCGTCTGCCGCCCGATCCCTTCGAGCAGCCCGGCAACGAGCAGCATGCACACCGCACCCACCATTGCGACGGCGGCGACGCGACCCGCGCGGACGGCGGATTCAATCCGCGCGTCTCGGCCGGGGAACGCGATTGCGGAGCCGATGCGAAGCCCGGCCGCGCCCGAAAGCATGATCGCGAACATCTCCGTGGTGCCGTGAATGGCGAGCCAGCCAACAAAAGCTATGGCCAAGCCCTTCTTGGCAAAGATCGCGATCATCGCGCCCATCATCAACCCGTTGTAGAGCAGAAGCAGGATCGTCGGCATTGCAAAGGCGAATCCGAGAGCGAAAGCGAATATGGCGATTTGCGCGTTATGGGTGAACAGATAGATCGCAAAGGTGCCGAGCATCCCGTCCATTGGACCTGCGCCCTTGGTGGCGTAGATCGTGTTGCGGAGAGTTTCTGCGCTTGACGAGGGATCCCGCCCGGCAGCCATCCCATCGGGAATGATTGAATAGTACCAGGTCGGATCGCCGGCCACGAGGAGATAGCCGGTCACGCCTCCGGCTATGGTGAGGATCAGGCATATCAACAGCTGCCGCCACAATAACTGTACCGCCGCGGGCCAGCCGCGGACGAAGAAGCTTGCTATTTGGCTCGTCGCCGTTGTCGGAACGCCGTAGAGCTGGAAATAGGCACGGGTACATAATCGCTCGAGATAGGCTACAAGCGCACGGTCGAGCGATGTTTCCCGGGCGACGGAGAGCGACGACAATGTCGAGCGATAAAGCAAGGGAAGTGCAAGAAGGTCCTCGTCGTTTAGCGACCGGATCGAACGCTTTTCCATGCGCGCGAGCAAAGCGTCCAGCCGCTCCCATTCCGCCTGGTGCGCGGTGCGAAAGCGCGTGGCATTTACCAGGGGGCGTTGTTCCGCGGCGCCCACATCGATCAGGGCGCTCACAACAAATTTCGCCGTTTGAGATCGACGTAGCCCTGCACCAGCCGCTCGCCGACGCGATCATGTTCGCTTTCGATCACATGCGCGCCGAGATGACGGAGGCGGGTCAGCACGGTAAGGCGATCGCGCAGCAGCGCTGCTGCCGTGACCGCGTGGGTCACATCTTCAGGTTGTTCGGGGGCGCGATCGATAAATTCCTCAAGCTCGGCATCGCGCAGCACCACCACCAGCAAGAGGTGGGTCTGGATCAGAAGGGCCGAAGCGCGAACAAGAAACTCGGCTGAAGTGATGTTCGTAAATTCGGTGAAGAGGATGATCATCGATCGCCGCGAAAGCCGCGAAGCGAGCGTGGTCAGCGCGAAGGTGTAGTTGGTCTCCTCACCGCAATAGTCGATCTGCGCCGCGAGCCGCTGAAGCTCACCGAAGGCCGCAACGCCCGAGACGGGACCGCTTGCGATGCGCGGGCGGGAATCGAACGCGTGTAGCGCGACGCGGTCGCCCAGCTTGAGCGCGATCCAGCCGGTAAGCAACATCGCCGCGACGACGCGATCGACGCGCGCCAGCCCCGCGATGGGCTCGCACATCTGCCTCCCGCAGTCGATCGCAAAGACAATCTGGTTATTGCGCTCGGAGCGATATTCCTTGGCGTGGAGTTTGATATGCCTCGCCGATTGCTTCCAGTCGATCGCGCGGCGATCCATGCCCGAACGATATTCGACCAGTGCATCGAAATCGGTGCTATCGCCGCGGTCGACTTGCGCGATAAGGCCTTGGATGGTTTGGCGCTGAAAGATTCGCGCGCCTTGATCGTGCACCAGACGGATATCGGGCAAGACGGCAAACGCGATCTCGACCGGCAGCGTGCGCTGCTTCCAGGCAAGGCCGAGCGCGCCGCGCCAGCGCAGCCATAACTGGTCGATGCGTGCGGTACCACGCCGCAGAGCACGCAACGGAATGACCGCGTCTCCTTTCCCCGCATCGAGGATCAGCCACGGGCAATCATCATTTTCCGGGGCAAGCAACGCGTTGGTTTGAAGCGCAACCTGCACGCGCGAAGGCGCGCCGCCCGTGATGGTGACCGGCACGGAAAGATCCACGCTTGCCCCAACCGGCACGGCGCGGGGCGCCTCGACCCGTGCCGATGCCGCTGCAGGCCAGGCACCTGTCAACCCGTCGAGCAAGGTCGCGATCAGAACTGTAGCCGGCCAGGCGAGCGCGGCGTACCAGCGTTCGGGCGTCATCAAGGCAAGCAACAACGTCACCGGCGCACCGGCTGCGGCAATGAGGATCGCCGAGCGTGTCGGATAGATCGCCGATCTCAACGTACGCGACTCATCGCGGCACTTCGATCGTCTGTATGATGGCGGCAACGACGTCCTCGATCACCCTCCCATCGATCTCTGCGGCCGGCGACAGAATCAGTCGATGGCGCAACAAGGCGGGGGCGAGCGTCTTCACGTCATCCGGAATGACGAAATCCCGTCCGTCCATCGCCGCCAGCGCCCGCGCAGCCCGCGCGAGCAGTGCGCCCGCACGCGGGGAGGCGCCACTTTCGAGGTCGGCAACATCGCGCGTCCCTCTTATGAGTGCGACGATATAATCAACCACGTCATCGACGAGGCGCACGGCGTCGACCGTCGCGATCGCCGCGGCGATGTTCATCGCGTCCGTCACTTGCGTCACGCCCCAAGTGGCTGGATCCATCGCGCCAGCCTGCGCGCCATGGCTGACAATGATGCGCCGTTCTTCTTCGGCGCTGGGGTAAGTGAGCGTCTGCTTGAACAGGAAGCGATCGAGTTGTGCCTCGGGAAGCGGATATACGCCCTGCTGCTCGATCGGATTCTGGGTCGCGACAACCATGAAGCGGTCGCTCAGCGGCATGCTCTCGCCATCGATGGTCACGGTCCGTTCCTGCATTGCTTCGAGCAGTGCGGCCTGAGTCTTGGGCGGCGTGCGATTGATCTCGTCCGCCAGCAAGAGCTCCGTGAAAATCGGCCCGCGCGTGAGCGTGAAGCTGCTGGTCTGAAAATTGAAGAGGTTTGCGCCGATGATGTCGCCGGGCATCAGATCGGGCGTAAACTGGATTCTCCCGAAATCGAGCCCGATCGCGGTTGCGAAGCTCTGCGCCAGGAGCGTCTTTGCGGTACCCGGGGGGCCTTCCAGCAGGACATGGCCATGGGAGAACAGTGCAACCAGCATCAGCTCCACCGTGCTATCCTGTCCCACCACAGCACGAGCGACCTCCTTTGCGATGGCGCTTGCGAGCGCTTGGACGTCCTTAGCGGTCAACGCATTTTCTCCTTTTGCCAAGCATGAAGCGCGCGGGCTGCCGCAAGGAGGCCGTGGCGATCCTCGGCAGCCTCGGCATTGCGCACGAGATCGGTGAAGCGATTGTCGCCTTTGAGCGCATCGAGATAGGCGTCCAGCGACGTATCGCGCAGCTGCACCGGAACGCCGAAAGCTATAATCGCCCGTTCGCGGATCACCGAGGCATAACGTCCGCCGAGCCGAGCTTCGCGCCGTGCCTTGCGGATCAGCATCGCGCTGTTGTTAACCAGCGCGGCCTTGCCGAAGGCGATGGCACGCACGCGCGGACGCGGCGCCCCGAAACGGTTGAGCGCGTGAATGCCTGCAAGGATCAGAGCCGCGAGAATCGTAAGTGTCATGGCTAGAAAAGGCGGCTCGAAGATGAGCTTCAAAGGGCTGCGCGCTCTCCCCAGGCCATTGAGCGAGACATCGAAAGCAACGCCTTGCGGCGGGTTGGCATTCAGCCAGTCGAGCAGGACAAGCGCGGCGGCCGCCTGGTTCACGTCCTTGAGGCCATGATTCGACAGCAGGTCTGGATCGGCCAGCACAAAGAGCGGCCCGCCTCCAACCATTGCGAGAACGATGCCCCCCTTACTATCCACAATTAACGGATCGAACTGGCGGTCCTTCACCCCACCGGCCTCGGCAATCGTCTGGACGGTATGCGGGGCACGGAAGTGAATCTGCGGGGGAAGATTGTGTGTCGTCAAAAAACCGGAACCGCGTTCGCGGCCTATGGTGATCTTGAAGCGCGGGGCCAACACGCCCGCCACGTCAGCTGGGTCGGCAAGGCCGACATAGCGTGACCAGCCCCTGTGCTCGCGATCGGGGATTCCCGTCCATTTGGGCAAGACGATGAGCGTCGGCTTCGGTACGCGCTGGAGCAGGATCGTGCTCAAGTCCGCCGCCGCGCCTTCAGGCGTGAGGACAAGCAGATCCTCGGTCGAGAAGTCATGCGTGTCTCGGACGATGCGTGGCTCTCGTCCCGTTGCCGCAGCCAATTCGACGAGCGCGCTATATCCTGTCGCAGCATTGGAAAGGGCATGCGTGCCGCCATTATGCCCCGAGCGAAAATCGGGAGCATAGGCGCCAAGGATCAGCATGCCCAAAAAGCCGACGATCCCTATCCCCAGCAACAGGGCGATTGTGCGCACTCGAAACAGCCCGGCGTCTTCCCCGCCCGTGATTGCGACGTCGCTCATCGCGCCCAGTTCCGCGGCAGGATGAAATCCGAATAATCCGCGCGGCAACGTTCCCATTGCGCCGCGTCGACAGCTTGCCCCCCGAAAAAGCTGTTTTCGACGATGGTAGCGATTCGCGCGAAGAGCCGTTTCGGTATCGCCGGAATACCTGTTGCGTTCGCGAGATCGCGGCTGGTTAACGCAGGACGGACGAGTTGCGGCCGCCGCCGGGCCAGATCCTCAATGGTGCGCAGCAAGAGATGGTGAGCCGCCTCGGCGAAACGGCCCTGTTCAGCCAGTGCGTCGGCCTCGCGCAGCCACGCCCGCGCTGGCATTTCGTGCGGTTGCCAGTCTTGGTCTTCGCCGGCGACGCTTTCGAGTGTGTCGGCGCGCTTGCGAAATCTCGGCAGCCGCCAGACGCCGTCGCGGATCCGGCCCATGGCAGTAATAACGATCAGGACGGCGAGGATCGCGAGAGCGCCCCACAGAAAAAAACGCGCATAAGGTAGATCGGGCATGAGCGAAGCCAGCCATCGCAGTAGCCGAGCCACAGGATGGAAGAGGTGCTCGAGAAACTCTCCTAACGCTTTGAGCCAGGCAGGTGGTGGCGCAGGCGGCGTCACGCCCGTCAGATCGAATTGAACCGCGCCTCCCTCGCGTAGTGCTTGATGGGCCGCCACCAGCCGCTGGTCGAGTGATGCTTCGCTCGCGTTCATATTCCCCCTTAAGAATTGTACGTTACCAGCCATAGCAACCGGGGCAAGCTATTCTCTTGATGACAAACAAGCAGAAATAGGACAGCAAGTAGCAATAGGTTCAGCAACCTGGGGGGATGGAGCAATGGCGACAAGCAGCACCTATGTGGGCGATAGTTCAATTTCGATCGGAGAAATTCTGAGTCGCGCATTCGCTGTCATGCGGGACAATCCGGCGACTACATTTGGAATTGCTTTCCTCTTTGGTGCGTTGCCGCAGCTTGTTTACAAATGGACGATCGGTCCCGTAATGCTCCAATCTGGGGTAAGCGCATTCACAATTTTCGGGATGACGCTGCTATCGGCAGCCCTCTTCCTGTTCTTCAGCATGCTCGTACAGGCGTCGCTGGTCCATGCTACCCTCGCTTATTCTCAGGGACAGCGCGCGACCTTTGGAGAGTGTATATCCAGCGGTCTGTCGAGTGCCTTACCGCTAATGGGTATGAGCCTGCTTCTTGCTGTTGCACTCGGGCTTGGCTTCATGCTGCTGCTCGTGCCGGGATTCATCCTGCTCGTAATGTGGGCCGTCATAACGCCGGTGTTTGTCATCGAACGAACGGGCGTGATCGACGCTTTCGGGCGAAGCCGATTTCTTACCAAAGGCGCGCGCTGGCGCATTTTCGGTCTGTTCCTCATCCTCATCGTGGTCGCTTGGTTAGTCTTGCTCGTTGTCGGCGCCATGCTGGCGACGAGCGCCGCCAGCGCTCCTTCGCGGACCTTTCTGATCGGCTACACTGTCGCTGGAACGTTTACGTCGGCATTTTGGGCAACGCTTCAAACAAGTCTCTACGTATCCCTTCGCAATTGGAAAGAAGGTCCGCAAAACGAGCAGCTAGCTGATATTTTTGCTTAAAAGATGATGCTCGACGTGTGCCTGCTGCTGCTGATGTGCGGAAAGGCGGCGCGCATCACTGCGCCTCCGCCCTTCCAACCGTGAAAGTGGAACGCAAAAACCCCACAAAGGCAGAACTGCAGCCGGGTACCAGTTATGCATCCCGCGATGCATCCAATATTGCCCGAAATCAAAAATGAACGAGATCAGGAAAGCCTGCACCAGCAGCGGCAAGCCGGTGAACCACGCCAGCTTGCTCCAGTCAAAATTGTGCTGGACGGCTTCAATCACGGCGTCGCTGCCGATATAATATTCGGCCATGCCGAGCACCGTATAGCCGAGCCCGACGTAGAAGAGGTCGGTGACCAGTTCCTTCCAGGTAAGGCGCCAGCTCTCGTAGCGCGGGTTAACCCATTCGAGCGCCAGCAGCAGCACCCTGAAGCCGATGCCGATGCCGACGGCGGTTGATGTCTTGGCGATGGAATTGGGCGCATAATACCAGAACGCGATCAGCGCGAACAGCATCGTGGGCTGGAACCAGGTAAATATGAACTGCTTCACCGGGCCGCCTTCCACCCTGGGGATGTTTTCCCACCCCACGGTCACCGGCGCTTGGGTGCCGATCAGCCTTTTACCGACGAGAACTCCGTTCATACGCTTGCTCGCAATGCTTCCCCTGTTCCCGCGGCTTTGTCCGGCACCCAAGGGGAGGAGGGGGCCCGCAATGAGTTGATCATCTTGGAAGTGCCCTCATCGCGCCAGATGCCATTACGATATATATCCCATAGATCCTGTCTATGCCGCGCATCACGCGATGTCCCGCAGCCGTGCCGGCAATCATCAGAGGCAGAGATACGATGTGTTCACGATTGGGAGTTCGTCCCTTGAAACACTGCGACGATGGCTCCCACATCCTCCTTATCCGAGAAGATTTTGCATGACTCAATATCGCAAAACCGCCGAAGCCGTTGCCGCGCTTACGCCGGAACAATACGCGTAACGCGGCAGAGCGGGACCGAGCGACCCGGTACGGGAGAATATCTCCACAATAAGGAGCCGGGTATCTATGTCGACATTGGGTCGGGCGAGCCCTTGTTCGCATCGACTGACAAGTCTGAAGCTGGGTGCGGCTGGCCCAGCTTCACCAAGCCGATAGAGACGGCGAATGTCGCCGGACTCCGCGACACGAGCCACGGCATGATCCGCAATTCGGTCGTGGCGGCGACGCACATCAGACCTTCAACGGTGAACCTGGGGGCGGCCCTAACCCTTGCCTCGGATACATTGCCACGCCGCCATACTTTGCCGCCCCAATCACGCCGGTCTTGTGCGGGACGAAAGGCGGTCTTGAGGTTGACGCCAATGCGCGTGTGATTGGGCGAGACGGCGAAGTCATTGCCGGTCTTTACGCATGCGGCGATGTTGCGTCGACGATCATGGGCTTTGGCTATGCTGGCGCAGGCGCATCGATCGGCCCGGCGATGACATTCGCCCTATTGGCCGCGGAAGACGCCTTGCGCGCGCTGAGTAGTCGAGCGCCATGAGGGGCTTTGCTCCTTCCGAGCTTTGAACACGGCGACCGGGGCAACAGGCAGCCCGATAAGCCTCGCCAGGGTCCGGACCGTCGCTGTCCATAACCCTAAGGGAGAGATCCAATGTATAGCCCCATCATGGCTGGTGCAGACGACCTCGAGGCGGCGAAGCGGTTCTCCTCGACAAACCTGTGCCTTCGTCCAGTCTCGCAGCCTCAACGAAGCCAAAGGGGGAAAAGAATCCTCAGACCAACCCCGCAACCGAGCCTTCCCGCCGTCCGACAGCCAATCCACACCGAACCGGGGACAACCACCACCGGTTCGCTGCTCTCATTGCCGCAGAATTCTCTTTCCCAATAATCTGCCAAAGTAGTGCTAACTAAGGTCGTCTGCCGCACCTGGCCGCTGCCCATTGCGACGGAACTTTTTGCGAAAGGACGATATTATGAGGCTCATTTGAGGCGGTTCATCGAAATTAGACGATTGCGGATCGGCTATCGCTTGATGCGATGGTCAAGATCGGGCAGCGTGAGAACGGCCGATAGGAGTTTGGTATCGTGAGTTTGGCGCAGAATGCGATTTCCGATTTCCGGCTTGCCCGTCAGGCCAAATCATTACAATGGTTTTTGATGACCCTGCTGAATGCAAAATCACAGGTGGTTGTTCGCCCATTCAACACCCCCATTACGGTTCGTACGTCCTCACCCGACCTGAAAGTTGCGCTGAGTTGTCTTGGCGGGGAATTTGAGGCCCTTTGTTCCGCGGTTCCCGCGCTCGAGCATAATGTGATCATTGACGCTGGCGGCTATATAGGCGCGGCCGCGATATTCTTTGCGCAGAAATATCCCGAAGCCAAGGTGGTAACGTTGGAGCCCAGCAAAGAGAATTATGCGATGCTTGTGCGCAACACCCGGTCATGGAGCAATATTATTCCTTTGAATGCAGCACTTACCGCAGAGCCTGGCCAACTCACGTTGCACGATCGCGGTACGGGCCAATGGGGTTTTACGCTTGTCGGAAACGCTGCCGATCGCCCAACTTCGGTGCTGGATACGGTCGATTGCATCACCGTTGACCAGATTCTGCGTAAGGTAGGGGCTAAAGGTATCGACTTGTTCAAAATCGATATTGAAGGCGGCGAGCATGCGTTGTTGGGTAAAAATGCTGACTGGATCGAAAAAACGAATGCCATCTGCATCGAATTGCATGACCGGATCGTGGCGGGCTGCACCGATAGGTGGAATATTTCTGTCTCCGGGCGCAAGAATTTCAAGTTAGACGGGGAGAAATATGTTTCCCTACGCGCTGCCTGACCTCACTGCTCGCGAGGTGGCTTGGACCGGCAGTCTCGGGCCTAAATGTGACGCATAGGTCAATCACGCGTGCGTTCGATGACGGATTAAGATGCGTAAACGTTTTCTAAGGCCATCGTATCGCGGCGCGATGGGCGCGGGGCGGCTGGCAAGGCAACGCGAGGTCACGCTCGCGGCCCGGATTGCGGAATATGCGTTTCTCGGTTTCCTCCTGTGCTTGGTTTACAAGCTCGACAGGCTCGGGGTTATCCTTTTATTTTCCTTGTCTCTAACGTTAATCAAACTGCCCTTTCCAAAGAAGCAGATTTTCACTCCGCTCAGTTTAACCGCGATCGCCTACGTAGCGATCGCTTTGATAACGGCAATCTTTGTGTCGCTTGCAGACGGCATTTATAGAACTATTCAATTTTGTGCTACCATTGCAGCGAGCATAGCAATTTATAGCTATATTAAATCTCTCAATGCGAGTGAGGTTTCTACGCTTGTTAAGAAGATAATGATATTGAACTGTGCAGTTCTTGTGCATATGGTAGTTTACCACATTTATCATGGCTATTATGTTACTTGGAAATATCTGTACGATACCAAATTAGTTCTATCATCGTCGGTCATACTGTTATTTTACTGTGAAGACGAGATAAAGGCGCGCTGGAATACCACCGGGTGGGCCATATCGCTTGGCGCGCTATCGATCGCTGTCTTATGCAGCGGCGAGCGGAAGGCATATGTTTTGCTTGTCCTGGTATTTCTAATGTCTCGTGCACGGTTAATGAGCAAGATTTCTGTAGCAATGTGCGTGGTCGGGCTTGCGATCGCCTATATCACCTTAGCCCCCGCTAATAGTTATGTTGCTCGTCAGCTTCGGAGTGTCTCCATGGGCGAGACGAGCCATGCTGAAACGCCATCGCGATATTTTCTCACGCGGCAGGGGATCGGTGATCAAAGCGACGAAATTAGAACATTTGTAAATCGGAATGCGCGCCGTCTTTTCATGCAAAATCCGGTATTTGGGCTTGGGGCTACCGGATACTCACATTGGGCGCGCAAGACATATGGATATACCGGACTGTCAATGAACGTGCATGGCGAGATCAATCGTGTACCCGTTGAAGGTGGAATGTTAGGAATCGTTATCGGTTTGCTATATTTCTATTTCTTGTTAATGAAGACGACTAGGTATAACTTTAGTGGGTGGTCGTTTAGAACAACATCTCGTCAGCGAACAACGCTCTATCTCGCGACTTTCATGATCACTTATCTTTATTCCGAAGCCCTCGATACGACAATGCTCATGCTGGTGCTGCTCGTCGGTTTCATTACCGCAGGGCTGACGTTTGAACAATCGCGTCGTCCGTTTATGGATCGCACTCGCCAGCGTGCTGACATCTTGGATGGCGCCCGCAAGCGCCTGCTCGTTCAACCGGCGGACCCGAATAGCTCGGGCCTGGCCAGAGGCCGATAGCGGTTTGCCCGCTGGATCGGATTTGGCCCAGCCATCGCCGCCGCGGCAGAATGTTAAGCTGTTGAGGCGAAACGACGCAGAGAGGGGATGAATGGCGGGGGGGAGCCGCCCCGTTCCAACTGACTTTACCGGCAAGACATCCTATAGTTCGCACTTGCAGCATGTTTGGCTGACGGAGTCGTCGGCCTTCACGCTTCGGGCGGGACATGTTTGATCGCAGCGGGAGGCAGGGCGCAGTGACTCAGCGAAAATTTCAAGCGCTCGAGAGTTGCCGCGGCGTCTGCGCGTTGTTGGTTGCACTTTATCATCTCAGCGCCAACGGCCATTTCTATCAGTTTGCCGCGATACGGAAGGGCGGATTTCTGGGGGTCGCTTTCTTTTTCGTGTTGAGCGGATTTGTGATGATGCACGCCTATGGTCGCCGGATCACAGGGCTTGGCTCCTTCCGATCGTTCTTCCTGCGGCGTTTCGGCCGGCTCTATCCTCTTCATTTTGCAATGTTATCAATATTGTTAGGGATCGAATTCCTAAAATTGCTAATGGTGGATGGGCTCCATATCTCTTCGGGTACCCCCCCCTTCATGGGTGCGAACTCGGTGCCGTCCTTGTTTGCCAATCTCTTCCTTTTGAACGGCTTGGGGTTTCTCGATGATTTTACGTGGAACGGCCCCAGCTGGACGATAAGTACGGAATTCTGGGTCTACGGCATTTTCTTTCTTTTGATGGTCGGCACGCGGCGTGGTCATCTTTCGGGCGCCTTTGTGATAGCGGGGCTGGCTGGTGTCGCGCTTACGCTGAATGCGCTGGCAGGCCACCCTCTTAAGACGGTCGAAGGCGCGGGCGCTTTGTCCTGCATCTACGGTTTTTTCCTGGGAATGATCTGTTATGAAGCTTTTCAATCCCCGATACGGAAATCGCTCAATCCAGCCGTCGCCGAGATTGTTGCCGCAGTATTGGTCGTCGCTGTTTTTGCGTTCCCTGTTCCCTTAGTGGAGATTATTGCGCCGATAATTTTCGGGTTCGCGATTTTTTGTCTGGCGGAAGAGCAGGGGCCGGTTTCGAAAATGCTCACGACGCGTGTGTTAAATTGGATGGGAGCAGTCTCCTATTCAGTCTATTTGGTACATTTCGTGCTTCTTTCGGTCATGAACGGGGTCCAGCGTGTTGTGCAGTCCAAGGGGCATTTGGAAATCTATCACGCCATTCCCGGCATCAAGGATCCGATGATTTCGATCGGCGGCGTTTGGGCCATGGATGGACTGGCCATCATATATGTGGGCACCTTGCTTCTTCTTTCAAATCTCACATATCGCTATATTGAGGTGCCGTGGCGGGATTACTTCAACCGCCTTGCAGGTCGAATGCCGTTCCAAAATACCGCTCATGCGCTCGGCTGAATTCCGTCTAGCAAATATATAGGAGGATTTTCTCGGGCAGGAGTTCGGGAGAAAATCATAATGTTGAGCATGTCCGCGCTTTTTAATCTCTATAGGCGATAAATGAACGCACCATTGGTCTCAGTTACGGTCATTTCTTATAATCAGCGAGATTATCTTGCTGCATCATTGCAGTCTTTACTGAATCAAACCTACGCCAATATCGAAATAGTCGTTGCGGATGATGCGTCTACCGATGGCAGTCGGGCGCTGATATCGGATTTTGCAGAACGAAACCCGCGGAAAATCAAGCCTGTGTTCGGCAGCAGAAACGGAGGCTTGGGCGCAAATCGAGATCGGGCGATGCAGGCCTGCTCCGGAGCCTATGTCGCGTGGCTCGATGCTGACGATCTATCCGACCCATTCAGAATCGAAAACCAACTTCGATTCATGCTGGAACGACCACAGCTGAGTTTGTCCTACCATAATATGCGGCTCATTCGCGGCACCGAATTTACGGAGGAGCTGGTCTACGGGCACCACCGAAAGCCGCGGGAGGGGGATTTCCGGACATTGCTGCTTCACGAGAATTTTATCACGTCATCCTCTGTCATGATCGATATGACCAAGGTTCCATCTCGCGGTTACCACTTTGCTGAAGGTGCAACCTTTTCCGATTGGCATTACCTCATTCGTGCCGCGTCATGCGGCTCGATCGGTTTTCTCGATCAGGTATTGGGATCTTATCGCCGGCACGATCAAGCAGCCACACACAATGCGCGCAATATGTATAGCGGAGTGAGAATGCGTCGAGAGCAAGCGCTGAACGCAATGCGTCAAGAGTATACCGCCGATCGGGAGCTCATTCTCTATTGCCAGGCGCGGTTCCATCTCAGTCAGCTGGCTGCAGCCTATCGAGAGCAGAATATGGGCGCCTTCCTTCGCTATCTGGTTCGGCTGGGGGGCAGTCCAAAGATATCGTTACGCGCTTTGGCGGACAGGCGCGCGCAGCGTTATCTCTTGGCAAGCCATGATTGAGCGAGTTTCGCACCGATGTTTTCCTCGTTGATTTCGCGCCTTTGGGGGCGCATCCAAAATTGCCGTCGTCACATCACGGTCGCAGGCTCGGCCCGGATTCATCCCGCATCCAAATTGGCTTTAGAGCAAGGCGGGACGATCGCTTTGGGGCCGGGAAGCCGGATCAGCCGCGGCGCGATCTTGAGCACTCACGGAGGCGTGATCGAGATCGGAGAGCATTCGACAATAAATCCTTACAGCGTATTGTATGGAGGGGGCGGCTTGCACATCGGCAACTTTGTCCGGATAGCGACCCATGTCGTCATCGTTCCTATGAATCACGGAACGGCCGATGTTACCGTGCCAATTGCCCGCCAACCGCTCACGGCGCGAGGAGTAAAAATCTGTAACGATGTCTGGATTGGAGCTAACGTTGTGATACTCGACGGGGTCGAAATAGGTGAAGGGAGCGTGATCGGCGCGGGCTCTGTGGTAACCCGCTCGCTTCCCCCGTTCGGTATCTACGTGGGCAACCCGGCTAAGCTGGTCAGGTCCAGGAAAGATTGCGCATGAGCCAGTCAATTACAGC
>Ga0105239_10004327_pt1 | contig 17015 bp, 7 predicted proteins | sample KBSC44metaG_FD_92761 | JGI IMG/M metagenome (GOLD analysis project Ga0105239, IMG submission 92761) | Corn rhizosphere microbial communities from Kellogg Biological Station, Michigan, USA - KBS C4-4 metaG | ecosystem: Host-associated > Plants > Roots > Rhizosphere > Soil | place: Michigan, USA...
CCCCAGCGGTTGGTGTCGTACCCCACCGCCATGACAAGGGGGCGGATCTTGTCATGCATGGAATTATAATTGAAATCCTTTACAACGCCGATGACATGAAAGGCCATTGGCTTGAAGTGAGCCGATTCACTGCCGGGCTTGAGCTCATCCGCCCGATTGTAGAGGAGCATATTGAGCGGGTCCCTGGCACCGAGCATCGCCGCTGCGGTTTCGTTGAGTATGATGGCGGTGGAGTCGGTAGGAAATTGTGCCAGGTTGAAGTTGCGGCCTTTTACCACCTGCATATCCAGGGTGGGGACATAACGGTCGTCCACACTAAGCGTGGTCATGAGAGTCGCCTTCTTAACGTCGAGCGAGGCATCGCGGAACCAGCCTGGCTGCCGGTACTGGTTGCCACCATTGGTGGGGAGGTCGTTGGTTACGGTTGCGTTGGTTACCGAGGCAAGGCTGAGCAGGTTTTGGCGAAGATTTTCCGTACCAGCCTGCCCGAGCGACCAGGTATTGTGGATAATAAGTACCTGATCGCGATTGAAACCGATTTCCTTATTCCGGATATATTGCAACTGCCGATAGATGACCAGGGTGCTGACGATGAGGCCAATAGAAATAAAAAATTGAAACACCACCAGGCTGTTACGCAGCCAACTGCTTTTGAAGCCCGCGGCCATCTTTCCTTTCAATACCTGTACCGGCTGAAACGAAGAAAGGTAAAAGGCGGGGTAGCTGCCTGCAATACAGCCCACCAACAGTACCAAAACAATGAGAAAAACCAGGAACCGGCCGCTAAAAAGTACGCTGGAATGGAGCGATTTGCCCGCAAGCTGATTGAACATTGGCAGCAGCACCACAGCGATGCCGAGGGCGAGCATAAGGGCGAAGAGGCTGAGCAGGACGGACTCGGTAAGGAATTGGATGATAAGGTTGCCTTTGGTGGAGCCAATGACTTTGCGGATGCCCACCTCTTTGGCGCGGTTGGCCGAGCGGGCGGTGCTCAGGTTCATGAAATTGACGCAGGCGATAAGGAGGATGAGCACGGCGATGACCGAAAAGATGTACACGTACTGGATATTGCTATTGGCGTCCAACTCATCCGACTTATTGGAATGCAGATGAATGTCGGTTAGGGGGGTGAGGTGGTACCGGAAATGGTTACCCGCTTTCTCAAGGTCGGCCACCGAACGGTGGAACGTTTGCTGTAGTGCCGGGCCAATATGGAGGTTAACGGTTTCGTTAACATCCTTTTGGATCTCCGCCCGCGTGGCGCCGGGTTGCACTAATATGTAGGTATAATAATTACTGCTTATCCAATCGTTGTCGCCGGGGCTATTAAAGTTGTAAGCTTCGCGGAGGGGACGGATGAAGCTAAAATGGAAATGGGACTGTTGGGGCATGTCGCGCATTACCCCGGTAATTTTAAGGGGGAAATTGTCACTATTTATCTCCAGTGTGCGCCCTACAACATCGGTGCTGTTGAAATAGCGGCGGGCGGCGCTTTCATCAATCACGATAGAATGCGGGTTATTGAGGGCGGTATTAGGGTCGCCGGCTATCATAGGCATGGTAAACACCTTGAAAATCGTCGAGTCGGCGAAGATGAGGTGATCGTCGATGATGTGGTTGTTGCCCTTCCTCACCAGCAAGCCCCCCGGGTTGCGGAACCTCACCATCTGCTGTATCTTCGGATAGGAAGCAACGAGAGCGGGCCCCATAAATTTAGAGGCGGTGGCATCGTACACCTGGGTGTTATTTAAGTACAGATCCTCATCGACCCGATAGATACGGTCGGCGTTGACGTTGTAGCGGTCATAACTGAGCTCATCGGTGACGTACAGTACGATCAGCAGACAGACACCGAGGCCGGCAGCGAGGCCAATGATGTTGAGGGCGGTAAAGCTCTTGCTTTTCCTGAGGCTGCGGAAGGCGATCTTGAGATAATTTCTAAACATGAAGATGCGGTTTAATTTTTCGATAGACCACTTCGGTGTGGTTTCATGAATCGAAATTACCGCAGCCGGCTGTGAACCAGCTCTCAAATTATAAGTTGGGAGTTCTTTTTTATATTCGGCGGGAGTTTTGCCCGTTAATTCTTTAAATATGCGATGGAAGGTGCTTTGGGAATTGAAGCCCGAGTCGTAGGCCATGCCCAGCAAGGTTATGTTGGCATAAGCCGGATCCTGCATTTTGCGGATCACGTCCATGACGCGGTATTCATTAATGAAGTCGTTAAAGCTTTTTTTGAGGACGGTATTAAGCACCCGCGATAACTCATGGGTATGCAGACCCAGTTTTTCGCCCAACGAGCTTAGGGTTAATTCCGGGTCCTCATAATACCGGTTTTGATGAACGGCCTTTTTGAGCCAGGTTGCTTTTTGCTTCAGTCCGGCGGGGAGCAATGGCTTTAAAAACGTTTTGGCAGCTGTAAGGTCGTCACTATCGGGCCTTGAATGAGCTGCGGCACCTATCCAGATCAGCATTCCACCCATACCGAGATAAAAAAGATAATAAGTCTGCGCGCCTAAATGATAAAAGTAAACTGCAGCAGCAAGGGGCACCCAAAGCAACCACAATAGCCCGAAACCAATCAACAGATAATGCAGCCACCGCAACTCAAACCTGTAACGGTCGCCACCGGTAAATTTTTGGCGATGATAAAAACGCTCGATGAGTTGATGCGAGAAATACAGGTAGGCAATAACCGAAATAAAAGTAAGAAGCGGTAATACACGGTTGGGTAATATGAACGGCTCCAATAATGCCGGGACGAAATGCAGCAAGTCTTTCCGGCTGAATTTATATTCCGGCCGGGTTAATTTCAGTACATAAAAATATATAAGGGGGCCAAGCGCCAATGAAAACTGCAGCGGCAACCGTGTATAGATGCCCGAGATACGGATCATCCACAAAACCATCACCACAAGAGCCAGGGCAAGAAACCTGTTTGCCGGGCGATTTATCTTTTTGGAGTACCCTAACAACAAAGCAAAATTGAGCCCGGTAAACAGGATCCCCAGGACGGCTACGTCGTAAAAGTTAATATGGGATGTAAAGAGATTCACGCAGATCAAATATCGGGAACATTTTAAGATAATCGTTTTTGTCCGTCTGCTTTTTGTAGGTCGCCGCGGCTGTTCTAAGCTTACGAACTTCGGACGATTATGCTCATAGTCTCCGTCGACGGTAAAAACAGAGCAAGCCTTCAACTTTTCGCTGAAGGCTTGCTGCTTTGTCTGTAGCCTTGAGCGACAAAATCCCGAACTTTTTTCTCAGAGATTTGAAACTGTTAGTGAATTTTTAAGGGTTGATACCTCAAATTTTTATTCGCTTAAAGATTTACACCGGCACGTAGTAGCTCTGATATTTCATTTGAACACCCGGCTCTAATTTACTGTAAACTGAGTTACGCCGGAATCAGAACTGTTTCCATCAATATCCCAAGTGATCACCTTCCAGTAATAAGTCGTTTTGGAGGCCACGGGTACACCATTAATAAACATATCAGTAACAGCATTCTTTAAGACGGGCGGGTTATTTGTTGTCCCAAAATAGACATCATAACCTGCTATAGTTCCGGGGTTAACAGAACTTCCTTTCCAGGTAAGATTGATAGTCCCTGAGCTTGCGGTTATATTTTGACCAAATGTGGGTGAGGTAATTTCTACCGGGAATGGGGCATAGGTAATAGTGCCCTGACCCGCGTTATAAAATTTCCATTTATCGCTCTCGGCGGTGGCTCCGTTTAGGGTTGATTTAGACACAATATACCACAAGTAGGGGGTGTTTCTTGCAAGTGTTACCGTTAGCTGTGTACTTGTTGTGTTTTGAGTTGTTGAAGCAGAGGTTAAAAGGTTTTTTAAAACAAGATCATAGCTATTTGTATTAGGCGAGGCATTCCATGTAAATAAAATAGAGCTTTCTGTGTTTGAAATTATTGTGCCGGTTGTGCATATCGCATTCTGAGCTGGAGAGGTAAGTACAGCCTTCTTCGGAGAAGGCGAAGGATTGTTTTTTTTACCTCCTCCGCATCCCTGTAAAATTATAATTGATGCTATTACTAATATAAAATTTCTCATTTTTTTAAAATCTTAAATATTTGCTCCGAATTATCCATTGACAACTGGAGGATATAGGTGCCCTCCATCAAATTGGAAAGATCCAACCTCAATACACCCGACTGGTTGACGTATTGTTTGCTGTAAACAAGTCTTCCGTCTGTTACGGTCTGAATTTCGACCGTTAAATTATTCACGCTTTTATCGCCTATATTAAGGTCCAAAACATTCTGAAATGGATTAGGATAGGGTGCTAATACGCCAGACATGTTGATTGTTTTTTGAATAATCCCCTGGCACAGTTTGTCGGTAGTTACAGTTAAATCGTTACTGCCTTTGTTCAGTGGAAGGGTGATGGAATTATTAGTGGTAGTATACTGTTTTCCATTAAGCTCTATATTATATTGTGCAGCACCGGTTAATGCCAAACTAAGCGTGTTGTTGGTACTGTTAACAGTGGAATAAACGGATAGATCCTGGGGTTCAGAGATAGTGACATCGTAGCACTGCTGGTAACTTGGTTGACCTTCTACAGTTATACAAACACTATATGGGCCTGGCGCAAGGTTGCTGATACCAACAGAATTTGTAAAAGAATAAGGGGTACTTATTCCATTGCCGCTAATCGTCGCAACATAATCCAAAGTTTGAGAGGCTGTGATATTCACAGAACCATTATCACTTCCCCGGCAAGTTGCACTATTGATTGTTATTTTGTAATTATCAGCGGGCAGTGCTACCATACTGTAAACCATTGGGATATTAGCAGAAGCAGTTCCGGACCTCAGGCTGATGTCACCTATATAGCTTCCTACCGATGTTGATGCTGCCAACCGAATGTAAATTGTAGTAGAATTAAGCGTACCTGCAGAACCAAACGTTATTTGATTGCTGAAATTAACGTTGTCTGAACTTACTTCGAAACCTGCGGGTGCGGTAACGGTGACCCCCGTGGTAAGATTTGTTCCCGATACGCTAAAGTTGGTTGATGATGAAGCAGTGCCGTAAAATGTGGTTAGATCAGACAAAGTTCCGCCGGTTGTTATTGCCGGTGGTACTGAAGCAGATTGAACGGTTACCACTGTGGCTGCGGATGTATTGCTAACTCCGCTCAATGAAATTGTGACGGTATATGATCCGCTTTGTGTGGCTGAAAACGAAGCGTTGGTCGCGCCATTGATATTAACGCCATCCTTAGCCCACTGATAAGTGTAGCCTGTGCCCGAACTGGCTGTCAAAAGCACGTTGCCACCGTCTGCGAAAGTAAGCGGACCGCCTGGCGTTATAGTCGGAACCGGAACATTTACAACGTTAATCACTGTTGCGGCTGATGTGTTGTTCGCGCCATTTAAAGAAACAGTAACAGTATATGATCCGCTTTGAGTAACCGTAAGTGACAAGTTCGTCGCTCCGTCCATATTAACACCATCTTTTGCCCACTGATAAGTGTAACCCGTGCCTGCGCTGGTTGATAAAACTACATTGCCGCCAGTGTTAAATGTTAATGGGCCATTTGCCGTTATTGTTGGCGCAAGAATATTTGTAACATTAACTACCGTAGCGGCCGATGTGGCGCTTGTCCCGTTTAATGAAACGCTAACGGTATATGATCCGCTTTGTGTGGCTGTAAACGAAGCGTTGGTCGCCCCATTTATATTAACGCCGTCTTTCGCCCATTGATAAATGTAACCCGTGCCTGTGCTGGTTGATAAAACCACGTTGCCGCCTGTAACAAAGGTTAACGGACCGTTGGCTGTGATGGTAGGCACAGGGAAGGATAGCACAGTAACTACCGTTGCTGTTGATGTATTGCTGACACCATTTAAAGAAATAGTAACGGTATATGAGCCACCTTGTTTAGCTGTAAATGAAGACTTGACAGCACCACTGATATTAACGCTATCTTTTGCCCATTGATAAGTATACCCTGTGTCGGGGTGAGCGGTCAAAACCACGTTACCGCCTGTGCTAAACGTCAACGGCCCATTGGCTGTTATTGTTGGCACAGGAACAAGTTTAATTTTATTTTCCAATATAACAATGCCGTTGTGCGGGGTGTAAGTTGTCGGCTCATCATAGCTTGCAGCGATATCTGGTGTGCCGTCGCCATCCAGATCGCCGATAGCTAAAAATTGAGGATACTGTCCGGCCTTGAAATCCGTCTTTCCGCTAAACATAGCGGTTCCGGCTGAGGATTTATTCCGTAAAACGGAAACTAAATTACTTTTTGCGTTAGCGGTAACGATATCAACTTTTCCGTCACCATTCACATCACTTAAATCGATGGCACGAATATCATCTCCTGCCACAAAGTCCTGGCTGCTCTGAAATGCAATTTTCCCGGGAGACGAATTGTTGATCAATACAGAAACAGAAGTGTTTTTACCGCCGAAAGTGGCACTTGTTATCAGGTCCGGTTTTCCGTCTCCATCCAGATCGCCGTTTTTTAGTAGCGCGGCTCCACTTGTTCTAAAATCTAAATTGCTTTCAAATGCGATACCGCCGTTAGCCGACGTGTTGCGGAAAACCGAAACCATATTTGTTCCGCTGTTGGCGATTACTAAATCAGGCTTGCTGTCGCCGTCAACGTCAAGAATGTTTACGGCGCTATTAGAGTTTGTATAAATTGTCACCCCGAATGTAATTGGTTCTGAGAATGAAATTTTACCTGGCCTAGAAGTGTTTACCATGACGAACGCCAGGTTACTACCTGCGCCGATGCCCGCTAAATCAATTTTCCCGTCTCCGTTTAAATCACCAATTGCTATTCCGGTAACACCAAATCCGATATCTGTTTTTGGCGCGAAGGAAATATTGCCGACAGTAGATTTATTAAGAAAAACTGAAAAATTACCATTACTGACATATGATACTAAAATATCTAGCTTTCCATCGCCATCAATATCGGTCAGACTTATATTGCTCACATCTGATGGCACTGCATAATTAATATTAGCTTTGAATGTAAAGTCACCTGCTGATGCAGAATTATTAGGATAAACCGAAATTACATCATTATTAGACGGTCTATTCCCTAAAACGATATCAGGTTTTCCATCGCCGTCCAAATCCCCGATGGCAATTGCACCTGGCCCCCATCCTGAATAAAGTTCGGTCGATTTAAATACTGAAGTATCGATTACCCCTGAGCTTTTAAATATATTGCTAAACCGGCCTAATGAATACCCGGTAAGGCCATTCGAAGTACTTGTCACAGATAACGGAGAATAAGTTGAACCGGGAGGGACTTTAACAGTGATCTGTGTATTTGTGGAGTTTAATACTTGCCCTTTAGTGGCACCAAAGTACACCACATTTGAAGCAGGAACACCATTAAAATTGGAACCATTTATCACAACATTGGCCCCAATTAATCCATTGGCCGGTGTAAACGAAGTAATGACTGGCGGTGGTGGGTTCACGGCAGCCAATTGCTGATTACAATGCAGTGCATAAATGCTCTGTTTATCGCTATAGAGAATATCGGGTTTATTATCTCCGTCGATATCACCGATATTTAAAAAAAACGTGTCAGTGATGCCCGTGATTAAATCAACTTTGGATGCAAACGAAACATTGCTTGTACCGGAGTTATTTAGTAAAACGGAAATATTGTTATCGTTGACGTTTGGATCTTGATTGCCAAATAGCCACCTGTTAATAGAAGCCCCATAACTATTATTAATTACTATATCAGCCTTGCCGTCGCCATTTACATCCGCTATAACTGATTCAAAGGGTAATAGGCCTACCGCAATATCTGTTTTAAATGCAAATGTTGAAGCCGTTACCGAGCCTTTTGCAGACGTATTCAAATAAACAGAAATTATGTTCTGGTTTCCATTGATAGTATTGGTACCTATTATCAGGTCTGGTTTGCCATCGCCATTAATATCTGCCAGTTTTATTGTTGAAACAGTTCTGTTCGCAGTAGGTAAAATGATTTTGCTTCCTAAAATGACCGTACCGTTAACTGAATTATTCTGGAATATAGAAATCGTATTATCACTGTTGGTTTGTAGGATATCCGGTTTGCCATCACCATCGATATCACCAATGCACAGATGCTGTGCCAACTGGCCGGTATCAAAGGATGTCCAGTTTGAAAATGCAATGCTACCTGCACCGGACCTATTAAGAGAAATCTTGTTGGGCACTATCAGGTCAGGTTTACCGTCTTCATCAATGTCGGCAATCTCCACCTCTGTGCCAGAAACGCCCACGTCAGGCTGTTTAGTAAAAGACGTGGCATCAAGCGTGCCGCGGACAGCTTGATTTTGAAAAACTGATATGCTTCCTGAGTTAAGTGTCATTATATCAGGTTTGCCGTCGCCGTCGACATCCATTATGATCATCTTGCCCGGATCGCCCCCGGTTTTAAGGTCAGTTTTTGCAGAAAATGATGCCGCGTTTATAGTGCCCTGAACAGAGATATTACGATACACCGATGCAGCGGGCGTAATATTGTTGTTATTAAGTACAACCATATCGGGCTTGCCGTCCCCGTCCAGGTCGGCAAAACTCATTCCTGAAATATTTTGAAGGCTGCCAAGATTCGTTTTCAATTCAAAATCTGAAGCGGTAAGCGAGCGTTTTGACGCAAACATCGGATCGAACGAGTTACTTGAATAACCGCTAAGCCTCGAGTCGGTGTTCAATACAGATATCAGGCCATAACCAGCCCCGGCAGGAACGGTAACATTTAACTGTGTGGCAGAAGCGTTGGATACCGTAGCTTTGACGTTTCCGAAATAAACGATGTTTTTTGCAGCAGTTGTGTTAAAGTTATTGCCGGTAATAATCACATTCGCACCTATGGCAGCCTGTGCAGGACTGATAGAGCTGATGGCTGGTGCTATCTGTGGGTTATTACGAAAAACTGCAATTGCATCATTAGTTACAACCATATCCGGTTTACCATCTCTATCAATATCACCCAAAGCAAAAGTTAGAGTGGAATAGGGATTAATATATTCGCTGATATCAATTTTAGCAGCAAAGGAAACAGACGTATTGCCGTTGGCTGTGATGTTACGCAGGATACTGAAGGTTGAGGAGCCGGTATTCCCGGTTACAATATCAGGCTTACCATCCCCATCTATATCCGCTATATTGACAGCCGAAGGCGCAATCCCGGTAGCTAAGTCCGTTTTCGGAGTTAAGGACGAGGCAGTAAAACTTCCGCTTGTGGCGGTATTTAAATAAACCGAAACCGTATTGCCTGACGAATTGGCAACTGCAAGATCGGGTTTGCCATCGGCATTGAAGTCTCCAACACTTACTGATTGAGGAGATTCACCGGATGCAAAATCGACTTTGCTATCGAAAGTAATACTCCCGGTTGAAGAAGTATTGCGCATTAATGAAATAGTGTTATAATTTCTGTTTACCAGTATAATGTCTGGTTTTCCATCAGTGTTGATATCGCTAATACTTAGAGTTGTAGCTGTTGTACCTGTAATCAGATCTACCTTATTTGGAAATGACGTACTAGTGACAGTGCCGCCTGCAGACGTATTAAGAAATGCAGAAAGAGTAAATGTGCCTGAACTTTTTGCAATTGTAATTACGTCAGGCTTACCATCACCATCAATATCATCTATTGCTAGCGATACTGGCTTGCCCGGCGTCAAAAATTTTACCGGTGTGGCAAATGAAATATTACCGGGTGTAGATGTGTTATGCAAAACTAAAAAGCCGGAACCGTTACTAAATGTGCTGTATGAAATGATGACATCCGGTTTGCCGTCCCCATCCATATCCCCTATCGTTACCCCGCTGGGGAGTACATTAGCATACGAAAGATTATCGCTCGGGGCAAAAGAACTGCTGTTAATTACCCCAAGTGATGAAACGTTACGATAAACAGAAACAAATTCACTGTTCAGGCAAGTTACCACCAGGTCCAATTTTCCGTCCTGATCCAGATCGACCAGGTTACTTGAACTGGGTAATAATCCCGAGGGTAAAACCACCTTTGGATCAAATTCAGACGCAGAAACTGGGGATTTTGATGTCAGAGTAACAACAAATGGAATAGCAGCATATCCGGTTAAATTATTCACTGCGTTTAAAACAGAGATGGGCTGGTAGCTCGACCCACTTGGTACAACAACCTTTAAAGTGGTAGCTGTGGCAGATGATACCGTCGCTTTGACCCCTCCGAAATAGACAATATTATTGCCTGGGCTCGCATCAAAATTATTTCCGGTTATGGTAACCGTTGTTCCCACATTTCCCGAAATTGGGTTAAATGAACTGATCACAGGTGCCTGGGCAAATAAGTTTCCGATAAAGGCAAGGCAAAAGAATAGTGTGATAAGGTAAAATTTTGTCATGCAAGGTTTAATTTCAATTCTTAACTGCTAAGAAAAAAGCAGTTTAAAGATAATAATTTTTTTCAAAATAACGAAATAGAAGATTGATAGCGATGCTGCCTCGCTGTCGGAAGTTGGAAACCTTTGATGATTATGCTTCAGTTTTCAACTACTGTATCCAACAAAAAAGCCGCTCTACTTTCGCAAAGCGGCTTTGTAGCCCGTAGGGGAATCGAACCCCTGTTTCAAGAATGAAAATCTTACGTCCTAACCCCTAGACGAACGGGCCTTTTTAAAGGCTTTTCCCTTAATTTTGGATTTGGTAACCCTTATTTTGGGATTGCAAAGATAAAGGTTTAGTGATAAAATAAAAATATTATTTGAAAAAAAAATTAGTCCGAAAGTCCGCAAAGTCCGGAAGTCCGAAAGAAGCTGCAAAAAGGGGTAGAAAAGCGACACGAAATGACATAGATTTCTAACATCTTACTTTTTTCGTCTTTCGGACTTTCCTGACTTTCGGACTTTTCCGACTTAAACCGTATCTTTATACATAATTTAAATCTATCCCTATGAAAGCTATCTGGAACAACCAGGTTATTGCCGAAAGCAATGATACTGTTGTGGTTGAAAACAATCATTATTTCCCTATTGAAAGCGTAAAGGCCGAGTATCTTATACCTTCGGAAATCCATACCACGTGCCCATGGAAAGGGCTGGCCAGCTATTACACGCTGGAAGTTGACGGTTTGCAAAACCTTGATGCCGCCTGGTACTACCCCGAGCCAAAGCCCGCTGCGGCAAACATTACCGGCCACGTGGCGTTTTGGAAAGGTGTTAAAATAACCGGGTAAACCATGAAACAGTACGATGCAATAGTTATTGGCGCCGGGCAGGCGGGCGGTCCGCTTGCGCGCAAGTTGGCCGAAGCTGGTAAAAAAACGGCGATTATTGAAAAGCGCTGGGTTGGCGGCACTTGTGTTAATGATGGTTGTACACCCACAAAAACCATGGTCGCATCGGCTAAAATGGCTTACATGGCTGCTAACAGCGGTGCGCTTGGCGTTAAAATAAAAAGCTTCTCGGTTGATTTAAGGAAAATTAAAAAGCGTAAAGACGATATTGTACACAGCGCGCGCGATGGCAACCAGAAAGCTATCGAGAAAACCCAGAACCTGGAACTGCTGTTCGGCGAGGCATCGTTTACCGGTGATAAAACCGTTAAGGTAAAGCTGAACAGTGGCCGCGAAAAGGAACTAAAGGCCGATCTGATATTTATAAATACCGGGGCCAAGCCATTCATTCCTGAAATTGAGGGCTTGAGTGAAATTGGCTATTTAGATTCCACATCAATAATGGAACTGAGCGAAATACCGGAGCATTTGGTAGTTGTAGGCGGCAATTATATCGGGCTGGAGTTTGGGCAGATGTTCCGCCGGTTTGGCAGCAAAGTTACGGTTATTGAAAGGTCGGGGCGCCTGGTGTCGCGCGAGGATGAGGATATTTCCGCAGAGGTTACCAAAATAATGGAAGCTGAAAATATCGCCATCTATACTGATACGACCACTACGAAGTTTAAGCGGAAGGCTGGCGGCAAAATCACCATCACCCTAAATAAAAACGGGAAAGAGGAAAAGATAAAATGCACCCATGTGCTGATGGCTGTCGGGCGCACGCCGCAATCAAAGGCCTTGAATTTGGATGCAACCGGAGTTAAGGTTGATGAACGTGGCTTTATTACCGTAAATGATACGCTGGAAACCAACGTGAAAGGCATTTATGCGCTTGGCGATATAAAGCCAGGTCCGGCGTTTACCCACATCAGCTATAATGATTATACCATTGTTTACCGCAATTTAATAGAGAAACAAAAATTATCTATAAAGGGCCGCCCAGTGCCCTATACGATGTTCACCGACCCGCAGTTGGCTCACATCGGCATCAGCGAAAACGAGGCTAAAAAACAGGGCATAAAGTATAAAGTAGCCAAACTGCCATTTGCGCATGTAGCCCGTGCTATCGAAAATGGCGACACCCGCGGCTTTATGAAAGCTATTGTTGACCCGGATACCAGGAAGATTTTAGGTGCAACCGTGTTAGGTCCCGAAGGCGGCGAGATAATGACCATGCTGCAAATGGCCATGATGGGCGGCATTACCTATGAAGAAATTCGCTATTGTGTGTTTGCCCACCCGTTGTACGCTGAATCATTGAACAACCTTTTCCTGGGTTTAGAGGGTTAAACGCTTATGATAAAGGTTAAGCACCTCAGCAAAAATTTTGGCACGGTTAAGGCTGTCGACGATATCTCTTTCGAGGTAAAGGAGCATGAGAACCTTATTTTGCTGGGCACCAGCGGCTGTGGCAAAACTACTACGCTAAAAATGATTAACCGGCTGATCGAACCATCGGGTGGTGAGATTTTTATCGGCGGCAAAAATATTTTTGAGCAATCGCCCGAAATATTAAGAAGAGGCATTGGCTATGTGCTGCAAAACAACGGGCTGTTCCCGCACTATACCGTGGCCGAAAATATTGCAGTTGTGCCGCAGTTATTAAAATGGGACAAAAAGCGCACCGAAAAACGGGTGGATGAATTGCTGGAAAAGCTGCACCTTACCAAAGATTACCTGAATGTTTACCCAAACGAACTAAGCGGTGGCCAGCAACAGCGCATCGGCCTTGCCCGGGCTTTGGTGGCCGACCCGGCAGTTCTATTAATGGATGAGCCTTTCGGCGCGCTGGACAATGTTACCCGCTCGAAAATACATGCCGAGTTTAAAGCGCTTGATGAACTGAAACGCAAAACTATCATCATGGTTACCCACGATGTGCAGGAAGCCTTCGAACTTGGCGATCATATCTGCCTGATGGATAAAGGCAAAATTGTGCAGGATGGCTCACCTGAAGAATTATTGTTTAAACCCCAAAACGATTTTGTAAAGGAATTTTTGAAGGAGCAAAGACTGCTGCTGGAATTTAAAACAATTACGGTAAAATCAATCTGGCATTTACTTTCAAATGAAAAAAAAACAGAGCCCGGACCAGGGATATTGGCTAACTACAAAGATGATTTATGGAAAATTTTAGAAAGGGCTACATTTGGTAACGTTGCACGCGTGCACATGATGAACCTGGAAAACAAGGAGGTGAAGACTGTAACTTTTGAGACTTTGACGGCGGCATTTTATCAATATAAAAAACAGCAGACCCATGAATGAGCATCAGCAAACCGTTTTGGAATTTATGGCGCAGCAAAGCGATAAGCTGTTCACGCAAACACTGCAGCACATCGGGCTTACGTTTGTGTCGCTGTTTATTGCGGTGCTCATTGGTTTGCCGCTGGGCATTTTTATCACCCGTAAAAAACAATTCTCCGGCCCTGTGTTGGGTGTTGCCGGTGTGCTGCAAACAGTGCCAAGCATTGCCTTGCTGGGCTTTATGATTCCCTTGTTAGGTATTGGTGCAAAGCCGGCTATCGTTGCATTGTTACTCTATGCCCTGCTCCCCATCATCCGCAACACTTTTACCGGTATCACCGGGGTTGATGCTGCCGTAAAAGAAGCGGCCACCGCGATGGGTATGAGCAAATGGCAGGTATTGTTTAAGGTGGAGCTGCCGCTGGCTATGCCCGTTATTTTTGCCGGTATCCGCACTGCTACGGTAATAACGGTGGGCGTAGCTACGCTGGCGTCGTACATCGCAGCGGGCGGCTTAGGCGAGTTTATTTTCGGCGGCATCTCGCTTAACAACACCAACATGATACTGGCCGGCGCTATTCCTGCAGCCCTGCTGGCAATTTTGTTTGATTTTTTGCTGTCGCGATTACAGAAACTCAATATCAAAAAATTGAGAACTGCTACTGCCACTCTCCCACTGCTGCTTATTCTCCTTTCCTCCTTTTATCTCCTTCCCTCCGCCTATGGCAGCAAGTTAAAGGCTGGCTTTACGCCTGAGTTTATGGGCCGGCAGGATGGTAACCTGGGACTGGTCAGTAAATACGGCCTCAAAATACAAACATTGGTAATAAACGATGCGGTAATGTACAAGGCAGCTTATGAGAAACAGCTCGACGTTATCAGCGGCTACTCGACCGATGGCAGGTTAAAAGCCTATGATTTGGCAGTGCTGGATGATGATAAAAAAATATTCCCGCCTTATTATGCCGCGGCAATTGTGAGAGAAAATTCGCTAAAAAAATTTGCATTATTGGAAAAAATACTAAATTTGTTAGCCAACAAAATAAATGACAGCACCATGACTGCCTTAAATTATAAGACTGATTATCTTCACCAAAGCCCGGAGCGGGTGGCAAAAGATTTTTTGGTTGCCAGTAAATTATGGAAGCCGGCACGTAATGGAAATGCAGGAACTGTGCGTATCGGCTCAAAAATATTTGGTGAACAGTACATTTTGGCAAGTATTTACAGCATGCTGATAAAAGGCTATACCGACTATGATGTAAGCACTAAAACGGGGCTGGGTGGCACAAAAATTTGTTTTGATGCTTTAACAAATGATCAGATTGACCTTTACCCGGAATATACCGGTACAGGGTTACTGGCCATTTTGCAGCCATCGCATAAAGTTGTTGATTCGTTAACACGCAGTAAGGATGAAACTTATAATTATGTGCAGCAGGAGTTTGAAAAGAAATACAGTATCAAATGGCTAAAGCCCATCGGCTTCAATAATGCGTATGCTTTAATGATGCGAAAGGCTCAGGCAAAAAATTTAAGTATTAAAACAATTTCGGATTTAAAACGGTTTTTGGATAGGAAATAAACTCATGGATTTAGCAGACTGTTACCTAAAAGTTCGCAAACGAACGGAGCAAATATGCAGTCCGCTGCAAACGGAGGACTATGTGGTGCAGCCCGTTGTTGATGTTAGTCCGCCTAAATGGCATATTGGCCATGTTACCTGGTTTTTCGAAACTTTTATCCTTAAGCCCTACTTTATGGGTTACCAGGAATATAATCCCGACTACAACTACGTATTTAACAGCTACTACGAAACCGTGGGCAACCGCGTTATCCGTACCGACCGCGGCAATTTAAGCCGCCCTACCGTTGCCGAAATTTATGCTTACCGCAAATATGTCGACGAGGCCATGACGGGCTTTTTATGCAACGAGCCCAGCGCGGAAGTAAAAGAGTTGTTAATACTGGGTTTTAACCACGAAGAGCAGCACCAGGAACTTTTATATACCGATATTAAATACATTTTGGGACATAACCCCCTGTTCCCGGCTTATGATAAGAATTATGTATCGCCTAAGGTTGATTGGGTTGAGGATGGCCGGTTTATAAAGTTTGACGAAGGCATTTACGAGATAGGTTTTAAAGGCGATGGCTTTTGTTTTGACAACGAACTTAACCCGCACAAGGTGTACCTTAACGCGTTTGAGATTAGCCCTAACCTGGTTACCAACGCCGAATACCTGGAATTTATAAACAGCGGCGGCTATCACGATTTCCGCCACTGGCATGCCGAGGGCTGGGACTGGGTTAAAACCAATAAAGTTGAAGCGCCGCTTTACTGGCATAATATTGATGAGCAATGGCATGCTTACACGTACCATGGGCTACAGCCCTTGAATTTAAAAGACCCTGTTTGCCATATCAGCTATTTTGAGGCTTATGCTTACGCAGCCTGGAGGGGACTGCGTTTAGCTACCGAATTTGAATGGGAAGCCGCCGCACCGCAGTTTAGCTGGGGCAAAAGCTGGGAGTGGACCGAAAGCTCGTACCTGCCCTACCCGGGTTTTACCAAAGCACCGGGTGCGATAGGCGAGTACAACGGCAAATTTATGGTGAACCAAAAAGTATTGCGGGGCGCATCGGAAGTTACATCGCCGGGGCATAGCCGCATTACTTACCGCAATTTTTTTCAAACCAATTTACGATGGCAATTTACCGGCATAAGGCTGGCTAAGTAACATCTTTTACCTATGAATCCATCATGAGCAGCCTTAAAGAAACAACAACTCATGGTAGCTTCATCGCCAATAAAAAACAAATAATACCGATGAAAAACATGGAGAGCACATTAGCAAAAGCCGAAGAAAAAGGGCTTTCAAACTGTAGGAGCGGCCAGTTTTATGACGACGTTGTTTGCGGCCTAAGCCAAACACCAAAGTTTTTAAGTTCAATGTATTTTTATGATGCCGTTGGCGATAAGCTTTTCCAGGATTTAATGAACTGTGATGAGTATTATCCTACCAATTGCGAACTGGAGATATTCTCCGAAAAAACCGCCGAAATCTGCAATGCGATCATTGGTGATGGCGATGCTTTCGACCTGATTGAACTCGGTGCGGGCGATGCTACCAAATCAACCTACCTGCTAAAATATTTGCTGGACAACGGCGCCGATTTCAGCTACCTGCCTATCGATATATCATCAAACGTAATATCATATCTCAACATCACCCTGCCGGTAACTTTGCCGGGCCTGCAGATGACCGGCCTTAACGGCGAGTATTTTGACATGCTGACGAAAGCCTCGACGCTATCCGATAAGCGCAAGGTGATTATGTTTTTAGGCTCCAACATCGGCAACATGCCGGTTGACGTGGCTGAAGAGTTTTGCATGAACGTGCGCAACCATCTTTCGCCCGGCGATATGCTGCTGATCGGCGTGGACCTGA
>Ga0105239_10004330_pt1 | contig 17006 bp, 18 predicted proteins | sample KBSC44metaG_FD_92761 | JGI IMG/M metagenome (GOLD analysis project Ga0105239, IMG submission 92761) | Corn rhizosphere microbial communities from Kellogg Biological Station, Michigan, USA - KBS C4-4 metaG | ecosystem: Host-associated > Plants > Roots > Rhizosphere > Soil | place: Michigan, USA...
GCGCTCATCTTTGCCATTCTGGACGAAGAACAGAAGCAGATTTTGCTGAAAGACAAAGAGTTTGACTTCAGTTTCGCCTTTGGTGACCTCGGGCGTTTCCGCGTCAATGCCTTTCACGAGCGTGGTAACTTGGCTGCAGCGCTTCGCTTGATCCCGAACGAGATCAAGACGATCGCTGAGCTTGGTCTGCCGCCAGTCGTCAACGGATTTGCCAATTATCCTCGCGGTTTGGTACTGGTGACCGGCCCAACTGGTTCTGGCAAGTCAACCACATTGGCCGCACTGATAGACCAGATCAACACGGAGAAAGCTCATCACATTATCACCATCGAAGACCCGATCGAGTTTACGCACAAGTCCAAACAGTCGGTCATCGTCCAACGCGAAGTCCACTACGACACGTATAGTTTTAGCGCGGCGCTCCGTTCGAGCCTTCGCGAAGACCCAGACGTCGTGTTGATCGGTGAGATGCGTGACCTCGAGACAATATCTGCTGCTATCACGATCGCCGAGACCGGGCACTTGGTTTTTGCAACACTACACACCAACAGTGCCGCGCAATCTATCGATCGCATGGTCGACGTCTTCCCGCCACACCAGCAGCCGCAGATTCGCTCGCAGCTCGCGAACATCCTGATGGCCATCTGTTCGCAACGGCTCGTTCCGGCAATCGGCGGCGGTCGCATCGCGGCCTCTGAAATTCTTATTGCAAATCCTGCCGTGCGCAACATCATTCGCGAAGGCAAGAGCCACCAGCTCGACGCTGTCATCCAGACTGGCGGCGACCAAGGTATGCAGTCTATGGACAAGACATTGGTAAATCTGGTCCAGGCCGGCACTATCACGTACGACGAAGCCCGCAATTACGCTGTCGATATGGGTGAATTTGAACGAATGATGAGAGGCTAGCGCTCAATGCTGACATTTGTATATACCGCTCGCGATACAACAAGCAACAAAGTTGTTCATTCCACCGTGCAGGCCGAAAGTGAGCGGGCGGCGGCAAAATTGCTGATGGGACAGGGGATTATTCCTCTGGAGATCGTAGAGCAGGGCAAGAAAAGAAATTTCCTGGCGAAGTTTACCAACCGAGTCCGTGCCAAAGATCGTATCATCTTTACGCGGCAGCTCGCGACGCTCATCAATGCCGGCCTGCCGCTGGCGCAAAGTTTGCGTACGCTGTCGACTCAGACCGAAAACAAGACGATGATCTCGGTCATCAACGATATCATTGCTTCCATCGAAGGTGGTAGCAGCCTGTCGCAGGCGTTTGGTAAACATTCAGAGGTCTTTGACGAAGTTTACTTAGCACTGATCGCTGCCGGTGAAGCTTCTGGTACGCTTGACCAGGCGCTGGAACGTATCGCCAACCAGCAAGAAAAAGATGCTGAATTGATCGGTAAGGTACGCGGGGCGATGGTCTATCCGGCGATCGTGCTGACCGTTATCATGGGTGTGATTGGTTTTATGCTGTTCACGGTGATGCCGCAGATTCAGCGTCTGTATCACGACCTCAAGAAGACACTGCCGTGGACAACGCAGATTTTGGTTGATACGGCAAACTTCGTGACCCAGTACTGGTGGCTTGTTCTATTCCTCCTGGGCGTGGGTATCTACTTCTTGCGACGTTACATCCAGACTGATAATGGTCGGGAAGTGATCGATACGCTGAAGATACGCATGCCGCTGTTTGGTCAAATGTTCATGAAGCTGTATATGGCGCGTTTTGCGCGCACTGGTCAGACACTCTTGAGTACCGGCGTGCCGATGCTGGAGATGATGCGCATTAGCTCCAGCGCGGTGAACAATCGCGTCATCTCCCGCTCGCTCGATAGGGCGGCTGACAAAGTGAAGGGCGGTAAAGCCTTGAGCGTTGCTCTGAAAGACGACGACAATATTTTGCCGCTTGTCCCGCAAATGATCGGCATTGGCGAGCAGTCCGGTGGTATCGACAAGATGATGGGCAAGGCCGCAACATACTACGAAGATGAGCTGGACAACACCATCCGTTCTATTAGTACCGCGATCGAGCCGATCCTGATGGTCTGTCTGGCCGTTGTAGCTGGATTTATGGTGGCTGCTATCCTGCTGCCGGTCTACAGCTTGGTTGATACGTCTGGCGTATAAAAAGCTTGCGTTAGACGGCGCGGTATATATAATCATAAGCAGTATAAGTAAAACAGCTTCCAAAAGAAGAAAGGGTGCGGAATGAATAGTACAAACAAACCTAAGACACGAGGTTTTACGATCATCGAAGTCGTGCTTGTGTTGGCCATCGCGGGTTTGATCTTCCTGATTGTCTTCCTGGCGTTGCCTGCTTTGCAGCGATCTCAGCGTGACACTCAGCGCAAGAACGACTTGTCTCGCTTTATGTCACAGCTGACGCAGTACCAGAGTAACCACCAGGGTGCAATCCCAACTGGTACGGGTACTGGCGCATGGGACTCGAGCTTTGTGAGTGCCTACCTGACTAATAACGGTCAGACATTCAATGACCCACAGACAGGTACGCAGTACACCGTTAACGTCTACAACACGACCGTTACTCAGCCAACAGCTGCTGGTCAGTTGTACGCCTACGTTGGCTACACCTGTAGCTCTGGTTCGTTAGCCACTGGTACCGCGCGAAGCGTCGCCGCTCTGGTTTACCTCGAGCAAGGTGGCACTCTCTGTCAGAACAACTAGTTCCGGCAAGAGACGAGAAGCCGAAGTGGTCTTTCCGAAAGGGGAGGCCACTTTTATTATGTCAGCGAGCAAGCGCTCACTTACGATCTCGGAGCATCAGGCGGAATGCAACCGGAACGTAGTCGCCGCAGGCAGATTACGCCCCGCGTGGAGCGCATCCGAGATGTAAGTGAGCGCTTGCTCGTTTCCTTTGTGATAGGATAAGAACTATGGAATTATTCATACCGATTTTCTTGGGGATAATGGGGCTTGCGTTCGGAAGCTTCGCGGGCGCGCTGGTGTGGCGGCTCCACGAGCACAAAGATTTCGTGAGCGACCGCTCAGAATGCGAGCATTGTCATCACAAGCTTGGCGTACTTGATCTCATACCGCTATTCAGCTGGCTGGCGTTGCGCGGTAAGTGCCGATATTGCGGTAAATCGATTGGCTGGACTGCGCCCGTGCTTGAGCTGCTGATGGCAGCGTTATTTGTTGGCTCCTACTATTTTTGGCCATTGCCGCTCGGGAGTGCACTCTCGATGCTGGATTTCGTGCTTTGGTTGGCCTATCTGGTTGGTCTCGTCGCACTCCTGGTGTACGACCTCAAATGGATGCAGCTACCGAACGTCATCATCTTCCCATTGATCGGCCTTGCGGTAGCCGAATCTATTATCCGTAACGTTGTCGTGTTGGGCATAGGCCCCTTGGCTTGTCTCAGTACCGCCGCCCTTGGTGTCGTCGTGCTCGGTGGCTTGTATTGGGCGATGTATACTTTTAGTAAAGGGAAGTGGGTCGGCTACGGTGATGTGAAGCTCGGTGTGTTTATGGGGATCGCGCTTGGCTTTCAGCGGTCGGTGTTGGCGCTGTTCCTGGCTAATAGTATCGGGTTCTTGATTGTTCTGCCGGGCCTTCTGACGGGGAGGTTGAAGCGTACAAGCAAAGTACCGTTCGGTCCGTTCCTCATTGCGGCGTTCGTCATTGCTTTCTTATTCGGACGGCAGATTGTCGACTGGTATCTGCACGTTATTTTAGCCATGTAGCGCACCTCTTTGGCCAACGCTTATGCTATAATGCTGACAAATGGGTGCACAGCGCAGCGAGGGTTACACCATCATTGAAGTCAGCCTGTTTTTGGGCATCAGCGCCTTGCTTTTGACGATCGCGCTGGTGGGAACAGGACTGAGTATTCGAACGACGCGTTTCACTGACAGTACGCGTTCTTTGCATGCGTACGTGCAGCAACAGTATGATGATTTGTTGAATGGTGTTAATTCACGCTTTGGTGCCGAGTCATGCAATAGCGGCGTCATCGATACTGCGACACCTCAGACGCCAGGTACGAGTAATTGCTTGTATATGGGTAAGCTGATTGTGCTCAAGCAAGGCTCAAGCGATATCACCACCTACAACATCATCGGCACTGAGCCGGCCAACGCTGACTATACCAAGCCAGATGAACAGCTCATTTTCGATTTCACGCCGACTATCATCAGAAACGTTGGTGTTGAGACGTATAACATTCCCTGGACGGCTAACATCTCGGGCAGTAAGCGTCCCGTAGACGGCAAAGCAGTCGATGCATTTGCGCTTATCCGCAGTCCACGCTCGACCCGTATCGTCAGTTATGTATATAAAGAGCCGGTCGGCAGCTACAGCTTGGCGCCGCTTATCAATCCGAGCACACCTGGCGACGTCAACAACATCAGCCAGCCAGCCAGTTTTTGCCTTAGTAGCGCCGATGGATTGAGCCAACCGTCCAAGATAACAGTCACGGGCGGTCAGGGACAGGATGCAATAGGCGTGTCGTTCGACGCAGTGGCAGGAGACTGTAATGGCTCGTAATCAACGTGGTGATACGCTTGTCGAGGTGCTCATGGCGATTGTCGTTTTGAGCATGGTTATTGTCGGCGCCATTACGGTTATGGCACGAGGCCTCAAAGCATCTCAGCTGGCTGTAGAACACACACAAGTTCGCCTCCAGATAAACGCTCAGGAGGAGATGCTGCGCTATCTGCGTGATGGGTACCTGAGCGATCCTAGCAGTACAGCCGGTCAGACATGGAAGGGCTTGTTTGGCGGTTCGCCGCTCTATGCTGACACGACTGCTTCTAACTATAACGACACATCATGCAGCGTCACGTCTGGCAAGAACGGCTTTTATCTTACACAATCCGGTGGAGTGGTAAGTGTGAATCAGTTTGACGCGACCAATAAGCCTAGCACCTACGCCTTGCCAGGTCAGGGGATGTGGATAGAGCTAACGCGTTCCACAGGGATAACTCCGGCATATGTGGATATTTTGCTCCGTGCATGTTGGTCGGGCATCGGCGATTCGGCAGATCAGCAAGCGGTAACAGCAATAAGGTTATATGATCCAGCCCACTAGTCGCCACACCAGTCCGGTATCCCGAGGAGTCGCAGGGTCGCAGCAGGGCTTTACGTTGGTTGAGCTGACGCTGGCCACGGCGTTTATCGCTTTTATTCTGATTTTTATGCTGGCCACGATGGTACAGGTGATGAGTAACTACAATAAAGGCCTGGCCGTCAAAGAGATCAATCAAACGGCTCGAACCGTTTCCGAGGAGCTGAGTGGGCTCATCCAGGGCACGAGCGCATCGTCGATCAATACCGCCTACATTGGCAACGGACGCGTCTGTCTGGGTGGCGTGAGCTACGTGTGGAACGTAAAGGGTGCTACCACAAATAAATACACTACTGGCTCTTCATTCGCGCTAGTCCGCGTCAACGACAGTGCTGGCGCGCTGTGTGCTTCAGGCTTGCCAGCCGTCAATCCAACCAATGCGAGTGAACTACTCAGTGGTAATATCTGGGTCCAGCAAATAAACGTTGCCGTGAGTAGCAATCAACAGCTGGTTGATATTACAATAGGTTTATCGACATCGTCGCCGAATCAGCCGACCGGAACCGACGCCGTCCTGGGTACCATCTGTGATGGCGGCAAGGATAGTCAGTACTGCGCCGTAGCGACATTTAAGACGACCGTAAGCACGAAAGAGGGGGAATAGTCATGACAGTTCGCACGTCGAACCAGAGCGGGTTTGTATCGCTGTTTACGGTGATATTCTTTATGTTACTTATCACGATTATAACGATTGGCTTCTTGCGAATTATGGCGGCCGAGCAACGCCAGGCACTCGATAACGACCTCAACGCCAGCGCCCAAGCCGCGGCTCAATCTGGCATCGAGGATGCCAAACGAGCTATTCTCAAGTACAATTCGCTTCCTAGCAGCGATCCGCTCAAGGCTCAGCTCCAAACGGCGCTGACGTCATCGCAATGTGATGCGTTATTCACAAACGCATCAGTCCGCACCGCGATCAACTTGAATAATACTGGCAGCATTAATAACCAAGCCGGTCTGAACGAATACTACACATGCCTCAGCGTCAATCTGAACACGCCTGACTACATTGGCTCGGCCAGCGCTGGCAAGAGTGAGTTTGTGCCATTGGTGCCTCAGAATGGCGATAAGTACGATAAAGTTACGATTTCTTGGCATCTTGCCAGTCAGACCATTGGTAAAGATGGCGATGGTGAGCCAAATAATTATGCGCCAGGCGTGTTGTTGCCACCAGTGACGGGTGCTGCGAACAGCTGGAGCGCTCAAGGCTATCCGGCATATTTGCGAGTCGAGCTATATGGCTACCCGAACGGCACGTTCACTGGTGCAAACGTAGATAATCTGAGCCGAAGCGTATTCTTGGTGCCGAACGCCTCCAGCAATGCAGCCGCCATCAGTTCTACGACGCCTATCGATATGCCCACTACTGATCCACGCGGCTTCGAGCAGAACAAGACAAACCTTATTGGCATCAAATGCTCAGGGACGCCGCCAAGCATTCCGACCGGCAGCTATGCTTGTTCGGCAACGCTCCAGCTTGACACCAGCCAGCCTAGCACGAGTAATAATTACTTTTTGCGCGTGACGCCGCTGTATGGCTCGACACACTTCAGCGTGCAGATGATTAGGAATCCATCCACCATTGTCAACTTCAGCGGCGTAGAGCCAGTCGTTGACTCGACTGGACGTGCCAGCGACGTATTCCGTCGCATCCAGAGCCGCATTCGTCTGGACAACACCGCCAATTTGCCAGAGTACGCTGCCGAGTCGGCCGGCGACATCTGCAAGACGATGCAGGTGAGTGATGGCAGCTATTACCAGGGAAATGTCTGTCCGTAACGCGTTTCGCTCGTTCCACATGTGTAATCTATAATTGTCATTGGCACTGATGTCGAGTGAAGGCGAGGCTAGAAGTGTCGGAGATAGTCGTGCCAGACCCGGCGGATGCGAGAGCTGTTATCTGTGCGTTCCAGCGCGCGATCGACAGTGTTCTCAACGCGGATACGGTAGGGTCGTTCTCTGAAGGCTACTTCGATGAGATGTGGTACCAGAACGTGTACTGCAATGGGTCGCCCTACGAAATCGGATGTGCAAACTTTCTATTGGGCAAGCCGACAAAGCCCGTAGGTGTGCTCTCGGTCCGGATTTACACGCCCGGTCACCGTAAGGGCCAGGTGTCCTACGTGGCCGAACACGTCGTGCAGCGCTTGGCTATTTCGATCCGGGGTATGTCTGAGACGGCACGTCTCAAGCCCTCCCCAAATGGTAGGAATCACGTCGCGGCCTACCTGACGGCGCCGATCGAGACGTTGATGAGCCATCCAAAGGGCCAGATCATGCTCTTGGCATCCTAAGTGCCGGTGAGGGCTGCGCAGTCACGCGCGGCCCTCACCGGAAGATCTCGATTTATGCTACTTCTTGCTCCGTACTCAGGTCTTTGTGGAATCGCTCGTGTACTTCCTTGAGGTGCGGGTCAGTGACATGCGTGTAGATTTGGGTTGTCGAAATATTACTGTGGCCCAGCATTGTTTGGACGGAGCGCAGGTCCGCGCCATTCATCAGAAGTCCAGTGGCGAATGAGTGGCGGAGAGTATGCGGCGAAACTTTCTTTGTGATGCCGGCTAAGGCAGCATAGTGCGACACGATACGCTGAATGCTACGCGGGGTCAGTCGGCCGTAGTCGCCGCTGTTGTCGATCTGCTCGGCGCCACCATAGCGAATGAAAAGCGGCCGGAGACTGTCATTTCTCACCGCAAGATACTCGACAATGAGCGCCGCCGCGTCTTCGCTAATAAAAACCGGCCGATCTTTCTGGCCTTTACCACGAACCATAAACTCGCGCCGTTTCAGATTAACCGTATCGCGATTCAGTGCTACCAGCTCTGACACGCGCAAGCCGCTGGAGTAGAGAAGCCCAATGACCGCACGGTCACGCAAGCCAATCTTGTTATTGCCCGGAACGATCGAGAACAGACGGCGCAATTCATCTTCATTCAGGAAGCTTACTTGCTTGCGAGTCACATGCGGCAGCTCGACTTTTTCGGGCGTGAGTGCCTCGATGCCGCGTTTGGAGCAGAACTTCAGAAAGCTACGCAATGCAATCAGATGATACGCCTGCGTCAGCTTGGACAGCCCCTCGCCGTTTTCGTTCTTATAGCGTGCCAGCCACAAGCGCCATTTACGAATAAGTTCATTGTTGACTCGGTCGATCTTCACATCGCCAGCAAAATCCACAAGGCGATTCAAATACAGGTGGTAGTTCTCAGAAGTCTTCTGAGAGCGGTTCTGTTCCACCTCCAGATATTCCAGGAAATCGATGATGAGTTCCGAAATATACATCGTCCTTCTAGTATACCACCTCCGGAAGCTGCTAGCGGCGCTGCGGGCAATAGCTTACAATAGACGCAATGGGTATCGTGGAATCAATAGTCCTTGGTATTATTCAAGGCCTCACCGAATTTATTCCTGTCTCGAGCTCGGGCCACGAGGTGCTTGTCGAGCATTTTTTTGGTGCGGGTAGCGACCATCTGTTCCTGGAGTTTATCAATTTCGGCACGATTATTGCGTTGCTCATTTACTTTTGGCCCAAGATTTTTGATTTGTTAGAAGAAGTGATCTTTCGCCATAACTGGAAATTGGCGCGGAACATTGGTATTTCGGCTGTTCCGGCCGGTATCGTTGGGCTGCTACTGGCTAGTGTTATCGAACAGAGCAGTTTCTTTAATAACCCCTGGGTCGTAGCTATCATGATGCTGCTGGTCGGTGTGGTGATGGTCGTGCTGGAGAAGCTGCCTCGTCTGAGCGATGTGAAGGATGGCGAACATCTAAGCCCAAAGCGCGCGCTGGGTATAGGTCTTGCGCAGGTTGTGGCGCTCATCCCTGGCACATCGCGATCAGGCTCGACCATCGTTGCCGGCCGGATTGTCGGTCTGAGCCCTGCGGCCGCCGCCGAATACAGCTTTCTGCTGTCGATACCAATCATGCTCGGCGTGAGCGCCAAACTCTTTCTGAAAAGCTCTGACCGGGCGTACTTTGCGTCGCATTTGCCCAGTATTATTATCAGTAATGTCTTCGCGCTGATCAGCGGACTTATCGCTGTGGGCTTCCTGATGCGCTACTTGGCGAAGCATGACTTGAAAGTCTTTGGCTGGTATCGCGTTGTGCTATCAGTGGTGGTTGTGGGGTTACTTCTGGTACAATAGGGGCGAAGAAGCATCTAACCCGAAGGAGAATATGGAACGAACACTTGTTGTACTAAAGCCTGACACCGTTCAACGCGGCATTGTCGGTGAAATTATTGCGCGTTTTGAGCGTGCTGGCCTCAAGATTGTCGGCATGAAGATGGTGTCGCCGGATGAAGAGCACTTTCACAAGCACTATGAGGGCATCAGCAAACTCATTAGTCGCTGGGGCGAAGACATCTACCGTATTACGCTGGCTCAGATGACCGAAGGCCCAGTTGTCGCTTTTGTGCTGGAAGGTGTTGAGGCTGTCGAGCACGTCCGCAAGATGGTTGGAAAGACCGATCCCAAGGATTCAGCCCCTGGCACCATTCGTGGTGATTACACTCACATCACGCGCGCCTACACCAATCCGCGCGGTGGTACATTGCCAAATATTTTGCACGCCTCTGGCGACGCTACCGAAGCGGCGCAAGAGATTGAACTCTGGTTCGATGCAAGTGAGCTCTATGACTACGAGCACCCGCAGCAGCAGATCGTTTTGGGCAACATCCCAGCACAGAAGTAAGCTTCATCTGGCGGTTCATCCCGCCAGTCACGCCCCGGTAGCTCAACGGATAGAGCAAGCCCGTCCTAAGGGAGAGGTTGTAGGTTCGATTCCTACCCGGGGTACCATGAAATTATTCAATTTAACAGAGCTTCTTATACGGATGAATTGAATAGCAGAGTAGCTATTTTAGAGAGATACCTATAACGATTGTTCGCGAATAGCCCTGTTTTGGATAGCATGCCGTACCAAGATTTTGCATGAGACAAGTTGCAAAGATAATTCATAGAGCGTACAATTTCCGGCTAGCGGTAACTTTGTTACAATAAAGAATATCATGACGCAGCAATTTGAGGGCCAGCACGACGACGAAGAAGTCCAACTTGTCTTCCGGAGGCATCCTGTTGCGATGCGTAAAGGATTTTACTTCTTGTTTATTCCGTTTCTGTTGTGTTCGTTACCCGTATTACTCTGGCCGGGTAACGTAAATTTGTTGTGGGTAGCTTTTGGTGGTTTAGGATTTGGTCTCGTGTTGTTTTTTTATCATTGGTTGGGATGGTACTTTAGCATATTTGTTGTAACAAACTTCCGCCTGAGGCAGGTGACGCAGCGCGGGCTCTTTAATAAGAGTGTCATAGATGTAGGTATATCGAAGATCCAGAATATCAGCTATAATGTACCTGGTTTTAGTGCTGCCTTGATCGGCTATGGCACGCTGGTAGTTCAAACATATGTTGGCGATTTAGTGTTAGATCGTATACAACATCCAGGTAAGATTTACAACGAATTACAAAAGGCAGTTCACGCTGCTGGCGATGACAGTGGAGTGAGTGAAGACTATGAAGAAGTTACTGAAGAAAATTCATAAACGGACAAAGAAGGCCTCTATTGTTGCTGAACAGCCATCTTCGCTGCGCATTACGAACGAGACGGTTGCGGCTCATCGTGAGCGCATTCTTGCTGGCGGGCGCAAGTTTAAGTATCCGCTCCAGACGCCGAAGCATCGTATCGTTCTGGTGACCGTTCTGCTTGTTATCCTGACCGTTGTAACATTCTTTGGTGTCTTTACGTGGGGCCTCTATGTTGGCCAAAATACGAGTCAGTTTACGCAGCGATTGACGCAGGTATTGCCGTATCCGGTTGCATCGGTTGATGGCCAACAGGTACGTTTCAGCGATTATTTGCTTGAGCTGCGAAGTGCATTGCACTATCTATCCACGAAGGAGAATGTGAATTTCAATTCGGAAGACGGCAAGCGGCAGCTGGAGTACCAGAAGCGCTTGGCGCTCAATAAAGCTACAGAAAATACATATGTCTCCAAGATTGCGAAGGAGCAGGGTATCAAAGTCAGCGACAACGAAGTAAACGACTTTGTTGCACAGGAGATCAACAGCAACCAGCTTGGCGTCACCGAGCAAGTTTTCAAGCAAGTCATTCAAGATTATTACGACTGGTCATTCGACGAATACAAGACATCAGTTCAGCACCAATTGCTTCGCAAGAAAATCATGGCTAAGCTGGATGTTGAGGGCCGTAAGCGGGCCGAGGACGCCTTGGCTGCTATCTTGGGCGGAAAAGATTTCACCGAAGAAGTAAAGGCAGTCTCTGACGATCCTACCGCCAAAGCAAACGGGGGAGACATGGGCACTACCACGAAAAATGCCGACGACCCCAACAGCTTGATCGCGACTGCAAAATCGATGAAGCCCGGCGCAATCTCTGGCGTTATTGAAGGTACGGACGGCTTCTATATTGTCAAGCTCATTGACGCAAAGGATAATACAATTCACATCGCCAAGCTCTTTATTGCTTACACCGCCCTCGAAAAGCAATTCGCTCAGCTAAAGAAAGACGGCAAAGTGCAAGAGTATATCAAGGTTGCTGAGTCGGTCAATCCGAGCAATCAGTAGATAAGTCTCTAGCTCTTATCTGTCAGCAAGCGCGATAAGAACGTTTACCGTAGTCGGTAGAGTGTGACAATAGCCGGCGTCATCGGATGCGTATGTGGTGTGCTGACGGTATTCGTTTTGACGAAATATTTCTGTATAAATGCCTGGAATGGTGCGTCGGTGTCGCGGGTATGGTAGTCAACGAAGTATTCGATGTCAGCTGCTTTGAGCTGTTGGAAATAAGCTGCCTCCTCATGAGGTTTTGGTGTTTGTAGCACGGCGTAACAGTGCAAGTTCAGATAGTAACAAGCATTGTATTCTACGAAGTTATCCGCAATAACTTTAGTGTGCGACGGCAGATATGGTCGCATGTCCTGGGCCTGTATGTAAAATTCGGTAGAGCTAAGATGGGCATCCTGTAGCCTAGCGGGTAGCGGCAGTAAGTAGAGCCATCCAATGATCAGGCTGGCGCATAATGCCTGCGCGCCGTTCAGCAAGCGCTTTTGCTCGAGGCGAGTAGCCCAAAGTCCCATACCCATCAGTGCCAAGACGATAACTGGCCACAGATAACGTGGCTCGGTGAGCACCAGTGCGTATCCACCAACAATAACGACCGATAGGGAGGTGAGTAGGACATATTCCCGTCGATGGGTTTGTCCTGGCCCTCGCGCCAGACAGCCGAGCAGAAGTAGTAATACCGCAGCAACGCACAGCGCACCCATGTCGTTAATACTCTCGAGAGTTACGATGAAGTTACGCTGGACTGTCTTGTGCACGAAGTAACTTAGATAGCCGCGCGATTGCAGCGGATTCCAGTCTGGCATGAGAGGTATGAGGCGCGATGGGTCTTCCCACACTGTTGTTGCAGTGTCATTTGGTGGCTGCAGTGGTCCTTGGGTTAGCATCGGTTGGCCGCCCAAGACTTCGGGACCAAAAGCGCGGTGCACATACGCCCCAGTGCTATTAATGGTTGGCTGATGATATTTCAAACTCAACGCCCCCATGAACGGGACGACTAGCAGGGCAAAGGTTATGATCGCAGGTTTTAATTGGCGACGTGCCTTTCTCTGATCGGCTTGCCACCATTGCCATAACGCCATCCCTACGATCACGGCCACAAACAGATACAATCCAAATCCTTTTGCATAATAGAGCGCTGCGCCCGTGCATCCTAGCCAGATGCCGTGTCGCATGCTTGGTACAGCCACGAAGCGATCTGCACAGACTGCGAGCAATGCCACTATCAGTGTAAAGATCATATCCGGCGATGTTGCGCCCAGCAGTACCCAGCCCGTAAAGAGTGTCGCCGCGACTAGACATATGCTCACAGCGATCGTCCTATGTAGTCCGCGAGCGCGCCAGAAATTGTACATAAGTATGATTGTGGCAGCAGCCGCCAAGACAGATATCCCGCGCGCCGCTGCGTCGAGCCCGATGCCAAGCCATACTGACGGCACCAAAAGCCACGAGAAGAGCGGCCCCCAATAGCTATTGAGCGCGCCCTTGATGTCGAGGTGTGCATATTTCTGGGCAATCGTGAAGTAGGCCGTTGCATCTGGATTGAGCTGGTGCGGGGACCACATGCAGGCGATACACCCAGCGATCACGATAAAAGCCAGACACAGAAAGGTTACTGCCCATTCTTTGCGAGCATATTCAATAAGCCGCCCTGCGCTATGGTGCAGCCGCCCTATGACCGATAGATAAGTAATACGTCCCCTCATATACAGCTTGTTTTTTATTGTAGCACCAGATGATGGGAAGATTCGCATTCCGGGTGATAGCCGTACTAGTGGAGGCGGCGCAGGAGGCCGAACTGGACATGTTGCCTTCTTTCAATCTTGAAGGGGTCCTAAGAGGCTACCTATAATAAACAAATAATTTCAACTTGGCGGGCCCGACCGGATTCGAACCGGCGATCTCCTCCGTGACAGGGAGGCGTGATAGGCCAACTTCACTACGAGCCCATGAACATTGACTTGAGTAATAGTATCAATTTTTGCGACTTCTGACAAGAGTTTATAAGGGGTGGCTTTTGGCTGTAGAAGTTTGTTATAATGACCTCTGTCGTAGATCACACGTGCCATCTTAGCTCAGTTGGCTAGAGCATCGCTTTCGTAAAGCGGGGGTCCGGGGTTCGAATCCCCGAGATGGCTCCATGAATTGATTCTTGCGAGATTAGTATAGTGGTAGTACGCTTGCTTCCCAAGCAAGAAGTGCGAGTTCGATTCTCGCATCTCGCACCATTTCGGTGCATCCACGATTGATTTCAGCTATACTAATGCACAGGTACTTATAGAAAAATCTATGTTCAAGAAAAGAGAACTGATCCAATTTTCGCGTGACAGGCTGGCAGTATCGCTCCTCGGGGCGTTCTTGCTGACGATGGTGTTCCTTTTGATATGGAGCATTCTAAATATGCACGTGAGTGATGTCCAACTACCAGTTCGCTACTCTGGCTATGGATCCACAAGCATTTATCGCGACCGCTGGTATTCATTGCTGTCATTTGGTCTTTTCGCTATCCTGATGGGCGCCACGAACGGGTATCTCATCGTTAAGCTGCACCAAGCGCGGCGAGGTCTCTCGCTAGGGTTTGCTTTGGTGAGCTTGGCTATTGGCATCGTAGCTCTCGTAGTGGCAGGGGCGATATTCCGACTGGCGGCATTATCGTTATGAGGGGTGAAGAGCTAGAGATTCCTCTTGGGAAGCGCACGCTAAAGTATCGCCTTTTTGAGATGCTGCCAGCTGCCTTGAGCTATGGCCTTTTGCTTGTACCGGTCATTCTGAGTCTTATCAGCCCGCTTATCGCGGCGATCTTTATTATCGGCTATATCATCGTGTGGTTTGTGAAGGCGATTGGTATCGCGTATCGTACCATTCAGGGATACAATCTGTTACAGCAGGCGCAAAAGGTGAATTGGTTGCAGCGACTCAACGACCTTGGTAATCCAGAGGATGCCCTCAAGGATTATCAGGATCGTGATCACAAAGGGGAGTGGCGACATCGCATTCATTATCGCAACTTGCTAAAGATTTCAACTAACCGGAAAGCTTATTTTAGCCCTGCCGAAGTCTTGAACGCGGTGATTGTACCGTTCGTAAAAGAAGGCCCAGAGGTTCTCGAGCCAACGATCGAATCTATTCTGCGAAGTCATTATGACTTCAAGAATAATATGATCCTGGTGCTGGCGTACGAAGAGCGTGCCGGCAAGCCTGCCAAGGATCTCGCCGACAGCCTGCTCAAAAAGTACGGATCAAAATTTTACCACACAATGGTTGTGGGGCACCCCGCAGGTTTACCAGACGAATTGCTTGGTAAGGGAGGTAATATTAACCGCGCCGCTCAGGAGTTACAAAAGTACTTTGAGGAGCGACATATCGATCCTGATAACGTCATTGTCACCACCCTCGATGCCGATAATCGTCCTGATCCTTCATACTTTGCCTATGTTGCGTATGAGTACATTATGTCTGCGGACCGTCGGCGGCATCTTGCTTTTCAGCCAGTCTCACTCTATATGAACAATATCTGGGATGTTCCTGCGGCGCAGCGCGTGCTGGCAGTCGGTAACTCCTTCTGGACTATCATTAACTCGCAGCGACAGCATATGTTGCGTAACTTCTCGTCGCATTCACAAGGTATGGGCTCGTTGCTCGATACCAATTTCTGGAGCGCGCGTACCATCGTAGAGGACGGGCATCAGTATTGGCGCAGCTACTTCGCATACGATGGTGATTATGATGTTGTCCCGGTGTATGTGCCTATTTATCAAGATGCCGTTCTCTCTGATACCTACTGGAAGACGATGAAAGCTCAGTTTGTACAACTCCGGCGTTGGGCATACGGTGCATCCGACATAGCGTATGTTGCGGATAAGGGTCTGGGCAAGGGGAGCCGCGTGCCGTTTTGGGGTTTCATGGCTCGCTTTTGGCGACTCATTGATAGCCACGTCAGCTGGGCGACCGCCTCAATCATTATCGGTTTTGGAGCATGGGCGCCGCTATTTCTTAATCGAGAATCAAACCACAGCATCATTGCCCATGAGTTGCCGCTTATTGCCAGCCAGCTCCAGCAAATCGCACTCGTCGGCTTATTTATTACGATCTTCTTAACTTTCAAAATGCTACCACCTCGACCCGCCCGATACAAAGCGCATCGGACTATCTTTATGCTTTTGCAATGGGTGATCATGCCGATCACGAGTATCTGTTATGGCTCTGCAGCTGCATTCAATTCGCAGACTCGGCTGCTTCTGGGTAAGTATTTGGACAAATTTGACGTAACCGAAAAAGCTGTTAAGCGGTAAGCCATTTCTTGAGGGTTCTAGCATCGAGATTGGGCGAGTAGCGCGCCAGGTATTTCACATAGGCCGCAGTATCGAATCGCTTTAGCGCATCGAGGATTTCGCCAGTAATGAGACGTTTAGTAACAGCGTTATTCGTTGTGGTGGCGTGTCGATACAGTTTTTGCTCAATCGTATCGCAGAGCCAGTATGCGGCTTCGCCATTGTCTGCTCTGTGGTCGCAGACGCTTAAGATACTTATGGTTAGCTTCGCGCGTGAGTAAGATACTGTCCGTTTGGCGGTGCCGACGCGCAGTATACTTCCAGGGTCCGCGCTTTCGCGGGTCGTGAAGACGCGCTCACATGCCTCGCAACGTCTACGACGCCATGTGGCATTGAGTTTGGCTGTCTGGCGGCTGTTATATACGCTTGTTTTCTTGTGAAGACAAAATGGGCAAATCATGACTACATATTGTCATATCGCTATACAAAAAGCTAGTGGAAAACCATAATAACTTTGTGGAGAAACTAAAAGACCTCCAGTCGACTGGAGGTCTAATCTTAGAGATTTAGTTGCACGGATAGGCTATCGTTTTGTGGCCATATTTCTGCTCGGCCGTTTAACTGGCTTGGCCTGTGCATTAACGACGACTCGGCTGTCATCCGTATGTTCAAAAAATAGTTTGAACTTTTCGAGTGCTGATTTATCGATTTGATTTGTTTGGTTGGGTGTATTTGTTTTATCCATAACATACTTATAGTAGCATAAGATTTACGAAAAAGCAAGAGCAGGCAATGTGTTGACCTATTAACAGATTATGATTTGAGTAAAATGATTATACTCATGTCGTGATGTTATAAATACGATGAGTACATTCTGTGTATTCATGTGGTGATGTTGCTGGCGGATATTCGGCGTTCTGTGACCCGTGGAAAACTAGCGCAACCTGTGGGAAGAATGACCAACAAAAAACTCCCCATCGAGGGAGCTTTCAATATAAGTTCATGGTGGGCTCTAGAGGACTCGAACCTCTGACCTCTTCCACGTCAAGGAAGCGCTCTAGCCAACTGAGCTAA
>Ga0105239_10004335_pt1 | contig 16996 bp, 14 predicted proteins | sample KBSC44metaG_FD_92761 | JGI IMG/M metagenome (GOLD analysis project Ga0105239, IMG submission 92761) | Corn rhizosphere microbial communities from Kellogg Biological Station, Michigan, USA - KBS C4-4 metaG | ecosystem: Host-associated > Plants > Roots > Rhizosphere > Soil | place: Michigan, USA...
CGAGACTGCCATCGCGCGTTCAAAACTAGCACATATGAACAGTTTAAGGATGTCAACCCAGGCCGGGTGGATGGCACGTGCCGATGGGTGTTGACTCATGCCCAATTTCTCCAATGGCATGCCAACCCACGTGACGACCTCCTCTGGATCTCGGCGGATCCTGGGTGTGGGAAATCGGTCCTCGCTAAATCGCTCGTCGAAAATGAACTTCGAAGCACCGAGGAGCACACAATATGTTATTTCTTCTTCAAAGACAACGAACAGCAGGATGGCCTGTCTACGGCGTTGTGCGCCCTTCTGCATCAATTGTTCATTGATCAACCTCAACTGATACAGTACGCGATTCCGGCATGGGAAAGAACTGATGAGAAGGTGACCAAAGAGGTGGCTGAATTATGGCGGATACTACTCGCCGCCACGAGGGACGACCAGGTCCGCGATGTAACGTGCGTCCTCGATGCACTGGACGAATGTCGAAATTCTGATCGGCGGGTCCTGATTGATCTGTTGGCGACATTTTATAGCCAGACATCACGCTCTTCGACTAGCACGCGGCGAGGACGATTGAAGTTTCTGATTACGAGTCGGCCATACGATGATATCCAAGTGGAGTTCCAAAAGACCCTAGACGGCCTCCCGACGATTCGACTCCGAGGCGAAGAGGAGAATGATCGAATTCGCCAGGAAATCGACTTGGTCATCCGAATGCAAGTGGCACAACTGGCGAGGGACCTCAAATTGGATGGTCAAGCAAAGGACCGACTAGAGACGAAATTACTGGAGATGGAGCATCGGACATACTTATGGTTGTATTTCGCGATTGAGGGGATTTACGAAACGTACCGACGCAGTCTACGACCGAAGGACACCGTGATCGATTCGCTGCCGTTGACGGTGAAAGATGCATACGAGAAAATTTTGGCACGAGTGCCCCAAGAATATACTGATTTGGTGAAGAGAATATTTCGTATTGTGGTTGGGGCGCGACGTGCCCTCTCCATCCACGAGATGGCCATCGCTCTTGGCATTGCCACCTCCGTGGAATGCACATCACTGGCTCAAGCACAGCTTGACCCCCAATGGGTTGAAAGCAGTATTCGGTACTGGTGTGGACTCTTCGTCTTCATCAATCATGACCGAATCTACCTCATTCACCAGACCGCCAAGGAGTTTTTGATCAGTGATACTCGCTCTGCCGTTTCCCTATCAGGGTGGAAGCATTGTCTTGATCCGCTGGGAATTGAAAGAGAGATGACGCGAATATGTGTTGAATTCCTATGCCTGGAGGATGTCTGGCCGACGGCACAGTCCCTTATTCAACGATTTGAAGGTTATCACGAAGTTGACGACTATTTGGAGAAAGACAACCACGTCCAAAGTCTTTTAGTGTATTCTGCGGAACATTGGTCGTCCCACCAACGAGAAGCATGCTTGTCTCAAGGTGATTCGCTAGTATCCCGGATTCTTGCATTTTATCAGGTGGACAGCAAGTTGTACCATCTCTGGTTCCCAATATTTTGGGCGGCGACTAGTCCCTATGACGACCTTCCAGAGATGAGTCCGATACGACTTGGGGGACTGCTAGGCCATGAAAAGATACTGGAATTGACGTTACAGCGGAAGGAAGATTACGATATTGACGAATCGGACAGGAACGGGCAGACAGCGTTAATCTGGGCAAGTGAGTATGGCCACGAGAAGGTAGTGCAGATCCTCCTTGACCAGGGAGCGGATATCAATGCTCAAGGAGGATTGTATGGCAATGCACTCCAAGCAGCATCAGCTAGTGGTCACGAGAAGGTGGTGCAGATACTCCTCGAGCGGGGCGCGGACGCCAATACTCAAGGAGGAAGGTATAGCAATGCGCTCTATATAGCATCAGCTAGTGGTCACGAGAAGGTGGTACGGATACTCCTCGAGCGGGGCGCGGACGTCAATACCCAAGGAGGAAGGTATGGCAATGCGCTCTATATAGCATCAGCTAGTGGTCACGAGAAGGTGGTACAGATACTCCTCGAGCGGGGCGCGGACGTCAATACTCAAGGAGGAAGGTATGGCAATGCGCTCCAAGCAGCATCAGCTAGTGGTCACGAGAAGGTGGTGCAGATACTCCTCGAGCGGGGCGCGGACGTCAATGCTCAACAGGGGAGGTATAGCAATGCACTCTGTGCAGCATCATTTAGCGGTCGCGAGAAGGTGGTGCAGATACTCCTCGAGGCAGGAGCGGATGTTAATGCTCAAGGAGGATTGTATGGCAATGCACTCTGTGCAGCATCGGCAGGTGGTCACGAGAAGGTGGTGCAGATGCTCCTCGAGGCGGGAGCGGATGTCCATGCCGAAAGAGGATTGTTGTATAGCAATGCACTCTGTGCAGCATCGGCAGGTGGTCACGAGAAGGTGGTGCAGATGCTGGTTGACCTGGGAGCGGATGTCAATGCGCAAGGAGGATTGTCTGGCACTGCACTCCAAGCAGCATCAGCGGGTGGTCACGAGAAGGTAGTGCAGATGCTCGTCGAGGCGGGAGCGGATATCCATGCCGATAGAGGATTGTATGGCAATGCACTCCAGGCGGCAGTAGACGGTGGTCATGAGAAGATAGTGCAGATGCTACGTAGCAAGATGGTGTTGGACTAACTAAGAAGCTTAAGAAGTTCTATCGCTTGTAGAATAAAACTACAGTATACAGTGTTGATTATCAGGGATATTGGTTTACAGGAAGGTTTCGGCCTTGGTCGGCTCAGCCTCTATAACAATATATCATATCAACGGAAAAATCACGTGCAGACTACCTGGTTGGATAAGACGGCAGAGATACATGTGATACGTCAATGTGGATGGGCATGATTTTGTGGCTGGTGGCGGTAGTGTTACTGTAACGTTACACATAATAATACTCGGGTTCGTCCTCGGCTGTTTGACAACCTGCCTCGAAGTACCTGAGAGGGGTCCTCAAGAGGAGTGTACGGCAACATCGACCGTGGACCATGAGAGTAGAAGGATCAATAATCGGCCATCAGATGAACAAGCGGTCATTCTATATAGTTATCGTCTTTGACTTGCAAAGTAGCACCATTGACGGCTGTACGAGACCTTAACCATTTTAGCTGATTTCTGTCCACTTCCAGAAAAAAGAGTCTAAACACATCAAATCTTGGTATTTATGAACAACATGGACAATGACGATAGTACTAAGCATTTCCAGCATCCAGATATCTTAGTAATACCAACGACAGTACTGGATGGTGTGCCAACCGTGGTGGCAGTCAAAGTACCGTAGAGATATTTCACTATGCGGGGTATTTCACCATGCCGGGATGTCGATTACTCGAACAAGCACTCGCTCGTTCGCAGTTTTCTCTTTCTGCCTCCAGCGCAGCTAATCCACATCCCGGCGTGCTGAAACGCCTTGTCTGGTGAAATGGGCAACCGGTACTTCGATCACCATCTAGACATACTCGCCACATGAAAGGTTGATCGACTGTCTGAGCATGCTCCCATGCTCTGAATCCATTCTTCCATGCAAGTTACATCTCTCGCTCATAAATACCACGATTCGGCCTGTTCAGTATCCGATTTCTTCAACCCTCCGAGAAAAGGCGAAATTCGACTCTTTCCTCTAGAGCTGCCAATTCCCGTCCGGCTGCATTCCCATATGATAGAAGTAGAACGTTAACGCAGACATATTGTAGAACTAATTACACCCATCACTCAATGCATCCACTACCAGCGCTGCGATGTTATGTTGTAGGCTACGCCGGTCAGGTACTTCGACGCAGCCTGACAAACAGCTGAATACCGATCCGATGACGGTCGGGTGTGAATGACAGGAACATGGTAGCCACAGCCCAAGCATCTGGTCGTGGCCGACAGCCACAGCTCGTGGCTTGAGGCCCTTGCCGCTTGGATACAACAATCCCCGGGGTTCAGCACGTGACGCGCAACTGTCTCACAGCTTGAGCTCACTCTCGTTTCACCAGTGCATTCCGAGAATGCAAAACACTCAAATGAACACCGATTTCAACAATCACCGGGTCTCGGAGTTTTCGTCCGATCATGCTGAACCCAGGAGAAATGAGTCTGCGAGGAGGTCCCAGGAACGGTCTCACCCCTCTCTTTAGTGAGAGCATACTATTTTCATCTCATTGATGACCAGAGTCCAGAACTGGATCGCCCACGGGTTCTGGCAGTTATTAATAGATGCTACAGGGCATGTCATATAGATTTAGTTTTCTCTTCAAGTCACCCATACAATAAATGAAAGGCCGCTGAAAACGGCTAAGAACAAAATTGCCATAACTAATGAATACTATAGACCACAGAACGGAATCATTGCATTAGAAACATGGAGGATCGACCAACCCCTAGACCGGGAAATGTCCAGCGTGCCGAGTGGCGCCGCAAGTGTCGGCAAGTCTTAGCAGATCACCTGCGTGAGAACTTTGTTTTTGCCGAACACGGACGCCCTTATTGACCTATTAATAAAGTACAGGGGCTAAACTCGGCATAATCATCGAACCAAACCAAGTCCGCCTTGTGCCAGACCTCCGGGATGGATTCGGATGAGTGCGACAGCCGGAGAGGGAACATCTTTTTATAAAACAGTTGAGTAAACATTCTATCGGCGCGTATATGGAGCTCTGTCGGGAAATCAATATCTCTATTGAAGCCGTAGCATGGATAGAACCGCACCAAAGCGTTGACAAGGACGTCCCTCAGAATTCACGAAGAGACCATGGCATTGTCAAGATTCAGAAGAGTTGTAGCAGTATTCAAGGTCAAACATGCCTGTCTCTGAGTCGAACATTGCGTTGGGCGTATCACCGTTTCAGTGAGAGTTCCCTTATCTGTTCGCTTTGCTGTTTCAGCAATTGCACGAGTTCCTTTTGCTGCTGCTCAGAGTCTTTCCTCTGTTGTTCTAATTGCGCCATTAGCATTGCTCTTTGCTGCTCTGAATCTTGCTTCCGTTGTTCCAATTGTGCCGTTGAGTCTTTCCTCTGTTGTTCCAATTGTGCCGTTAGCATTACTCTCTGCTGCTCTGACTCGTGCCTTTGTTGTTCTAACTGTGCCATTGAGTCTGCCCTTTGTTGTTCCAACTGCCTTTGCAAATTTTGAATCATGGTCCGCAACTCTACATGCAACCCACTGGCTTTACGTGGCTTTCTGAAGCTTTCGTCCTGGGAGTCGGGCGCACTGGCATCGTCTTGCGAACTCAGTACACTGAGGTCGTCAAAACTTGCTGGTTCGAGCGTCTGTGCAACCGGGTCTGGCAGCTCATCAATTACAGTTTTGAGTCTCTTAAGCAGAGCCGGGGCGAAAAGTTGACAGACATTGAGTGTAAATTGGTAACATGTCCATTTTTCTCTACCTCTCCCGTCTCTGAAATTGAGCTCTTTGATTGTATTGCGCCAGTAGACCGTGTCGTTACCATCGATTTCGGGATAATGAACGTAGATACGGGCACTGTTATCGTCATGGGAAATCGAAAAACCTAGAGCCCTCCTATGAACGTCTGACGAACGATTCGCTTTCCGATAAAGGTCCACAATGCCCCGGAGCGCAATAGTCATGCTGTGAGTATTAGGGCGATCGGCTAAATCGAGTCCTTGCTTGCCACACTTGACTTCGCTAGTTAGAAAGGGGAAATAGATGTCTTCACGTGCTGTGTAAAGGGATTGCTCCGTGGGTTCGATATTAAGTTTCCTCCTTTGTGTCTCTGTGAAGTTAGACCACTTGAATCCATACGTGTGGTCGGGCTGCGGACGTGGTCCATAGAAAGGGATCGATTTAACCCAGAGGTCATTGTGGCCTTCGATGAGGCCATCAAATTCTTCTCGGCCACTAATATAGAGGTTCTCGGCCGATGGTACAATGAGAGGATGTAGGTCGAGATAGACTCGGGCCTCAGATCGGCCTCGTAAGAGTGAATGAAATTTTTCGAATCGCGCATCATCGAATAGTGAGTTGTCAGGCACCGGCTGACTTAGAACGAGAAGTTTCTCCGAGAGTATCCTATCTTCATCAACAAGCCCCGCCTTTGATGGCCGCATGAAACTCCCTTTCGTCTCCAACACCACCGGATAGTTTACATCTCGGTATGCGGAATACTTCTTGTCTCTTGAAACTGAGCTCTCTGTACTGTCTCCTGATTGTGATGGCCTCCGACTGAGAGTATCGGACGACCGCGATCTTTTCGGTGGTGGTAAACTCATGTCGTCCGCCTCGTCGAAGGGCTCGTCACATGGGAGATGCAATAGCCACTTCTCGACAGAGGGAAAGGTCTCAGTGGGTTCTGAGCGTGATCTCTTCGCTGGTTGGGCGTTGGTTTGGGGGGGATCGAGGGATCTCGCTTTTCGCTTCAAAGTATTAACCTGAGACGACTCGATATAATCCTGAATTACCATAATCAGTATCTTATATAGGTGCGCGCCAACTCTGATACTCACACCGAAAGTCTTAGTTAGCAAAGGCGATGGAAGTTGATTGTGCAATTCAACATGGTGGGCTTGCTGTGCTGAATCTCCGGAAACGCAGCGAGCCTTGTGTGGACGTTCAGAATCGTCACTATACGTGTTCTGTCGTTTGTCTAGGAAGAGTCAGTCAACTGGACAGAAGTCATTGCCTGGGGGGCTTACTGTTAAGCCTGGCTCGTTCGTGATCCTGCACGTTCGAAGCCGAAAACTCTGAGAAGCGCATTTGCCACGGGAGAGCTAGCTCTCAGGAAGAAAGTTGAGAAAGATGCCGCAGCGTGTTAAATAGTGGTGAAAGTGGTAGTTGAGCAAGTGCGGAGATGGGCTTCGAAGGGAGCAGGGCATTCTAGGCAACCAATGTCACATGCTGGCTAGCCTGGTTCTAAGCGCTTACCTAGTTCCCCCTTCACCCCATCAAGCCTCCAAATCCTCCGTTAGTGGCATTCGCACGGTGAGGACTGTAGCGGTTTCTGCAATTTCTGGAGAGTAACTCTGAGCAATGCTCGACCCTTCAACGAGTCCCGACGTTCTTTATACCCAAGTTTATTTGCGGAGTTCATCCGAGAGATTCTGAGTTGCTGCTTTAGCTTACGGTGCCAGAAAGCCTTGATCGAAGGATTTCTCAGTGCTTTCAGGTTGGCCATTCTAACCTCACAACGTATAGCTATTCATCGCAAACCCAACAGATTGTCCCTTCTGTGAGACCAAAATCTCCATAGACGAGAACAGAAGTGAAGAAGATGTTTCCACCATTCATACCACGTCATCAGCAACCGACGTTGGGCCTGGCGGACATCCTGGTGACGGCGTTTGCCCCTCGGCGTCATCACTCAAAACAGTCTTCAAGTCTGCCCATGACTATTGGGCCATTCCGACAAGTCAGATACCATCTGAAGGTAGAGATGAGCTTTTCGACATGAATATGTTCTTTCAGTTAATGACCAAATTTCCGCAATTTCGACCTCCACAACTTAAAGACATAACACTACCTGAAACTACACCTTCGGATTTAATTGTCGAATTGTTCATGCCTCTGGAGACGTGTATGCTTCCGGAATGCATGAACCGCGAGAAAAAATTCCTTATTTTGTGGTCATTGGATGCTCAACCTGGAATACGTACGAAGTGGTGCGCTCGGACGATCACCAGACAATATCTCAACCAGACAATATCTCAACTAGGGCTACCGGTTCAGTTCCTACAATCGCTAACGCAACTGGTCCTGGCTTGGTCCTACATCCTTTGCTGTCGTTGGGTAGGGATGAAGAAGGAAATCCGCAGGCTTGAAAGGCCTCGTGACGTGAGTACAAAGAATGACGATTATAACGTCGAAGCAAAAAGACGTACTAATCTGCATTAGATTAATGATGATTATATGCCAACACTATCTCGACATCCTGTCTCGGCCCAGTGATATTTTTAATACCCCAAGTTCGTGCTATGTGTGAGTCTTTCCATTTGCTGTCTGTGCCCAAGGGCCTGAAGACTCCTTTGGATCATCCAAGACATCGGCCCTTGAAAGCCGAATAGGTTTAGATCTTTCATCGCATCGTTGGCATCAAACGCGATGCTTTCTTCCTCTCCTGCAAAGAAGAACCATCCTTGGCCTTCGTTCACCAGCCACGTCCCGAGGTGCCCTGATATAAGCTGGCCTTCTGGATAAACCTTCGCTCCCCGTTTAGTACGAAGGATTCGTGTCGTAATATGTCCCTTATGGAGGGCTGGGTAGATATCCCACCATAACAACGGATCTTTCATAAGATCAATCCCCTCCACAAAACTCCAAACCACTCCTTTCAATTGGCGGATAATCATCAGATCCTCGGGGATGGGGGGAACGGGTGGGGAGGCTCGTAGGTATCTTAATATGAGATGGGCCGGGATGCCTTTTCTCATGGCTATCGAATGACTTTTCGGTATAACGTTCCCAAGGCTTTTGTAGATGGCGGAGACCTAGAATTCATTCCTCAAATAGGCTGAAGGTGTCTTTGGTAGATGCCAGAGAAGTACTAAGCCCAGATCTTCGGCTTTCACAGCAGACATTTTGACCTCGACGTTGATTTAAAGCGAACCACCAAGCAGAGTTATTCTTCGTCTTATAGGGCACCATATTGCCAACTACCCATGTAGATCAGTTGCAAGATCAACTTCACCACTCTACAGAACAGAGATATCTGAAATTTCCTCTGGTGACACTGTTACTACAATCGTTCACGTGCCCGTGTGGTCGTACCCAGCCTTAGGATGAAACGTGCCAAGACTTCTGAGGTTTCGGGAAATCGCAGATGCCATTTCCGAAGGACCCTAAAAAGACCACCAAAAGGAACCCAAAATTAGGACGTCCTCAATTTACACATGGCTAAATTTAAAAATTGGAGAGGGGACCAAAACTGGGCTGCATTCTGTGGGAGAGGGATGCTTCACCAGGACGAATTCCCAATCATCGAAACATGACCCATGGAAGGACATGTCCCTCAATGCATCATCCGTGTGAAATTGACTGCAGATACTGTAGAACAAACTTTGTTCGTCATGTGCTCGGTTGATCGGCCGATCCTAGCGTCTGCAGGGAGGATAATGACAATGGTGTAGAAATCCTTCTTTTTATGGGCAGGTGATGCGTGTCTCATTAGAGGCTGGTCTAGATTCTAATCATGTTTCCTGTATGCTGCTGTAAGATAGTTCTGCATTTTTCTGCACTATCGAGGCGGACAGTCGTGGAAGATACCGTAACTTCTCTACCTCCGCTCCTCCTCAATTTCGAGCTTCAATGCAATGACAACATTGTCAAGAGAATTGGTCCGAATGATGGTCGAATCTCCGAAGCTATATCTGGATGTGGCCGGGGAATCATGGCCACATTTCAAGGCATACTTGCCCGGCATTTTCGAAGCTCTTTCAGCCTCAACGGACATCATTTCGATTGTTGACCTCTGTCCAATATCATAAAGTGGCTAAAACAAGAGCCGCTGCGAGTTCGTCACTGCTGCGAAATGCACCTTTTGTCCAACATTTCTCAATAATCAAACCAAGCCAAACATCCTGTGTACTGGGAAGAGAGTCTCTGCGCGGCCACATTGCCTTAGCAGGGCCTTGTGGTTGGTCTTTGAAGAGATCGAAGTCGCACTTTTGACCCGTAATCACCTCGTACATAACAGCGCCAATTTGCCCAATATCAGTATAAATCGAGTAGCCGTTGTCGTCCGCTGTTTGCATGTCAAGATCAAGCTCCACCAGAGTTGATTCCGTGAAGTCGGAGAATTTGACCGACATATCATTTGCCACCAGAAAATTTCGAATATTAATGTCTGCGACTATCACATGATGACCGTGTATAATAGCGAGACATTGACTCATCTCACGAAACCAGGAAAGTTGAAGTGATCTTGTAACTTGATGTTTGTTTAGATAGTCGCGAAGGCTTCCGTTTTCCATCCAGACCATTACGATGCCTGGGCCAGAGAGGTCAAGATATGGGACGACGCCGTCGCATTTTCCTAACCGCAGGTAGATGTCTTTTTCCCGTTGGATCACCCCATCCTCGTCGTCATTGCAGCCGCTGAGGTATGATTTGGGTAGCTTGACGGCAGTTTTGTCTTTGGCAATGACGACTGCCGAGCTCCCGCTCCCAATAATGGGGTAAGCTATGCCGTTAAATTGTAGTGTCATAAAGATATGCCTATAGGAAGAAGAAATTTATTCGGAAAACTTGGTGTCAATTCAATAAAGTATACTCTTATTGACGTTGATAGAGAAATAACGAGCGTTATATAAAGGCTTGCATTAAGTAGGGGTAACTAAAAGTAGAAGTTACGCAACTTAAAGCTTCAACCCGGACACTGGGAGACTGATTGGCATAGCCCCTGATCCACCCCTCTCCCACCTCCTTTCGGTTAGAAGCAGAATTGCCCAAGATATATGCTTAAGCTCCAACCCGGACACTGGGAGACTGATTGGCATGGGGCCCTGATCCACCCCCTCTCCCTCCTCCTTTCGGTGGCTGTTTTGGAACCTTCTTCTGATCTCTGTGCTTGGGGCAGTCTCTCTTGCGTTTAGTTGAGCTCGCTTCAGAGACTTGGGTAGGGGCCGAGCAGTCACTGCCTCTCGTATTTGCCGCTTCGCACCGCTCAATGTAGTCGCGATCAGGATCGAAAGTGCTGCATGGTCCAATGCCCCCGGTGCAATCGGGAAACCGAGCTGGTGTTTTGCGTCGTTGGTAACACATTTTGGAAGTTTGAAGGGTTGTCAGATCGCTTGGACTGACCCAGATATGCACAAATCAATTGCTGGTCGGTAACTTTGGAAATGCCTTCCAGCAATCATGAGGCGCCAGGGGGGTATTTATAATATTTCCGATGCGAGCAGGACACCCGTAAAGAAGAAACGGTAAGAATTGGCTCCTACACGACCACAACTGCTTGACAGCGCAGCAACATTGATGAACCCGAAGACAGGGCTGGTCCCTAACACCATGGCCAATCCTTGTAAACGCATGTGGAAGCGCCACGCCATTCCGGCCGCCATGCAACCAACCTCGGCCGCCCATTCCCACCCAAATTGCACAAAAAAGGCCCCAATCCCCCCCGAAACGCCCGAGGATTGTCAATTCTCTATTCATATTTCAAAATCCTCGCCCGCACCTCCCTACGCAAACCCACATTCCATATGATTCCACGAAGAGGGAAATCTTCGAAGAAGAAAACCAAAAAGCGTGATCCAAGAGGGAAACTAGCTCTTTGCCAAACGAAGCTTGATAAGCATGCAGATGCTGTTCGGATCCTAGGTCGATTTGAACCACGGGCAGTGAAACTCGTCGAAGGGGCCCGCAAGCTCCTCCAGGCTGAATCCACGCCAAATCGAGATTCGGAAGTGTATGCCAGAATCCTAGGGGATATCCGACGTCAAACAACACCGGCGATCATGATGCTTTTTGCTGCAACCATTGGGCAGCAACTTGCAAGCCATTTGCCATCTCACGAACGAACAAGCTTGGTACAATTTGTCACGTCACGCCGTTCCAAGTGGTCTTGCCAGGTCCTGGAGTCGCTTGCTGAAGCATACGAGTTCACTCAATTAAATGTCCTCCCATTGGACCATCCACGTATGACAACGACTGAAACCATTGATGAAGTTATGAAGACTTCCGGGAGCACGGCAGTCAGACAAGAACGTAAGAGATAAATCAGTCTTTGACATGGGCTGAGATAACCAGGAGCAGAAACTTCGGCTCAGCAAGGAGATATTGAAAATCAATCCCACTGGCAAATTCCGGTTCCAGGTACGTTCTTTCAGTATCGCCATCATTCCACCTAACTTGCTTGAAGACACCATGGTCGGTGACGCATATGGCTTATCAATCGAAGAAGCTCGAGGCATCATTATGTCAGATCAAATCCGTGGTAATGTTTGGTTGACGTACACCTACAATGCACAATCATTCTCGTTCATCACAATCCCAATATCCCAAGAGCTAAGCGATCAGCTTACGTTCCAGCGACCGCGGATATTGTGAACATTCTCAACTCTGGACGATGAAGCCAAGTAATAGAGATCCAGCGACCGAATAGTACCATCCATCATTCCATGGTATCAGAATGAGGTTGCCGGCCAATTCTGTTCCGACACCATCAAGATATCTCCTGTTCGACGCCTCAAATATTCGTATTGCTCCTTTGCTCTTCCCACGTAAATCGACTGCTATCATCAGGGTATTTGGAGGGGCGATTCGTCCGCTCCCGCTGGCGGTCGACCACTGGATCCGGCAGTTACTAGACCGAGTCTGCTTGTACGTGGTTAGTCAAAGTTAGACGTAATGTTGGAAAGTTATTGAACCTGAACTTTGCACTCTTCCTCAATTTCCTCATCACTTGAACTATGACTCTTGATTTTGTCAACTTTGGAAGCCATCAACGAGTAGACTGGACGTTCGAAGAGAGGACAAATGGCGTCGTTCTGGCTGACTAGTGAGGAAGTAACAATCGATCTGAGGCTTTCAATTCAGAAACCATATGGTAGGAGATGGAAGTAGCGATGTTGCGCAAGAAAAAGGGTGGAAAACAACGATGCGCTGCGCCCTGGAGGGGCAGATCATTCACATCTGAATTTGGGCAGCCTCCACGTGACCAGTGAGCTGGCAGGGAAACACATCAGTCAGCAAACATCATTGAGACTGTGCCCTAGGTGGAGCGCAAGCCTTTGGACCAGCAGAGGAATTAATAAAAATCACTCTCCTCTGAGCTCTCGACGTAAATGGGTTTTGCAGCAGAGAAACACAATGAATCTATGGCCTCGATGATTTCAAACCTCCAAATCACGAGCTCTAGGGCTGCGGCCACCATCCCGAGCACCATTGCTAGTGAAGTACAGCCTAGAAGTACAGTCCAGAATCTGTGTTTGTTACGACGCGAAATAGAATGGAAGGATCTTGCTGTACTGATACCTATTGTCTGCTCAAGCGTATTGATGATGCGTGAGACAGTGAGAGTGGGACAAATGCTGACTAGTAAGCCGTTCTATATCCGGTTTTTCCTTGGATCGCTCTGTCGGTCTGATCTGGCTGCATTTGGGACACTTGGGGCCCTTTTGGGGCATCTTGGGGCAATTGTGAGGTTATTTGGTTGCGTTTGGTTGCAGCTGGGGGCACTTGGGGGGATACTTGGGACCATACCAGCTGCGAAACATTTTGTGAAAGGCAGATTTGCGAATACAATTTCTCTACTGTACCTTTGCTTCGGAGTCCTGAATGGACGGTCCACTTGACTTGCATAGTGGATTCTGCTTCTGCATTTCGACTGCAATCATCGCCAGATCGTTGAGAAAGGGGATGCTGGCCAGAATACGCCTATGCGAGCATATCGAATAAGCCCAAAAACCATTGGCCTCAACAAACATGGAGGAAGGGGAGGATGAATAGTGGGCAATCTCTATGTGCTAGTTTCATGTTCCAAACGAGCTTGTCAGATGGCAGGAGTAGAAAAGGATTGATGGGTGCTAAAAAGGCCATAGTTCCCTTCAGATGCAAAGATCACTGATGCCTTTTTCGACTCCCTCCCAGCTCCACGATTAGCAAAGTCCCCCTGGCGTACTTGTCTTCAGTGTCGAGCAGCTCTTCCAGGTTAACTTCCCCAATTGTCGCCATTATGTCGGAGCACCAGACAACCCTTCCTAACAACTCTCCTCAAAACTCCAACTCGAAGACAGACTCTACTCCAGCCGAGACCCATACCAAACCCCATAATTCCATCGGTCAAGTCATGGTCAGAAACAGCCCCAATGCGAGTGCCAGTCGCTCAGACTCTTCCACCGAAGGCATAAAGCCGAACCTTGACAAAGGTTATCTTGCCAGACCAGTGATTTGCAGCCTCGACTGACATGTTCTTAGAACGAACGGAATTCCTTTGGAGCCATGGTATCTAGAAGTTCATTTGTAAATTGTTTCGACATGGGTTATCTGGTCTGCTTGATCTGCGCTGCTCCCGGCAGGTACAGATTGATTCAACTGTTGAATCTCGATCCAGTAGTTTAAGGCAAGAACAGTACATTAGCGACAAATGCCAAAAATCAAAATTCTCACAATTGCCAGTGGACTGCTAGTCGAGATGATCTAATTAGTCAACAATGCAGGTACTAAAACGACATCAGTCGAAGGTGGAATACGTCGTTGTTGAGGAGCACTAATCGCAAAATTAATGAACTCGGCACACCTTCTCTGACTGTGTTTTTGCATCAGTGCTAGCAGATTGTATTGAGCGACCCAAACTCTAGTTTTATTGGCCCTGCCGGTCACGCGTCCCAAAGTCAACCACAAGGGGCTTCGCAAGTGCATGAATGTAACTGGAGCTCACTCCGGGCTACAGGTAGCTCAACTTCAACACCTAAACCTCGAAAGACTCTAAGGCACCCTTTGTACGAAAAAAAGCGATCTAAAATTTGTTTCTCAGCGAACAACATGCCCCGATCTAGCAGCACAGTTTCTTTCGGGAGGTGAGCCTCCCCATCAAAAGGAAAAGTTGACAATTTTCGTTCAAATCTATTTCTTTCCTGATCTTAGTATGATATTACTCTGGTTTTATTCAGAGGTCAGTATAATTTTACTGCTAAGTGCTTATTTGGTCTTTCACCATATACGAAAATTTCGTGTTGTGCATAGATTGCAGCCTCGTACGTACGCTGGGTCAGGGAAGAAGACGAATGCGATGGGCCTGTACAGTTGGCAAGTCAAAAAAGAAACTACTGTGGAGAGAAAAGTAGGATGAACATCCGCTTTAATGACTCGACCTAGCCCTGCCAAATCTCACTCCTCCGGCAGTGGTTTAGAGTGCTTTCATCTAGTCCCATACTCTGTGCCGTGTCATGGAAATAAATAGATTTAGCATTTCGGTGAATGGTAATAGTATAGTTTCGGGAGAGATTCAAACACTATCGGAGTTCGTCGAGCTTCCGACAAGGCTTAGGCCAATTACTTGGTAACCCAGGTTCTTGTAGGAGAAGAAACAGCCTCCTCCTCCTCATAAGCTGTCCTAGCCGCCCTGTGGCAGCTGGAAAAATGCCGTCCTGGTTATGATCCTCCAAGTTAAAGGTTCTTTCGAATCGTCCGTCTTACCAGTGGCCTTTCTGTCATCTTTCCTTCAGCGAGTACCCATGGACGTCTAGGTCTTGATTTTGAGTCCTAGGAGCCTCCTGCATGTTTTGAGGGTTGGAAGCTACAAACCGTTAATCTAATATTTGGGATTGAAAGTGACTGGTAAGGACTGACGTGGAATACACTCTTTGCCCCGATGATGACAGCGGGTGCAGGGAGTCCTCCGGTCACACTTCAACTTCTTCTGTGCACAAGAAAGACATGATGCTCGACATTTTTTATGAGCTTTGAGCATTGGGGCTTCTCCTCGCTTTTTACATTGAGACTGATGAACTTGGCAGGTATCCCTACATCTCAATTAGAGTTTTCGTTTTTGAATCGATCTTTCCTCTTACATTCGCCGAAAGGTTTTTGGACAAAGCCCGCAAGGAAAAGGCCTTTTGTCAGAATCTGTGTAGTGTTAGTCAATTAAATCCTTACTTTCAGGGAAAGTCCAACAGACGACTCTGGAGATGGCGTAGCATGCCTTGCTTTCTGCTGTAAGTGTTTGAACACAAAGGGCAATCAATCCTTTTCTGCCAGTGAGAAGCTGGTTTGGATTGAGGCGCCATAGCCGACTGGTCGACAATTGGGGGATTCAAGAATCCGACGGCGCTCTGAGTCGGTTGAAATCCTCCCACAAGGACGTCGCCGAGGACTTCGTCATCTGGCTGGTCTGCCAGAATGTTGGGGTTGAATATCTCAAAGCCTTCGATGATTGTCGTGGGAATATAAAAGGTCTCAAGGAGAGAGATAGGATATGGATCGACGATTCCGGAACTCGCATACCATAAACTCTTTAGACCGAAGTCCATTTCGATAAGTCTTCTTTGTGTTCTGTAACTTCGATGAACGCTATAAACTCTTACAAGACCATAAGAACTGGTATATAACAGCAGTAAATCAGAAAAGGGGGTTTCTTTTGGATGCAAAAAGCTGATCACAGGGTCCACTGCATGACCACCATGCTCAGGGGACCGCCGAAGACAGTTCACGCATCAGCTGACCCACCTTGATCGCAGGGAGTAACAAAGTAGCCCGCGCCACACAGAGATTGGGAGGCGGCAGGACAGCGGTGTTACGCGAACTTGCTGAGACTGAACTTTTGGGCTTGTGAGAAGCAAGTGAATGGGGGCCCAGTCGAGATCCACTGTTGACGATAAGAAAGGGAATGATCTTAAGGTCCCAAATCTCAGCAAAGAGATATCGACGGCGTAATTAGCCATGGCCGATGCAACTATTCGATTCCCACTCGATGTTCAAGCTAGCTGGCTCTCCTAGTCTTTAGAAAAGAAGCTAGCCTGGAGCGAGGGCGGCTTCCATATGACCCATTGACTAGATTGGCCTTGAGAGCAACTCGGCTTTTCAAGTCGTTACGAGTCTTCACCGGTTGGATGAGGAATTACAAGCTGCCACGCAGCCGTCCATAAAGCGAGAAACTGGGCGGACTGCCCAATTTGCTCGACTTCGTTGTGGCAGATCCCGCCAATGAGCGATCTCCGTGAATACTATAAAGAAAGCCCCAGAGAACAATTTCTAGGATGTTTATTGAAGACCCGCGACAAGCTGATAATTCTTTCTGGAGGCAACATGTTGCTGCCAAGCACAGCCCCGCGGTCACATGACCTCTATGGCCAGCGGATGGCGCAGCCATGTCGACATGGGCTTTTCCAACACTCAAACACCTCAGCAATGGCGGGAACAGCACCGGTCAAAAACGACGCCAAATTCTCCGATGCTCTCGAAGACATACGTGAATTTGCCCGTCGAACATCTTTCGAGAATTTCGGTGCAGAAACGCCTGGGCACGAGCTCCCTGGTGTCAAGATATGCAGTGACAAGCCAGGCCTTCAGCCACTTGCCGATGCGTTCAAACAGAACTTGTCCACTCCATTTCGGCGGGTACGTA
>Ga0105239_10004336_pt1 | contig 16996 bp, 14 predicted proteins | sample KBSC44metaG_FD_92761 | JGI IMG/M metagenome (GOLD analysis project Ga0105239, IMG submission 92761) | Corn rhizosphere microbial communities from Kellogg Biological Station, Michigan, USA - KBS C4-4 metaG | ecosystem: Host-associated > Plants > Roots > Rhizosphere > Soil | place: Michigan, USA...
CCGCCGGCCAGCCGCGCGCGGTGTAACTGCCGCGTCAATTGCAGAACGCCGCGTGCTCGACGAGCGCGAGCGCGATGCCCGAATCGAAGTAGGTCGCGCCGCACCACGCGACGAACGCGAGCACGCCGGCGGCCAGCACCGCACGGATCATGCCCATGCGGCGTTGGCCGAGCCGGGGCGCGCGATGCGCGCGTCGTCGATCGGCAGGTGCAGCAGCGCGGCGAGCACGCCGAGCGCGATCGAGCCGATCCACAGCGGCAGGTACGAATGCGTCGCGTCGTACACGAGCGCGCCGAGCCACACGCCGAAGAAGCTGCCGAGCTGGTGCCCGAAGAAGACGAAACCGAACAGCGTCGCGATGTAGCGCACGCCGAACACCTGCGAGATCACGCCGTTGGTCAGCGGCACCGTGCCGAGCCACGTGAAGCCCATCACGGCCGCGAACACGTACACGCTCGCGGGCGACAACGGTGCGGCAACGAACGCGGCCATCGCGAGCGCGCGCACGAGGTACAGCACGGACAGCACGTACTTGCGCCGCAGCAGGCCACCGAGATGGCCGCACGCGTAGGTGCCGGCCACGTTGGTCAGCGCGATCAGCGCGAGCGCGACGCTGGCATGGCGCGCGGGCAGCCCGTGATCGAGCAGGTAGGCCGGCAGGTGGGTCGCGATGAACGCGAGCTGGAACCCGCACGCGAAGAACCCGGCATTCAGCAGCCAGAAGCCGCGGTGCGCGAACGCTTCGCGCACGGCCGCCGCGATCGACTGGTCGGTGCCGTCGGCACGGCTCGCGGCCTGCGCGGGCCGGTCGCGCACCAGCACGGCGAGCGGCGCGAGCAGCGCGGCGGCGACGGCGAGCGCGACGAATGCATGCTGCCAGCCGATGCCGCCGATCAGGACCTGCGCGACCGGCACCATGCAGAACTGGCCGAGCCCGCCGATCGCGCCGGCGACGCCGAGCGCCCATCCGCGCCGGTCGGGCGGAAACAGCCGGCTCAGCGCGCCGTAGATCGACGCGAAAGCCGACCCCGACAGCGCGATTCCGATCACGAAGCCCGCGCCGCCCGTGAACACGCCGATCGACGCCGCCAGCGCCATCGCGACGAGCCCGACCGCGTACAGCAGCATGCCGGCGACGATCACGCGCACCGACCCGAAGCGGTCGGCGATCATCCCGGTCAACGGCTGCGCGATGCCCCAGACCAGGTTCTGCAGCGCGAGCGCGAGCCCGAACGCTTCGCGCGACCAGCCGTGGTCGAGCGTGACCGGCGCGAGGAACAATCCCTGCACGTGGCGGATGCCGAGCGCGGCGCCCATGATCAGGCCGCCTGCCAGTACCGGCAGCCAGCGCCGCCGGGCGTCCCGTTCGATCGGGGTCATGCGTGTCTCCGGATGAATGCGTGCGGCGCGATGGCCGCGTTCGATCCGATTAGACGATCCGGTCGATGTGTCGCTCAAGCGATCATTCGGTCGGGTTCGCATGCGCGTTGGGAATGCGATGCGAGGTCGGGCGCGATGCCGGTGAGGAGGGCGAGAAGGGCGAGGAGGGCTAGGAGGGCTAGGAGGGCTAGGAGGGCGAGGAGGGCGAGGAGGGCGAGGAGGGCGAGGAGGGCGAGGAGGGCGAGGAGGGCGAGGAGGGCGAGGAGGGTGAGGAGGGTGAGGAGGGTGAGGGGGGTGAGGAGGGTGAGGAGGGTGAGGAGGGCGAGGACGGCGGCGCGGGCCGGGTGCGAGGAGTCGCTGCCGCGCAGCCTGTCGGCGTGACGCGCGAGGCTGAGGCGGTGGTTACGGCGTCGGTCCATCGCCTGCGGCAGCGCGATCCGTCGCGCAACGAGCGCCGCCGCACGCAGGCATCGGCATCGACTCGGCGCGGAAAATCGCGCGCGGCTACCGCTGCGCCACGTCATACGCGCGCATCGCCGCGTCGCACTCGGCCGCTTCGGCGAGAATCCAGTCGCGCACGTCGGCGACTTCGCGGCGCGGTGCCGGATCGTGCCGGAACAGCCAGTAGCCATATGCATCGGACGACGCCCGCGAGCGCGGGCCGAGCACCGTGAGCCGGCCGTCGGCGAGCATCGGCGCGACGAGCGCGAGCCGTCCGAGCGCGACGCCCTGGCCGGCGATCGCGGCGTGGATCACCTGGTCGTACTGGTTGAAGCGCAGCACGCCCTTGGGGCGCGCGTCGCCGAGCCCGGCCGCGTGCAGGTGCGCACGCCATTGCAGCTGCGTTTGCGGCGGTCCGTCGAATTCGAGCAGCACGTGGTCCGCGATTGCGGCCGCGTCGGTGACGGGCCGGGCGGCCAGCGCGGGGTGCGCGACCGGCACGACGATCTCGTCGAACAGCCGCACCGCGCCGGCCGGCGCGCGCTCGCGCGGGCAGTAGCGGATCCCGAGGTCGATGTCTTCCGCGCGCAAATCGAGTACCTTGTCGTTCGCGGCGACGCGCAAGTCGACCTCGGGCAGGCGCGCCTGCAGGCGCCCGAGTCGCGGCAGCAGCCACAAGGCGGTCACGCCGATGCTCGCGGTAATCGTGACGGGCTGGCGCTCGCGCGCGGCGGCGAGCGACGCGACGGTGTGCTGCAGGCTGAGCAGCGCCGCATCCGCGGCGCGGAACAGCCGCTCGCCTTCGGGCGTGAACGCGATCTTCCGATAGCCGCGCTGCAGCAGCGCGACGCCGAGATGCGCTTCGAGCGCATGCACCTGGCGGCTGACGGCCGACTGCGTGACGCACAGGTCCTGCGCGGCGAGCGTGATGCTCATGCGGCGGCCGACGGCGACGAAGCCGCGCACGAGGTCCAGCGACGGGAGACGGACGAGCGGCGTTGACATGCGTATGGCTCATGCGAACGGAGCAGCAAGATTGGTTGAGAACGCCGGGCGCGTCAAGTTCAATGGAGGCTGCAGACGGGCGGGCGCCGGCGCAGGGGGTGCCGCACAGGAGACAGGATGACGATTTCGAACGAAGCAGGCGGGACGGCTCGCGCGGCCGAGCAAGCGCCCGGGCGGGCGGCGGACGCATTGCCGCCGCAGCCCGTGACGCTGACCGCGGCCGACGGCTACGCGTTGCGCGGCTACGTGTGGCGCCATCGCGGCGGCGGTGGTGCCGTGCGGCCCGTGACGGTCATCAATTGCGCGACGTCGGTGCGCTGCGACTATTACTTCCGCTTCGCCGCGTGGCTGTTCGCGCAGGGTCGCGACGTGCTGGTCTACGACTATCGCGGGATCGGCGGATCGCGCCCCGCGCGGCTCGCGACGCTGCGCGCGAACTGGCTCGACTGGGGGCGGCTCGATTGCGAGGCCGCGCTGCAGTACGCGCGCGACGCGTTTGCGGGCCAACCGCTCGACGTCGTCGCGCACAGCATCGGCGGCTGCGTGCTCGGGCTCGCGGCGTCGAACGCGTGCGTGCGTCATGTGGTGACCGTCGGCGCGCAGTATGCGTACTGGCGCGACTATCGACCGCAAGAGCGGCGGCGCATGTGGTTGAAGTGGCACGTCGCGATGCCGGCGCTCGCGGCCGTGTTCGGCTATGTGCCCGCGAAACGGCTCGGCTGGATGGAAGACACGCCGCGCGGCGTCGCGCTGTCGTGGGTGCGCGCGCAACCGCGCTTCGAGGATGCGTACACGCACGGCCCGCTCGCCGAACCCGCGGCGAGCCGCGCCGCGTTGCCGGCGCGCTTCGCGCGGCTGTCGGCGCCGATGCTCGCGATCGGCCTCGAAGACGACGGCTTCGGCACGATCGACGCGATCGAACGGCTGGCCGGCTACTACACGGGCAGCGACGTCACGCATCTGCGGATCGCGCCGCGCGACATCGGCGTCGATGTGATCGGCCACTTCGCGTTCTTCCACAGCCGCTTCACCGACACGCTGTGGCCCGTCGCGTTGTACTGGCTGCAGCACGGCGCGCTGCCGGCCGATGCGCCGGGCCACGTCCACGCGCGCCATCCGGCGCAGCGTGCGCGGCTGCCGGGAAGCGGCGTGCCGGGTGCCGTCGCGCAAGGCTGACCGCGCCCGCAACCGGTTGGCCGCGTCGATGCGGCGGTCGCGCTGGCTGCCCCTGGCGACGATGCCCGTCGCGACACACCGATCCGCGTCCGACGCGATCGATTAACATCGGACGTTTGATCCGACTGCCTGCCGCGTGCCGATGTCCGTTCAGCCCGATTCCGAGATTTCCGCCGACCTGTCGCGCGCGTGGCGCGTGCACCTGCTCGACCTGCCGCCTGCCGCGTCGCGTGCCGGCGTGCAGGTCGCGCGCATCGATTTCGACTGGCGCGTGCCGCTCGCGTCGCCGGCCTATGCGGCATTGAGTGACGCCGAGCGCGCGCGTGCCGCGCGCTATCTCCGACACGAGGATGCGGTGCGCAGCGCCGCGACCCGCGCCGCGCTGCGCGACGTGCTCGGCGCGGCGCTCGACCTGGCGCCGAACGATATCGCGATCGTCGTCGATGCATCGGGACGGCCGTCGCTGGATCCCGCGCATCGCGCATCGCTCGATTTCAACGTCTCGCACGCGGGCGATCACGCGCTCATCACATGGGCAGGGACGGGGCGCGTCGGCGTCGATATCGAAAGCTGCAACCGCGCGACCGACTGGCGCGCGCTCACGGCCGAAGTGTGCGCGGCCGCCGAAGCCGCGTATCTCGATGGCCTGCCACCTGGCGCGCGTGCCGACGCGTTCATGCGCGTGTGGTCCGCGAAGGAGGCGCTGCTCAAGGCGCTCGGCATCGGCATCGGCGGTGGGCTGCGCGCGTTCGCCGTCGTGCCGCCGCGCGATGCGGCGACGCCCGCGACGACGATCGTCGAGCCGGCCGCGCCGGCGGCCGGCGTGGCCGCGTTCGACGCGCGCTGGCTCGACGCGGCGCCTGGCTACGCGGCCTGCGTCGCGTGGACGCGCGCGTGAGCCGAGGTCACCGCGCGATGCTTACTCGAGCGGCGCATCGTTCGGCGCCGCGTAGCGCGTCCTGATCACGTCGCTCATCGGGAAGTCGAACGCGAGCCCCTTCGGCGGCACCGGCTTCATGAACCACTTGTCGTACAGCGCATTGATCTCGCCGCTCTTCATCAGCTGCACGAGCACGCCGTCGACGAGCGCCTTGAACTGCGGATCGTCCTTGCGCAGCATGAATCCGTACGCTTCCGACGACTGCGGCGTGCCGACGATCGCCCAGTCGGCCGGTTTCGCCGCGAGCTGGCGCACGCCGGCGAGCAGCACGTCGTCCATCATGTAGGCGGCCGCGCGGCCCGATTCGAGCGTGAGGCGTCCTTCGCCGTAGTCCTTCGCGCTGATGATCTGCATGTTCATCTTCTTTTCCTCGTTCATCTTGCGCAGCAGGCGTTCGGACGTCGTGCCCTGATTCGTCACGACCGTCTTGCCGGCGAGATCGGGGAAGTCGCGGATGCCCGAGCTCGTGCGCGTGAGCAGGCGCGTCGTCGCGACGAAGAAGGTGGTCGAGAACGCGACCTGCGCGTGGCGCGCGGCGAGATTGGTGGTCACTCCGCATTCGAGATCGACGGTGCCGTTCTGCACGAGCGGGATGCGGTTCTGCGACGTGACCGGGATGAAGCGCACCTGCAGGTCGGGCTTGCCGGTGCGCGCCTTCACGGCGGCGATCACGCGATCGCACAGGTCCTGCGAGAAGCCGATCACCTTGCCGCTCGCGTCGACGTAGGAGAACGGCACCGACGTTTCGCGGTGGCCGATCGAGATCAGGCCGGCCTGCCGGATCTTCTCGAGCGTGCCGGACAGCGGCTGGGCGGCGAGCGCCGTGCCGCACGCGAGCGCGCAGGCGGCGACGAGCAGGCTGCGGCCGAAAAGGGCGGTCAACCGGGGCGGGATGGTCATGGCAGGTCTCCGAAGGCGGATGGCGGGAAAGGGTGGATTCGTATGTTGCCAAATAAAAAATAATTGCAACATATGTTAATTCCCGAGCCCGGCCGGCTACTCCCGCGGGGCGCGCCCGACATCAGGGAAACTCCCGAGTCGAAATCATTTAAAACGGGGTTGTCTAGACAAGTTCCGATGGCTACACTGCAATCCATCCCGAACTTGTCTAGACAGGATTGCTCACATGATTACGTTGACCCCCGGCCACCTGACCCTTCCGCAACTGCGCAAGATCGCTCGCGAACCCGTGCAGCTCACGCTCGACCCCGCGGGCTTCGCGAAGATCGACGCCGGCGCGAAGGCCGTCGCCGACATCGCGGCTAAGGGCGAGCCGGCATACGGCATCAACACGGGCTTCGGCCGCCTGGCCAGCACGCACATCCCGCACGACCAGCTCGAGCTGCTGCAGAAGAACCTCGTGCTGTCGCACGCGGTCGGCGTGGGCGAGCCGATGGCGCGCTCGTCGGTGCGCCTGTTGATGGCGCTGAAGCTGTCGAGCCTCGGCCGCGGCCACTCGGGCATCCGCCGCGAGGTGATGGATGCGCTGATCACGCTGTTCAACGCCGACGTGCTGCCGCTGATCCCGGTGAAGGGCTCGGTCGGCGCATCGGGCGACCTCGCGCCGCTCGCGCACATGTCGGCCGTGCTGCTCGGCGTCGGTGAAGTGTTCATCCGCGGCGAGCGCGCGAGCGCGCTCGACGGTCTGCGCGTCGCGGGCCTCGCGCCGCTGACGCTGCAGGCGAAGGAAGGCCTCGCGCTGCTGAACGGCACGCAGGCGTCGACGGCGCTGGCGCTCGACAACATGTTCTCGATCGAAGACCTGTACCGCACCGCGCTCGTCGCCGGTGCGCTGTCGGTCGACGCGGCAGCCGGCTCGGTGAAGCCGTTCGACGCACGCATCCACGAGCTGCGCGGCCATCGCGGCCAGATCGAAGCGGCCGCGGCGTACCGCGACCTGCTCGACGGCTCGCCGATCAACCAGTCGCACCGCGACTGCGACAAGGTGCAGGATCCGTACAGCCTGCGCTGCCAGCCGCAGGTGATGGGCGCGTGCCTGGACCAGATGCGCCACGCGGCCGACGTGCTGCTGATCGAAGCGAACGCCGTGTCGGACAACCCGCTGATCTTCCCGGATACCGGCGAAGTGCTGTCGGGCGGCAACTTCCACGCCGAACCCGTCGCATTCGCGGCCGACAACCTCGCACTCGCCGCCGCCGAAATCGGTGCGCTGGCCGAGCGCCGCATCGCGCTGCTGATCGACGCGACGCTGTCGGGCCTGCCCCCGTTCCTCGTGAAGGACGGCGGCGTGAACTCGGGCTTCATGATCGCCCACGTGACGGCCGCCGCGCTGGCATCGGAAAACAAGACGCTCGCGCATCCGGCATCGGTCGACTCGCTGCCGACCTCGGCGAACCAGGAAGACCACGTGTCGATGGCGACGTTCGCCGCGCGCAAGCTCGCCGACATCGCGGACAACACGAAGTACATCCTCGCGATCGAACTGCTGGCCGCCGCGCAGGGCGTCGACCTGCGCGCGCCGTACCACACGAGCCCGAAGCTCGCGCCCGTGATGGAAACGATTCGCGGCCATGTGGCGCACTACGAGCTCGACCACTACTTCGCGCCGGACATCGCGGTGATCGCGAAGCTGGTCGGCGAGCGCGCGTTCGCGAAGGCCGCGCCGTTCTCGTTCGCATCGGAACAGTAAGCCCATGAGCGCGCCGGTCTACCAGGAGATCAAGGATTTCATCCTGGGCCGCATTCACGCCGGCGAGTGGGCGGAGGGCGACCAGGTGCCCTCCGAGAACGAACTGGCCCGCGAGTTCAAGGTCGCGCGCATGACCGTCAACCGCGCGTTGCGCGAGTTGACGGCCGAGCAGGTGCTCACGCGCATGAAGGGCGCGGGCACCTACGTCGCGCGGCCGAAGTACGAGTCGACGCTCGTCGCGATCCGCAGTATTTCGGAAGAGGTCGACGCGCGCGGGCATGCGTACCGCGCCAGCGTGCTCGGCCTCGACACGATCCGCGCCGACGAGGCGCTCGCCGACGAGATGCAGATGGCCGTGCGCGCAACGCTGTTTTATTCGCAGGTGTTGCACTTCGAGAATGACGAACCCGTCCAGCTCGAAGAACGATGGGTGAATCCGGCGGTCGCGCCGGATTATGCCGAGCAGGATTTCACGAACACGACGCCGAACCTGTACCTGATGCGCGCGGCCCCGCTGCAGCGCGTCGAGTACCGGATCGAAGCGGCGGCTCCGGCGCCCGAGCGGCGCGAGCAGTTGCGGATGGACGACGTCGAGCCGTGTCTGGTTTTACATCGGCGTACCTGGTCGCAGGGCGTCGTCGCCTCGGTGGCGAATCTGTGGCACCCGGGCAGTCGTTATCGCTTCACCGGGCATTTCTGATTCCAATTGATCTTCACTTTCCTTCGGGAGCAGTTGTCATGAACCATCCGAAACACATCGATCCCCGTCTCGATCCGACACGCACGATCCGCGCACCGCGCGGCAGCGAGAAGGTCTGCAAGACCTGGCTGGCCGAAGCGGCCTACCGGATGATCCAGAACAACCTGGATCCGGAAGTCGCCGAGCATCCGCATGCGCTCGTCGTGTACGGCGGCATCGGCCGCGCGGCGCGCAACTGGGAATGCTACGACCAGATCCTCGCGTCGCTGAAGGATCTCGAGGAAAACGAAACGCTGCTGATCCAGTCGGGCAAGCCGGTCGGCGTGTTCCGCACGCACACGGATGCGCCGCGCGTGCTGCTCGCGAACTCGAACCTCGTGCCGCACTGGGCGAACTGGGATCACTTCCACGAGCTCGACCGCAAGGGCCTGATGATGTACGGCCAGATGACGGCCGGCAGCTGGATCTACATCGGCAGCCAGGGGATCGTGCAGGGCACCTATGAGACGTTCTTCTCGGTCGCGAACCAGCACTTCAACGGCGACCCGTCGGGCCGCTGGATCCTGACGGGCGGCCTGGGCGGCATGGGCGGCGCACAGCCGCTGGCCGCGACGATGGCGGGTTTCTCGATGATCGCGGTCGAATGCGACGAGACGCGCATCGACTTCCGCCTGAAGACCCGCTACGTCGACAAGAAGGCGACGACGCTCGACGAAGCGCTCGGCATGATCGACGAAGCGAAGCGCACCGGCAAGCCGGTCTCGGTCGGCCTGCTCGGCAACGCGGCCGACGTGTTCGCGGAACTCGTCAAGCGCGGCGTCACGCCGGATTGCGTGACCGACCAGACGAGCGCGCACGACCCGATCAACGGCTACCTGCCGCAAGGCTGGACCGTCGCGCAATGGCGCGAGGCGCAGAAGGTCGATCCGCAAAGCATCGTGAAGGTCGCGAAGCAGTCGATGGCCGAGCAGGTGCGCGCGATGCTGACGCTGCAGGAACGCGGCGCGGCCACGCTCGACTACGGCAACAACATCCGCCAGATGGCGCTGGAAATGGGCGTCGAGAACGCATTCGACTTCCCGGGCTTCGTGCCGGCCTATATCCGCCCGCTGTTCTGCGAAGGCAAGGGTCCGTTCCGCTGGGTCGCGCTGTCGGGGGATCCGGAAGACATCTACAAGACCGACCAGAAGGTGAAGGAGCTGATCCCCGACGATGCGCACCTGCACAACTGGCTCGACATGGCACGTGAGCGCATCGCGTTCCAGGGCCTGCCGGCACGGATCTGCTGGGTCGGCGTGAAGGATCGCTATCGTCTCGGCCAGGCGTTCAACGAGATGGTGAAGAACGGCGAACTGAAGGCGCCGATCGTGATCGGCCGCGACCACCTCGACACCGGTTCGGTCGCGAGCCCGAACCGCGAGACGGAATCGATGAAGGACGGCTCGGACGCCGTGAGCGACTGGCCGCTGCTGAACGCGCTGCTGAACACCGCGGGCGGCGCATCGTGGGTGTCGCTGCACCATGGCGGTGGCGTCGGGATGGGCTTCTCGCAGCACTCGGGCGTCGTGATCGTCGCCGACGGTACCGCCGAAGCGCACGAGCGTCTCGGGCGCGTGCTGCTGAACGATCCGGCGACGGGCGTGATGCGCCATGCGGATGCCGGCTACGAACTCGCGCAGCAGACGGCCCGCGAAGCCGGCCTGAAGCTGCCGATGCTCGGCCGCTGAGCATGACGGCGCTCGACCAGGCGCCGGTGCACGCGACACTGGCCGCCGCGATGATCCGCGCAGCGGATCTCGTTGCGTCGCCGTGGAAGAACGGCGGTGGCGTGACGCGCGAAATCGCGGCATTTTCTCCGCGGGGAACGTCCTCGGGGGCGGCACCGGGCGCCGCGCTCGATGCGTTCGCATGGCGCGTGAGCGTCGCGGACGTCGACGCGGCCGGGCCGTTCTCGCGTTTCGACGGCGTCGACCGCACACTCGTGCTGCTGTCCGGCGCGGGCATGACGCTCACGGAAGCGGGCGGCGCGCGCCATGTGCTCGATGCGCCGCTCGCCCGTGCGGATTTCGCCGGCGAAACGGCGATCGACGCGACGCTGCACGACGGCCCGACCCGCGACTTCAACCTGATGACGCGCCGCTCGGCCGCGCGCGGGACCGTCGACGTGTGGCGCGAAGGCACGCACCGCGTCGAGCGCGCCGATACCGTGCTGCTGTTCTGCGCGAGCGGCGCAGTGGGCGTCGAGATCGACGGCGCGCATTACGCGCTGCAGGAAATGGACACGCTGCGGCTCGACGGGCCGAGGCGTGCGTTTGACGTCGTCGTGAGCGGAGGCGGCGCGCTGCTCGCCGTGTCGCTCGCCGTCGGCGCACGAGACTGAACGCATGAAACCGACTGTCTGGCATCACCTTAGGCTGTGTCCGCACGGCCACCCCGACGAAACCATCGACGACGCGGCGATCGCCGTCGACGAAACCGGCACGATCGTGTGGCTCGGCGCGTTCTCCGCGCTGCCGCACGGTTACGCGCACTGGCAGCGCGAAGACCTGCACGGCGCGTGGGTGACGCCGGGCCTCGTCGACTGCCACACGCACCTCGTGTACGGCGGCACGCGCGCCGACGAGTTCGCGCAGCGCCTCGCCGGCGTCAGCTACGAGGAGATCGCGCGGCAGGGCGGCGGGATCGTGTCGACGGTGCGCGCGACGCGCGCGGCCGACGAGACGACGCTGTTCGTGCAGGCCGCCGCGCGTCTGCAACCGCTGCTCGCGGAAGGCGTGAGCGCGATCGAGATCAAGTCGGGCTACGGGCTCGACCTCGCGAGCGAGCGCAAGATGCTGTGCGTCGCGCGCCAGCTCGGCGAGCGCTTCCCGGTCAGCGTCTACACGACGTTCCTCGGCGCGCACGCGCTGCCGCCGGAATATGCGGGCCGCGCGGACGCATACATCGACGAGGTATGCGAACGGATGCTGCCGACGCTGGCCGACGAAGGCCTCGTCGACGCGGTCGACGTGTTCTGCGAGCGCATCGGCTTTTCGCTCGCGCAGACCGAGCGCGTGTTCGAAGCCGCGACGCGGCGCGGCCTGCCGGTGAAGCTGCACGCGGAGCAGCTGTCGAACGCGGGCGGCACCGCGCTCGCCGCGCGTTATCGCGCGCTGTCCGCCGACCACCTCGAATTTCTCGACGAAGCCGGCATCGAGGCGATGAAGGCGGCCGGCACGGTCGCCGTGCTGTTGCCCGGCGCGTACTACTTCATCCGCGAAACGCAATTGCCGCCAATCGAGCTGCTGCGCAAGCACGGCGTGCCGATCGCGCTCGCGACCGATCACAACCCCGGCACGTCGCCGCTCGAATCGCTGCTGCTGACGCTGAACATGGGCTGCACGCTGTTCCGGATGACGGTGCCCGAGGTGCTGCAGGGCGTGACGCGCCATGCGGCCGCGGCGCTCGGCCGTGCCGATCGGCACGGTGCGCTCGAGATCGGTCGCCAGGCCGATTTCGCGGTCTGGTCGGTCGGCTCGCTGGCGGAGCTCGCTTACTGGATCGGCCGTCCGCTGTGCGAGCAAGTCGTGCGCGGCGGTGCGACGGTGTTTCGCCGGATGAACGGCTAGCCTTGCAGGAGAAGAGACTCACCATGACCGAAATGACGCTGTTCGCGGACCATGCCTACCTGCCCGACGGCTGGCGCCGCAACGTGCTGCTGCGCTGGGACGCGGCCGGCACGCTGACCGACGTGACGCCCGACACCGATGCGCCGGCAGGCGTCGCGCGCGCGGCCGGCCCCGTGCTGCCCGGCATGCCGAACCTGCATTCGCACGCGTTCCAGCGCGCGATGGCGGGGCTCACCGAATACCGTGCGAATCCCGCCGACAGCTTCTGGAGCTGGCGCGACCTGATGTACCGCTTCGCGCTGAAGATCACGCCCGACGCGCTCGCGGCGATCGCGCGCTGGCTGTACGTCGAGATGCTCAAGTGCGGCTATACGTCGGTGTGCGAATTTCACTACGTGCATCACGCGCAGGACGGCTCGCGCTATCCGCAGCTCGCGGAGCTCGGCACGCGCGTGATCGACGCGGCGCGCTCGGCCGGCATCGGCATCACGATGCTGCCCGTGTCGTACCAGTTCGCCGGCTTCGGCAACAAGCCGCCGCGCGACGACCAGCGCCGCTTCATCAACACGCCGGACGGCCTGCTCGAACTGCTCGACGCGATGCGTCGCGTCGCGCCCGAGCATGGCGGGCTGCGCTACGGCGTCGCGCCGCACTCGCTGCGCGCGGTGTCCGAGAACGGGCTGCGCGTGCTGCTCGACGGCCTGCCCGACGACGCGCCGGTGCATATTCACATCGCCGAGCAAACAGCCGAAGTCGACGACTGCGTGCGTGCGTACGGCGCGCGGCCCGTGCAATGGCTACTCGATCGCTTCGACGTCGACGCCCGCTGGTGCCTCGTGCACGCGACGCACGTCGATGCGGCCGAAACGGCGGCGCTCGCGCAGCGTCGCGCGGTGGCTGGCCTGTGCCTGACCACCGAAGCGAACCTCGGCGACGGCGTGTTCCCGGCCGTCGACTATCTCGCGCAGGGCGGCGTGATCGGTGTCGGCTCGGACAGCCATGCGTCGGTCGACTGGCGCTCGGAGCTGCGCCTGCTCGAATACGGGCAGCGGCTCGTGCATCGTGCGCGCAACGTACTCGCGAGCGACACGCAGGCGCATGTCGCCGACCGGCTGTTCGATGCGTCGCTCGCCGGCGGCGCGCAGGCAAGCGGGCGGCGCATCGGTGCGCTGCGCGAAGGCTGCCGCGCCGACTGGCTCGTGCTCGATCCCGATCATCCCGCGATCGCCGAACACGGCAGCGCGGACTGGCTGTCGGGCGCGGTGTTCGCCGAACATGGCGACACGCCGGTGCTCGACGTCTACACCGGCGGCGAACGCGTCGTGAGCGGCCGCCGCCATCGCGACGAAACCGCTGCTTATGCCGACTACCGCGCCGCGCTGGCGCAACTGCTGCGCTGACGCGCGGCACCCGGCGCACGCCGCGCGCGTGCGCCGGCAGACTTTTACGGTGAGGCGACATGACTGAACAACCGGCTGTATTCACGCTGAAGCAGGGCACGCTGCCGCTGCTGATCTCGATCCCGCACGCAGGCACCCACATCCCCGACGACATCGCCGCGACGATGACGCCCGACGCGCGCTTCGTCGACGATTGCGACTGGCATCTCGAGCGGCTGTACGGATTTGCGGCGACGCTCGGCGCATCGATCCTCGTGCCGTCGCATGCGCGTTACGTCGTCGACCTGAACCGTCCGCCCGACAACGAGAACCTGTACCCGGGGCAGGATACGACCGGGCTCGTGCCGGTCGACACGTTCGACAAGGCGCCGTTGTATCCGCCGAACGCGCTGCCCGGCAACGACGAGATCATGCGCCGCCGCGACCGCTACTGGCGCCCGTATCACGACGCGCTGCAAGGCGAGATCGCGCGCCTGAAGCGCGAGCATGGCCGCGTGCTCGTGTGGGAAGCGCACTCGATCCGCTCGCACGTGCCGCGTTTCTTCGAAGGCCGCCTGCCGGACTTCAACTTCGGCACGTCGAGCGGCGCGAGCGCCGCGCCCGGCCTCGCCGAGGCGCTGGCCGCCTGCGTGAACGCGCACGGCGGTTATACGGCGGTCGCGAACGGGCGGTTCAAGGGCGGCTACATCACGCGTCACTACGGCGTGCCCGCCACCGGCGTGGAAGCCGTGCAGCTCGAACTGTCGCAGATCACCTACATGGAAGAGACGCGTCCGTACGCATACGACGAAGCGCGCGCCGCGCGGATCGTGCCGCTGCTGCAGACGCTCGTCGAAACCGCGCTCGCGCACCGCTGATCGGTCGGCACGCTGCATGCGGCGGTGCGGTGATACTTTCCGCGCCGGCTTGACGGCACGCGATGCGGGCAAGCTGACGCAGCGCACAAAAACGGCATCGATCCGAACGATCGATGCCGTTTTTTTGTCTGATCGATGTCGGGGATCGGCACCTGGAAATTTGACGCAATTTTTAGGTGATATAAGCTGAATGTCAGGAAGTCGTCACGCGCACACCGGCGGCGACGGCGTCGAGTGGCGCCGTACCGTGCCGGAATCCGTCGCGAGACACCTTGCCTGCGTGTCGCCGTACGGCATTGCCGTCTGCGCTTCACCGCGACACGTGTCCTGTCTTCATCAGTCAGTCGAGTACGATCGTGAAAGCCGCCAGCCCTTCGATACGCCGGACCCGAAGTCCGTCGGCGGGCGCGCCGCCTCAGGCCGGGCCGATCCGGCATGCTGATCGCGGCACGCGCGCCGCCCTCATACGCGAGCCTGGTTTCGTCGCTGTGTCCCATCGCGGCCTGCGCCGCTTCAACCTCGTGACCGCGCACCTGTTCAGCGCGGTGCAGCGCGACGGCAGCGCTTCATTGTTACCCTAGTGTCCTTTTCCGTTTTCGCATCGGGTCACACTGCCGGTTGCCGCACCGTGCGCGCGGCATGATCGCGCACGCGCGCATGCCAGGCGGCGGCGGGCTTCCATCGTCTTGCGCCTCCGCACGCGTCGCGCGCTTATCGCGGAGGCGATCATGCGCGCGCGCCCGATCGTAGCCGTCACCGCCGACCGCATCCTGCGCGGCGCCCATCCGAACCACACGGCCGGCGAGAAGTATCTCGTCGCGCTGGTCGACGGCGCCGGCGCGCTGGCGTTCGTGCTGCCCGCGCTGGGTGCGCGGCAGCCGGTCGACGCGATCGTGGCGTCCGTCGACGGGCTGCTGCTGACCGGCAGCTATTCGAACGTCGAGCCGCATCACTACGGCGGCCCGGCGAGTACGCCCGACACGCTGCACGATCCCGCGCGCGATGCGACCGCGCTGCCGCTGATCCGCGCGGCGATCGATGCCGGCGTGCCGGTGCTCGCGATCTGCCGCGGGATGCAGGAGCTGAACGTCGCGTACGGCGGCACGCTGCATCAGCGGCTGCATGCGAGCCCCGGTTTCCATGACCATCGCGAGCGCGACGGCGATCCGCTCGAGCGACAGTACGGCCCCGCACACCGCATCCAGCTTGCGCCGGGCGGCCTGCTGCAGCGGATCGCGCGCGGCGCGCACGACGCGATGGTCAATTCGCTGCACGACCAGGGCATCGAGCGGCTCGGCGCGGGGCTCGCGGCCGAAGCGAGCGCGCCCGACGGGCTGATCGAGGCCGTCAGCGTGCGCGGCGCGCGCGCGTTCGCGCTTGGCGTGCAGTGGCACCCCGAATGGCGTTTCGCGGAACAGCCGCTGTCGCGCGACATCTTCGCGGCATTCGGCGCGGCGTGCCGCGCGCGCATGACCCATCGCATTCGTGCGGCCGGCGGCACCATGCCGTCGCCGGCCGCATCCGACATCGACTGAACGAGGCCGATCATGCAACCCGAACTGAGCGAATTCCTGCGTCAGCACCGCATCACCGAAGTCGAGGCGATCATTCCCGACATGGCCGGCATCGCGCGCGGCAAGATCATTCCGCGCAACAAATTCGAATCCGGCGAATCGATGCGCCTGCCTCAGGCCGTGATGGTGCAGACCGTCACCGGCGACTATCCGGAGGACGGCTCGCTGACCGGCGTGACCGATCCCGACATGGTGTGCGTGCCCGATCCATCGACCATCTGCCTGATACCGTGGGCCGTCGATCCGACCGCGCAGGTGATCCACGATTGCGTGCATTTCGATGGCTCGCCGGTCGAGATCTCGCCGCGCTACGTTCTGCGCCGCGTGCTCGACCTGTACAAGGCGAAGGGCTGGAATCCCGTGGTCGCGCCCGAGCTCGAGTTCTACCTGGTCGACATGAACGCGGATCCCGACCTGCCGTTGCGTCCGCCGATCGGGCGCACGGGCCGCGCGGAAACCGGCCGGCAGTCGTATTCGATCGAGGCGGTCAACGAGTTCGATCCGTTGTTCGAGGACATCTACGAATACTGCGAGATGCAGGGGCTCGACATCGAGACGCTGATCCACGAAGTCGGCGCCGCGCAGATGGAGATCAACTTCGTGCACGGCGACGCGCTGTCGCTGGCCGACCAGGTGTTCCTGTTCAAGCGCACGGTGCGCGAGGCGGCGCTGCGGCACAACATGTACGCGACCTTCATGGCCAAGCCGATGGAAGGCGAGCCGGGCTCCGCGATGCACATCCACCAGAGCCTCGCCGATGTGCACACCGGCCGCAACCTGTTCGCCGAAGAGGGCGGGGTCGTGTCGCCGATGTTCCACAGCTATCTCGCGGGACTGCAGAAGTACACGCCCGCGCTGATGCCGATCTTCGCGCCGTACATCAACTCATATCGCCGGCTGTCGCGCTTCATGGCCGCGCCGATCAACGTGCAGTGGGGCTACGACAACCGCACGGTCGGCTTCCGCATCCCGCAGTCGACGCCGGTCGCGCGGCGCATCGAGAACCGGATTCCGGGCGTCGACTGCAACCCGTACCTCGCGTTCGCGGCGACGCTCGCGGCCGGCTATCTCGGCCTCACCCAGCAGCTCGCGCCGACCGAACCGATCGCGTCCGACGGCTACGACCTGCCGTACCAGCTGCCGCGCAATCTCGAGGAGGGCATCTCGCTGATGGCCGCGTGCACGCCGCTCGCCGGCATTCTCGGCGACAAGTTCGTGAAGGCGTACCTGGCGCTGAAGGAAACCGAATACGAAGCGTTCTTCCG
>Ga0105239_10004338_pt1 | contig 16991 bp, 12 predicted proteins | sample KBSC44metaG_FD_92761 | JGI IMG/M metagenome (GOLD analysis project Ga0105239, IMG submission 92761) | Corn rhizosphere microbial communities from Kellogg Biological Station, Michigan, USA - KBS C4-4 metaG | ecosystem: Host-associated > Plants > Roots > Rhizosphere > Soil | place: Michigan, USA...
AACAGGCGCTTCAAGAGGTATCGGCGCAGCTGTAGCAAAAAAATTAGCCAGCCAGGGAGCCAAAGTAATTATTAATTATGCAGGGGGACAGGCAGATGCCGATCAAACCGTTCAGGAAATAAAAGTTGGTGGCGGCGATGCCATTGCCCTGAAGGCAGATGTAAGCAAGGCATCTGAAGTAGCCACCATGTTCAATGAAGCCATTGCACACTATGGCCGCATAGATGTATTGGTGAACAATGCGGGCATCATGATCACCAAATTACTGAAAGATACTACCGACGATGATTTTACGCGTCAGTTTGAAGTGAATGTACGTGGCACTTTCAATACCCTTCGCGAAGCAGCTACCAAACTGGCAAATGGTGGCACTGTTATTAACCTCTCTTCCAGTACTACCCGACTAATGATGCCAACTTACGCCAGCTATTCAGCCACCAAAGCAGCCGTAGAACAATTAACAAGGGTATTTTCAAAAGAAATAGGCAGGGGTATTAACGTAAATGCGGTAGCGCCCGGCCCGACCAACACCGACTTGTTTATAAAAGGTAAACCCCAGGAACTGATTGACAGAATCGCTTCGCTGAGTGCTTTTAATCGTTTGGGTGAAGTAGAAGATATTGCCAAAGTAGTTGCCTTTCTGGCCAGCGATGATGCCAAGTGGATCAGTGGACAAACAATTGGCGTAAATGGCGCTATGGCATAAAACGCGGCGGATTATTAATGCGCCCGCTTTAAAAATGCTTTGCCAGCCGTTCGCATACTACTGAAAATTAGCAGAGGCACAAGCCTTAGGCACAGGATGGTGCTAATAAAGTTTTGTGTTATATTCGGCGATACTTCTTTAGCACATATGAAAAAACTTTTCTTCCTCTTTGTAGCCATTTCTTCAGGTATGTCAATGGCTATGGCACAGGTTCAGGTACAAAATCTGCTGACCGAAAATGAAAGCAATCCCATTGGGCTCGATGTAGCACAGCCACGCTTTAGCTGGCAACTGATTTCCGCTAAGCGGAACGTGATGCAAACGGCCTATGAAATAAGAGTAGCACCCGATGGTAAAATGAATAATAGCTGGAGTACCGGTAAGATAAATTCTGACCAGTCGGTTCTGGTACCCTATAAAGGTGAAGCACTTGTTTCGGGTAAACGTTATTACTGGCAGGTGCGTGTATGGGACAACTCCGGCAAGGTTTCTGCCTGGAGTTCTCCTGCTTTCTGGCAAGAGGCTTTTCTCAGTCCGTCAGACTGGAAAGCACATTGGATTACGCCGGGCTTTGAAGAGGACAATCTGAGAGCATCTCCATTATTCCGCAAAGAGTTTTCAAACAGTAAAAAAATCAAATCGGCCACCGCTTACATTACAGCGCATGGCATGTATGAAGCGCATCTCAACGGAAAAAGAGTTGGAGATGCCTATCTCACTCCGGGCTGGACGAGCTACAACAAGCGCCTGCAATATCAGGTGTATGATGTAACCAATCTTTTGAAAGAAGGAAACAATGCCATAGGTGTAACATTGGGTAGTGGCTGGTATCGCGGCTATCTTGCCTGGGAAAACCAAAAAAATGTTTGGGGAAAAGATATCGCGCTTCTTTTTCAGCTGGACATTACCTATACCGATGGAACTACACAAAGCATTATATCCGACGAAAGCTGGAAGTCTTCCACCGGAGCTATCCGTTACGCTGAGATCTATCATGGCGAAACCATCGATGCCCGCGATGAGAAAAAAGGATGGACGATTGCTGGCTATAACGACAAAGATTGGAGCGGTGTAAAGCAGGCCGACTTTTCGAAAGAAGTTTTACTGGCTACCTGTAATCAACCCGTTAGAAAACACGAAACCTTTAAGCCTGTACGCATATTCAAGACACCTAATGGCGATCAGGTGCTGGATTTCGGACAGAACCTGGTAGGCTGGGTAATGCTTAAAGCAAAAGGAAAAGCAGGTGACAAGATCACTGTTTCACATACTGAGGTATTGGATAAATACGGAAATTTTTATACTGAAAATCTTCGCGCAGCAAAATCGCAGGACAATTATATTTTAAATGGAAGCGACTCAGAAACTTTTGAACCTCATTTTACGTGGCACGGCTTCAGGTATGTTAAGATAGAAGGTTATCCGGGAGAATTAAAACCCGAAAATTTTACTGCCGTCGCTCTGTATTCTGATATGAAACCTACGGGCAGTTTCAGTTGTTCTGACCCGCTGATCAATCAATTACAACATAATATTGAATGGGGATTAAGGGGCAATTTTCTGGATGTGCCTACTGATTGTCCGCAAAGAGATGAACGTCTTGGCTGGACAGGAGATGCACAGGTATTTTCGCGCACGGCAACTTTTTTACGCGATGCTGAGAACTTCTTTGCCAAATGGGCGAAAGATATAAAAGCCGATCAATTGCCTGATGGCAGAGTTCCTCATGTGATCCCCAATGTACTTGGCAACGATGGAGGCAGTGCCGGATGGGCCGATGTATCGACTGTAATTCCATGGAATATGTACCTCGCCTATGGCGACAAAAAGATACTGGAAGATCAATACTCCAGCATGAAGGCCTGGGTAGACTTTATGAAAAACAAAAGTGTAAACGATTTATGGAACACAGGCTTTCATTTTGGCGACTGGTTGTTTTATAGTGTGAATAATGATTTGGACGGAAGATCAGCGGTTACCAATAAATATCTGATCGCACAATGTTTTTATGCGCATTCAACACAACTGCTGATCAATGCAGCCAGCGTTTTGGGCAAAAAGGAAGACTCCGCAACATATGCTGATCTGTTGGGTAAAATAAAAGACGCTTTTGTAAAAGAATACACTACGTACAACGGTGCTACCATGTCTAACACACAAACTTCGTATGTGCTGGCCCTACAGTTTGATATGCTGCCCGAGGCGTTGCGTCAGCAGGCGGCAGACAGACTCGCGGAGAATATTAAACAATATTCGAACCATTTGACAACGGGTTTTCTGGGAACTCCTTATCTATGTCATGTACTTAGCCGGTTTGGCCATACCGATGTGGCGTATAAATTATTATTGCAGCCAACCTATCCGTCGTGGTTGTATCCGGTAAAAATGGGCGCTACTACTATTTGGGAGCGCTGGGATGGTATTAAACCCGACAGCACTTTCGAAACGCCTACCATGAACTCATTCAACCACTATGCCTACGGCGCCATTGGCGACTGGATGTACCGGGTGATCACAGGCATGGATACAGAAACAGACGGACCGGGTTATAAAAAAATACGCATTCAGCCACACATTGGCGAAGGCATTACAAATGCTGCAGCCAGTTACCTTACCCGTTATGGCAAACTGGCCTGCGAGTGGAAAGTTGAAAACGGTAAACTGCTGATGAATGTTGAAATTCCGGCCAACACGACTGCGACTGTTTTTATACCTGCAGCAAATGCAAATGATATTATGGAAAGCGACAAGGCTTTATCTGCATCAAAAGATATTACCGTAGCCGGTAATGAAAAAGAATATGTGGTATTGAAGATGGGTTCGGGCAGTTATAAGTTTACCACTTCGTGGAAAGGAAGTAGTAAGTAATCAGTAATAAGTTCTAAGTAATAAATAAAACGGCTGGCGGAGATTCATCATTCCCGCCAGCCGTTTTCTATTAGTGCTTACTACTTATCACTTACCACTTATTACTATTTGTTAGATTTCAGGTACTGCGGGAAAGTCAATAGGAATTTCTGTTAAGGCATACATATAATTGCTGATCATTTTGTCGCCTATGCCTATTACTACGTCTGCCAGGTTGCCTTCGGTATATCCGGCTGCGTAAAAATTATCAAGCAGTTGCTCATCTACATGTCCTTTATTTTCGACTACGCTTTTTATGAGTTTTGCCAGTACATCCAGTTTTTGATCGAAGGGAATGTCTGCTTTACGGATTTGCAGGATCTGCTCGTCACTGAATCCCTGCATTTTAGCGAGTGCTGAGTGAGCGCTTAAGCAATACAAACAATGGTTCACCTGACTAACAACCAGATTAATTACTTCACGTTCTTTTGCACGCAATGATGATTTGCTATTCTGCAGTGTAAGGTAGTTGCCCAGCGCATAGTCGGAGTTTGCAAAAGCGGCATACAGATTAGGAACACGACCGACTAATTTATTCAGGTTATCATATATTGACTGATTAGCGGGTGAAACCTGTTCTCTACCGGGGATTGAATACGTTTTCATTTTGTTTTGATTTTATAATTATTTGCTGATTTTGATAACACAAATTTCGATCATTGCAGGGGTGTTGAAAATGGAAGGACTTCCCGGTTACTTGTAATTATTTCCCGAGGTATCGATTAACTCATTTTCTAAATGATTTTGCAGAGATCAGCATAGATGAAAACCTGTTGAGCCAGTTAATCAATATGCATCGAATGCCTCCCGATTATATCGCTATTCGGCTTGAAATTCACTCTAGCAATAAGATTCCTGCTACTTACTGGTTCAAATTGGTTGAAAAAGAAAGATTACATCACATTGAAACCAACAAAGCGTTGAGGAAAAAGGAAAAACCTTTTGTACATAATCGACTACCAATAACTATTTCAGCATAAGAAGTATGCGGCTATTGGTTTAACATTAACCAGACATCAATTTTCCCCTTTAACAGAGTTTTCTTACCTATTCAAAATTCCCGGCCCGCTGATATTGTACCGGCCAGTCGATTGAATTTTCCAGTATTGAGGAGGCGCGCAGAGGAAAGTATGGATTGCGCAGGCTTTCGCGGGCAATAAAGATCATGTCGGCCTGTTGTTGCTCTAATATAGTTTCGGCCTGCTGGGTTTTAGTAATTAAACCAACGGCGCCACAGTATATACCTGTTTCTTTTTTAATTCTTTCCGCAAACTGAACCTGATAGCCCGGCCCGGCAGGAATTTTTACCAAAGCATTACCACCTGACGATACATCAATAAAGTCAACTCCTTTTGCTTTCAGTGCGGCGCATAAACGTATACTGTCTTCAACTGTCCACCCGCCTTCTGTCCAGTCAGTTGCGGAAATTCGTACAAACAATGGCCGTTCCTTTCCCCAAACCGATTGTACGGCATCTGTTACTTCCATCAGCAGCCGGGTCCTGTTTTCAAAACTGCCGCCATACTTATCTTTTCTCAAATTAGAAAGCGGGGAACAAAACTGATGTATTAAATATCCATGAGCTGCATGTATCTCTACCACATCATAGCCGATTTGCAAAGCTCTTTTTGTAGCAGCCACAAAATCATCAATGACTTTATTTATGCCCTGTTGATCAAGTTCAACAGGAGGATGCTGTTCTTCTTTAAAAGCAACTGGTGAAGGGCCAACAGTTTGCCAGCCATTGGAATGATCGGGCGGAAATTGCTGTCCGCCCAACCAGGGCACTTCGCAGCTCGCTTTTCTTCCGGCATGAGCCAGTTGAATACCAGCTTTGGCGTTGTTATTATGTAAAAACGAAACGATCTCCTGTAATTTCTGTATTTGATCATCCTGCCACAGACCGAGATCGCGGTAGGTTATGCGTCCTTCAGGACTCACAGCTGTGGCTTCCTGCATTATCAATGCCGCTCCGCCTACTGCCCTGCTGCCGAGATGCACCAGGTGCCAGTCATTAGCAAAACCATTTTCGGCCGAATATTGGCACATGGGTGAGATTACAATCCTGTTTTTGAAAACAGTGTTTCTTATCTGAAGCGGTGAAAACAGCAGACTTTTGCTCATGACTTAATTATTTAAACAGCCCTATAACAGGGCATGCAAAAATCGAAAGAAAATACGGAAAATAATTATTCATTTTGTAGAGCAATGCCATTGGGTTCAATATGACAAAAAAACGGAACCGGTTGCCCGGCTCCGTTTTATTTGGATTTAATGCTTTTAGAATTTCAAATTTTAAAATCATTATGATCATAATGAAATAAGAAAATGGCCTTTCTTAATTTATTAGAAAAAGCCTGTAATACTTTTAGAACCCTGAATTTTAAAATCAGGATGGCTCTAATGAAACTAACAACGGCCATTACCTCTTTGATTATGCCATTAATGACGTAGAAGACGCCGACAATCGTTTCCGACAATCACTACCCTTCTTATTATTGACCCGGCATCAGTAGTGAAGAATCCGGCGCCAATCCCAACATAGTAAAGAAATTCTCATATGCAACCTCTCTTATCTTCAACGCATCTTTAGGCTGATTTAACAGCCTTGCTGCGGTTTCTTTTTCTCCTAAAGCGAGACTCAGGCCCGTGATATGGCCGTTCGTGGTGCAGAATGGTCGTTTGTCTAAGAAACAGATTCTTTTCGTTGATTATAAGGTAACTTACACCTGAATTTGGGGGGTATGAACTACAATAAAAGCAATGTTCGACTAACTGTACGATTTTGGCTGCTTTACTTTTTATATGAATGGATAGGGCAGGCATCGATCGCAAACGAATACCACCGGTACCTCGTAAATGCATGCGTAATTGTTCCCATCACTGGTTTGGCGACCTGGTTCACTACAGAGGTACTGATAAAGCGCTACTTTCTTAAAAAAAGAAATACTGCGTTCTGGATCGGCTTTATTGTAAGTGCTATCGTATTCACTCTCCTCCGCCGGGCTTTCAACTATTACTATACATATCCATTGTATTATCCGCAGGGTTGGTCAACCATGCCCTACCTGTTTCTTCCCAAGCTGATCATTGAAGCGGTAAATATATATCTCATCGTTGCCCTGTATACTATGTTTTATTTTTTACGTGCATGGTATGAACAACAACGGATTGCACAGGAACTGCAGCGCGACAAAGCAGAAGCCCAACTGGAATTATTAAAAAGCCAGGTACAGCCTCATTTTATTTTTAATACACTGAATAATATTTACTCGTTCTCACTGAAAAATCATCCCAAAACATCAGATCTTATTTACCGTCTGTCGTCGTTACTCAGCTATATGTTGTACGATAGCCGCAAAGAGTTTATTCCGGTGCGTAAAGAAATGGAGTATATCCACAATTATATTGAACTGGAAAAAATACGGTACGGCGAGAGGCTCGATGTGGCAGTGAACTGCTTCGATGCGGTAGACACCTTTAACATTCCGCCGTTTTTGTTATTGCCGCTGGTAGAGAACAGCTTTAAACATGGCGTTAACAATGATGTTGGCAACAGCTGGATCCGCATCGATTTGACAGTTAAAGAAGATTGGCTAACGGTAAAGATCGAAAACAGCCGCGTGGGCGATTCATACAACGGCCATGCTGTATATAAAGGGATCGGACTGCAAAATGTAAAAAAGAGACTGGAGATATTATATCCCGACCGGCACGAATTTAAATACATGGGCGAAGGGCAATCGTTTTTAACCGTTGTAAAACTTAAAAAAACCTAACGTGAAAATACAATGTCTTATAGTTGATGACGAGCCGCCTGCCCGGGAACTGCTGGTTTCGTATATTGAAAAAATGGACGATCTGGAAATACGGGGGCAATGCAGTAATGCCCTTGAAGCCTTTGCCTTTTTGCAACGAAACCCGGTTAATATCCTGTTCCTGGATATACAAATGCCGCGCATGAACGGACTTGAATTAATTAAATCATTGCAACAGCGGCCACGCATTATTCTTACCACAGCCTATCGCGAATTTGCCGTTGAAGGCTTTGAGCTGGATGTTCTCGATTATCTGGTTAAACCTATCTCCTTCGAACGCTTCCTGAAATCCATTTCGAAATATCATCAGTATAATATCCTGAATCAGCCTGCTGCCAGTGAAAACAGTGAGGAGCCTTTTGAAAAGGCATATATGTATTTCAAGGTGAATAAAGACCTGGTAAAGATCTTTCTGAAAGAAATTATTTATATCGAAAGCATTAAAGACTACGTAAAAATTGTAACACCGGGCCGGTCTGTTATTACCTATCAGCGCATTGGTTATATGGAAGAAAAATTACCGGAGAATAAATTCGTACGCATTCATAAATCATACATTATAGCTGTTGATAAAATCGTGAGCTATAATAACGAAGAAGTAAATGTTCAGTCTTTTTCACTGCCCATCGGAAGGAATTATAAACAGCAATTTTTGAAGCTGGTAGCGGTTGCGTAACACCTGAAGTCAGAAGCCGGAAGTCGAGGTCTGATATAAAAAATGCTAAATTTTTAAAATCTAAAAGCCCGGAAGGAAAAGTTACTTCTGAACTTCTTCTTCCGGGCTTTTTTTGATATCAGACTTCTGACATTCATTTCAACTTACTCGCAAAGTTGTATCTTATCAGTTCCATTCGTACTAAACTGTATCAGCCGAACTTTATTAGCCTTATTAAAGTACAATATCAGGCAACCATAGCTTGTTTGATATGCATCCCACGTGGCATCTTTCATTTTAGGATTTCCCAGTACTTTAAATAAGCTGCCGCGCGGTGCGCCCATTAAAGGAATGCTAAGTTTGCCTTTAAAACCTTCGGTAATTTCAACATAATCGCGGTGGGTATAAAACGTAATGCCCCTATCTTTATAATAAACGGCTTCGCCGCATTTGGCGCTGTCGTTGGTAACGCTGGTAAAACAAGGGAACTTGTTTTTGACTTCATTGGCAACTACATTGGGTTTTAAGCCACTCACTTTGCCATCCAGTATATCTACGTCAAAAGGGGGGCAAACTACTTTAGTCTTTAACTGGGCCATAGATACAGATGCAAGGCATAGGAAGCCTAAAACAAAACTGATTTTTTTCATGTAAAATGTTTTAATAAAGGATTTCAAGGAAGTACCGCCTGTAGCATTGCAGGTCGGCGTTTGTTTATATGCAAAATCCTTGCTAAAAAATAAAAAACAGGTCCTGCACAATAAAATTGTAATTTGATACCACCCGCTTCTGCATTTAAAATTTGCCGTACATAATCGATTTATTTTCCTTAAATTAGGATACTGTTAATTACTATCCTTCTATAAGAAATCTGCAGGCTTTACCTTAATCTGTATCTCATCTTTGCCAGCCGTTGAAAAAAATCTGATTGGTCGCAAGCCGGCCCCTTCTCTCCTGTACCAGTATGAAACTTCCTGTAAACATTAATTAACCCAAAACAACTGCTATGAAAAAAGATACAACCACAGGTTGCATTTTTTACCTGCTGTTATTTTTATTATGTTCCCCTGCATTATTTTCTCAGGTTACTACCGCTACCCTCAGCGGTATTGTAAAAGATCCCAAAGGAGCGCCTTTACCTTCTGCTTCCGTTACTATTGAATTTCCCGATGCCGGTATTAAACAGGTGCTGGCGACAAAGAGCGATGGCCGTTTTACCGTTCCCAATTTGCGTGTTGGAGGGCCCTATAGAGTTACAGTTAGCTTTGTAAATTTTCAAACATCTGTTACAGACAACGTTTTCCTTGAACTGGGGCAAAACAACGCCGTAGAAATTCAATTACGGGAAAAAGCTTCCGAACTGGAAAAAATAACAGTCACTGGCAGATCGGCCATTTTTGATAATAAAAAAACCGGCGCTTCCACCAATATCAACAGCCGGCTGCTTAAGGCACTGCCTACCATTTCACGGTCTGCCGACGATTACCTGCGTTTAACGCCTTCCGCATCATTCACCTATAACGGCTTGTCGTTTGCCGGCCGTAACGGGCAGTATAATAACTTTTCACTGGATGGCGCCGTTTTTAATAATCCATTCGGACTAGATGCGCCAACGCCCGGCGGACAAACCAACGCGCAGCCTATATCACTGGATGCCATTGACCAGATCCAGGTAAACATTGCCCCTTACGATGTAACCCAGGCAGGCTTTACCGGCGCTGGCGTAAACACTGTTACCAAATCGGGCAATAATAACTTTACAGGCACCCTGTATGGCTTTTATCGCAATCAGTCGCTAACCGGATCAAAAATCGAAAAGAATAAACTCGTACTGCCCGACCTGAAACAATTACAGGCAGGCTTTGCATTGGGCGGACCGGTTATAAAGAATAAGCTGTTTTATTTTGTAAGTTTTGAAACAGAACAGAGAAGTGATGAAGCTTCGTCGTATGTAGCACAAACCAGCTCGAATGTGGGTAAAACAAATACCAGCCGCGTTCTGGAATCAGACCTGCAGCAGGTCAGCGCTATTTTAAAGAAGCGGTTTAATTATGAAACCGGCCCTTACCAGCACTTTACACTTGATCAAACAAATTACAAATGGCTGGTTAAGGCCGACTGGAATATCAATTCAAACAACAGGCTTTCCTTCACTTACAACGGCCTTGATGCACATAAAGATAAACCTGCCCACCCCAGCGCCCTTGGCCGTCGCGGGCCCGATTTTACGACATTGCAATTCAGAAATTCAGGATATGAGATCGTAAATCAACTGCAATCATTTGGCGCCGAACTGAAATCAAACTTTGGTAGTAGTTATGCCAACAAACTAAGAGTGGTGTATACTTCATTCAGAGATAAGCGCAATCCTTTTTCAACGCCCTTTCCTGTTATAAATATCGATAAGAACGGTACCCGTTATATTGTTGCCGGTCATGAACCATTCAGCATCAACAACCGGCTGAACCAGGATGCCTTTCAGGCAACAGACAACTTCACTATGTTTTTCAAAAAACATACAGTAACAGCAGGCGCCTCTTTTGAATCCTTTAAATTTGCCAATTCATTTAATTTAACCGGCTATGGGGGCGACCTGTTCTTTGATGGCGATATTAAAAGCTTTCTCGACAGTGTACCGGTTGGCGGTAATTACGTTTTTGGCTCTACTCCTCTGGACGTGGATGTTGCTTATGCCAAAAACAGAGGCATTGCCAACCAGTGGACATGGTACTATTTAACTGTTGGACAATTATCAACCTATGCCCAGGATGAATGGCAGATGGCAGATAATTTTCGCCTAACCCTTGGCCTGCGCATGGACGTTCCTTTTTATTTTAATGAAAGCTTCCGCAATCCCATTATGAGTGGGGATGGAACTTTTACCGGAAAATACGACGAAGGCAAACCCACTTTACCCAATAACGATAATCTCGTTTTGTTTGATGAAAATGGCAAGCGGCTAACAAATGGCGTTGGCAAAGATGTTGACAATACGAAATTGCCCAACAAAAAACCCTTGCTTTCGCCCCGCGTTGGTTTTAACTGGGATGTTAAAGGCGACAAAACCGTTCAGGTGCGAGGCGGCTCTGGTTTATTTACTGGTCGTTTTCCTTTTGTGTGGATTGGCAATCATATCGGTAATCCTTATAGCTTTTTCTATAATGTTACCGCACGTGATTTCAAATGGCCGCAGGTTTGGCGATCGAATATTGGCACTGATATAAAAATTCCATATGGAACTATATTCACTGTCGATGTGGCCTATACCAAAGATGTAAATGGTATGATGGTTCGCAATTATAAACTCGGAACCCCAACAGGCACTTTAAATTCTGGTACCGGCGATACCCGCAAGGTGTATTTGGCATCTGACCAGGGCGCTAATAACACCTACGTATTTACCAATACCAGCGTAGGTTACCAGTTCAACGCAACATTTCAGGCACAGCAATATTTTGGCAATGGTTTCTTCGCCATGATTGGTTATAACTATTTAATTGCCAAAGATGCTAGCTCCATTTCTGCTGAAATATCGAGCGACGCCTTTGATCGTAATCCTATTTTAAATAATGCCAACAAAGCAACACTATCGCATTCATTATATGGCAATACGCATCGCATTGTTGCAGCGGGTTCTAAAAAATTCACCTATGGAAACTATGCAACTACCATTTCCTTATTTGGTTCCTGGAACTCAGGTAACCGCTTTGCTTACGTTTATGGCGGCGATATTAACAATGATGGTACCATGACCAATGACCTGCTGTACGTGCCTACCGATGCAGAAATTGATAAAATGACGTTTACGCCTTTAACAGATGTAAATGGAACTATTCAGGATGCGGCTGTGCAAAGACAGGCATTCAAAAATTATATTGCCAATGATAAATATCTCAGAAAACGTCGCGGGCAATATACAGAGAAATATGCGGGTCAAAATCCGTGGCTTAGTCAAGTAGATATGCGCATTCTGGAAGACTATCTTATTAAAGGAAAGAAAAGAACATATACGCTTCAGTTGAGTATTGATTTTGTAAATATTGGGAACTTACTAAACAGCAACTGGGGCGTGGTTAAGTATGCAACCACATCGGGGTATTTTCAACCTTTGTCGGTTTCATATAACAACAACGCGCCAACCTATCGATTTGACCCTTCATTAAAGTCAACCTTTACCGCCAGCCCCGACCTCCCCTCGAGGTGGCAAATGCAGGCGGGATTACGATTTATATTTTAGGTCTAAGAAAGTATAAGAGCAAAAGGAGAAAAAAGAGAGATTTTATTTATCGGATTACCGATTATTTTTAAATCTCTTTTTTTTCTCTTTCTATTCCTATAGCTTTTAGCTAATCTTTTTTCTCACCCATAACAGCCAAAGCACTCCCGGCAAGGCAAATCCACTGATCACAAGCACCGTAAAATGATTCACTTTTCCTGTAGCTGCATTGATAAGTTGCATACCCAGCGCGAGTAACGAAAGACCAAGACCTGCACCCAAAAAATAGGAAGTAGTGCAAATACCCGCTGCCACACCCTGCTGTGTTACAGGTATATCACGTATCGCTAGTGCTGTTAAGCTGGGATAACAAACCGACATACCGCTACCAGTAACACAGGCGATCGACAATAAGATCAACAGCATGCTATGATTGTACAGAATGGCTGTCATCAGCAACAAAGCGCCGCTGAACATAAGACACATGCCTAGTATGCCAACCTGCAGTACTGTCATTTTTTTAAACAGGGAAGGCACTACATATCGTGACACCATAAACGAGCACATACTGAAAGGGAAAAGAATGAGTCCGGCCCGTGCTGCACTGAAATGCATATTCTGTTGCAATATCAGCGACAATAAAAACAGATAGCTCAAAAAGAAAGCGCCCAGCAAAACAGTTATTCCATTACCCGTAATGGTACCGGTGCTGCGAAACAGCGAGAAGTCAATCAATGGCTCCTTCTGTCGGCGCTCCCTGCGCATGAAAAAATACCAGCCTGCTATAATAATAATTACAGCGCCGGTCAGTAGTTTGTAATGCTGCGAAAAACCGGGCAGATTATGCACCACGTACGAGATCAATACGATAATGAGTGTTAGCAAAAAGCCTGAAATAATATCGGGAAAGCGGCGCTCACCGGCAATTACATCTTTATCAATATACCGGTAAGCCAAGATCAACGCCAGCGTAATTACAGGCACATTAATAAAAAAGATCCAGCGCCATCCGAGATAGGTAGCCACAATACCACCCAGTGCCAGTCCGCACCCCGAGCCTATAGCTGCAAAGGAACTGAAAATGCTCAGGGCCCTGTTACGCTCTCTGGGCTCTGTAAATGTATTGGTGATAACAGATAAAGCGGAAGGCATTACCATAGCAGCTGCCAGCCCCTGCAATGCGCGAAAAACAGTTAACACAATGAAGTTGGGAGATAGTCCGGCTCCCAGAGAAGTAAACAGAAACAACCCGGCACCGAACATAAATATTTTCTTCCGGCCAATGGTATCGCACAGTTTACCGCCGATCACCAGAAAGCCTCCATAAAACAGCACATATACCGTTTGCACCCATTGTATGCTTTCGGGTTCAAGGCGAAATTGTTGTTGCATTAATGGAATCGCCAGGTTTAGAATAGCAATATCAAGCGCCTCAAAAAATATAGCCGTGGAAGCTACTATCAGTATTATTTGTTTTCTCCGCATCATCATTTGTTCCAGCTAAAGGTATTTATATGTTTTTTTGTACGGACATTAATTAATAACTTAGAACAAATGCGCTTATTTAAGCATTTTTAAAGAACATAACTACTATTTGCTATGCGCGTAAAATCAAAAACAGAACAACCGGCCACTGATGCCATTATATTAGATGAAAAGGATTATGCTATTCTGCAGTTATTGCAGCAAAATGCACGGCTTTCGGTGAGAGAAATTGCCACCCAGATCCATCTGAGTGCAACACCCGTTCATGAGCGCATCAAACGAATGGAGGCAAGCGGGGTTATTAAACAATATGCAACGCTTATCGACCACCGTAAAGTAAAAAAGAGCATTATGGTAATTTGCTATGTATCTCTGAAAGAACATAGCCATAAAACAGGAATGGTTTTTATCGATACAGTAACTGGTTTTAAAGAAGTGCTGGAGTGTTATAATATTTCAGGACAATTTGATTTTATGCTGAAGATCGTTGCTGAAAGCATGGAAAGCTATCATGATTTTTATGTTAATAAACTAAGTGAAGTAAAAGGCATCAGTCAAATGCAAAGTATATTCGTAATGGGAATTTTAAAAGATACACACCAGTTGTTATAATGAATAATCCCTATTTAACAGATAAAACATGTTACGCAAAAATTAAAAATTAATAATTCCCAACCTCAGCCATATTCTCTGTAGTATATATTTCGGATCATAAACTGCACCGTACTTAAGCAATCTTTAATAGATCAAAAGGCAGCTTTTCTTTTAATTAGAAGAAATAAGTTTCGGCTATACAGCTTTAACTGTATGGAATAACCTTTTATTCCATGTGGTTAACAGTTGTTTCCATTGCATTTATTCAACCTTTTTCTATAACATAAAAACCCTTTTCTATGAGGTACGTTTACCACTCGCTCAAAAAGAATCTTTTGATTATTGCGCTTTTTATTTCGCATGTTGCTTTTGGGTATGAACCCGCAGGAAATTCCTTTACATTCATTGATTCCACAGGCCACGACACATTAGCACCAGCCGTTACTTTCTTTACCCCAACCAGCGGCCACAGGGGAGATACTATACTGATCAGGGGTAGTCATTTTACAGGAACAGGAATCGTTGCATTCGGAATCACTACTGCAGCTTCATTTTTCACACTTAACGATTCAACCATATGGGCTATAGTAGGTTCGGGTTCCAGTGGTAGTGTTTCGGTGATCACTCCATTTGGCGCTGCATCAAAACGAGGATTTACTTTTATCCGCGATTCCACAGTGCGTGATACTCCTGTAATTAAATCCTTTACACCTACCAGCGGTCGTAGGGGAACAAGAGTAACGATTATCGGATTACACTTAAGAGGAACAACCGTCGTTAGATTTGGAGGTGTTGCTGCTGATTCAATCAGGGTTCTGTCAGACACGGTAATATTTGCAAACGTGGGTGCGGGCGTCAGTGGCAATGTTTCGGTAACCACTCCATTCGGCACTGCAACAAAACCCGGATTTAGGTTTATCAGTGATTCTACTACTCATGATACAACCTTTATCAGATCCTTTACGCCTACCAGCGGCCACAGGGGAGACACTATACTGATCAGTGGTGCTCATTTTACAGGAACAAGTACCGTATCATTCGGTGGTACTGATGCTGCTTCGTTTTTTACACTTAACGATTCAACGATTATAGCCATAGTAGATTCCGGCTCTACCGGCAATGTTTCGGTAGTCTCTCCGTTTGGCACTGCTGTATTACCAGGCTTTACGTTTATCAGTGATTCTTCATCATTGTTAGCCCGCCTGGGTGCAACCACCATGAATGAAAATTCAACTGTTAATTCATCATTCAGGGTCTATCCGAACCCTGCCTCAACATACACTATTGCAACAATTCCTTCAACAACGCATACTGCGCAATTGCAATTGGTAGACATTACAGGAAGAATTGTTAAAACGATTATTCCCGGCAATAAAGCCCCGCAAATACAAGTTGATCTTGGCGGTTTAAATACCGGCGTCTACAAACTGGTATGGAGTGACGGTACAAAAACAGTTACCCGAACAGTATTGGTGAAGAAATAAACCAGCCTCTTTAAATTATGTAAAAGCCCCGCAATATTACGTTGCGGGGCTTTTACATAATTTGCAATGAATGTTATTTAAAATCAGTGGAAGTTGCCAGTTCTCTTACTGCATTCATATCCTGTTGCACCGCTTTTATTTTGGCATCAGCTAACTGATAGGCGTCTGTGCCCAGAAATAAATGTAATGGTGGTTCTTTTTGTTCGGCCACTTCAATAAGCACATCGGCTGCTTTATCGGGATCACCGAGCTGATTGTGGTTGTAATCATTAATATGCACTTGTTCAGCGTCACGAACCAGTTTATAATCGGCAATTTCATTCTTTGGAACAGCGAGTGAACTATCTAAAAATTCTGTTCTGAAATAACCGGGCGAAACAATGGTCACCTTAACGTTAAAGGGTTTTACTTCGGCTGATAGGGATTCTGAAAATCCATGCATGGCAAATTTGGTACCGATATAGCTACCAAAGCCCGGGAAAGCACCAGTGAATCCGCCAACAGAAGCGACATTGAAGATATGTCCCGACTTTTGCTTGCGCATGAACGGCATTACTTTACGGATCACGTTTAAAACGCCGAATACATTGACGTCGAAATTCTGTCTTATCTCTTCATCGCTTAATTCTTCCAGACTGCCCGTTAAACCATAACCGGCGTTATTAACTACCACATCAATAGAACCAAAGCGAGCAACTGTTTCTTTAATTGATCTGTCAACGCTGTCTTCATTTTTTAATTCAACAGCCAATGGAAGAAATGCATCGGATGCTGCGCCCACTGCTTTTTGCAAATCATTTATGTTTCTGCTTGTAGCAGCTACGCGATAGCCTTCTTTCAGTAATTTTTTTACAATAGCGAGCCCCAAACCTTTGGATGCCCCTGTAACGTACCAAACTTTACTTTTCATATTGTTCGTTTTTAATTGTTATCAATTCTTGTTTTTTCAATTGATAACTCAAAGGTACAAGCGTAAACAGGTGGCGTTATTATCGCTTTCAAACAGATACTTGTATAATTCAAACACGGGGGTTTTAGTTCCGGATTGTACGAAATATACAAATGAAAGAGGCCGGATCGCGTTGATCCGGCCTCTTTCATTTATGCAGGTTTATGATTAACTCCT
>Ga0105239_10004340_pt1 | contig 16990 bp, 16 predicted proteins | sample KBSC44metaG_FD_92761 | JGI IMG/M metagenome (GOLD analysis project Ga0105239, IMG submission 92761) | Corn rhizosphere microbial communities from Kellogg Biological Station, Michigan, USA - KBS C4-4 metaG | ecosystem: Host-associated > Plants > Roots > Rhizosphere > Soil | place: Michigan, USA...
GACGGCACGGACAAAGTAACGCGAGTTACGTGATCTCGGGCATTCCCTTCAGCACCATTCCGGGGCCCGTGCGTGAGCGCATCCTCCAGAAAACGTGTGAGGCGCTGAAGCCGGGCGGATCCTTCCTGGTGTACCAGTTCTCCAGCCAGGTACTGGAGGATCTGCAGCGCATCTTCCGTTATGTGCGGCGTCAGTTCGAACCCCTGAACGTCCTACCCGCGCACCTGTTTTTCTGCCAACCCGACACCGCCTGAGCAAACTCCATCTTGCAGCAAGGCACGCCTGCCGAAATTCTCGACACCATCGTGACCGCAGAGACTCCAGAAGGCATTCTTCTGGAGCTGCGCCCGGCCGGCCTTTCGGCCCGCTGTTACGCCTTTCTCATCGACCTGCTGGTGAGGCTGGCCATTCTGTATGCCTTCGAGATCGGAGCCATTGCCGCGGGCGGGCTCGGGGTTGCGCTGACCGTCATTCTGGTCTTCGTTCTGGAATGGTTCTACCCGGTGATCTTCGAGCTCTCGCGTTGGGGAGCCACCCCGGGTAAACGCTCGGTCGGCCTGCGGGTGGTGATGGACAACGGCCTGCCGGTCACCCCGGCGGCCTCGCTCACCCGCAATCTGCTGCGTGCCGCCGACTTCCTGCCCCTCTTTTACGCCTTTGCCGTGGTCAGCATGCTGCTGCGTCGTGACTCGAAACGGCTGGGAGATCTCGCGGCTGCGACACTCGTCGTGTATCAGCCCAAGCCCGCCGCTAGAATCGCACTCGGAGAAATCGCCCCGCTTGCGCCTGCCGTCGCCCTGACGCCCCGCGACCAGGCGGCGCTCATCGCCCTGGCAGCGCGCGCGACGCGACTCACCGCAGCACGGGTGGATGAGCTGGCGACGTTGGCCGCCACGGTGTCCGGCGACGCTGGCAAGTCCGGGCCGGAGGTCACACGACGCGTGCTCGGCGTGGCGCAGTGGTATTTAGGACGACGCTGACACGGAGTTTGCTCATGACGCCCCTGCAGTTCGAGCAGCAGCACCAGCAAGAATGGCAGGAGTTACAGACGCTGCTCGCTCAACTGCACAAGAGCTTGCGCGGACGCTCGCGGGAGGGAAAACCGATCGCCGGCGAGCGGGTCGCAGCCCTTTATCGCCGTGCCTGTGAGCAACTCGCCCTCGCCCGCGCACGGGCTTACCCCGCCTACCTGGTCGACCGCCTCGAGCAGCTCACTGCCGACGGACACCAGTTGATCTATCAGCGCTCGGAGTTCGGCTACGCCAAACTCAAGCACATGGTGGGCGTCGAGTTTCCGCGTGCGGTGCGCGCCCACTCCACCTACGTGTGGCTGGCCCTGGCGGTGTTTGCGATTCCGACGCTGGTGCTGGGGTTTCTGGTGTATTTTCGCCCCGAGCTGATTCTCTCGGTGGTCGACACCCACACCGCGCAGGGCTTTGAAGAGATGTATTCCAAGAGCGCCACTGCCATCGGCCGCAATCGCACCGCCGAAACCGACTGGCAGATGTTCGGCTTCTACATTGCCAACAATATCGGCGTGGCCTTCCAGTGTTTTGCCGGCGGCCTGTTTGCCGGTCTCGGGAGCCTGTTCTTTCTCGCCTTCAACGGCGCCTACGGCGGCGCCATCGGCGGCTACCTGACCGAGAAAGGCCTTTCGGAAACGTTCTACTCCTTCGTGGTCACCCACTCCGCCTTCGAGCTCACGGCCATTGTGCTATCCGGCGCCGCCGGGCTGCGACTCGGTCATGCGCTGCTGGTGCCCGGTCGCTATACCCGGCTGCAGTCGTTGGTGCGGGCCGCGAAAGAGTCCTCCGTCGTCATTTACGGCGTGGTCGTCTTCCTGCTCATCGCGGCCGCCATCGAGGCGTTCTGGTCCTCGGCGCGTTGGATTCCGTCCCTCATGAAGTACGGAGTGGCCGCGCTGGTTTGGACCGCCGTGATCTCCTACCTCACCCTGCAGGGCCGCAGTGCGCGTTGACGCCTTCGCGATCCGGCTGCGCCCACGCAGTAATTTCGAGGCCGCCGACCTCGGCGTACGGCTGTGCCAAAGCGCTGCGCGCAGTGTTTTCTCCTGCTACATGGTCGTGTTGATCCCGGCCACCGCCATCGCGCTGGCGTGTTATCAGATCGCCGACTGGCTACCCACCCTGGTGCTGTGGTGGTCCAAGTCCTGGTTGGATCGCACCATCCTGTTCGCACTCTCGCGCGCCGCCTTCGGCCAGGCAACCAGTCCGCGGGATGTTTGGCGCGAGCAACGCCAGGTCTGGTGGCGCCAGTTGTTTCTAACGCTGACATTGCGACGCCTGTCGCCGTGGCGCTCATTCACCCAACCCGTGTACCAGCTCGAGGGCCTGCGGGGTAAGGAGCTCTACGCCCGGGTACGCCAGATCCGCAGCGGCCGCACCCGGGTAGGCCTGGCGCTCACCTCGGCGTTCGGCTGCGCCGAAACCGCGATCGCCCTGGGACTGCTGTCACTCATTGTCTGGTTTGCTCCCCAGGGCTATGCGCAAGGCCTGACAAAAATGTTGTTCGCCACCAGTGGCTCGCACGTCCTCGACTTCGTATCCATCCTGACTTACGCCGTCACGATCGGATTTCTGGAGCCGTTCTACGTGGCCTCGGGTTTTGCGCTGTACCTGAACCGCCGTGCCGAGCTCGAAGCATGGGATATCGAACAGGAGTTTCGCCGTGCCTTCGGGACCTGAGCGGCGCGCGGCAGGTGCGCTCAGCACGCTACTGACGGCTATTTTCCTGACAGCCAACATTGCCCACGCAACCGAGCCCGCTCCGGCAATCGACTCCGGCAAGCCCTCTCGGGAAGAGATCCTGGCCGCCGTGGAGAAGTTGCGCGCCGACCCCAACCTCGGCACCACCGAAAAAAAGCGCGAGCTCAGACGCAATACCGAGCCTGCCGAGCAACCGAAGATCAATCCCAACTCGATGTCCTGGCTGAAATGGATTGCGGAGGCCTTCAAATGGCTCGCCAGCACTGCACGGGTCCTCGTGTGGGTGGTTGCAATCCTGTTGGCCGGCGTACTCGGCCTGTTCATCAAGCGCCTGGTCGAGTCCCGCGGCGAGAGCTCGCGTCCGGTGGCTTTCTCCATGCCCACGCACGTCCAGGATCTGGACATCCGCCCAGAGTCCCTCCCCGATGACATCGGCGGCACGGCCCTCAGCCTCTGGGAACGGGGGGAGCACCGCGCGGCACTGGCGCTGTTGTATAGAGGACTGTTGTCACGCTTGGCGCATGTGCACGGGGTTCCGATTCGCGACTCGAGCACCGAAGGGGACTGCCTGGTACTCGCCGCGCAACGCCTGGCCCTCCAGCCCGCGGCCTATGCCGCACAGTTGATACGCCTGTGGCAGCGGGCGGTCTATGGCAACATCGAGCCCACTCCGGAAGAGTTTCGCGCGCTCAGTACGGGCTTTGCCGCGGCAGTTGCTTCCCAGCCCACGGCCGTGCCGGTGGAGCAAGCCGCGTGATGCGCAACATTGTCATCGGGGTGCTGTTCGCACTGGCGGTGGGTCTCACCGGATACTGGTTCGCCAGGAACACCCATTGGGAAGAAGTGGAAGTCAAAACGCCCCCCAAGGGCGAGGCCGCCACCAACCCGTTCTATGCGCTCCAACGCCTGTCCGAAGCCCTCGGCGCGCATACCCAGGTGCGCCACGAGATCGTCAGCCTTCCTTCCGCCAGCGGTGTGATTTTTATCAACTACTGGAACTGGAACATCATTCCGGAGCGGCGTGCCCGCCTGGAGCAATGGGTATCTCAGGGCGGCCGCCTGGTGGTGGGCTACAACGAGATTCAAGACGACGCCTTTCAGAAGTGGGTGGGTGTCAAAGAGCTACCGCTGCCTGACACCTCCGACGAGGACGACACACCGTCACACAGGTCGGCACCCAAGAGCAAATTGACCTGCGGCTCGGTCACGCGGCGTCTCACTTCGGCCACCGATCCCGGCGAGCATTTTGCAACCTGCGGCTTCATGCTGAGCTCACTGGGGACCACGCGTAAGACCACCTGGCGCCTGCTCGACCGGGACGGGCACACTCAGGTTTTGCGCATTCCCATCGGCCGTGGCAGCGTCACGCTGCTCAACGCCGTCAGCCCGGGTAACGAGAGCCTCTTCTGCGGTGAGTACGGCTTACTGTTTGCCGCCGCGACCCAACTGCACCGTGGCGACCTGGTCAGTTTCCTGACCGAGAGCTCCGGCGGCTCGCTGTTGGGACTCACCTGGAAATACGGAGCGCCGGTGGTCACGCTCGGCATTGTGCTGATCGCCCTGTGGCTGTGGCGCTCCGGAGTGCGCTTCGGACCGCTGCTCGCCCCCACTGAATCCGCGCGGCGCTCATTGGCCGAACAGATCCGGGGCACCGGACGATTTACCCTGCGATTCGGCGGCGGCGCCGCCTTGTATGCGGCCACTGTGCGGGCCCTCAACGAAGTGGCCGGCCGGCACATCCTCCACTATGAGCGGCTCAGTGACACCGAGCGCGTGGCGGCACTCGCCTCACTGACACGACTGGAGCCTGGGGATCTGGCACAGGCACTGGGTGACCCTGGCGCCCGCAGACCGAAGGAAATTCGCAAGACCATCGCGTTTCTGGAGGCGGCACGCCGCCGGCTGCTGGCCGCCATCGCAACCCGGCACTGATGGGCCAAACTCCAGCTTGAAATAACTGATAATTCATCGGGAAGGGTCGGAACATGCAGAGCGAAGGTGCGGGCACCACGACAAATACCATCACGCGTGCCGCGGAGCTGTTGGAACAGTTGCGCCAGGAGATCGGCCATGCGGTCGTCGGCCAACAGGCCGCGGTCGACCAGGTGATCGTGACCCTGATCGCCTCCGGCCACGTGCTCGTCGAGGGCGTGCCGGGCCTGGGCAAGACCCTGTTGGTCCGGGCCCTGGCCCAGGCCCTGTCGCTGAACCAGGCGCGCGTGCAATTCACTCCGGACATGATGCCTTCAGACATCACCGGGCACGCTGTCCTGAATCCCGTGACCCACGAGTTGCGCGTGGTGCGCGGACCGGTCTTCACCAACATACTGCTGGCGGACGAGATCAACCGCGCGCCCGCCAAAACCCAGAGCGCCCTGCTGGAGGTCATGCAGGAGTACCAGGTCACGCTCGAAGGCCAGACCCACCCGTTACCCAAGCCATTCATTGTGTTGGCCACCCAGAATCCGGTCGAGACCGAAGGCACTTATCCGTTACCCGAGGCCCAGCTCGATCGCTTTCTGTTGAAGATTGAAATCGGCTATCCGAGCGCGGCGGACGAAGTCGCGGTCGTGTTGCGTACGACTACCGGCCAGTCCGGAGACCAGCTTCCGCTGGCTGACGTAAAGCCCCGCCTGAATGAGCGCATCGTGCTCAGTCTGCAGCAGATCGCCGCACGCCAGCGCGTGGATGAGAAGGTCATCGACTACGCGGTGCGCATCGTCAGGGCCACACGGGATTGGCCGGGGCTGGCTGTTGGAAGTGGATCACGCGGCGCCATTGCGCTGGTACGTGCGGCCCGAGTCGCGGCGCTCATGGAGGGACGCGACTACGCCACTCCCGACGACATCAAGAAATTTGCGCTCCCGGCCCTGCGACATCGCATCGCCCTGACACCGGATGCGTTGCTCGAAGGACGCAAGCCGGCCGACTTGCTGAACGCAGTAGTTGAATCCGTCCCGGCGCCCCGCGCATAGACCATGCGCATACGCCTCGTCCCCGCACCACCCACGTTGGTTGCTGTTGGTGCAGGAGCAACGTGCCTGCTCATCATGCTGCTGCTGGGCGTGTCGGTTGTGGCAACGGGCTGGACCGGGGCGGCGGGGCTGTTGCTCCTCGCCATCGCGATGGTCGCGGACTATCGAGTCACCCGGCACGCCTGGTCACTGTCTGCGCCCGGCATGACGCGAGTGGTGCCCGCGGCGCTCGCCGTTGGAGTCAGGCGCGAGGTGGTATTGCACATCGACGCAGCGGGAAGCACTCCCTGGCAGGTCGCCCTGCACGACCACTCCGATCCGAGCCTGCTGACCGAAGGCTTGCCCACGACTCTCGAGATCGGCGCCGGCAAGCGTGTTTCCTACACCTACCAGGTCACACCGACACGTCGCGGCGAGGTGAGCTTCGCGCCCGCGGACGTCCGGGTGCGCTCACGTTTCGGGCTTTGCGAGTTGTTGGAAAAGCTCGGCGACGAGGGAACACGGCGGGTGTATCCCGACTTCGCGCAGGTGGCACGATATGCCTGGCTGGCCGGCGACAAGCGCCTGGCGGAAATCGGCATCAAGACCTTTCAGCGCCGCGGCCGGGGCACTGACTTCCAACAGCTCGCCGAATATCGTATCGGCGACCCGGTCCGCTGGATCGACTGGAAAGCCACCCTGCGGTTCGGCAAGCCCATCGTCAGGGAGTTCCAGGACGCGCGCGACCAGTGTGTCATGTTGCTGGTGGACTGCGGCCGGCGCATGCGCGCCGACGACCGCCAGTCCGGCCTGGGCCAATCTGGACTGGGAAAGGCCCACTTCGACCAGGTTCTGAATGCCGTCATGCTGCTGTCCTACGTCGCCTTGAAGCAGGGTGACGAGGTCGGCGCCATGACTTTCGGCACGCCCGCGGGAGCGGCCAAGTCATTTCCACCCCGCAAAGGCGTAAAAGCGCTGAATCTGCTCATGGGCGAGCTGTATGCCGTACAGCCTACCCCGACTCACTCGGACTACATCGCGGCGGCTCGTAATTTCCTGGCCCACCACAACAAGCGCTCCCTGGTGGTCATCATCACCAACTTCCGCGACGAGGACAGCACCGAGTTGGGAAGCGCCCTGCGCTTGTTACGGACCCGTCACCTGGTGATGCTCGCGAGCCTGCGCGAAGGGATCGCGCGCGAGTTGGCCTCGCAGCCGCTCACTTCCACGGACGCTGCCGTGGAAATTGCCAGTGCCCACCTGTTCGAGCAGTCGCGCCGCGACGCATTCAACCGTCTCGCCGCCCACGATGCCCTCATGGTGGATGCCGAGCCGGAACGCTTGGGCGTCGAGCTCGTTAATCGCTACCAGGCCGCCAAGGGCGCCGGCCTCATCTGAAGCGCGGCTGCCGAAGAAAGGGCTTTTCCAAAAGGAATTCATTGGCGGGTGCGTACTGGCTCGCGCCGTGCGTAGAATGGGTATCAGTGGATTATTCTGAGCACGCAACATAATCGTCTTATGGCTGAAATCACCAACTGGGCCTTTCCGCCACGCCTGCAGCCGCAGCCCGGAGACTTGCGCTTCGACCTGGAAGCTGCAATGCGCTCGGTCGTGCTCGTCCATGCGGAAATTCCTGACCACGCCTTCACCGCCGCGATTTTGGGAACCGAGCGCATCGGTCACGGGACCGTGATCGGAGCGGACGGGTTGGTACTCACCATCGGTTATCTCATTACCGAGGCCGAATCCATCTGGCTCACGACCTGTGACGGCACCGTCGTACCGGGACATGCCCTCGCCTATGACCAGGTCACCGGCTTCGGGCTCATCCTGCCGCTGGGAAGTCTGGATGTACCGCCCATCGAGCGCGGCTCCGCCGCGGCCACGACGGTGGGCGACAGCGTGATTGTCATTGGTCATGGGGGTATCGAGCACTCGCTCGATGCGAAGGTGATTTCCCGGCGCGAATTCGCCGGCTACTGGGAATACCTGTTGGACGATGCCCTGTTCACCTCTCCCCCGCATCCGCAGTGGGGCGGAACCGCCCTGGTGGGCCAGGATGGACGGCTATTGGGTGTCGGCTCACTCCTCGTCCAGGAGACCGTGGGCGCCGAGACTCTCGATGCCAACATGTTCGTGCCCATCGATCTGCTGGAGCCCATTCTCGAGGACATGAAGAAGTTGGGTCGCCCGGCCCGCAGTCCGCGTCCGTGGCTCGGCATGTACACGACGCCCATGCAAGGCAGCCTGGTCGTGGGCGCGCTCACGCAGGGCGGCCCGGCGCATCGCGCCGGTGTCCGACTGGGTGATGTTGTGTTAGAGGTGGCAGGCGAGCCGGTCTCCGACCTGGCGGACTTGTTCCGCCGTATCTGGCAAACCGGCTCGGCCGGATCCGAAGTGCCGTTGACCCTGGCGCGAGGCAAGAGCACCTCGCGCATCCGGGTCACCTCGGCCGATCGCGAGGACTTCCTGACCAAGCCCCGGCGTCATTGAGTCGACTTCAACGCCTGTAACAGCTCGTCCCCGAAGTAGCCGGCGGGGATGGTTCCCTGCCGCATGAACTCCAGGTGGAAGCGCTGCGCGGCGTAGTGGTCCCCCAGCTCCTGCTGCGCGCGTTTGCGCAAGGCCAGAATCTGGTCCTTACCCATGTCGTAAGTAATGGCCTGGGTCGGCCAGCGGGAGTAGCGGGTCATCGCCCGGCGGGCGGACTCGCAACTGGTGCGCTTCTCGACAGCCTGCAACGCCTTCGGGTCCTGACAGGAGCCCGGCAGGAAATCCACGACTTCGGAGAACAACGACACCGCCTCCTCGAACTGCATGCGGCCGGTGTGTATGCCCGTGTCGACACGCACGCGCAGATCACGGGTGATCTGACCACGGAGTTGATAGAGGTGCTGCTCTGGAGTGTAGAAGCCATTGGGCGCAGCAGCCTGGGCTTCCGCCAACAGCGACTCGGAATACAACGCCCAACCCTCCGCCGCCATGGAGTCCTGCCACATGGAGGAGGAATCTTCGACCGCGCCCGGCGTCAACCACCGGATCGGTGAAATGTCGGTGCGATACTGAGTCATGACCTTGTAGTGCCAGTCGTGTCCCGGGAAACCTTCGTGCGCCGCCAGGTCGGCCATGGCCGCCCGGTTGTGTTGCTGGCGCAAGGCCGTGACATTGTCGCCCGTCGGAGTGACGTAGAAGCGCCCCACGCCGGTCTTCTTGAACGGCGGGGCGGGATAGTAGGCCGCGCCCTCGATCGCCGAGCGCAGCGGCGGCGGCGTCTCGGTCACATCCAGGCGATAGTCGGCGGGAACGGCAAACAAACCGGTCTTGCGCGCGTAGTCGACCAGCTCGACACCGGTCTTACGATAGCCCTCCACCATCTCGGCATCGGTCCTGGGCGCATCGGTACTGAGCTTCTCAAACACCATGCGCACCACCGCGGGCCCGTCGGCCGGAGCTTTCCACTTGTGGCTGGCAGCGATCTGGCGCGCGACCTCCACCATCTGGTCCCGGGTCGCGGTGACTACCGGCCAGGACTGGGTAAACAGGTCGCCGGCCGTCGTCTCCAGGCGCAGATTGTTATGGAGTGCCCAGTCATACTCCACTTCGCCGAAGGCGAAGTGATCCGCGCGATAGTCAGCCTTGAGGGCCGATGCATCCTTGCCGTTGGGGTTGTCGAAGAAGGTGCTGGCCACAAAGGCCCGCAGATGCAGGTAGGCCGCCGCCGCATCGCTCGCTGCCGCCGTCAGATCCTTCACCAACGCGTCGTGCTGGGGCGAGGCGATATCGGTCGCCGCGAGCTGCGGCAGGGTTTTGGAGAGGTACTCGGCATCGGCGCCGGTGCTCCCCAGGCCAAACTCGAGCAACACCCGCCAGTCGGGCGCGTTATGCGCCGCCACTCCGAGGCTGAGCTGTTTCTCGGCCGTCGAGAGATAAGCCGGAATGGCCCGGGCGCGCGCAATGACCTCCTGCCATTCGGCGTCGGTGCCATAGGTGTTGGTACCGGTGGAGGTCATGCCCTGGATCTGCCAGTCAATGCCACGGAACGGCTCATCCACGAATGAATCGAGTGAGCGCTCCTGGTAGCGGCGAACCTGGTGCTCATGTAACAGAAAGGCGATCTCGGCCAGGGCCACCGAGCGATCGATCCGACGTCGCGCGCTCAGCTTCTCCGCATCGAGCGCGGTGAAGCGGTCACGGAAGTCACCCAGGCGCGCATCCTCGGCCTGCAGAGCCTCGGGAGAATAATCGCGCAGCTTCCCATCGACATGCGTGAGCGCGGGATCGAAGGCCGAGCCGCCCAGGTAGGTCGCCACCACCGGAAAGCGACTCATGACGTAAACGACGTAATCGTGCTCGAGCGTGGCGAATTGGGTTTCGACATTGACCGCCGCGGGCGGTGCCGGCGGCGCACTGGGACTACAGGCGGCCATCACGAAGGTGGCCAGGGGAAGCAGACGGATGAGATTTTTCATGGGCGCGAAGGATACCCCTTCCGCACCCTGCAAGTGAGACGCGAGCCTGCCTATATCTCTGTCGGCCGGATCATGCCGGGATCGTCGTACTGCAGGTAATTCACCCACGGTCCCACCGGGTGAGTCACCATGCGCTCCAGCGGATAAGGCCGCAGCAGTGATTGCGCGGGAGCCGCCGCAGCGGTCAGCCACTTGTGATAATCCTTCTGATGCAGGATGGCCGGCATCTGCCGATTGGGATCATCGACCGCGGCCACCAGCGGATTCGCGGGTACGGTGAGCAGCGCGCAGCTATCGATGACGTCCTCACCATCGATCACCGACCGCTCCCACAAGGCAGCAACACCAAACACGGCGCGATTCACCAGCCGCACATAGAACGGCTGCGAGATCCCGGAGCCTGATCGGTGCCACGTGTAAAACCCAGCCAGCGGCACCACACAGCGCTGGCCATATAGCCAGGCCTTACGATATTCGTGCGCGGAGAGCAGCGAGTCACTGCGCACAAAGGCCGCGCCCACGCGGCTCTGACGCTGGTCCCCCTCGGCGGGAACGGCACCCCAACGCATCATGACACCTTCGGTGTCGTACTCATGAAGACGGGCGACGGGCACACGTTGGGCAATAGCGACGTTGAAGCGGACGGAGAACCGCCACCAACGCTGATCTACGGAGATTTCCCTTTCGGCGGCCTCCTGCTCTGGAATCACGATTCGCTTACACATCGCGGGGCTAAGCGTACCGAGCTTCAAGGTCTGAGAGGAACTGTCCGCAGCTTGCGACAGCTCAACATGACGCTATGCGATCAGACGCGCCCTGGGGCACGAGCTCGTTCTAGGCCGCACATAACCTGAATGAGCCCTGAACAGGCCGCGTCAGCGGCGTGCGTCTATCTGGCAAAAATCATGGACTCGTCGGCAAATGCCTTCAACTCGAGGGCATTACCGGATGGATCCAGAAAGAAGCAGGTTGCCTGCTCACCCGGCAGTCCCTTGAAGCGAATCTGCGGCTCGATGATGAAACCAACTCCGGCGGTCCGCAGCTTGCGCGTGATGGACTCCCACGCGGGCAGATCGAGGATCACGCCGAAGTGGCGCACCGGGACGCTCTCGCCGTCCACCTCGTTGGTTGCCGTGCCGCCGCCGGTGTTACACAAGTGGGCCACGATCTGGTGACCGTAGAAATCGAAGTCCACCCACTCCGGCGAGGAGCGCCCTTCCGGGCAACCCAACAACTCGCCGTAGAAACGGCGTGCCTCGGCCAGGTCGCGTACTGGGAAAGCCAGGTGGAAACGAGGACGTGTCATGAGTTGGACTCTCAGCGCGGTGCCTGCAGCAGGCGCGCCAGGTCTTCCCGGGTCGCCTCGATGTGACCGTGTGTGAGGCGGGTCACCTCGGCCGTTTTGCCGCCCGCCCAGGCTTCGAACAAGGCGGTGTGCTCCTTCGTCGCCCGCTTCACCCGGCCCCGCGGCAACAGGTGCATGCGAACATAGCGCTGCGACAGGGTGTGCAACCGGCTGAGCACTTCCGCGGTCACCGGCTGCAGCCGCGGGACGATCAAGGCCATGTGAAAGTCACGATTCAGATCACCCGACTCGTATAACTCTCCCGACATCAATGCGTCATTCAGGTTGGTGAAGGCCAGGCGTGCGGCTTCCGCATCGGAGGCCAACGCACGCCGCGCGCCCTCCGCCACCGCCGCCGGCTCGATCTGCAGACGCAGCCGGAACACCTCGTCGACCTCCATGGCCGACAGCGGCCGGACCTGGAAGCCACGGTGAGCAAACACATCGACCAGCCCTTCCGCGCGCAGTTGCACCAGGGCCTCGCGTACCGGGATCTTGCTCACGCCGAATTCGGCCGCGATCACGTCTTGTAACAAGGGAGAGCCGGGCGGATAGGCGCCCGTCAAAATCTTCTCCCGAATGCGCGCGGTGATCTGCCCGCTCATGGTTCGAATGAGATGCTCCGTCATCTTGTTCTTTTAACCTTCAGTTGAATCAACTTCGAGCCCCTACACCACTTGGAAGCCTGTCGGAAACGGATGCTCCGGATCGATCCAGAGCGTATTGAAGCCGGTGGCGTATGCCGAGCCCTCGATGGAGGGAATAATGGCTGAAATTCCCTTCAGGTCCACTGTCTGTTGGACGCGACCGATGAAACGGCTGCCGATGATGCTCTCATGGACGAAAGGCTGACCCGCCTGCAGTCGCCCGGTGCCCGCCAGGTGCGCGAGGCGTGCCGAGGTGCCCGTCCCGCACGGTGACCGGTCGATGGCGCGGTCGCCATAAAACACGGCATTGCGCCCATCGGCGCCCGCATTTTTGGGCCGATCCGTCCACATGACGTGACTGACGCCGCGGATGGTGGGATCGAGGGGATGCACGGGCTCGATCGCCGCGCGCATCAGCGAGCGCACGACGGGACTCAGCGACAGGATACGGGCGGCACCCAACTCATCGATCCCGCGGTAGCCATTTTGCGGCTCGATAATAGCGTAGAAGTTGCCCCCGTAGGCCACATCCACGGTCAGGGGACCGAGCTCCGGAACCTCTATCCGTACACCACGGGCGGCGATGTAGGACGCGACATTGCGGATGGTGACACTGGTGACCTTGTCACCCTGGGTGGTGTATTCAATACCAATCACCCCGGCGGGAACCTCGACACCCAGGCGCCCCGGAGTGCGCGGCCGAATCAGGCCGTGCTCGATGGCAAAGGTGATCATGCCGATCGTGCCATGGCCGCACATGGGCAGGCAGCCGCTGGTTTCCATGAACAGAATGGCCGCGTCGTTGGCCGGGTCGAACGGCGGATACAGAAACCCGCCGGACATCATGTCGTGCCCGCGCGGCTCGAACATCAAACCCAACCGGATCCAGTCGAAGCGGGCCAGGAAATCCTGCCGCCGCTCGCTCATGGAGGCCCCGGTGAGCAACGGGGCACCGCCGGCAACCAACCGTACGGGGTTTCCCGCCGTATGGCCGTCTATGCAGAAAAATACTGACTTCATGGTCGGGTGACCTTATGCCGGGCGCGCAGCCGCGGCGCGCTTCACCATCTCCGTGACCTGTTCCCGGCGGGCGCCGGTGAGCGGCAGACGGGGTGGCCGCACGCGCTCCGAGCCCCGGCCCATGAGCGACTCGGCGAGCTTGATGGATTGCACCAGGTCATGCTCGGCATCCAGGTGCAACAGGGGCATGAACCAGCGGTAAATCCGGCGCGCCCGCTCCAGGTCGCCAGCACGCAACGCCTGGTAGAACAGCAGCGATTCGCGCGGAAATGCATTCGTCAGCCCGGAAACCCAGCCGCGCGCTCCCAGGCACAATCCCTCGAACGCAACATCGTCCAATCCTGCGAACAACACGAAACGTTCCGCGAAGGTATTGAACAGGTCGGTGAAGCGGCGCGGATCGGGCGCCGACTCCTTGATGGCCACGATGTTGGGCAGTTCCGCCAGCCGCCCGAGGGTACCGAAGTCGATGTTGACCCGGTAGGCCGGTGGATTGTTATAGAGCATGATGGGCAGACCGGTTGCCTGCGCCACCGAACGAAAGTGTTGCTCGAGCTCGGCCGGCGTAGGAACGTAAACCATGGCAGGCAGCACCATGAGCCCGTTCACGCCAATGCGCTCGGCATCGCGCGCGTACGCCACGGCGCTGGCCGTCGTAAATTCCGATACTCCAGTGATGATCGGAACCTTTCCGCCCACTGCCTCCACTGTCGCCTTCAGGACAGCCCGCTTCTCATCGGAATTGAGCGAATTGTTCTCGCCCACGGTGCCGAGCACCACCAGTCCGTGCACGCCATCGCGTACCAGCGCTGTCTGTACGGCCTGGGTGGCCGGCAGGTCCACCTGTAAAGCGGAATCGAACTGAGTCGTGGCGGCGGGAAAAACCCCGGCCCAATTGCAAGGAAGCGGCGTAGTCATGGGGGCACCGAAGAAGCGTTGAGGGTCGAAGGCGGATCGTATACGGTATGACTATATACGGACAAGGCAGGTCAGTCTTAAGACCCTTGCCGCCACTTTGAACCCATTTGCATGACAAAACTGCCCACCGCCGCGGCGGACCAGACCATTGCCGTCATTGGCGCCGGAGTCATTGGCTGCGCCATCGCCCGTAAGCTGGCAGCCCTCGGACGCCCCGTCCTGCTGCTGGATCGTGCCGCACCGGCCACCGCAGGCGCCTCGTTCGGCAATGTAGGACACATCGCCACCGAGCAGGTGGAGACCTTACCGTCAAGGCAATTGCTGTTGAGTTTCTGGCGCGAGCTGTTTGCCTTCGACGGACCGCTCGACATCCCGCTACGCCGTGTTATGTCACTAACGCCGTGGATCGGACGGTTTGCCGTCGCGGCCTTTCGCCAGGAGGCGAACACCAGGCACCTGGCTCCATTGGTTCGCGACTCAGCCAATGCCCTGGCGCGCGCTCTGCGCGAGATCGGACGCAGCGACCTGTTGCGACGCAACGGCCACTATGCCGTCTGGCAGGGCGACGGCGCGGGCGTCCGTGCGGCGCGTGCCGCCACCGGTGCCGCACGGCTCGGAGTCCGCACCGATCCGGCGCCGGTCGAGCTCATTCGCAGCGTCAGTGTGGGGGGTCGATCCGCCGCGGGCCTTTGGTTTCCGGACAGCGCTCATGTGCTGGACCCCGCCGAGGTGGCCCGTGCCTTCGCCCACGATGCTGTCCAACATGGAGCCCGGATCCAACAGGCGGAAGTCCGCCAGTTACAACCCAACGGCCAGGAAATTGACATCAAGACAGACGCGGGACGGCTCGCGGTCAACACCGCGATTGTGTGCGCCGGAGTCTGGTCCACCGCTCTCCTGAGATCCTTCGGCCTGCGCGCGCCGTTGGAAGCCGAGCGCGGCTATCACGTCGAGCTCCCCGGACATGCGCCGGTAGCGGATGCTCCCATTCTGTACTCGGATCAGAAAGTCGCCGTGACGCCGATGGCGGGTCGACTGCGCGCCTCGAGCTACCTCGAGCTTGCCGGTCGCGATGCTCCAGCCGATCCGCGCAAGCCCGCACGACTGCGCGCCAAGCTGCGCGCCCTGGGTTATCAGTGCGATGCGGACGGTCCGAGCTGGATGGGTCCGCGACCAACACTGCCGGATTATCTTCCCGGCATAGGTCGGGCGCCCGGGCCACACAATTTGTTCTATGCGGTAGGACACCAACATCTCGGGCTCACACTCGCCGCCGTGACCGCGGAAGTGATGGGCGACCTGGTCGCGGGCCGCAAGCCTCGCTTTCACATCGAGGCACTCGACCTGCGGCGATTTGGCGCGTAAGGTCAGCCGTTAAGATCTGTCGAGCGTTTCGCCGCGCGCGTGAAGGACGGGCGTCGCGACGCGCGGGAACGTCTTATGAGGCTGCACGTACGACTGCAGATGCTACTGCTGTGTTTAACGAGCACGTGCGTCCTGCTGAGCACAAACGCCACAGCCATCGCTGATGCCGACTTGCATCATGCCGTTCGCCTGGAGGGCGAAGGTCCCCGCACGGTCATTTTAGAAGCCGGCCTGGGTGACACTCTGGACGTTTGGAAAGACGTGCAACCGAAGATCGCGGCGGGCTGCGCACGCACCCTTTCCTACAATCGGGCCGGCTATATGGGCAGCGATCCAGCGGTCGATCCGCGTGATGCGGCCACGGTGGTCGCCGAGCTACGCGCCGAGCTGAAGCGCCGAAACATCGGGCCGCCCTACGTGCTGGTCGGACATTCACTCGGCGGACTGTACATGCAGTATTTCGCCCGCAACTATCCGAAGGAAGTGGCCGGTCTGCTGCTGGTGGACTCGACTCACTGGCACCAGGGACTGGCGGTCGACAGCTCAGCCAACACACCGTACATGGGGCGCACGGCCGTGACGCTCTTCATGCCCTGGATCATGCGCCGGGAGATCAGCGACAGCTCCGTGGCAGGGCAACAGGTTCACGCCAGTCCGGCCGCCGAGGGCTTTCCGACCATCGTTCTGTCGAGCACTCGAGGTCCCGTCGGCGAGAGCGGGGCCGAGCGCGCCCAGTCGAACACTCTCCAAGACGAGATTGCCGCCGATTTCCCCGGGGCCGAGCACGTCCGGGTGGCCGATAGCGGTCATTACATTCAACGGAATCACCCCGAAGCGGTGGTGGACGCCGCACGACTGCTGGCCGGCTGCGCGCCGAGCCCTGGCGCCACCGCGCCGAACAGCGCCACGGCCCCCAATAGCGCCTCCGGCCCCAACGGCATGAGCACGACGTCCGCGCCCAAAGGCACCGCGCCCACAGGCGATCACGCCAGCAACTGAAGCCCGGGCACGACTATTGCTCACTGTCCAGGCTTATGGCTCCAAGAACATCAACACAGTGGGCACGCGGCCCGGATGCTCCGCTCGAATCGGTGTCTGAGCCTTTGAAGCTCCCGCCCATGCACATCGCTATCGTCAATCAGCCGCAGGATCCCATTGTGGCCGGCGAGGAGCAGCGCGGCTCCGTCGCCATCGTGAACTGGGAGCTGGCGAAGCGCCTCGCGCAACGACACCAGGTCACCGTCTACGCTCCTCGGGCCCCGGGACAGCCCGACCAGGAATTCTGGAAGAACATCGAGATCCGGCGCGTGCCCTTTGTCGCCAGGCTCTTTCACAAGGCCATGCAACTGCTGGCCGGGCGCATCGGAACACGGCCGCCCTATATCAACTCGCGGCTCTACTACCGCGAGTATTTCATGCAAGTGGCGCGCGAGCTGCGGGCACGCCCCGTGGACGTGCTCCACTTTCCGCAACAGTTACAATTCGCCGCCGACTTCGAGCGCGCCATGCCGAAGGGGAAAATCGTCCTGCACATGCACCAGGACGA
>Ga0105239_10004341_pt1 | contig 16989 bp, 18 predicted proteins | sample KBSC44metaG_FD_92761 | JGI IMG/M metagenome (GOLD analysis project Ga0105239, IMG submission 92761) | Corn rhizosphere microbial communities from Kellogg Biological Station, Michigan, USA - KBS C4-4 metaG | ecosystem: Host-associated > Plants > Roots > Rhizosphere > Soil | place: Michigan, USA...
CTGCAATTTGGCAAGTACCTGATAGAATAAAGGCCTTTAGAAATAGAAGAGTGCTTGGGACGAGCGGCAGTGGTGCGGAAAACATTCAGAGACAAATTATTTTGCGGAGAGACAGTGATTACACTGGAGCTTTCGCCACCCAAGGGCACCGATGTCTCCAAAGTGTTGCAACGGGCGCAGTCCCTACAGGGACGGGTAGACGCCATTAATGTCCCCGATTGCCAGCTGGCCATGTTGAAAATGAGTTCTCTGGCCACTTGTCGGTTGATTCAGGATATCAGTGGCTTAGATACCGTCTGGCAGCTGACCTGTCGCGATCGCAACCTTCTGGCGCTACAATCGGAAATTCTTGGGGGATATGCCCTCGGACTCAAAAACATTTTAGCCTTAACCGGCGACCCAATTCAGGTTGGCGATCAAAAGGATCATGCCAAACAGGTATTTCATTTGGAATCGGTGCGCTTACTCGGACTTTTACAAAGCCTGAATGCCGGACGGGATGCAACGGGAAAAGAACTTCCACGCCAGGGGACAGACTTTCTGGTAGGATCAGCTTTAAACCCGTTTCGAGTGAGCCTGAGAGCTCAGCAGCTGCGACTGCAACAAAAAATGGAACGCCAGGTTCACTTTTTCCAAACACAGCCTATCTACAATCGTGAAGCGGCTGAGCGCATGCGGGAAGCGATTGATCAGTGCGCTGAAACCGTAGGATGTCCGCGCCCCAAGATTTTACTGGGTTTTATACCACCAAGAAACGCTGATGCTGCTCGTAAAATGAATAAGATGATCGCAGGCGTGCAAATTCCTCCAGAACTTGTAGAACTTCTGGAGCGGTCTCAGCAACCTGAACTAGACAGCATTCGATACTGTTCCGATATGGCAGCTGAACTTTTACCTTACGCGGATGGTCTCCATTTGATGCCCGTGGGCGCTATGGTTCGATACTCGCTTGAGTGGCTGGATGCCATCGAGAATTCTCTCGGGGTAATTTCACCCGCTTAAAGGATACGATTGTCCTCACCGATAATTACAATGCAAGCAGTGGTCGTGTGTTTTTTCGCGTTTCACTATTACTAGGCATTGTAAGAATTAACGAGCCGGGGTAGCCAAAACGGAAAAGTTCGCAAAGACTTGTTAATGTTATAAAAGCCCGTTTTGGCGAAGGGGTGGAACCCCTTCAATAAGTACCCGAACGGGTATAATTTGAGGTGGTATATCATGAGTTTAAGCAGCAAATCCATAAAGTATTTTGCTTTGATGGGTCTTGCATTGTCCATGTTTGTCGGTAACCCGGTCCTCACCTCATTTGCGCAAACCGCTGATAATTCGGAATCCTCTGCCAGTCCGACACCGGATAACAGCTATCACGATGCTTCCTGGTCTCCTGCAGGAGCTCAAACAGAGCGTAAAAAAGTTTATTTATTCACGGCAGACTTTCCTCAGAATGTCTTCACCCAATTCCCAAGCCCGCCTTTGGAAGAAACCACATTCTGGAAGCTCTTGAATAAGGAAATGGCTTCCACAAGCGGACTGGTTCTGACCAGTGATCCTGAAAAAGCAGACTATCGTGTAGAAATGCGTTGCTCAGGTGTTTTTAACTGCTCTCGATTGATTGTCGATGTTAAAAGCCCGGAGCGTAATCCGTTAACCTCCTTTAGCCTGACCCACATCAATCGCTTTGAAGGCCTGGGTTCCCCCATGCTGGATAAAGTCAGCCATGAGCTTGCCCAACGCCTGGATGAACGTATCCGCTTAATCCCTCGGGGTGGTTACGGTTACTCCGCCGATTAAGATTCCATCTTTAAATCCTGCTAACCTCAAGCGCTTGTTAAGCCTTGAGGTTTTTTGCATTAACAAAATAAAAAAAGTAATTGTGAACTTCCAGTTCGGACTCTACAATAGGTCCCAATAAACTTAAATTCATATTAGTTCGTTGTAGTGTTTCCAAATCGCGTTTATTTGCCTTATTCAGGAAGGCAGTTTTTAAGTCGTTCGTTATGCAGCTCCAGAAATAGAGATGCATTTCAAAATTCAATTCAGTCGATTCGTTGAATGTAGTTTAAGGATATTTTTTATGAGAAGTATTGCTGCTAATTCGTTTGCTGTTTCAAGTTATCAACAAAAGGCAAGTCCTTCACCCGTAAGGAACACTCCGCCCGTGACTTCGGATCAGTTTTCGCTTACAGCTAAAACAATTAAGGCAGTCGAAAACCACATTCCCAAATTTGGTATGAATCCTGAGCAATTTGCTAAGTATAAATCTACAATAGATTGGTCTCATCGGAATAAAGCTAATAATTATCAAGGTCCTGTCAATGCAACCGCTAAAGTGGATATAGACAGAGTCAGATATCAGGAAGACACCGGTGAGGCGGCAGACCGAGCAAAATTAGCAGCCTCATCAGGCACAACAACGAAGAAAAAAAAGAAGAAAAAATAAATGGACTTTACATCAAAATGAAGTCCCCAGCTTAAAAAATGCATTTTACACCTATGACAATAGGCACTCTTAACTGATGTAATTTTATGGAATAAGGAATGGACAGACGAGACTCATTAACAAAATAAAAAAAGTAATTGTATTTTGTACACTCACCCTCTAGAATCAAACAGTACTCTAACAATGGTTAGAGACAAGCTTCTGGTTTTATCGAATGTAGTTTTCAGGATTCCTTCAAATTGACAAAAAAACCATGTTGAAAGAGCAATCTATTCAACATGGTTTTGTATGCAGAGTCCATTGTTACCTAATTCTGCAGAGTTTGTGTCTCTCTATCGATATTCGTTGTCGTTCAATTCAGGGAGTTGCCTTTATGCTTGGTTTAGTTGGTGCAAACCTTTTTCGGGCAAATTCGACTCAACATCGTCAAAATACAGAACACCATAAAGACCATGGGAAGAAAAATCCCGTAATCTCCTATGATTACTTTGCAAAAAAACCAACCGTGCCTCACCAATCCACACTTAGATTCGGCACTCACCCCAATAGACAGATCTAGGAAATAATAATTAAACGAAATTTCTCAAGTACTCTTCATAAGATTTGAAAAATTAGAATTTTTTTCAAACACTAAACAGATCCATTTTCAATTGATTTTTATAGAAGTGATGCTCTATTTATTTGTAAAGTTTTCTAAAACATTACACCTCATGTCCACCTCTGTATTGACCCAATCATAGATTATTCCAGACCTATAAACAGAGTGATCATGCTGCTATTTGGCACCAAAAATCACCTAAAATCCGTGGTGAAAATTATGATTTATTTGCAGAGCAATTTAATGGGTATTCAAAACAATATTGGCAGGCCGGTTATACAGGGCCTTTAAGGTATTAATGTCTCGCGTACTGGGCACTTGGTAGTCTGTATCCGATATCGGAGAGGCCGATAAGAGATCGTGAATATCAGTACTTGTGCCTTTCAGACCTAAAGCATGCCCGAATTCGCGTGCACTGACGTTTTGCAGATGGTAACGTGCCGCTTCCGCCGTCAAATTCTTCAAATCAGCCAAAGGCAAATTCAAAGTCGACTCTTTTTTGAGAATTTCATACTTTCGCGCTTCTTTATACTGCATGGCAGCGCCAATTGCCTGGGGTGCCAACCTAAAATAGCCCGGAGTCGCCATCGATGCAACCTGCATCGCGCGCATTGCACCCGTATGCCTGGGTGGCGTGTAGTTGCGATACACGTCACTGACATCCGCCTTGGGATTAAGGTATTTATCCTGGTAGTGATCGTCAGTCCAATGGACTAAAATGTCAGCCGCCGCAGGATTTTTGACCTCAATTAAATGAATAAAGCCACCTGTTTGACTATTCCAAACATTGAATCCCGCCAACGCAATGGCCGGGTATTCGCTATGGTACCAGTCAGGTGTTTTACCCTTAACCGTCCTGTTCTTCCCGTGTTCATCCGTTTCCGTGGCCACCGGGACATCGAAGTAGATGCGCAGGGGGAAACGTCCCCAACGAACCACTTTTCCATCCGTTACCTTCAGCACCTCATCCAGATAGGTATTGTCCGGAAGGGCCGCTAGGGCTCCCCCATATTGGGAACGCCACCCTCCTTAGGATTGGCTTGAGCCGTTTTTGTCGAGGACTGACCCAATAAAGCCGTATAGGCGGCTTTAGTCCTGACCGTTAAGTTACCCGTCCCGGGCTTACCAAAAAGCGGTGTTTCGATGGCCTCCAGGCGCTGAACCAGATTCTCGGAAGCGGTGGGAGTAACACCGAGCGTGCTTTCCATACCGGCAATCATGTCGCGAACCGATAAGCGGGAAATATCAGCAGGGGCCTTGGCCGCCGCTGCAGTTGGCCATTGGTGCCCGACTGCCTTCGGTTGAGCGCTTGGCTTATCGGATTTTGATGGAGCAGAATTCCCGGAGCCTGGGTAAGGCGCGCTCATTTGGCGGATTTGTTCCGCCGTATGAAGAATATTGGGGCTTTTGTCAGCAGCGAGAGCTTTATCAATCCACATCTGCTGATGTTCGGTATCCGTGCGGGCAATGCCCAAATACACATTTGCTAAAGACTCTTGCACGGATTCATTCAGCGGATCCAGCGTTTTCGCTTTCTCGAGAACAGGAATCGCTTCTTTATAGCGCTCCTGACTGGCAAGATCAAAGGCTTCATCCAGATAAGTGCTGGCCATGCCTTGTCTGTAAGCACCCTGGCCGGGGCTGAGCTGCATTGCCGTCTTCAGGTAGGAACGGACACTTTCCAGCTCGGCGGCAGTCGCATAGGTTCCGCTGGCTTTTCCATCGATGATTTTACCGCGCAAAGACATTGCCTGAGAGTAATACGCGCTTGCCTTGGCTTCTTTGACCATCAGGGCATCCGCGGAATCAGCCTGGCTCAGGAACAAGGATTGGTCCAATGCCTTTTGAGCAGCTTCATAATCGCCTTTTTCCTGAAGCTCTACACCGTAATTAAAGTACAGGATGGAAAGATTGCGTCTGTAATGTTGAGCTTTCGGGTTTTTACCCAATGCGGACTCGTAATCGGCAATTGCAGCAGGATAATCTTTTTGTTTAACAGCGATATTGGCTTTACTTAAAAACTTTTGAGACTCACCCGAGTTACCCTCATTGATAGCCTTTTGAGGGATGGTCTTCACCATGTAGGCTTTGGCAACCGCAGGGCTGGCAACTTTCGATTGAGAGACTGCTACATTTTTCTTCTTTGAAGGGTTAGTATCCCCTCCCCCCTGGTGGGGGAGGGCTAGGATGGAGGGGGCAACCTTATGTGCAGGCTGGTTTTTTTTACCGAGCGGACTTACAGTTACCGGCGAAGACGCCAATAAAGGCAAACTTGGCGGCAATGCCTGGCGAGACACGGAAACGGAGCCAGCGAGACTGGCAGGCATCTGACTAAAATGACCGAGTACGGCAATAAGAATGGCAAACTTGAAAAGCTCAAATCGGGTATAACGCTGCATAAGATTCCCCTGTCGGGTTAACGAGATAAAACAAAACTCAAACTGTTTCTATTCTAAGCCAAAAGAATGGCGCTTGGGCTTTTTGGGTATAATTATTGGAAACAATTCACTCCTACAAAAGCTCGTTCCCTCCTTACCCGATTGAGAAATTAGGACTTCAATGGACTCTCAAACCCCTTCCCGATCAATTTTGCAAATCGAAGCGTATCAACCACAGGCCATTGAAGCCAAGTGGCAAGCCACTTGGGATAACGATTCGCTGTACACGACCGATACCAGCGGCGACGATCATCGCCCGAAATATTATGCGCTCTCCATGTTTCCCTATCCGTCGGGTCGTTTGCACATGGGGCATGTACGGAATTACGCCATTACCGATATGATCGCCCGCTTTAAGCGGATGCATGGCTTTAACGTTTTACATCCGATGGGCTGGGATGCGTTTGGTTTACCCGCGGAAAACGCCGCCATTCAAAACGGTATTCCACCGGAAAAATGGACTTTGGAAAATGTCAAGAATATGCGTCGCCAGCTGAAACGGCTTGGCCTCGCGGTGGATTGGGACAGAGAAGTATTAACCTGTCGCGAAGATTACTACAAGTGGACGCAGTGGTTATTCTTATATCTGTACAAGCGGGATCTTGCTTACAAAAAAGAAGCGGCCGTAAACTGGTGTACCGTTTGCGAAACCGTCCTGGCCAACGAACAGGTTATTGACGGACGATGCTGGCGTGATGATTCCCTGGTTGCGAAAAAACGCTTGAATCAGTGGTTCTTCAAAACCACCGCCTATGCGGATAAACTGCTGACCAACCTGGATAAGCTCTCCGGCTGGCCTGAGCGTGTCACTTTGATGCAGAAAAACTGGATTAACCGATCCTCCGGTGCTGAAATTACGTTCAAAGTGGATGGCCGCGCTGATATCGACATTACGATTTTCACCACCCGTCCGGATACCATTTTTGGGGCAACCTATATGGTCATTGCACCCGAAAACGCCTTGGTTTCTGAGCTCGTTTCCGATGAGCAGCGGGCTGCGGTTGAAGCCTATGTAGAAGAAACACAACGTAAAACTGAAATCGAGCGGACTTCCACCGAACGCGAAAAAACGGGTGTACCGCTTGGAGCGTCGGTTGTGAACCCTTACACCGGAGAAAAAATTCCGGTTTGGGTCGCGGATTATGTATTGAACGAGTACGGAACCGGTGCAGTGATGGCCGTTCCCGCTCACGATGAAAGAGACTGGGCCTTTGCGCAGCGCTTCAACCTGCCCATTCGGGAAGTGGTTCAAAACCCGGATGCCTTAAACATCTCACTGGAAGCCCCTTATACCGAAGCGGGTGTCTTGATTTACTCCGGCCCCTTCAGTAATTTATCGAGCGAAGAAGCCAAAAAGCAAATCACGCAATTCGCTGAAGAGCGCGGCTTTGGTCAGGAAAAAATCCAATACCGTTTGCGGGATTGGCTTGTTTCGCGTCAACGCTATTGGGGAACTCCGATTCCCATTCTCTATTGCGACAAATGTGGCGTTGTTCCCGTATTAGATGAAGATTTACCCGTCCGCTTGCCAAAGGATGTCGACTTTTCGGCCAAGGGTATTTCCCCACTCGCGACATCCCCGTCATTCCAAAGTGCCCCGTGCCCAACCTGTGGCGGAAAAGCACAGCGCGAAACCGATACCATGGATACCTTTGTTGATAGCTCCTGGTATTACATGCGCTACATTGATCCCAAGAACGAAACCAAGCCTTTTGAGCCGGCTTTGATTCACCAATGGATGCCGGTGGATCAATATGTTGGCGGTATTGAACATGCGATTCTCCACCTCATGTACAGTCGCTTCTTTATGATGGCGCTGAATGAAAGCGGTTGGACCGAATCCGATGAGCCCTTCCAAAACCTCCTGACTCAAGGCATGGTTTTAAAAGACGGCTCTAAAATGAGCAAGTCCAAGGGCAATATTGTTGAACCGGATGAGATTTTCGATGCCTATGGTGCCGATACAGCTCGTTTCTTCATTTTAAGCGACTCCCCTCCTCAAGCCGATTTCGACTGGAAATCGTCCGCGGTGGAAGGGTGTCATAAATTCCTGAATCGGGTATGGCGGACAGTTGTGGATCATCGTCATCTGATTAATCTCGATTTAACGGTCCCGGCATACGATACTTTGGACGGTAAACGAAGAGAACTCTATCAGTGGACCAATCGCACCATTCATGGGGTGACCAAGGACATCGAATCGGATTTCCAATTCAATACGGTTGTCAGCAAAATTCGCGAGCTTGTCAATTATCTCAGTCGTGATTACGACAGTGATGACAGTCAGGCCAATAGCCTTCAGGAAGGCAATCCACCCGATGCCGTTTACAGCCAGGCGATTGGTACTTTATTGAAATTGATGGCTCCCATTACGCCTCACTTGGCAGAAGAACTTTGGCTTAAGGTGGGCGGTAGCGGCTCCATCCATGTTCAAAGCTGGCCCAAGGCGGATACTCAGGCCTTGGAAAGTGACACTGTAGAAGTGGTCGTGCAGATTAACGGCAAAATCCGCGATAAATTCCATATTCCCAATGGTTTGGATAAAGCCTTGCTGGAAGCTCAAGCGAAATCTCGTGAAAAAATCCAACCTTACCTGGAAGGCGGCACCATTGTAAAAGTGATTGTCGTTCCCAACAAATTGGTGAATATCGTCGTTAAATAAAAATTGTAGTCACTAAAAAGCCCTCCTGTTAAGACAAGAGGGCTTTTTGCTTTAAATATCCAACCTATCAACAATAAGTTTTTTTATGCTTTTATAAGCCATTGGGAACTATAAAGGGGATTATATGGTATCGCTATCGTCATCCCACTCTAGATTTTCCGGCTCTCCTCGTCCTCATCTTAAAAGAGCTCCTTCTCCTACACCCAAGGAATGGGAAATATATACTGCTGAGTATGACACACTGGATCCCGCGCAATGGCAAAAAATGAATAGGCTTATGGCATCAGAAAGCAGGAAAATTAATTTTCCGGTAAAACATGAAATCGACGTCGATATCAGATGCTCTGGGGAATCCACACCCAATGCAATTTCCTGGCTCGAAGGGTTAGATCCTAAAGACGTAAGCAAAAGTCGCTTTCATCACCCTATACAATCCTCCTTTATCCAATATATAAAAGATAAGGAACCGATTAAAGCTCTTGTTACATTAGCGGGTTTAAACCCAAAATCTCCTGGTCGTACCAATCCGGGCACCCCTGGAACCAAGCACTATGATGGGGCGATGGAGGCTAAATATACTGACAAAGAGGGTACTCCATACAGCACCCCTTTAGACATCACTGAACTCCATAAAAAATTAAATGAGGTATACCAGACTCAAAACATTCAGGAAGAGGGAAGAACTTGGTTTACCGATAAGAAAAATAGATGGCATCGCTCCGCCAACGCAAAAAATCCATCCTCTTTCTTTAAAGATTCAAAATTTAACAGGACACGGGCATGGAAAACCTGGTCAGGGGGAAATCTCGAATCTCCCGGTAAAACTGTTCCAGGAACCCCAAATACCCCATACATAATCCCCGAATCCCATGATTATTCTAAAACGATTATAGAGGGCAAGGTTGTTGAAGACAAACGTTATTAACCAAGCACAAATATCACCCCTCTTGATCGAGGCTTAAACTTCAAAAAGGTGTTAGAACATAACATTGATTTAGGTTTTAGTGATTAACGTATACTCGTATTGTAAATTCATACAGATTGTAATCGTGAAGCAGTGCGACATTTTTGGAGAAGTGGCGCTTGCAATAATCAAACCAAATAAGCGGGTCGGCATAATACAAATAATCTTTGCGCAGGGGTGGATCGCTATAGAGAGTCAACATATTAAAAGAAAAGCCTTTTTGGCTGGCATCCCGCATTTTGTGCAGACAGCTTTTAATATAATCTTCCCAGTCTTGATCAGTTACCGTTTGTTTTACATTAAAAATCCCACTGGCGACCGTATAATCCGCTAACGCCAATTCATCTCCCAAAATAAACTGGAAATTAGAATCCAAATTAGCATCGGTATAATTGTCGCTGGCGGCTTTAATCATTGCCGGACTCAGATCATACCCTCGATAGAATCCCGTAAACTGGTAGGTTTCCAGGCAATGGAGGAGTTCCCCGTAGCCGCAGCCGAAATCGTTTAAGCGAAGGTCTGATGCCCTCATATCAAACCCTTGCAGGAGCTGCTCGAACCGTAACCATTGAGATTCCGTCGAGTTCCAGTCCACCCCACGGGCTGTTGTTCCGTGAGTTAAGATTTTCTCGGAATAATAATCAGAAACTTGTCGCTTGAGTGTATCGGAAGGATTCATAAAAAGACTTCTCCTCAATCCTATCTCTCTTTATTTTAAGGTGACTTATGCAAAAACATGGGGAAAGTCCTTACAAAAGTCGAGCGGAGGGTTCCTTTGCGCTACTATCGAAGGATAATAAACGCACCAACAGGAGGGTAAACGATGATTTCGAAACGCCCCTTAGGCCAAGATGGCCCGCAAGTATCCGCTCTCGGGCTGGGATGCATGGGGATGTCCGGCTCCTATGGCCCTTCCGACAGAACCGAAAGTATTTCCACAATTTTTACCGCCCTGGATCACGGTATAAACCTCTTGGATACCGCCGATTTTTATGGGATGGGACATAATGAACTCCTCCTGGCGGAAGCCTTACGGGGAATAGCTCGCGATAGTTACCAGCTCAGCGTAAAATTTGGTGCATTGCGCTCCCCCGATGGCAACTTTGTCGGATACGACGCACGACCGCAGGCCATCAAAAATTTTGCCTCCTATTCATTGCAACGCCTGAATACCGACTACATCGATATCTACCGCCCCGCCCGTCTCGATCCCAATGTTCCGATTGAAGAGACAATTGGCGCTATCGCGGATCTCATTCAAGCCGGATCGGTGCGCTACATCGGTTTATCGGAAATGAATGCGGATACCATTCGCCGCGCGCATGCCGTGCACCCGATTACGGATCTCCAGATTGAATATTCCATGATTTCACGGGGCATTGAAGAATCGATTCTTCCAACCTGTCGTGAACTCGGTATCGGCATTACCGCCTATGGTGTTTTATCTCGCGGCCTGATTAGCGGTCACTGGACCAAAGATCAGTCGATCTCCACTAACGATTGGCGGGCTTTCTGCCCTCGATTCCAGGGTGAAAACCTGGATCATAACCTGACCCTGGTCGATGCCCTCGCGGAAATAGCCAAAGCCAAGAATATCAGTGTTGCCCAAATCGCGATTGCCTGGGTCATTGCCCAAGGACAAGATATTATTCCGCTCATCGGAGCTCGTCGCGTTGATCGCCTCCAGGAAGCCATGGATGCCTTAAAAGTTGAACTCAGCCCAGCCGACTTAGAGCAAATTGAGCAAGCGGTTCCCAAAAATGCGGCTGCGGGAAGCCGCTACCCGGAAGAACATATGAGTCACCTTGACAGTGAAAAAATCACCCACTAGTTTATCGATTTACCTGCACGTTCCCTTTTGTCGTTCTCGCTGCATCTACTGTGATTTCTATGTCGTGCTGGAAAAGCACGGTGGAAAAGAAGCCTTTGTCGATGCCGTCATTCAAGAAATTGCAGGTCGCTTCGCTGAGATCCGTGGGAAAAACCCGGATCAATTCACGAATGCGACGATTGAAACACTCTATGTAGGCGGTGGTACACCGTCGCTTTTGGCTGCAAGTGACTATCAGCGTATTTTTGAAGCCTTGCGGCAACAACTCCCCTTCTCCGAAACAGCTGAAATTACTCTGGAAGCGAATCCGAGTGAGGTTTCCCTCAGTACACAAGGGAAATTGAAGCCGCCATCAAAACCTGAAGCACGTCATCCCCGCGAAAGCGGGGATCCATTAAGGCAAGAAACCGACCAGTCCCTTCAATATCAAAGCTCTTTACTATCAATGGATTCCCGCTTTCGCGGAAATGACGTAATTTCAAATAATGTTCATACCGCCATGGCCTCGCCGGTTCAAGACTATTTAAAAGCGGGCTTTAACCGGATCAGCGTGGGCGTACAAAGCCTGATTGATACGGAACTCAAGAAGCTAAGCCGGGTTCACTCCGCGCGGGAAGCGGAAGCTTTTATCCGACACCTGCAAGCCTCCGGCTGGCAGAATATATCGCTGGACTTGATGTACGGACTCCCCATGCAAAGCATGGCAAGCTGGCAGGAAACCCTGGAACGTGCCTGCGCTCTGAATGTACAGCATATTTCCATGTATGGCTTGAAAGTAGAAGAAGGGACACCGCTGGAACGCTTGTCTCAAATACCGGGTGATCCGGGTCATTATGCCGTTCCGGAAGATGATTTGGCGGTTGACATGTACTTTGCAGGGCTCAAGCGATTACGGAAAGCCGGATTCGAGCGCTATGAAATCAGCAATCTCGGTAAACCCGGCTATGAATCCCGCCATAATATGAACTATTGGCAGCAAGGGGAATGGCTCGCCTTAGGCCCGTCAGCACATGGCTATCTCAACAGTGAACACATTCATAATGTCCGGGATTTATCGCGTTATTTAGCGAATCCCATGGCTGAGGACGACCGCCTGCCTTGCTCTCGCCAGGAACAGCTCGAAAACACCCTCATTTTTGGGCTTCGTACCGTCAAAGGCGTGCATATCCCCAGCCTGGAAAAGGATTTCGGCATCGACTTTCGGCATAAATACGCGCATGTTCTCAAAAAATTCGAAGGCGACTATTTAGCCTGGACTGGAACAAATCAAGAATGGCTGGTTATTCCCGAAAAATCAGTCCCTGTTGCACACACGGTATTGGCAGAATTTTTAGATTGATACTTACCCGCAAATTGTCATTCCCGCGAAAGCGGGAATCTTACCCTTCAAAATCACACAATTAAAGAAGGGTAGCGACTTATCAGCTCTTAATTCTCTCTGGGTACGCTAATCCCAGGCTTCGCCACCGCGCTTTGAGATTCCCGCTTTCGCGGGAATGACGATCCCTTTTAATATCCGACTACGGGATACTGAGTAGGAATCATTCCGGGCGTTGCAGGATAGGGATAGCCACCCGTTGCCATGGTTGGCGGATACTGGGAATACGCTAAATAAGGATTAGCTGTCGACGGAGGCAAATTCGATGATGGATTCGTCGGATCTTGCATACCGTTACCATATTGGCTGGCGCGTGCCTGCAATTGCTTCAAGGCTACTGTTGAATAGGTTGGCGCATTAATCACTAAGCCATCAGTTGCCGTTCTTTCGGCAGCCGTTGCAATCCCGTCACGCTGCATATCCGGCATAGAGGGATCCGTCTGTTTCATTTGCTGTTGAACGCCATCCAGATAGCTATCAACCGCATGATTAGTCCCTTTTAAAATGCTGGGATCGTCTTGAAGCTCAATGTAGGCCTGCTCTTCAGAGACATCGATTTTGCCGTCCTGATTTAAATCCAGGGTCTTGAACATTTTGTCGGCAGTCGCGTTATTGTTTCCAAAAGCGTGTTCGAACTGCTGCTTGCTCAGGGTGCCATCCTGGCCGCCCATGTTCTTAATGTCTTGTTTTGCATAATCGAAGGTATCGGCGTGATATTGGGCTTCCGACCCTGTACGAGCAACGGAAACAGAAGATACCGCCAAGCCTGACGGATTTTGGACACTTTGCTGATTAGCCCAATTGGCCGCAGATGCACCATACGCTGCATTATAAGGCTGTTGTGACGCACCAACTGAAGACATTAAAATCCCATTCATGATCAAAGACATAACAATGTATTAGCTTTAAAACAAATATTCGGAAACAAATGCTAGCGTTAAAAGAATAAAATAGGTTAACGGAACTTCCAGTTAGAATAGAGTGGTAGAAGTCAAAGTAGAGCAAACGTCCACTTACAGCTCTTATATATCAGTCTAGCCAACCCACATCAAGGATTGAACTTTTCCTGGATCTGCTCGATACCTTTTGCATTATCGTTTCTTCGTGAGTTATTTCATGATTCCGACAGAAAAAGCCGAAAAACAATTAGGCTTTACTATGGTAGAGCTATTAATTGCCCTTCTCATTCTCGGTGAAATTGCCACCTTTACTATTCCCAAGATTATCGTATCCCAACAGAATAGTAGAAATAACGCCATTGCAAAGGAAGCCGCAGGAATGGTGGCCGCCACCTATCAGAATTACCAAAATGCCAATGGGCCTTCTAGCACTTTAGGAATACAAGATTTAACACCCTACATGAACTATGTGGCAGCTAATGTGTCCACAACGATTGATGACAAACAGGGACAGGGAACCCAAAGTTGCTCAAGTGGTAATCCCTATGGGCAATGCCTAGCATTGCATAGTGGAGCCATATTAAGATATGGACAAAGTGCCAGCAATTATTTTGGGGGTACTAACACTACAAATGCAGTTTGGTTCGACATCGATCCGGATGGGACAACGGATGGAACAACGAATGGACCCGGCAAAGCAATTGAGTTTTGGCTTTATTACAATGGGCGCCTAAGCACCGTGGGTACTGTCGCCACCAATACTTGCCGTAACGGCGCTAATTGCGTGAACCCGACACCCAGTTTAGATCCACCGTGGTTTGCCTGGTAATTCATAATTCCGCTATGGTAATTTACCGGCCTGAACCAATCCAACAGCCGCTAAACCGAGGGTTCCGGCATTGGGACCGAGCGATGTAACCGCCTGATTGAACATACCAAACAAGGAGGAATCGGAAACACCGTCGACGGTAACATAAAGCCCTTGGATATTTCCGTCATTGGTCGCAGCCAAAAGTTTATTGCTTCCCCGGTGAGCGATAAAGCCAACAATCCAGGGCCAGTCAGTCGTATAGCGGTAAACATCCTGCTTATAGATCGCTTTCGTAAGTGTCTCCGTTGGAACCGGCGAGGACTCATGCCGACGTACTTTCTTCTCACCCTTCGCTTCTTTTTCAGTCATATCAGCGACATAGACTTTTTTGATTACCATCACCTGGATATGATCCACGCCACGCATGCCGAAACCACCGCCCAATTTATTGAGAGCATAGTTGGCAAGGAAGTGGGGCGTACTTTCATAGCCTTCGTTCGGAACGCATACGACTTCGGCACGCTGGTTATTACTACCGCCCACAACGCCTAATACCATCGCCTTGGTTTGAGCAGAACATTGAGTTTGCCCTAAGGTATAAGTCGTTACCATTTGCCTGCTTTGTGTATTGTTTTGGGGTGTCGCAGCAGCGGACGAAGTTTCTGAGGCGGCAGATGAGGATGAATTTGCGGCGGGCGGTGGGCTGGCAGGGGCGACTGTTTGGGTAGTCGTTTGGGTATCAATCACCGCCCCGAAAGTCGGGGGTTCATGGATTTCATCATCCGCAAAAGTCAAGCCCAAAGGCGTTGCAATAAAAGATAAACAAAGTGAGGTCGCTAAAAAGAAACGTTTGTTGACTGTCATTCGTAAAATTCCCTTTTTGAAGGCAAAAGAACTGCCCAATAGCTGAAACGTGGCTAAAAAGCCGAAAAGGTAAGAGCCGGGCGAGATAAAAAAGGCTACAAAAGCCATTGGATCAGTTAACGATAATAGACAAGCTTCCACTATTGGTCAAGTCGAGTAGTCTGCACCGATGGAGCTATTTTTGCTTACGCAAACGTCATTCCCACGGAAGTGGGAATCTTTACCTTTCAAATCAAGAAGTAAAGACAGGATGACCTTTAGAAAGAAACCCTATATTAATAACCCCTTGAGGGGCACCGGGGATCTACGGACTGTTCCAAAGCAGCTGCAATCCACTTTTGCAATCAATGATCGCCTGGACATACTGGATTACTCCCCGGATGAACCCATCATACTGAATGTGAGCAAAAATTACCGTAGACTATAGTCAACAAAAAGCTACCCAACAAAACTCATAAAGATTGTCAAAACACGTCATTCCGCGCGTTAGTCGCGGAATCCAGAAAATCCAAACTCAAGTCTCGCCAAGCAGGATTATTTTTTTCAATTAATGCCAATTTCCAAGCCCTATTGCGGTTTTTTATTTTCTTCTCTAGTTCTATCGCTGCTTCAATATCTTCTCCCGCTTCATACCAAACGAGTTTATCTACAGCATATTTTGCTGTGAATCCCTTTGCATGAGCTTTAGCTTTATGTTGATAAATACGTTTAACAAGATCACTCGTCACACCTATGTAAAGCGTCCCATTTCTTTGACTGGCAAGTATGTATACAAAAGCTTGTTTATCCATTATCTAACCGCAAAAACTTTCTGGATTCTGCGACTGCGCGCAGAATGACAATTATACTGCTCGGACATAGATTGATTTTTTCCAGTTGTTTGAGCTTTTCGGAAAAGTTCTGAAATCTCTCCACCTTGGTTCTTTTCTACGGTCATTCCGAGCGTTAGTCGCGGAATCCAGATTGCTTTCCTGTCTTTCTGGATGCTGCGACTTTGAACAGCATGACATAGGTTGTCGATAAGACAATAAGATTTCAGGAACTTTTCTCAAGAGCCAGTTGATCGAGCTTTAGAGGTTTCCCCACAAATACTTTTAGAGGGTGTGGAAACAAGACAGTGAACTACCTGGACTATACATGTCTGAACCACGTCATCCCCGCGAAGGCGGGGATCCATTAATAGTAGAGAACTATGAGCTTGCATTGCTTGAATCTGCTGGAATGAGAATCTCTTATAACCTGAATCCACATCCAGAATGGCTTATTCATTCCTTTCCGTAATGGATCTCCGCCTTCGCGGGGATGACGTGGTTTAGTTTTAATGTTCCTCACAAGTTATACCTAAGTCTAAAAGAGCTTCACGTTTCCGTCCCCACTGCTCTTTCAGTTCTTCATGTGAAATCATCCGACCTTCATTCAAAGCGTTTATACCCTCATGAACAGCGGAAATCTGCCACATGTTTAAGTCACATTCAACTATCATGTTCGAAATCTCCAAGTTTGAGTTTAGCAAGGATTTCTAACCTCACTAAATACTTTTCCATATTTTGATTGCTGTCCGTGGGAACACAATTACTATCGTATAAATATATTGCTTCTAATTCTTGACTACCGTTGAAAGAAAGCTTGGCAGCAGTTCTTGAATCAAGTCTTAAAAATGTAGCTGCTATAGGGTAAACTTCATACTCAACTTTTTCCCGTGTCTGGAAGCCTAACGGTTTATAATCCTTATTAAGGACCACATATCGTCCATCTGCCAATCTTTGTAAGCAAAAAGGTAAATATACGTGACGAAAATCATAATTTGACATGTCATAAAGCCCTTTTATTCAAGTTGGAAAAGTTTTAATAGAAACTTGTCATTTAAGCCGGTATGTTAAGCTTGGGATTAGGCATTTATCTAACTGCAATTAATTATAGTGACATATAGTTTCTATTCTCAACAAACTGGACTATTTAAAACCTCGAATTTTGCTTTATTTCCTTAGAAGCTGTCGTCAAAGATGAAATAGCCGCCTGAGTAGTAGGTGGATATGGGAAAGTTTGACTTGGCTTTCAGAGGAGTCGTTCGAAATTTCATAGTCTTTACTTAAGCGTCTACTGC
>Ga0105239_10004342_pt1 | contig 16988 bp, 18 predicted proteins | sample KBSC44metaG_FD_92761 | JGI IMG/M metagenome (GOLD analysis project Ga0105239, IMG submission 92761) | Corn rhizosphere microbial communities from Kellogg Biological Station, Michigan, USA - KBS C4-4 metaG | ecosystem: Host-associated > Plants > Roots > Rhizosphere > Soil | place: Michigan, USA...
AGGCTGTTTACAACTATCAGCGTACTATTATTAATGCGTATGTGGAAGTGGCTAATCAGCTCGCAAAGATCAGTAACCTCGAAAAGAGTTATGATCTGAAATCCAAACAGGTAGAAGCACTCAATCAGTCAATTGGTATTTCAAACGACCTGTTTAAATCAGCCCGCGCCGATTACATGGAAGTGTTGCTAACACAACGCGATGCCCTGGAATCGAAATTTGAATTAATTGAAACAAAAAAGCAGCAGATGAATGCAATGGTAAACATTTACCAGGCATTAGGTGGCGGATGGAATTAAAAATATTGGCAGGTTTTAATAATCAGCATGGAATTAAAATAGGTTGGTCTTAATAATTCGAGTATTGACGATAATATAGTCCTCTTTCGTGGGGACTATATTTTTCTCACCTGTTCTCCAGCCATTCCAAAAAGCCGGTAGTTTTTTCTTTTCCCAGTAATAAATTATCCGGGCTCGGTACAACAAGCTTCACCAGTAACTTCCTGCCGTAATAATGTTCTACTTCCTTTATAGCACCGAAATTAACAAGGTATTGCCTGTTCAGTCTGTAGAATTGTTTTGAAGAAAGCTGACCTTGTATCTGGTCGAGCGATTGAGCAATTGAATAAGTTTGTTGCTGGAGCGTTATAATTTGTGTAGCATCATGTTTAATATAGAAAAACGCGATCTGATCTGTTGGTACCGTAAGGTATTTGTTATCCTTTAGTACCAGAAAGCTTTTCTTCCCATCATCGATCCCTATTTTTTTCATCAGCTCACTTAAATCGGGTGAAGGGTTTTGCTGAAAGAAGTTTTTAAAATTGTTCACTTTCTCAAAAGCCTGTTGCACTTCTTCTTTTGAAAAGGGCTTTAAAATATAATCGATGCCGTTCGCCTTAATGGCCTCCATGGAATATTCGCTGTAGGCCGTGCAAAAAACAACCGGACAATTTATTGTAACTGATTTAAATATTTCAAACGACAAACCATCTGACAACTGAATATCCATGAATATCAGATCAGGGGCTTCATTCTCCAACAAATAACTAACTGCGCCTTCAATACTTTGCAGGCTTGCAACGATCTTTGCATCCGGCTTTACCTGTACGATCAATCCGGCCAATGACTTTGCTGCTTTTATCTCATCTTCAATAATGACGATTTTCATAAATAACTGGCAGTTTTATGGTAAAGAAAGCATCACCGGGTTGGATATCTATTTTTTTATCCAGCAAGTGCAAATAACGCTGGCTGATATTTTCAAGCCCCATTCCCGTTGAAGCTTCCGGTGTTCTTTTTAGTTGCACCTTATTTTGAACGATAATAAAATCATTTTCAGAATAAACTCTTATCTGCAACGGACGTTCCAGTGATACAATATTATGTTTGATACAATTTTCAATAAGTAATTGCAGCGTAAATGGAGGTATATAGGTTTCATACAGCCGTTCATCTATAGAAACAGTAAGATCGATTCCTTCTTCAAAACGGGCTTTCAACAGAAATACATAGGCATCGATAATTTTCAGTTCCTCCGAAAGTTTGATCAGGTTAAGCTTGCGGCTTTCCAGTGTGAAACGGTAAAAGTCACTCAGCTTCAGAACAAACTCAACCGTATGCTCATCCTGACTTTCTACCATATATTTCAGAGTGTTCAGGCTATTGAATAGAAAGTGCGGGTTTACCTGTTGCTTCAGCAGTTCATATTGGGCGCCCAGATTATCCATTTTACTGCGTGTTAGTTCAAGACTCACCTGCTGGTTATGATAACTCTGATACAAAAGATGAATGAACATATAAAATGTGATACTGATAAGGACGCCTCTTACTTCAAACATCAGGGCCACCGGGCCAAAGTTGATGTGAGATAATAAATATTGTTGAATAAGGGAAAGAACGAACATTACAGAAATTCCCAGTAGCAGGCTTATGGTAAGCCGTTTCATTGAAATTCCTTTCGCAACATCTTTTGAAGAGTAAGCGGGAAGGGTAAATATATTATAGTACCATACAAATAATGAAAAAAGGAATGTTATGGTTGAATTGGCGATCGTTTCATAAATATTAAAATGGTCTTCGGCAATTTGCGGAATCGCCACCAGCACGCCCAGAAAAAACGAGCTTGCCCATATAATTGTATTCGATATTCTGAATGTTTCCTTTCTCATTTCGCTTCAAATTTAAAAGGAATTCAATTTGTTACGGCCGTTTCATCCGTGAATTAGGCAATTTAACCCGCCAACCGTCCAACTCAACGCCCAATTTGCCTGCCACACATACTAAATCCATTTCTATCTGCCCATATTATCGTCAATTTGTGTCATCATTTTAAACAAATAGCATATGAAATCACTGATAGTAATTATAGCAGTTATAGCCATCGCATTAAGCTACAGCTTTTGCAAGGGAGCCAACAAAAAGCCACCCGTTTCACACAACGGCAATGGCTTCGCTGTGGTCGAACTCTTCACCTCCGAGGGATGTTCCAGTTGCCCACCAGCCGATAAACTCGTTGAGAAGATCCAGTTAGAAAATGCCCACCAGCCCATTTATATCCTGGCCTTCCACGTCGATTACTGGGATTTTCAGGGATGGAAAGACAGGTTCGCTAATCCAGACTACTCAGCACGCCAGCGCCGGTATGCAGACTGGTTACACCTTGAAACTGTGTACACGCCACAGGTTGTAATAAACGGAGCCAGTGAATGTGTAGGATCAGATGAAGGTTCTCTAACAAAGGCAATCACTGCAGGGCTTGATCAAACGTCTGCAACAACGCTCACATTGCAAGGCAATATTGAAGGCGATAAGCTCAATGTTGAATACAATACAACCGATGACAAGAATGCAGAGCTTGTACTAGCCCTCGTTCAGAAATCGGCCCAAAGCAATGTCCGGGCTGGGGAGAATGCCGGCAGAAAATTATCGCATGTGCAGATAGTACGACAACTCGCTTATCAGGATGTAACTGAGAAAAAGAAAATAGCCATAAACCTGCCCAAAGATTTTAACCAGAATGGCTGGGAGCTCATTGGTTTTGTTCAGCATAAAAACGATGGGCACATTACAGCCGCTGCTCGTTTCAACTTTCAGTCGTAAAGATGAGATATTTCTATCATATTAGTTAGTACGCCACACAGGCAGCAGGTGAACGTCTTTTTTAGTAATTTGTATATCAAATAACCTTCGTTCATGCTGCCTGTGAAAAAAACTAATACCCTTGTAGTGGGCGCCAGTATATCGGGTTTGGCGTCTGCTGCTTCTTTGCAAAAGCAAGGCATTGAATATATCATTATTGAAAAGCATGATCAGGTAGCTACTCCCTGGCGCAATCATTATAACCGTCTGCATTTACACACCAACAAAAGGTGTTCTCATTTACCTTATAAAAAGTTTGGCAGAACGATACCCCGGTATCCCAGCCGCGAGCAGGTAATAGATTATCTCGAAGATTATCAGAAGCACTTCAATATTCAGCCGCTTTTCAATACGCAGGCTATTAGCATTAAAAAGGAAAACGATAATTGGATCACCGAGACAAACAATGGGGCTTTTCAGTCAAAATATGTTGTAATGGCCACCGGCCCTTACGGTAAACCAAAGCCCGTTCAGTTTAAGGGAATGGAAACTTTTCCAGGCAAAATTCTTCATAGTTACAAATACAAAGCAGGTCAGCATTTTAAAGGACAGAAAGTGCTTGTAGTAGGTTTCGGCAACTCTGCCTGTGAAATAGCTATTGATCTGTACGAACAAGGCGCCATACCGTTTATGTCCGTTCGTTCTGCCGTAAATGTAATTCCGAGAGATATATTGGGAATACCAGTATTGGAGTTGAGTTTATTAATGAACTTTTTACCACCACGGGTAGCCGATGTTATTAATGCTCCTTTAATAGAGTTGGTCGTTGGCGACATAACTGCACTCGGACTTACAAAAAAGCCTTACGGTCCGCTCGAACAGATTCATCGCGAAGGAAATGCCCCTGTACTCGATATAGGAACCATCAGGCTCATTCGCCAGCGGCATATCAAAGTTTTAGCTGGCATTGATTATATCGAAAGCGATCTCGTACATTTTACAAACGGAGAAAGTGAAACCTTTGATGCCATTGTTGCCTGTATCGGCTATTCCCGCGATGATATTCAAATCGTGCAGGTAGATCAAAGCCGTTTCGATGATTTGCGTGTATCTATCAACAACCAGAAATACTTTGGCAAAGACGGTCTTTACTTCTGCGGCTACTGGGTTAGTCCCACCGGCCAGATCCGCGAAATCACCTCCGACGCTCAAAAAATCGCCCGCGACATCGCTTCAAAAGAGAAATATTAGAAAGTAAATCCCTGCAAAGGAGAACCGTTAGAGGGTAAATCCCCTCCCTGGAGAGCTTGTCCCGATAAAGTCGGGAGGCCGCAGGGTGTACCACCTAAACGATGATCGTCAGGGGTGGGTTTTCTGCTCTGCGAAGCTATAAGCTTACCCGTTCTATTCTATTGCTTCTGCAACTCCTTAATTAAACGACTGCCTGAACTCCAACGGCGATAAATTCGTTTTTCTTTTGAATAGCTTATTAAACGACTGTGGATGTTCAAACCCCAGCTGATATGCTATCTCCGCTACTGATAACCGGGTAACTGATAGCATTTCCTTTGCCTTTTCAATCACTTTATTTTGAATATACTGTTGTGCATTCTGGCTCAGTAGCGACCGAAGCATATCACTTAAATACCGCGGAGAAACCTGTAGTTGCTGTGCAATATATTGTACCGTAGGAATACCTTCCTGCAGAGCGGCATTGTTGTTAAAATAATCAGTGAGTAATATATCCAGCTTAGCCAGCAGATCGTTATTCACTGCTTTTCGTGTAATAAACTGACGTTTATAAAAACGATTGCTGTAATGCAGCAGCAGTTCTATTTGTGTTACTACTACGTCCTGACTAAAATCATCAATCGGCGATTGCAGTTCATCTTCCACGTTTTTGAAAATAGAAAGAATCACACCTTTTTCTTTTTCCGACAAATGCAATGCTTCATTTGTTGAATAGGAAAAGAAGCCGAAGTTTTTAATGTTATTCACCAGTGGATAATTTCTAATGAAATCAGGATGAAACAGGAGGCTATAGCCCAAATGTTCGTTATCCTTTTCTACTGCCATCAGTTGATTAGGTGCGGTAAACATTAAGCTGCCTTCATCAAAGTCATAATAATTCTGACCGTATTTGATTTTCCCGGAGGGGCTATTTTTATAGGAAATATTATATAAGTTAAGCGTAAAAGAATCGAACAGCGCATCTTTGTCTACAGTTATGCGTGTATTGTCGATTAAACTTATCAGCGGGTGCAGGGGCTTAGGTAAGCCCAGCACCCGGTGTAAGTCTGATATAGAATTAAATTGTACCATAGTATTAAATGCTCTGAGCGAAGTTAAGGCCGCCCTTCATTGTCGATTAACCTAAGAACGCCTGTTCCAATTGTTTTCTAAACACTTCATCACCCAACTGCACACGCTGAGCGTACAATGCCTTTGCATCTTCTCCTGCAAAATACCGTAACTGATCTTTACCATCAGTTGCTGCTTCATACACTACTTCAGCAATTTTTTCCGGTGTGCTGAAAGTTACTGTGTCCACATTTTTGAACAATTTTTGTACCCATGCTTCATACGCCGGGTGCGACGACAAAACCATCGAACGGCCAATATAATCTGTTTGAATAGCTCCCGGTGCAACCGTTTTAATGCCAACACCAATTTTTTTAAGTTCAAAAGCCAGGCTTTCGCTCCATCCTTCCAATGCCCATTTGGTGGCATGATAAAGAGAACTGAAAGGAAAACTTATATGTCCGCCTATAGAAGTGGTGGATATAAAAAGCCCTTTTTGTCTTTCTCTAAAATACGGAATAAAAGCCTGTGTAACTCGTATAACTCCCAGCAAATTAGTATCCAGTTGACGAACGATCTGTTCATCTGTAGTGGATTCAAGCGGACCCATTAGTCCGTAACCGGCGTTATTAAATACTACATCGATCTCGCCTGATGATATTGCTTTTTGTACTGTTGTCTTTATCTGTTCGGGGTTTGTAACATCAAGTGGCAATAAAGTAATGTTGCTGATTGTTTTAAGCTCTGTTTCCTTTTCCGGAGAGCGCATAGTGGCGATAACTGTCCAGCCTTTGGCGGCGAATAATTTAGCGGCAGCTTTTCCCAAGCCTGAAGAAGTGCCTGTTATGAAAATCGTTTTCATTTGCTTTAATTTGAAAACAAAATTCAATCAACTGTTTTTCAGGAAAGTAGCCCAATTGGTATATGTTGTAGCCGGATTGGAGGAAGTGTATTTATTACAGCTATTGCTTTGATATTCCTTATTTAGCAACTAAATTTGCGGCATCAACCCTGAAACCTTCATGAAAAAGCTTATCCCTGCTTTATGTCTGACCGTTCTGCTGTTTAGTTGCCGTAAAAACGGTCCCGGTGGCGGAAATGATAATGGCTTTGGTCATCCCGATTCTACTATTGTACCTGCTTCTGAAAACGTCAATACTGAAATTATCGGGTATGTAACCAACGATCAGAATGGGTTGATACCTTCAACATATTTTTATCTGCCTGGAAATGCTAATACCACCTCATTCAACATTGGTACTGATGGCCTTGTTACTACGCCCACGGTTACTACCGACAGATACCATACCAGAACACTTATCCAGGGCGGCGGATGGAGTTATATACCTACGGAAAATACATTTGCACTTACGCCTGCGGCTATTAATTACGTTCGTATTAAAATGTTGAATCGTACTAAAGTAGGTAGTGTACGAAATGATGCAGGTGGCACCTATTCATTGCCCAATGGCGGCAGCATTACCTATGGCATTAACACTTTTTTCCAAACGCCTACTCAAATTTGGCCGGGGTATTTTGGTCCGGAAATTACAAGTGGTATTTATGTAAATTACTTTAACCCCGAGGATAAAGAGTTTGCGCGGTATCTTCCTTCTTATCTGGCAGGTGATGACGGGAGTCAGCGCTCGTTTTTAAAGTCATATGGTGCTATCTCTCTCGTAATGTACAGTGATGCCTCTTCAGGAGATAATATTGATTTTTTTAACAACGAAAAAGCCGACCTTAAGCTTCCTATTCCCGCGTCCATGCAGGCAGGCGCACCCGATTCGGTAAGTGCATGGCATTTAGTAAATGGTATCTGGACCAAAGCCGGTTCCGCAATGAAAAGCGGTAATTTTTATATCGCTAAAATTGGCAAAACTGGGGCCTGGACTTTTGCTCAGCCACAAAAAGGGGTATACCTTAATATTAGCGCGCGTACAGACAGTAACGCTATTCTCGCTAATACAGCCATCAGAATAAAAAGCAATAATCGCGTTATTGCTGAAAGCAGAACCGATAATGAAGGAAACGCCATTTGTTTTGTGCCTACGCACGATTCATTGGTGGCCGAAGTTGTGCCCGATGAAAGGGTATACAGTACTCACACTCATATTTATCCCATTGGTATTATTAAAGAAGCTTCCGCCATTACGGTTAAAATACCTGCCAACACGCCCGACTTAACAACGGTTATAGCCAATGTATTCAACTGTAATGGTCAACCGGTAGCGAGCGGAATGGCAAAAATAAAGTTCTTTATAGAAGGACTTGAATATATAGTACCTGTAAAAAATGGGCGCATGGCTGCAGCGCTGTGGATCTATGCGAGCAACGACCGTGTTACTGTACAGGTTACAGATAATGCAACCGGTACTCAGAGTGACCCTGTCAACCTTGTACTTTTTACCGGCAACACGCAACTCGTAAATCTGTACATGTGCCAGAAGCCTTCCATGCTTTATTGCAATTATTCGGTCGACAATAAGCTGTATCAGCTAACAGACGATGCAGCATCCGCAAGTGTATACATGACTGCCTCTAAAGTCAATCAATATGCACCGGTAACAATAAAAACCAGTTCAAATGGTTTGGGACTCAATTTTACCACTTCAGCCATATATGGAGTATCCGTATCGAACAGTTGGCTCGTTACCGATCTGATGGTGAATGGTACCACTTACATTTTTGATGCTGCGGCAGATTCAAAGGTATCAATCACCCGTTACGATGACACCAATGGTTACATCGAGGGCTGCATAATGTTATATTTCAGGGATAATGCAAATGGGCAACATCACCTGCAGGCAAATTTTAAAGTGAAGAGAACATTCTGATAGACGTTCTAGTTCAGCACTTCCTGCCGTTCATGTTCGGCCCTTACTTTTCTCCAGTTCTGCAACTCCTGAATCAGGGTTTCCTGTACACGACACCATCTTTGCAGGGCTTCCATGGCATTATATACAGCATATTGTGTAGTAGATGCAACTTCCAAAACTTTATCGTTCAGCGGCAACGGGATCTTAAAGTCGCTCAAATGTTTCAGGTTCCTTTGTATGCCCTTATGCATCTGGAACATAACATCGAGGATTTTGTCAATGTCTTCCGTGTTGATTTTATACGTGCCGGTAAAATCATTACCACTTAACAGTTTTGTAAGTTCATCCTTTAGTTTATGCTGTACTTGTTTGAAGTTGCCCAGCGCGCGTAACAGAATGCCAATGGTGCTTTCGATATAGGGATGTTTGTTTAGCTCCTCCGGACATTCCTGGAAATAAGATGAAACTACATCCCTGGTCTGTTCCAAATCGGTAACTGCTGCCTGGTTTAGCGGCATGCTGCTGTTGAGGATAGCTTTTCGAATGGAGATGATATAGTAATTGTCGAGAACTTCTTTGTGCAAAACAGATTCAAACAGCGGGTGGATTTTATGAATGCCTTTATATTCTTTGTATATAAAATAATTATGCATTTTCACGGAACGCATGGGCACGAAAAAAAATCCCCGGTAATACTGTTCCTGCATACGGTACGCCTTACGGATATTCATATGAAATATTGGTACGAGTTGCTACAAATTTTGAATAAATGCCTTAACCACATTAAGTTCTATAAATCATTTGTTAATAAGACACTTAATTTTATATTATATGTACGTATTGGTAGAAACACTTAGTGGGGGTAGGTAAAAAATAGTAGGGGTGGGGTGGAAAGCCCCATTCCGCTTTACTCTGTTCGCAGGCTTTTTAATGGATTTTGTAATCCGGCTTTAATAGCCTGAAAGCTTACCGTTAAAAAGGCAACAAGAAGGGCAAAAATCCCTGCCGAAGCAAATATCCACCAACTTATAGTTGTTCTATAAACAAAATCCTGCAACCATTCATTCATAAAATACCAGGCAACCGGAGAGGCAATTGTCAAAGCAATTATTATTAATAATACAATGTCTTTGTTCAACATCGCAACAATACTCGTTACGCTTGCTCCCAACACTTTACGAATGCCGATCTCTTTCGTCCTCATTTGTGTATTGAACAAACCCAACCCAAACAAACCCATGCATGATATAAAAATTGTGAGGCCCATAGCCATATTCGATAGCCAGGCAGTCTTTTGTTCCTGTTCAAATAATCGGCTAATTGATTCATTCAGAAAACTATAATCGAAAGATTTTTCAGGAAATAATTTTTTCCATTCTCCTTCTGCTTTCGATAATATTTGCTTTACATCTTTAATGTTTTTTTCTGAAGTTGCCAGTTTAAATGCAATACTCGACTTCCTGTCCGGAACATTTTCAATTACAGCAGGCTGTATCGCGTCATGAAAAGAAGTGATATGAAAGTCAGCTACTACTCCAACTATCGGGAAAGCTTTTCCTGTTTTACCTCCCGGTAAAGGTTGGTAAAGAAATTTACCAACGGCTTCCTGCGGGCGCTTGCAGCCGATGGCTTTTGTCAGCGTTTCATTAACAACCAACTCCTGCAGGCTATCGCTGTGCAACATATTCCTGCCTGCGATCAGCTTCATTTGGTAAAAAGGTATAAAATCCTCATTGCCTATTTGAGCAGACACTTCCAGCACCTTGCCTTCATCACCTTTGTATGAAAAACCGTCTATGTTTTGAGCAAAGCCCATCGGTGAAGTTCCCTGAAGTAATACTTTATCCACGCCCGGTAACTGCTTTATTTTATTGGCTAACACCGCCATCTTACCTTCATGGTCATTCCAGTTATAAAATGTTATTATGGCATCTGTATTAAAACCTTTATCGGTACGGTTCATATAACTTATTTGACGGCCAATTACGATAGAACAGATAATAAAGATCAGGGAGATGCTGAATTGAAATACGATTAACACTTTGCGAAGACTCATTTTTTCTGTTCCATGATGCAGAGCAGTTCCCTTCAGGCTTAAAACAGGCAAATAAGAAGCCAATACCCTTGCAGGGTAAAAACCGGCGAGCAGAGAAGTAACCACCGTAATCGCAGTTAAAAAAATAATTGTAGGCCAGTTCAACAAATGAAATTTTACGCCAGCCGGAATATAATCTTCAAACACATGAATTATTGGTTGTACCAGTATTGCAGAAACAATTACAGCAATCAATGTAAGCATACATGTTTCTGTAAGAAACTGAGCCCGGATATTAATTTTTTTGCTACCAAGCACTTTTCGCACGCCGATCTCTTTAGCGCGTTGAATAGATTGTGCGGTGGATAAATTAATGAAATTAACAATGGCAAGGATCAGAATAAACAGTGCTACTCCCATCAGGGCATATAAAGTGGGCAAATAGGGTTTACGAAAATTATCGCCATCATCACCTCGATGAAAGTCTTTCGTAAAATGCATATCTGTTAAAGGCTGAAGCCACATATGTAGTTTCGAGCCAGGAACATCAAGCTTCACATTTTTCTTTATAAAATGCTCAAACCTGTTATTGATTTCGGTTGCTGTAATTCCTTTAGCCAGTTTTACAAATGCCATAGAGCCATGCATATGCAGGTTGCTCCAGTCTTCAGTAGGAAGTTGTGTTTTCAAAAAACTATGTGTAGCTGTGCTGATCGAAATAAAATCTGTAAAGCCAAGATCTGTATTTCCCTGCCAGTCTTTTACAATTCCTGCTACGTGCACGTTCAGGGAATCGCGATAGACAACGGTTTTCCCGATCATATCTTTCAAAGGAATATTGCCAAAATATTTTCGTGCTCTGTTTTCAGTCAGTACAACGTTAAATGGTTCATTAAGTGCCCGTGCATTTCCTTCCAGCCATTGATATTGAAATACATCAAAATACTGAGGCCACGTGATAATTGCGGTACGTGTATAAGTCCCTTCAATCCGGTTATCAAACGCTTTGGAAGGCTGACCCGTTTCAGGTATGGTAATGCCTCCATCCAACGTCTGGAATGCGACATCAGATTCAAACCCTGGTATCTGATCCTTAAATCCTGCAACGTCAGACGGAACACTATTGAATGATATTTTTTCGCCGGATCCTTTCTGTACTTCACCAATGATGCGATAAATGCGATCTCCATCAACATGATTACGGTCGAAGCTGAACTCATACTGTGTGATCAGAAATATGATTATGCATGCGCTTATACCCAGCGACAGCCTAACACATTAATTGTCGTTAATATTTTATTGCGACTTATAGTGCGCCACGCAATCTTAAAATAATTTACAAGCATGGGAGGTGATAATTTTAGTCAATTGGCGAAAGGAGCCTTAATGTTGTTCCAAAAAAATGCCAATAACGAAAATATTAGTAGTCAGTTATTTATACGTCACTGTTATTTCAGCCTGTTCGTTTTTGATACAAAAACAGTTCGTTTTCAAACATGTTTGATTCACCTTTTGCAGATATAATACATTCAACGCTTAATACCGCTTTTATGGCAGTTCGTTTTATTATTAAGGGTGCGTGCTTTTTATTATCAAAAACAAGTTTAATGCTATCATTTTCGGCCGGAAACACCTTACATAGAATAGCTTTCAAATTACTGGTAATAATAAGATAAGTATAACCATAGTTAAGAAGGTGTTTATGCTTTAACCTGCTAATGCCGATCCAGCAATCTTTTTGAAGTGACGGCTGCATACTATCAGTAGTTACTTTAGTTAAACCGTCGCATTCAACAAGGGACAAATCATTGCAACGAATAACGAGGTATGGTTCCTCCTTAATTAAAACAATAGAGCCGATGTCTGCTTTACACTTGCACTTAACAGATTTCTGTCTGCTATTCAAAGGAAGTAGTATTTGGGTATAAGATGTAATGGCATTAATCTTCATCAAGTTGAATTTTTTTGAGCGCCGCCTTAGAGAGTTCATCCCCTCCCTGGGAGGGGTCTTAGGGTGCTAAACCCAAAGAAAGATCAAAAGGGGTGGATCCTGAATATCCCAAAGGCAAAAATCAAACAGAGACTACCCAAACCCCAAACGAGCTCAACCTTCCTCACAAACTTGCTTCACTTCAGCGCAATTGCACCTACTCTCATGAATAATATGCGCAGCCTCCACCAGTTTCTCCATTTTTTCATATACAGTAACGAGTACCTTTTTTTGCTTGTCGCTGGTATGAGTATAATCACCGGTAATCATAATTTTAAAAGAATCCCATAACAACTCCCGTATGCCGGGCAAATGGTCAAAATCAAACAGGTCGTGAATGACCAGGTAAGGGTCTTGAATTTCTTCTTCGGTTAAGTTTTGGGGAAGGAACTTTGTTTGTGTAGGAATTACGGATGCCTTGTTGCACATAGCAAGCAATTTAAAGGATGAGAGAATCGTTAAAATTATGCAAGGCTAACCTGTAACGGGGAGAAATAAAAAACGTGGGTCAGTCCTTGTCGCTGTTGAAGGGCTACGACACCCTATGACCACGAGCAAGAACGCCCACGTATAGACGTGAGCGATTTACCTTACTTCTGCGGTGGTCATGAAAGGTCGTAGTTTTCAACAGCCGCAAAAATTAAAGCAAACACGCTAAATAGCTTATTTGTCTGCAAATGTATTATATAGATTAACTGGAATCCATACGGCAAGAATTATCAAATCAAATATAGGAAATAACAATTTAAAATTTAGGTTATAACCTAAATAATTTAATTGAAAATAGAATCACTTTTCATGAATGAAGGAAAAAGACATAACCCGATTTCATGAAGATCAACTTAAGAAGTTTGGAAAGCGCCTGCGCCAGATCCGAAAAGAAAAGAACATGAGTCAGGTCGACTTGGAAGTGGCTTCCGGTATATATATGGCCGAGATTAGCAAAATGGAGAACGGGTTACAGAATATCGAGTTTTTAACGTTATCGAAACTGGCTTTTGCTTTAGGAGTGGAAATACAAGACTTTTTTAAGTTGGAATTATTGCCACCAAGCGATTCCGAAATAAAGTAGAATTTATATTCATTGAAGTTTACCCCTTAAACTAGAAATAATATAATTAGCTCCTATGCCTGTTAATGAACAAATCATTTCATTGCTGAAAAATGAGTATGCAAATTTTGATATTTTCCCTGATAAAATAGAATCGATTGCAACATTTAAATGCGATTGTCAAAGCAAGTGTCAAGTGAATTTATCAAAAGAAGCTTCGTATACTCCTTTATTAGGCGATGAAGGATCAAAATATATGATAGTTGCTGAATCGCCTAGCACATCTCAAGGTAAAGGTTGCTTCTTAGGTGGTAGATCTCAAAATACTGTTCCAACAAAGAGAAATGACAATATTAAATCATTCCTGGAGTATGTGAGAGGCATCAATGATGGCAAGTATCCATACTTTACGGATATTGTTAAGTGTGGTCTTGAGCAAACGCAGTCTAAGGGAAAGCTTACTTTTAGAAAGAGAAATTGTATTGAAAAATACTTGATTAAGGAAATACAAATTGTGAATCCTCAGACAATAATCTGTTTAGGAAGCTTTGCCTATAATGAAATAATGACCTTGATTAAGAATAATAAAATTGACGCTTCAATAAAAGTGGTTCAAATAATGCATTATAGCAATAGAGCATCATTGACAATGAGTATAGAAGACAAAATGAAAATAATTTGGCCAATGGAATTAGATCTTCTTACAGTTAGTGAGGCGAAGGAAGCGATCCTTCAATTAAAACATTTAGTTAGGAAGGTCGACAATTTAAAAGATTAAATTATGATTCGTGTTTTAATTGTTTAATAAGCGGTGTTAGCTAAACTTCCCCTCCCCACCACGCAGAAGGGGAAATTAATTCCTCTCACCCAACCACCTCCACCAACCCCAACGAGTTAAACCCACCATTCTTCATCAAATACAACACACCATTCATCTCCTGATAAAACTCAACACCTAACACCATAAAAAGAGGCAAAGTCGTATTGGCCGTAACAGTATGCTGAAGCGTAATTTCGGGAGTAACCATACCACCCAGCTTTATTTCTGCATACACATCTTTATCGTCGCTGTCAATAAAAGAATTGTCAAAATCAATAGCTGCGCCACCCCAAATTATGCGACAGTGTGTAGCGCCGGTCGGACTAATAACTTTGCTCCCAGGTACAAATGGCGGGATGGAAACAGTTAACGTACCTGCCGCCCGGTCGGCGACAATTGAATAGTTGGCATATAAGCACCCGCCTAAAGGCTTTTGAATATTGAATTCAAAATACCGTAGCATTTCTATACTGCCTTTTGTAATGGCTCGCTTACCGCGGGCGCTCGTTCGATCAGTGTTCATCACTTTTTTTATTCGCTGCACCAGGCGACTATGTACGCGGGTATCAGCAGTGTTCAACAACAGGCCACCAAAAGCAATACGAATCAACTTACCCGATTTGGCCGCTCTTCCAAACTCGGAATAATTTTGCCGGGTTAACTCAAATTCCGGATCCTGGAGAATCCTGCTCCTTTCAACTCCCGATTTTTCCTTTACCTTAAAACCATCCTGATCTTTGTAATAACTTAAATCACCCATCGATCCTTTAATTCTGTGTGTTCCTTTTTGTTTTGGCATAATAATAAATTTTAATAGTTAATAATCGTATTCCAATGAGAGAGTTTGTTATAAGATCTTCCGGGCTCGTAGCCCCGAAATGGCGTAATGTGAATAGCACCAGGTGATAACGTGAGCCAGGCAACATGAATAGCACACAATAACCTGAGGCAAACCGGGTTTTACGTATGCCGGATGTACGATTTCTATATGAAAAGAGTATGGGAAGAGTATGAAGTATGTATGCTTCAGTAATACCTCCGGAATACCTGAGCCATACTTCAGCCATGTTACAAGTATGCCTGAAGTATGAAAACAGTATGGCTACAGTATGAAAACCATATGAAACAATACATAAAACATGCATAACCCTTACATTTTTGTGACGTAAATATGGGTTACTGCGCCAAACTTTTTTCTATAGGTGATATCGACTCGGTAAAGATTTTTTTACGGCCCGATTAACCCTGAAGCGGGCTTTTTGCGCGTAGATAGGGAAGATAAAACCGGTAAACAGAAAGATAAATACCCCTTCTCATAAGTAAAATAATCCATACTTTTTATATAGATCATACCGACTCGGTAAAGATTTTTTATGAGGTAATTAAAAATTAAAGGACTTTTCGCCCGGGAAAAAAGAGACAAACGGTAAGTAGGATAATGAACAGATTACATCGTAGCCAAGTATAATAAATATATTAAATAAGAAACAAAACTGTACTACTCAGGTATTAGCATTGTGCAATTACGATCTTCCGTCGGCGCACACCCATTCAAACATAACGCAACGCCATTCAAAAGCATATTCTTTATATTTTCCAGTTCCTTTATTTTCTCGTCGATCATCTTCACTTTTACTTTCACTTTCTCATTCACCACATTACACGAAGCCATATTTTCTTCTATCATCGCCAACAGATCGGCCGTTTCGTTCAATGTAAATCCAAAGCCCTTCAACTTCTTAATGATCAGCAACCGGCGCAGAATAGCCTCAGAATAATCTTTATAGTTGTTTTCCTTACGCTGTTTTCTTCCCACTTTTATCAGGCCTTCCTTTTCGTAAAACCGAATAGTGTCGCGTGAGAAACCTGTCAGCCTGGATAATTCACCAATAAGCATAATAACAGAATTTTTTCAAAAAAAAGCTTGACCGTGGACTATACTCCACCGTTTAACTTCACAAATCTAATCAATCAAAACATGAAAATTTACCTGTTACCCTTTTTGCTGGCTTTAGCCGGATGCCATACAGATACTTCCGCCCAATGTTCAAAGGATTGTAAATCCTGTACAGATAAAAAGAATACAAATACAACAAACACTATGAGTATGACAACGACAAAAGCAGAAAAGCCAATGACTTGTAAACTCACTTCCCCTCAATTAAGAAAAAGAAAGGAAGACGTATTATCAAAAATTAAAGCACTGGTCCTTGAAAAGAAAGAGTTACCCAATGGATATGCTTACCGGTTTCAGGGAACCGATGAAATACTCGACTCATTAACCTCGTTCGTTAAATCTGAAAGATTGTGTTGCGATTTCTTTAACTTCAGTTTACAGATCTCTAACCAGGCTGTTGTCTGGCTCGAAATTACAGGTGCAAAAGGCGTAAAGGAGTTTATTAAAACAGAGTTGGAAATGTAGTTGTTTGCTCAACGTTCGTCAACTATACAAGGCGCCGGTCATCACCCATCATCGTCGCGGGCAAATTCGGCTATTTAGAAGACGCTATAATCAAAGTAAGTTTTGTACCATGGAACGACTAATATTTAGAATGGGATTAACAAATATCGGGTTATTTATATTGTTGGTTGCAATATCAACGCTTATTGCCTTTGAGTCGGGCTATGCATCAAACAACAACTATAACCTGCAGTTAATAATTTTATATACAATAACCGCATTAACTCAGATAGGTATAAATTACATGATATACCGGAAGCAAATAATCCAAAACAGAAAAATATTGGCAATTGTTATTTTGATAGTGCTTCTTTTATATGCTCTTTATCCGTTAATAGTAAGGTAGAACTATGTTTCATTCAAAAAGTGATAGGCGTCCACGCAGCATCCCTGGCTATTCTTAGCCCAATGAAAAACAGCAAGTGTGCCTAAGA